>Ga0164243_10015789_pt1 | contig 10411 bp, 5 predicted proteins | sample OricompcompostOP_FD_108781 | JGI IMG/M metagenome (GOLD analysis project Ga0164243, IMG submission 108781) | Organic Plus compost microbial communities from Emeryville, California, USA - Original compost - Organic plus compost (OP) | ecosystem: Engineered > Solid waste > Mixed feedstock >... | reverse complement strand
GGGCGACCTGGCCGACGCCGACCCCGAGCTGCTGGCCGAGCTGCTCCGGGAGGCCCGCCAGGTGGCCGTGGACGAGGGAGTGGCCGACACCGGCTACCGCATCGTCTTCAACACCGGCGCGCAGGCCGGCCAGACGGTGTTCCACGTGCACGCCCACGTCCTGGGCGGCCGCGGCCTGAACTGGCCGCCCGGCTGATCCCCCCCGCACCTCCGCTCGTCCTCGTCCACACGCGCGCCGCCGTTTCGCCGGTCGCGGACGGGGCACGGCGAGCGAAAATACGGCGGCGTTCCGCCGGAGGCGGCCAGTACCATTGGAAGGGTCAGACGCGGGACACACCGACAGCGAGAGAAGGCAGGTCACAGAGGCCGCAAGGCCCGGCTGATGGTCGAATCAACTCACGCGGGACGCCCCGGCCAGGCCGGCGCGCGCTCCCAGATCAAGATCGTGGTGCCGGACGACCACTCGATGGTGAGCCTGCTGGGCTCCCGGGACGAACTTCTGCACGTCATCGAGCGCGCGTTCCACAGCGACATCCACGTCCGCGGCAACGAGATCACCGTGACCGGCGCCGAATCCGAGACCGAGCTGGTGTCGCGGCTGTTCTCCGAGCTGATCGATCTGCTCAAGAGCGGCACCCAGCTCACCCCGGACGCCGTGGAGCGCAGCCTGGCGATGCTGCGCAACCAGACCGAGGAGCGCCCGGCCGAGGTGCTCACCCTGGACGTGCTGTCCAGCCGCGGGCGCACGATCCGGCCCAAGACGCTCAACCAGAAGCGGTACGTCGACGCGATCGACAAGCACACCATCGTGTTCGGCATCGGCCCGGCCGGCACCGGCAAGACCTACCTGGCGATGGCCAAGGCCGTCCGCGCCCTCCAGGACAAGCAGGTCAACCGGATCATCCTCACCCGCCCGGCGGTCGAGGCGGGCGAGCGGCTCGGCTTCCTGCCCGGCACGCTCTACGAGAAGATCGACCCGTACCTGCGGCCCCTCTACGACGCGCTGCACGACATGGTCGATCCCGACTCCATCCCCAAGCTGATGGCCGCGGGAACGATCGAGGTCGCGCCCCTGGCCTACATGAGGGGACGAAGCCAGCCGGTCTTCACCAAGGTGCTCACGCCCGACGGATTCCGCCCCATCGGCGACCTGCGGGTCGGCGACCTCGTCGTCGGCTCGAACGGGGAGCCGACCCCGGTCATCGGCGTCTACCCGCAGGGCGAGAAGGACGTCTACCGGGTCGGGACGCAGGACGGGGCCTCGGTCCTCGCCTCCGGTGACCACCTCTGGGCGGTGCGCACCCGCGACGACCGCCGCCGCGGCAAGCCGCATCGCGTGCTGACGACCAAGGACATGATCGGCGACCTCCGGGCGGGCCACCACCACCGGTACGAGCTGCCGCTGCTGAGCGGCCCGGTCGCCTTCCCGCCCCGGGACGTGCCGATGGACCCGTACGCGCTGGGGTCGTCGCTCGGCGAGGGGAGCGTTCCGGAGTCCGGCCGGCCCGGACGCCCGGCTCCGGACGCCGTCGCGGGCATCGGGCCGGAGCGGGCGGCTCAGGGGCAGCGGACCATGGTGCTCGAGCGCCCGGTCGAGACGGTCATGGCCGGGCTCGGCCTCCAGGGACTCGCGCCGGAGGAGACGTTCGTCCCGGAGCCGTACCTGCACAACACCGCGGAGGTACGGCTCGCGGTCCTGCAAGGACTGCTCGACGCGAATGGCCGTCCCGGCCGGCGGGGCGGGCGGACCCGGAAGGTCCAGTACACGACCGTCTCCCCCCGGCTGCGAGACGACGTCACCTTCCTCGTGAGGTCCCTGGGCGGCATCGTCCACCAGCGGGCAGGCACCGCGTCCGGGCGGTCCGTGCCTCGTCGCGGGGGTGCCCATGTCCTCGACATCCGGTTGCCTGAGCACATCGAGCCGTTCCGGCTTCAGCGGAAGCTGGACGACTACCGTGCCGCGGGCGGCGGGCGGCCGACGCGCTTCGTTCACGGCATCGAGCCCGAAGGCCGGGCCGAGGCCGTGTGCATCCAGGTGGCGGCGGCCGACTCCCTCTACGTCACCGAGGACTTCCTCCTCACCCACAACACCTTGAACGACTCGTTCATCATCCTGGACGAGGCGCAGAACACCTCGCCGGAACAGATGAAGATGTTCCTGACCCGGCTGGGATTCGGCTCCAAGGTGGTGGTGACCGGCGACGTCACCCAGGTCGACCTGCCCGGCGGGCAGCAGAGCGGGCTGCGCGTCGTCCAGGACATCCTCGACGGCGTGGAGGACATCCACTTCTGCCGCCTCAGCAGCCACGACGTCGTCCGGCACCGGCTGGTGACCGACATCGTGGACGCCTATAACCGCTACGACGCCCAGCGGGTGCCCGCGATCAAGCAGGGTGGCGCGAGGGGCGGCTCGTCCCGCAAGCGGGGGCGGTAGATGACCGACGGCGAAGGGCGGCGCCGGTGAGCATCGAGGTGCTGAACGAGTCCGGCGCGCCGATCGACGAGAAGGCGCTGGCCGACCTCGCCCGGCACGTCCTGGACGGCATGCGCGTCCACCCGCTGGCCGAGCTGTCGCTGCTGCTGGTCGACGAGGCCGCGATGAGCGAACTGCACGAGAAGTGGATGGGCGAGCCCGGCCCCACCGACGTCCTGGCGTTCCCCATGGACGAGCTGCGGCCCGGCCACATGTCCGGCGGCGCCGACGAGGACGGCGAACCCGACCCCGCCCTGCTCGGCGACGTGGTGCTGTGCCCTCCGGTGGCCGAACGCCAGGCGGCCGCCGCCGGGCACGGCCGCGACGAGGAGCTGGAGCTGCTGTGCACGCACGGCATCCTGCACCTGCTGGGCTACGACCACGCCGAACCCGAGGAGCACAAGGAGATGTTCGGGTTGCAGGACGACCTGCTGAGCTCCTGGCGGGAGAAACGCGGGCGACGATGAGCGAAGGGCGCCCGGCGGCGTCCCCGCCCGCCGGGGGAACGGGATGAGCTCGGCACAGGGCTGGCTGCCCGCACTGGCCGTCGGGCTGGTGATCACGGCGGGGCTGCTGGCCGGGATCGAGGCGGCGCTGACACGCGTGTCGCGGGTACGGGTCGACGAGCTGGTCCGCGCCGAACGGCGCGGCGCGCAGCGGCTCGCCGAAGTGGTCGCCGACCCGGCCCGCTACCTCAACATGGTGCTGCTGCTGCGGATCAGCTGCGAGCTGATCGCCACCGTGATCGTCGCGGACCTGTGCATCTCCCTGCTGGACGAGACCTGGCGCGCCTACGTCACCGCCGCCGCGATCATGATCGTGGTCAGCTACGTCGTCGTCGGGGTGGCCCCGCGCACCCTCGGCCTCCAGCACGCCGACCGGGTGGCGCTCGCCGGCGCCGCCGTGATCCACCCGGTCACCCGCGTGTTCGGGCCGCTGCCGCGCCTGCTGATCCTCCTCGGCAACGCCCTCACCCCCGGCAAGGGATTCCGCGAAGGCCCGTTCGCGTCCGAGGCGGAACTGCGCGACCTCGTCGACCTCGCCGAACAGCGCAGCCTGATCGAACCCGACGAGCGGGAAATGATCCACTCGGTGTTCGAGCTCGGCGACACGCTCGTCCGCGAAGTGATGGTGCCGCGCACCGACATCGTGTTCATCGAACGCGGCAAGACCCTGCGGCAGGCGCTGAAACTCGCCCTGCGCAGCGGCTTCTCCCGGATCCCCGTCGTCGGCGAGAACGAGGACGACGTCGTCGGCATCGCCTACCTGAAGGACATCGTCCGGCGCAGCGACGAGAACCGCGAAGGCGAATCCGTGGAGACCGTCGAATCCGTGATGCGCCCCGCCACCTACGTCCCCGACAGCAAACCCATCGACGAACTGCTCCGCGAGATGCAGGCCCGGCAGATCCACCTCGCCATCGTGATCGACGAGTACGGGGGCACCGCCGGCCTCGTCACCATCGAGGACATCCTCGAGGAGATCGTGGGCGAGATCGCCGACGAATACGACGTCGAGGCCCCCAGGGTCGAATGGCTCGACGAGGCCAGGACCACCGCCAGGGTCACGGCCCGCCTCCCCGTCGAGGACCTCGCCGAACTGTTCGACGTCGACATCGACGTGGAAGAGGTCGAAACGGTCGGCGGCCTCCTCGCCTACGCCCTGGGCCGCGTCCCGATCGAAGGCTCCACCGCGACGGTCGCGGGATTGACCCTACGAGCCGAAAGCATCGCCGGCCGCCGCAACCGCATCGGAACTGTGCTGGTCACTGTGGGGGAGAGACCCCCCACACCCCCCGGTGCGGGGTCAGCGGACCCCGCCGCTCGCCCGGGAGCTCGCGGCGGTGACCGCTGACCCGGGTAGTAGGGGCTACGCCCCTTGTCTCCTGTGGGATCGGCTCAGAGGGTCTTCTTGAGGGTTCCGTCCTGGGCGGCCAGCAGGATGGGGGCCTTGGGGCCCAGGTCGCGGACGGCGGAGATGTCCTCCGGGCGAACGGTGTCGGCGGTGGAGACGACCGCGGCGGCCTCCAGGTCGTCGGCGCCGCTGGACACGGCCATGGCGACCGCCACCTGGAGGGCGGATAGCTTGAGTGAGGGCAAATCCACGGTGGCGGCGGCGTAGGTGCGGCCGGTCTCGTCCCGTACCGCGGCTCCCTCGGCGGCACCGGCGCGGGCACGGGTCGAGCGGGCCAGGGTGATGATCTTGGTGTCCTCGGGGTTCATCTCGCTCACGGCCCCAGCCTAAAGCCCTCCCAGCAGCGCCGACCGAGCCGCAACCCAAAGACAAGCAGGGGCGAAGCCCCGAGGGGGTGTCGGGGGCGGAGTCCCTGGCCCCGCATCGGGGGGTGTGGGGGGTCGCCCCCCACATATGTCACAGCCCTCACGATGGTGCGCTTCTGCAAGTTCTCCGCAAGTTGGTGACAAGTGGGAGCGATCAGGGTGGGGGCGTCAAGGGTGGCTTCTTTTGGGGGAATCGATGTCTCGATTGCTTTACCGCCTAGGGCGGGCCGCGGCGTTGCGGCCTTGGCGGTTCATTGTGGCCTGGGTCTTGGTCATCGGGGCGCTGGCCGGTGCGGCGGGTGTCGCCGGCGGGTCGCTGCAGGACGACTACACGCTGGCCGGTACGGGGTCGCAGCGGGCGGCGGATCTGCTGATCGAGCGTTTCCCGGCGTTGTCGGGGGCGGACGCGCGGGTGGTGGTGCATGCCGGGGAGGGCCGGGTGGATCCGGCCGGGCTTGAGGGGGCGCGCCGGGAACTGGCGAAGCTGCCGCATGTGAGCGCGGTGGAGCCGGCGGTGCCGAGCCGGGACGGGACGACCGCGCTGATCACCGTCCGGTATGACGTGCCGGTCACGGATCTGCCGCCTGAGGAGACGTTGGAGCGGTTGCGGGACGCCACGGTCGGCCTGGAACGGGCCGGGAACCAGGTGGAGTTCGGCGGGGAGGTCCCGGAGAACGTGACGGCGCCGGACGGGATCGCCGAGGTGGTGGGGGTGGTCGCCGCGCTGGTGATCCTGCTGCTGGCGTTCGGTTCGGTGGTGGCGGCCGGGTTGCCGCTGGTGGTGGCGTTGGCGGGGCTCGGCGCCGGGGTGTCGGGGATCACGATCCTGGCGGCGTTCGCGAATGTGGCGACGACGGCTCCGACGCTGGCGGTGATGACGGGGCTGGGTGTCGGCATCGACTACGCGCTGTTCATCCTGACGAGGCATCGGGAGGGGCTGGCGCAGGGGCTGTCCGTGCACGAGGCGGCGGGGTGTGCCAATGCCACGGCCGGGCTTTCGGTGCTGTTCGCGGGGTTCACGGTGTTGCTGGCGCTGTCCGGGCTGGTCCTGTCGCGGATCCCGGTGTTCATGACGATGGGGTTCGCGACGGGGATCGTGGTGGCCGCGACGGTGGCCGGTGCGGTGACCTTGCTGCCCGCCGTTCTGGGGCTGGCGGGACGCGGGGTGCTGCGCAGGCGTGACCGGGCGGAGGGCGCCACGATCCGGGCGGAGTCGCCGCGGGTGCGGCGCTGGGCCGAGCATGTGGGGCGGCATCCGTGGCCGTGGCTTCTGGCCGCGCTGGCGCTGATGCTGACGCTGGCGGCTCCCGCGCTGGGGATGCGTACGTGGCCCAGCGACGCCAGCAGCGAGCCGGAGTCCAACACCGCGCGGCAGGCGTACGACCTGGTCGCCGACGCGTACGGGCCGGGCGCGAACGGTCCGCTGCTGGTGGCGGTGGATCTGCGCGAGTCGCCCGACGTCGCCGGTCTGCGTACGCGGCTGGCGGCGACGGAGGGCGTCGTGGCGGTCGCTCCGCCTCAGGTGTCGCCGGACGGGAGCGCCGCGGTGGTGGTGGTCACGCCCGCGTACGGCCCGCAGGACGAGCGTGTCGTCGACCTGGTCGACCGGGTCCGCGCGGACGTGCTGCCGCCCGGCTCGGAGATCACCGGGCTGACCGCCGCGTACGTGGATCTCAGCAGGGTGCTGGACGAGCGGCTGTGGCCGGTGATCGGGGTCGTGGTGGCGACCTCGTTCGTGATGCTGATGATCGTCTTCCGTTCGCTGCTGACCCCGTTGAAGGCGGCCGCGATGAACCTGCTGTCGATCGGCGCCGCGTACGGGGCGCTCACGGCGATCTTCCAGTGGGGGTGGGGCGCGGAGCTGCTGGGGTTGCCGCACGGCGTGCCGGTGTCCAGCTTCATCCTGCTGCTGATGTTCGCGGTGCTGTTCGGCGTGTCGATGGACTACGAGGTGTTCCTGCTGTCGCGGGTGCGTGAGGAGTGGCTGCGTACGGGGAACGCGCGGGCGTCGGTGTCGACAGGACTGGCCGTCACCGGCCGGGTGATCTCCAGCGCCGCGCTGATCATGGTGGCGGTGTTCCTCGGGTTCGCGCTGGATCCGGGGCTCGTGGTCAAGCAGATGGGCGTGGGCCTGGCGGTGGCGGTCGCGCTGGACGCCACCGTGGTGCGGCTCGTGCTCGTCCCGGCCACGATGGCCCTGCTGGGACGGGCGAACTGGTGGCTGCCGCGCCCGCTCGACCGGGTGCTGCCGACCCTGGACCCGCACGGCGCCGATGCCGAGCCCGTGGCGGTCCCGGAGAGGGAACGCGAGCCGAGCCCGGCCTGACCTGGGGCGCGGTGCGCGCCCGCCTCCTGTACCAAGGGTGGGCCAAGGTTCGGGAGGGTCCCGGTTTAGGCTGGCCGGGACATGGCGAGCGTGCGGGTGCTGGGCACCTTCGAGGTGTGGGTGGACGGGGGCCTCGCCGATTTGGGCGGCCCCCGTCAGCGTTCGGTGCTGGCCAGGCTCGTGGCGGCGCGCGGCGCGATGGTCCCGGCCGACCGCCTGGTCGAGGATCTGTGGCCGGGGGAGGCGCCGCTCAGCGCCCCGGCGGGGTTGCAGTCGTTCGTGTCGCACCTGCGGCGCGCCCTGGAGCCGGGGCGACCGCCGCGCACACCGGCGCGGGTGCTGGTCACCGCGCCTCCGGGGTACGCGCTGCGGCTCGCGGACGACGATGTGGACGCCTGGCGGTTCGAGTCGCTGGTCGACGTGTCGGCGGAGCGGCTGGCGGCGGACGACGCCGCGGGCGCCCGCGAAAGCGCGGAGGCGGCGCTGGACGAGTGGCGCGGACCCGCGTACGCCGAGTTCGCCGACCTGCCGTGGGCGGTCACCGAGGCGTCCCGCCTGGACGAGCGGCGGCGCATCGCGACGGAGCGGCGCGCCGAGGCGATGCTGCGCCTGGGCACCGCCGCGGAGGCCGTGCCCGACCTGGAGGCGCACGCGGCGGCGAATCCGCTGCGCGAGGAAGCCTGGCGACTGCTGGCCCTCGCCCTCTACCGGACGGGCCGCCAGGGCGACGCGCTGGCCGCGCTGCGCGGTGCGAGGATGGTGCTGGCCGAGGAGCTCGGGGTGGATCCCGGGCCCGAGCTGCGCCGCCTGGAGGCCGGGATCCTCGCCCAGGACCCGGGCCTCATCGGCGCTCCGCGGCCACGCCTCCGCATCGCCCGCGAGCCCGAGCCCGCGCGTCCCGGGACGGTGTTCGTCGGGCGGCGGGACGAGCTGGACCGGCTGATCGCCGCGGCGCGGGACGCGGCGGCGGGCCGGTGCGGGCTCGTTCTGATCGGCGGCGACGCGGGCATGGGCAAGACCGCCCTGGCCGAGCGCCTGGCGGGCGAGCTGGCGGCCCAGGGCTGGACCGCCGCGTGGGGCCGCGCCGCGGAGACCGGCGGCGCCCCGGCCGCCTGGCCGTGGGCCGAGCTGCTGCGCGGGCTGGCCGCCGCCGTCCCGCCCGGCGGTGACCTGGCGGGACGTCTCGCCCCGCTGCTCACCGACACCGCGCCGGCGGGCGAGGGCGCGGACGTGACGACCGGCAGGTTCCGGCTTCACCTGGCCGTCGGCGACTACCTGGCCACGGTCGCGGCGGACGGCGTGCCGCTGCTGCTCGTCCTGGACGATCTGCACTGGGCGGACGAGGAGACCCTCGCGCTGCTGACGGCGCTTCCGGACCGGCTGCGCGACCGTCCCGTCCTGCTGGTGGGCACCTTCCGGCCGCCGGAGGCCACCGAGCGGCTGGCGGACGCGCTCGCCGCGCTGGCCCGGCGGGAGCCGCTGCGGCTGGAGCTGTCCGGGCTGGCCGCCGACGACGTGGCCGCGCTGGTCCGCGCCACCTGCGCCGTCGAGGTCGGGGACGCCGAGCTGGCGATGATCGCCGAGCGGACCGGGGGGAACCCGTTCTTCACCCGGGAGACGGCACGGCTGCTGGACGTGGAGGGGGTGTCCGCCGCGACCCGCCGCGTCCCCGCCGGGGTGGGTGACGTGCTGCGGCGCCGCATCGCCGGGCTGGCCGAGCCCGTCCAGAACGTCCTGCGGCACGCGGCGGTCGTGGGACGCGACGCCGACCTCGACGTTCTCATCGACGTGTCGGGGGGCGACGAGGACACGGTCCTGGACGCGGTCGACGCGGGTCTGGCCGCCGGGTTGCTGACCGAGCCGGGCCCTGGACGGGTCGGGTTCGCGCATGCCCTCGTCCGGGACACCCTGTACACCGGCCTGTCGCGCGCCCGGCGCACCCGGCTGCACGGGCGGGTCGCGGACGCGCTCGAACGCCGCCGTCCCGGCGACGTCGCCGCCCTCGCCCACCACCATCTGGAGTCGCGCGCCGACCCCGCCAGGGCCGTCCGGTACGCGCGGCCGGCCGCCGAGGCCGCCGAGGCCCGTTTCGCCCACCGGGTCGCCGCCGACCTGTGGATCCGCGCCGCCGACCTGATGCGCGGCGAGGGCCGCGAGGCCCTGCGCGACCGGCTTGAGCTGGAGGCGGCCGCGATCCGCTCGCAGGCGCTGGCCGGCGATGTCGTCGAGGGGCGCGAGCGCAGGCGGCGTGCGCTGCGCGCGGCCCGCGAGCTGGGCGACATCGAGCTGATCAGCCGCGTGATCACCAGCTACGACGTGCCGACGCTGTGGACCAACCGCGAGTACGGCACGGTCGACTGGGACCTGGTCGACATCGCCGAGCGGGCGCTGGCGGAGGTGCCGGGGGGCGAGCCGCGGGTCCGGCTGCTCACCAGCCTGGCGATCGAGCTGGAGGGAGAGCACGGCGAGCGCGGGGACGAGGCGTCCGCCGAGGCGGTCCGGCTGGCGCGCGAGATCGGCCGTCCCGAGCTGCTGGCGGTCGCCCTCAACGGCCGGTTCCTCAACAGCTACCGCGGCGCCGGCGGGCTGACCCAGCGGCACGGCATCGCCACCGAGCTGCTCGGCCTCGCCACCGAGCACGGCCTGGGCCTGTACGAGGTGCTGGCCCGCCTGCAACTCCAGGAGTCCGCGATCGGCATGCTCGACCTTGGGGCGGGCAGGCGGCACCAGCGGGAGGGCATCGCCCTGGCCGAGCGGTACGGGCTGCCGATGCTCGCCAAGATCGCCCGCTGGTACGAGGCGCTCACCCGGGCCCTCACCGGCGACTTCGACGAGGCGGAGCGGGCCTACTGGTCGGTCGCGGCGAACTTCGAGGACACCTCCGTCTGGAACAACGACCGTGGCATGGCCATGCTCGGGATCTTCTGCGGGCGGCTCGCGCAGGGCCGCGAGGGCGAGATGGTGGACGAGGCCCGGTGGATGTGGGAGCGCTGGCGGCACGTCGAAGCCACCGCCGAGATCTACGGTCTCGCGCTGATCGGCGCCGGGCGTCGCGGCGAGGCCGCGCGGGTCGTCGCGGACGCCACCGCGGACGTCCGCTACGACTACTTCTACGACCTGCTCCTCAGCCTGCGCGGACGCCGCGCCGTCGCGCTCGCCGACCGCCGCGTGGCGGAACGGACGTACCAGGACCTGCTGGAGTACCGCGACCGCGTCGCCGGGACCGCGACCGGCTGTATCGCCTACGGGCCGGTCGCGCACGTCCTCGGCGACCTCGCGGCGTTCCTGGAACGTCCCGGCGAGGCCGCCGGCCACTACCGCCGCGCCGCCGGG
>Ga0164243_10015788_pt1 | contig 10411 bp, 11 predicted proteins | sample OricompcompostOP_FD_108781 | JGI IMG/M metagenome (GOLD analysis project Ga0164243, IMG submission 108781) | Organic Plus compost microbial communities from Emeryville, California, USA - Original compost - Organic plus compost (OP) | ecosystem: Engineered > Solid waste > Mixed feedstock >... | reverse complement strand
GCCGCTGCCTGACAAGATCGCCGACGCGCTGCTCAAGGAGGTCGACTCGACCGGGCTGGTCAATCCGCACGACGTGCCGAAGACGCCGCCGATGCGAGCGTACCAGCCGGGCCAAGTGCTGAAGTTCACGAAAGGCGCCTATGAGGGCTTGATTGCACGCTTTGCCGAGCGGCGGTCGGCGGAGCGGATCGCCGTGCTGATGCCCTTCCTCGGCGGCGAGCGGCCGGTCGAGGTGGATGAGTCGTCGGTCGAGGAGGTGTAGGATGGCTTTTAAGATGGGAGGTTGACCGATGAGCACGACGGATCGCCGAGAGGTTCGCGTCACTGTTTACGACGGCGAGGAATTCAGTCACGGAGGCGATTGGCCGCCGGGCAATCTGGCCGAGGCGATCGCGTGGCTCCAGGAGAGACTGGATAGCGTGCCGCCCGAATACCGCGACGTCGTGAAGGTCGATTTCGACAGCGTGAGCGACGGATACGGCGGCCATGAGGCCGGGATCAAGATCCACTACATCCGCCCCGAGACGGACGAGGAAATGGCCGCACGTCAGGCGCGGGAGCGACGCGATGCGGAGCTGCGCCGCCAACAGGAGATCCAGACCTTGAAGACGCTTCAGGCGAAGTACGGCCCCCAGTCCTGAGCGGCCAAGGGATCAAACCTATTGACGGTTGAGTCGCGTGACCGTACAAGATCTGCGACCCTCGTTGAACGCCACGCCGTCGTGGACGCATGCCGTGTGGTCACCTGAGGCCGGGACGCACGATGCGATCCGGGCCACGGGCGAAGCCCGCCCAGCGCATCCTCTCCGATCACATTCAATCCAAGAGCCCGCCAGACGCGCCCACAGAGGCGCTGACCGGATCCGCTACCCCCTTAGCTTGGGTAGAGCCAAAGGCCGCTCAGGCGCCACCGGAGCGCGAGGACGGGGCGGTCTAGGGGCGGGGCCCCTGGGAGGGGGCGACCCCCGCGGGTGGGGCTCCCGGCCGTGCAAAACCACCGGCTGAGAGACTTTCGCGGCCCGGTCAACATCAACATTCCGGCGGGCGATGGCGAAGCAGGTCCGCACGTTCAGCCTCTTCGAGGCGGCGTCGATCATCGGCGTGACACGGCAGACGCTGGCCAAGTGGCTGGCCGAGGGCTGCCCGGCCGTGACGCGGGCCGACCGCTCGCGGGGCGTCGACTGGGAAATCTGCATCGCCGACGTGATCGACTGGCGGATCCGCAAGGCCGTCGACGACGCGGTGGCCCGCTACGAGGGCGAATCGGGCGAGATCAGCCGCGAAGAGGCCGACCGGCGCAAGGCCGTGGCCCAGGCGATCACGGCCGAAATCGAGACGGACGAGGCCCTGAAGCGCGTCGTCGCCGTGGCGGATGTGACCGACGTCGTGACGCAGGAGTACGCCGCGCTGCGGACACAGCTCCAGGCGGTGGGGCCGAAGGTGGCCGGCCGCGCCGCGACGATGAGCAGCGCGCCGGCGATCCAGGAGCTGGTGGACGAGACGATCGCCGAGGCGCTGGAGACGTTGCAGCATGATCGACGCCTCGGCGCGGGTCAGTCAGCACCGGAGGGGTGATTATTCAGCCGGCCGCGCGGCCCTGGTCGAAACGCTCGAGCGGGCGCGGCGCGACGCGCTGACGATCCGCAAGCGGATGTCCGGCTCGGAATGGGCCGACCTGCACGGCTACCTGCCGGCGGGGACCGGCGCCGAGACCGGTCGCATCAAGCTCTACGGCTATCAACGCGGGATCCTGGACGCGATGTGCGATCCGACGATCCCGCTGATTACGATCCCGAAGGCGGCGCGCGTCGGCTATACGCGGCTCCTGCTGCTGGCGACGGCCTACCATCTTGAGCACGATCCGACGACCTGCGTCGTCGCGCAGCCGACCATTCCCGATGCGGAGGATTTCGGGCGCTCGGAAGTCGCGCCGATGCTGCGCGACACGCCGGCGCTCGCGCGGCATATCCGGCCGATCCGCAAGGGCGAGGCCCGCGACACGCTGACGGATATTTTCCTCGCCAACGGCGCCGTCCTGCGCCTGCGCGGCGCGGCGAGCGATGATGCCTTTCGCCGCTACCCGGCCCGGTTCCAGGCGGCCGACGAGGTCGACGCCGAGGGCTGGACGCCGAGCGGGACGAAGAGCCAGGGCGACAAGTTCAAGCTGCTCTGGACCCGCGGCGAGACGTACTGGAACCGCAAGCAGATCCGCGGCGGGACGCCGGTCATCGAGGAAACGTCGCGCGTTTGGCGGGAATGGTTGCGATCGGATCAGCGGCGCTACTTCGTGCCGTGCCCGCAATGCGACGCGATGCAGTTCCTCGAATGGGGCGGGCCGGAGGTCGCGCACGGGCTGAAATGGGAGCTCGACGACCTCGGCGCGGTGAAGGAGGTCTGGTACGTCTGCCGTGAATGCGGCCGGCCGATCGACGAGGGCCACAAGGTCGAGATGGACGCCGCCGGCGAGTGGCGTCCGACGGCGCGGCCGCGGACGCCGGGGCACGCCGGGTTCCATCTCTGGACCGGCATGTCGTTGAACCCGAACGCGGCCTGGCCGATCATCGTGCAGGAATGGGTCGAGGCGCAGAGCGACCCGGCGACGCTGGTGCAGCCGTTCGTGAACCTGCGTCTCGGCCGGCCCTACAAGCTGACCTACGGCCAGGAGCTGAAGGTCGAGCGCTTCACGGGCCGGCGCGAAGCCTATCCCGCGGAGATGCCGCCGGGCGTGCTGTTCGTCACCGCCGGCTGCGACGTGCAGTCCGGCGAGGGCAAGGATCCACGCATCGAGGTCTCGATCTACGGCTGGGGCCGCGGTGGGGAATGCTGGTTGATCGGGCATTTCATCCTGCGCGGCGATCCGTCGGAACCGAAGGTCTGGCAGGATCTCCGTGAACTGCTGAAGCGCAGCTTTGTCGCGATCGACGGGCGCCGCTATCCGATCTCGGCGGCCTGCATCGACAGTGGCGGCCATCATACGGCGGAGACCTACGACTTCGCGGCGCGGCATGCGAGCGAATCGACGCCGCGGATCTGGGCGATCAAGGGTGCCTCGGAGCAGCGCGGACGGCGCCGCCCGGTGTGGCCGCGCAAGCCGACGAAGGGCAAGGGCGGGACGGTCTATCTGATCGGCGGCAACGCGGCGCGCGACTTCGTCTACCGCTCGCTCGCCGTCGAGAAGCCGGGTCCCCGCTATATCCACTTCCCGGCGCAGGTTCCTGCCGGCGCCGAGGATCTCGACGACGAGTGGTTCCGCCAGCTGACACGGGAACGGCTGACGATCCGCAAGGGCGGGTTCACGGAATGGGTGAAGCCCAAGGAATCGCACGAGGCCGGCGTCTGCTTGGTCTACGCCTACGCGGCGGTGTGCGGGTTGCAGCAGCTCGATCGCCGGTTCCTCAAGGCGCTCGAAGCCGGCAAGCCGGTGGTGGAGGCGGTCGCGATGGCAACCAAAACGGATGACGGCGCGCCTGATCCGGCCCCGGACGCAACCGAATCGCCCGCGCCGGCAACCCAGCCCGCGGAACCGGCGCCAGCGCCGGTCGTGCGGCCGGTTGAAGACGACACGAAACCCAAGCCGCGGAAACGGCGCGTGATCCGATCCTCTTTCGTCGGAAGGTAATGGAACATGGCGACGGCCTGCGATGCCTTCAGCGACGCTCAGCTGCGCTTCCGGTCGGCCGCAGCCGCAGCGATGGCCGGCGATCTTTCGGCGATCAACGCGCTGCACGAAGCGGCGCGCGTCTATCTCGCCACCGCCGCGCACGAGTTCCGGTGCAGCGATCCCCGTCGCGTGCGCCGCACGCAGCATCTGCGCTTGGTACACGATCGAGGTGCGTGATGGCCTGGACGCAATCTGATGCGGACGCCCTGAAGGCGGCCATCGCCAGCGGCACCCGCGACGTCACGTATTCCGATGGATCGCGCGTCGTCTATCGCTCGCTCGCCGAGATGCGCCAGACGCTGGCGATGATTGAGGCGGAAGTTGCCGGGTCGTCAACGACGCGCGTGCGCACCGTGCGCTTTAACAGCTGCAAGGGATTCTAGCGCATGGCCGCCGCGGTCCGATTCAGGATCAAGGGCACTCGCGTCTACGTGAAGCCCCATGCATCGTCCGCATACGAGACCGTCGGCACCGGCCGGCGCTCCGTCGCCATGCGCGCGCCCAACTATGGGCCGAACGCGGCGATCCAGTACGCCGGGCCGCAGCTGCGCGATCAGGCGCGCGAGGCTGATCGAAAGAACGGCTTCGCCCATGTCATGGCCGACCGCCTGGTGGCCAACATGGTCGGCACCGGCATCATGCCGCAACCGGCATCCGCGCGGGCCCGCGAGGTGTGGGCCGAGTGGACCGATCAGGCCAGCGCCGACGGCACGCTCGATTTCTACGGCCTTCAGGCGCAGGTTGCCCGCGCGATGGTCGTCAGCGGCGAGTGCTTCGTGCGGCTGCGGACACGGCGCCGCGAAGACGGCCTGACCGTCCCGCTGCAGCTGCAGGTTCTCGAATCGGATTACGTGCCGTTCGAGAAGAATGAGGCGCTCAGCAACGGCAACTACATCCGCCAGGGCATCGAGTTCAACGCGATCGGCCAGCGCGTCGCGTATTGGATGTACCGCCAGCATCCCGGCGATGCCGCGGTCCTGCCGGTCGTCGATGCGCAGCCAGTCCGCGTGCCGGCCTCCGAGGTGCTGCACGTCTATGATGCCATCTCGGCCCGCCCCGGCCAGCTCCGCGGCGACCCGTGGCTGACGCAGTCGCTCGCGAAGCTGAAGAGCTTCGACAGGTACGACGACGCCGAGGTCGTGCGGAAGGAGACCAGTGCGCTCCTCGTCGGATTCGTCCGGCGGAACCTCCCGCAGGGCATCACCACGGACGAGCTCAAAGAGATTTGGGGCGACGACTCAAAGGTCGAGGACGGCGTCGGGAACGTCACGCTGGAGCCCGGGACGCTGCAGTACCTGGAGCCCGGGGAAGAGGTCGAGTGGTCCACGCCGCAGGACGTCGGCGGGCAATACGAAATCTTCATGCGCGAGCAGAAGATGGCGCTCGCCGCCTTCGCGGGCATCCTCTACGAGCAGCTCAGCGGCGATTACTCGAAGATCAACGACCGGACCTGGCGCGCCGCCTTCAACGAATTCAAGCGCCGCTGCGAGATGTGGCAGCACTCGCTGATCGTGTTCCAGCTCTGCCGGCCGGTTTGGGTGCGCTGGGGCACGCTGGCGCGCCTCAACGGCGTGCTGACCGAGCAGGAAACGCCGCGGACGGTGCCGTGGATCGCGCAAGCGTGGCCGTACATCAACCCGAAGCAGGACATCGAGGCCATCGCGCTCGAAATCCGCAACGGACTTGCCTCGCGGTCGCAAAAAGCGAGCGAGCGCGGGAACGATGCCCGGCAAATCGACGCCGAGCAGGCCGCCGACAATGCCAGCGCCGACAAATTGGGCCTGAAATACGACAGCGACGGGCGGAATCCGGCCAAAGGCGGCGGGGCGGCCCAGAACGGCAACGTGATGGACGAAGGCCCCGCGCAAGGCCGCCTTGAGCAGGAATCTAACGATGCCTAAAGACAAGAAGCCCCGCAGAACCACGATCTCGGCCAAGACGCGCTTCAGCGTCATGAAGCGTGACGGATTTCGCTGCCACTACTGCGGCGCGGCGGCTCCAGACGCCACACTTGTTATCGATCATATCGTTCCGGTGGCGGCTGGCGGCACAAACGACGAGGGCAACCTTCTTACATCCTGCGAGACATGCAACTCCGGAAAGGCAGCCGATCCGGTGATCCCTGCGCCAACGCAGCACGATGATGATCCGAGCGCCAGGAGCGAACTAATCGATATTCTTCAGTGTAGCGCACGCGCCGCCTTCGAAAGCTCAACTGACCCGAGGGAAATAGCCCGACGAGGTGGCGAGCTGAGAGCCTCCTATCAAGCCGCCGAGGATTGGGCCTACGTCAGGGGTGCAGTTGTGGCGCTTCTGGCATCTCGGGATGGCCGTGAGTTATTGCGCGACATTCTGCAGCTGCATGTGGATGAGCTCACACGACTCTTCATCCGCATGGCCGCAGGCGAGCGCGACGCTGGCGCCGAATGGCATCGCCGCGAGCGGCAGGAGCGTGAGCGTCTGGCGGCGGATCCGACCGTCAGGAGCGAAGCGGCGAAGATCGCGGCGCTGGTCAGCGCGCGCATGGCGACTAGCGCCGATAAAGGAGCTGGCCACGCATGAACGCGCGCGTATGCCATCGGGTTGCGTCGTGGCTCGCTGGCCAACCGCTGTTCATCGAGCCGTACGCCCTCAAGGCGATGCTCGATGCCAACGGGCCGCGCCTCGGGCTCATGGCGCCGCAGGCGAGCCAGGATCCGGACAGCTTCGCCGCGCAGAAGCGCAAGGCCGTGCTCGAACGGCTGGCGACGATCGTCGAGGCCGAGCCCGTGGACGTCGCCGACGGCATCGGCGAATACGGCCTCACGGCAGATGGCGTTGCGGTCATTTCGATCGTCGGCGCGCTGACCGACCGTTACGACTGGCTCGCCGCGTGGTGCGGCTTTGCCTCCTATGACGCAATCAAGTTGACGCTCAGCGCGGCCATCGCCGATCCCCGGGTCAGGGCGATCCTGTTCGATGTGGACAGCGGCGGCGGCGCGGCAGCGGGCATGCTCGACACCGCGGACGCGATCCGCGCGGCAGCAGCCCTGAAACCCATTTGGGCGAGCGCGAACAGTTTGGCGGCGTCTGCCGCCTTCGGCCTAGCGGCGGCTGCAACGCGGTTGACGCTGCCGCGTATCGCTTCCGTCGGCTCCGTCGGCGTCGTCGGCATCCATATCGACCAGTCCGGCTACGACAAGGAGTCGGGCCTCAAATACACGCCCATCTACAGCGGCGCCCGGAAAATCGATGGCTGGGGGCACGCACCGCTCGCCAAGGAAGCCAAGGACCGCTTCCAGGCGCAATTCGACGAGGCGCGCCGCAAGTTCGCCGAGGCCGTCGGCCGCTTCCGTGGCCTGGACACCGATGCGGTGCTCGCCACCGAGGCCGCCGTCTACGACGACGACGAGGCCGTGCGGGTCGGCTTCGCCGATGCCGTGCAGTCGTTCGACGCGACGCTGGCCGAGCTCACCGAACAGGTCCGCGCAGGCGGGCCGTCCTCGCGCGTGCTGGTCGCCGCGCAATCACCTGCCACAGCAAAGGAGCTGACGATGGCACACGGGAAGAAGCCGGCGACTGGCGCGTCGGCGGAGCAGAACGATCCGAAGGACAAGCCCGAGTCCGAGACGAAGGACGAGGCCACGAAGCCCGACGACAAGAAAGAGCCCGAGAAGGCCGAGGGCGAGGAGGGCAAGGGCGCGCAGGCATCCAAGCCCGGTGCCGCCGATCCCGCCGAGGTCGTCGACTACTGCGTGAAGAACAGTGCCGCGACGATGGCGGCCGGGCTGATCAAGAGCGGTGCCACGATGGACCAGGTCAAGGAGGCCGTCGGCCGCGCCGCGAAAATCCGCGCCATGGTCGGCGACGCCCGCAAGATCAGTGCCGCGATCCCGGCGAGCTTCGCCGACGACCAGATCGCGGCCGGTGCCAGCGTCGACGACGTCCGCGCGGCGCTCTTCGACAAGCTGGTATCGGCGCAGTCCCCCGAAATCCGCTCGACCATCGCCTCGGATGCCAAGACGGAAGGCGCTCGCCCCGTGATCGATCACCGGGCGATCTACGACCGCATGAACGGCATCAAAGCCACCTGACCAGCGCGCCCGATCCCGGGCGATCCCCGCAGATCATATGAACGGCATCATGAAGGAGTAATGCCATGCCTTCCGTCATCACCGAAGGCCGCTACACAGCGGAATTTCTCGCCTCCGAGGCCAATGGCGCTCGGAGCCGTGAGCAGGTCACGCTTCTGACTGGCCAGAACCTCAAGGCCGGCGCCGTGCTTGGCAAGGTCACGGCCGACGGGAAGTACAAGGAGTGGAACCCGGGCAACGTCGACGGGTCCGAGACGGCTGTCGCGGTGCTTTACGCGAACGTCGATGCGACGGACGGCGACAAGCGTGCCGTCATCATCGCCCGCGACGCCGAGGTGAACGGCAACGCGCTGGAGTACTTCACCGGCGCCAGTGCCGCCAACAAGACGGCGGCGGCCACTCAACTCGCCGCGGTCGGCATCATCGTCCGCTGACGGCCGGCGCGGCCCTGACCGCGCCTCCACCCCATCCCGTTCGACAAGGAGACACATTCGATGTGGGAGCTTCCCAACGTCTTCACGGGTGACGCCTTCTCGGCCGTCACCCTGACATCCAAGGTCAACAACGTCCCGTACACGCCGCAGCTGCTCGGCGCCATGGGCCTCTATGCGGTCGACGGCGTCCGCACCACCGACATCGCGGTCGCGGAGCGCAACGGCACGCTCGAGGTCGTCCAGACCAGCGAGCGCGGCGCGCCCCCGAAGGAGATCGCCTTTGCGAAGCAGAACATGCGCAAGGCGACGGTCTCGCATATCGCCATCGAGGCGTATGTGAACGCGGACGAGGTGCAGAACGCGCTCGCGGAGGCCCAGCTGACCGGTCAGCCGCAGCTGCAGACGGCGCAGGGCCTGATCGATGATCGGCTCAGCGGTCCGTTCGGCCTGCGCGCCCGGATCGAGCTGACGCACGAATACCACCGCCTCGGCGGCATCAAGGGCATCGTCGTCGATAAGGATGCCAGCGAGCTCTACAACTGGTTCACGTTCTTCGGCATTTCGGCGCTGGCGGACCACAACACCAATTTCGGCACGCTGACCGCCGACGGCGGCACGTTCGAGATGGAGTGCACGCAGCTGAAGCGCGACATGCTGCGCGAGCTGGAAGGCCTGCCGGTCGCGACGATGCGCCCGGTCGCCTTCTGCGGCGACAACTACTACGACCAGGTCTACTCGAACAAAGAGGTCAAGGCCGCGCGTAAGAACCGCGACACCGGCCGGGAATCCGACGTGTTCGGCAAGAACCAGGCGTTCTCGTCGATCGAGTACGGCGGCATCACCTGGGTCAACTACCGCGGCACCAAGGACGGCTCGGTCGGCATCGGCACGGACGAGGCCCGCCTGTTCGCGCTCGGCGTGCCCGGTCTCTTCCAGATGCTCTTCGGCCCGCCCGACATCATGGGCATGACCAACATGAAGGGCCTGCCGGTGCACGCCTTCATGCCGCCGGAGAAGCAGACCAGCCGCCGGGCGACGGTCGAGGCGCAGTCGAACCCGCTGACGCTGTGCGTGCGTCCGCGCTCGCTGCGGCGCCTGACGAAGACCTGATCCTGAGCGACCAGGAGAGCGCCGGGCGGCTCTAGCGTCGCCCGGCGCGCTTTCCCCGAATGCAATTCTCTCCCCACCTCCGCCAGCTCTTCGCCCTCCGCGGCGCTGCGGCGACGTACACACCGCCGGCTGGCGCGCCCGTGGCTTGCCGTGCCATCCGGCAGGGCGGCGGGCAGTCGCTCATGCTTGGCCCGATCCGGGTCGTCGTCGATCGCGTCTGCTTCCATGTGCGCCGCGCCGAGATCGCGAACCCCGTTGCGGGCGGCACGCTCGCAGTCGGCGCCGAGACGTTCACCGTTGAAGGCGTGCAGCCGGTCGAGCGCGACGCCGAAGGCCTGCTCTGGGCGCTCGAAGTGGGGTGGGGCGCCTTGATCGCCTATCGCAGCGTGACGGGCAGCGGGGCGACGCAGAACCCGCCGCAGGGCAGCGGCTTCACGATCGCGGCGAATGCGGCGGCGGGTGCCAATGCCGTCTCGATCCGCGCCGGCTTCACCGTCGGCAAGCTGGTGGCCGGCGATGTGCTCACGATCGCGGGCGACGGCACGCGCTACGTCGTGACCGCCGACGTGCAGGCGAGCGCCAACCAGTTCGTCAACGTGCCGATCAGCCCGGCGCTGGCGCAGGATGCCGCAGCGGGCGCGGCCGTGACCTTCGACTTCGCGCGCGACTACGAGGTCCGCGCCGCCGTCGCCGGCTATGCCGCGAACGAGATCATGGGCGGCGTCCAGGTCGGCGATCGCCGGCTCGTGATCCTGCAGGCCGCGCTCGATGCGGCCGGCATGACGGACGCGCCGAAGGCGGGCGACCGGGCGACGTTTGAAGGCCGATCGATCCCCGTGCAGACGGCGACGGCGATCTATCAGGGCGACGCGCCGTATGCGTGGGATCTCCAGCTCCGGGGTTGATATGGCCCGCGAATTGACAACAGCCGGCATCGCGGCGGTCGGCAAGAGCCTCCGCGAGTTCCAGCGACAGCGCCATATCGCCGTCGCGCTGGAGGCGCGGCGCCGCGTCGAAGCCCGGCAAGGCGTCAGTCCGACGCTCACCGTGGTCGACGGCTCGCGCGGCGCCGACGTGCAGAGCGTGCGGCCCGGCGGTCGCATCGGCTTCCTGTTCGATCCGGTGCCGATGAT
>Ga0164243_10015787_pt1 | contig 10412 bp, 10 predicted proteins | sample OricompcompostOP_FD_108781 | JGI IMG/M metagenome (GOLD analysis project Ga0164243, IMG submission 108781) | Organic Plus compost microbial communities from Emeryville, California, USA - Original compost - Organic plus compost (OP) | ecosystem: Engineered > Solid waste > Mixed feedstock >... | reverse complement strand
GCGCGGGTCGCCGACGCGGTCCTCTTCGCACTGTCACAGCCACGCGGGTGCGAGGTGCGGGAGCTCGTCATCTGTCACGAGGAGGAAGAGTCCTGGCCGTGACGAGCAGGCTGCGAGCGTCGGCGTAGACGTCGTCCGCGCGCACGTCGGCGACGAACGACACGTCGTGTTCGCAGCGCGGCGCCGTCCACCCGACGTGGGTCGCGTCTGCGCCGCACTCAGGGCAGTGAGTGGTCCACGAGAGCCGGATGCGATGCCGCGAACGGGAGAGCGGGCTCGCGTTGATGACGTTGCCGACCCAGTAGATGCCAACCGTCGGCACACCGACGGCTGCAGCGAGATGGCGCGGGCCACTGTCGTTGCCGATCATCAGCTCGGCCGCAAGCAGGAGCGAGATCAGCTCGCCGAGCGACAGCTCCCCTGCCGCCGAGCGCACCCGGCCTGCCTGGCGTTCCGAGAGAGCCGCGATGGCGGCCGTGACGATCGAGTCGGCGATCTGCCGGTCATCGGTGTCACCCACGACAACCACCGCGCACCCGTCTCGGACGAGACGCACCGCGACATCCGCGAACCGGTCGGCCGGCCAGCGGCGCCGGGGATCGGTCGCTCCCGGGTGCAGGATCACGAGCGGCGCATCGGCGGTGCTCCGATACCGTGCGGCGCCTCGGCGCTCCTCGGGTGTGGGCTCGATGATGGGCTCGAGTGACACGGGCGCGGCCCCCGCGAGAGCCGCCACCTCGAGGGCACGGATGACCTCGTGCTGGTAGTACTCGTACGGAAGTGTGCGCTCGAGCGGCATGGCGTCGTCCGTCGCGGTTCCGACGGTGTGGCGCGCCTCGATCGAGGCGAGGAACGGATTCGAGTTCCGACCGCCGCCGTGCACCTGGACCGCGAGGTCGAATCCCGTGCGGCGCATCCGATGGACGAACCGATCGGTGGCCGCGGCGTCCTCTGGCCCCTCCCTGATTCCGGGCGCGTAGGGCAGGACCTCGACCTCGTGCACGGGCCCCGACCGTCCGCCGAAGAGCGCGACATGCAGCGGAGTGCCCAGCAGCGTGAGCCTCGCCCCTGGGTACCGGGCGGCGAGAGCGCGCATCGCCGGCTCGGCGAACAGCACGTCTCCGAGGCCGCCGCCCCTGAGCACGGCGATGCGCCGGACATCCTCGAACGGCGGGCGGGGGTGACCGACGGGATCTGGCATGAACGACTCCTTCCCGGGCGGATGCCCGTGGTGTTCTCGTTCCCCGTCCAGGCGCGGCCGAAACGGACGGATCATCGATGCGGCCCGTGCGGCGGGCCGAGTGCCGTCCGACCCGGACGGACGGGTTAGTTCGCCGCCGTTCTGGGTACCGGCGAGGTATCCCCGTCGAGCGGGGGCACACGAAGGAGGAAAGGACAATGGCCGACTCACCCAACCCGATCCAACTGCAGAAGTTCCTGGGGGGCGTTGACTATCCCGCGGACAAGAGCACGCTCGTGAGCACCGCGGAGAAGGCCGGCGCCGACCAAGAGGTCATGGACGCTCTGAACGGGCTCCCTGAGCGACGCTACGAGGGCCCGACGGAGGTCAGCGAGGCCGTCGCCGGAGGCAGCTGACCTCGCTCAGGGCCGCGGTGACGACGCTCACGACAAGAGATCGCGTGCTGCCGTGAGCACGTCCTCCACCGACACGGCAAGGAGGGCGGGATCCGGGTCGTCCACGAAGACGGCACCCCGTCGGAGCCGCGCATCCGTCAGCACGACGTGCGGCCCCGGCGGCGGGCCCCACTCCTCTGCCGGCGCCGGTCCGAAGATCACGACAGACGGCACTCGGAGCGCGGATGCCACATGGGCGGCGCCCGTGTCGGCACTGATCACGATGCGGGCGTCCGCGACGAGCGACGCGAACGCGCGAAGTCCGAGCCGCCCGGCGAGCACGTGGTCCTCTGCGAAGCCGCCGAGCCGCGCGACCTGTACCGCCCGCTGACGTTCTCGGTCGCTTCCGGTGAACACCACGTCGTGCCCGTCGTCCCGGAGGGCCGCTCCGACGGCGGCGAACCGATCGACCGGCCAGTGTCTGCTGCCGTAGAACGCGCCGACATGGACGACGACGGCACCCCTCCTCTCGCTGGGCCCGGGATGGCGGATCCACACCTCGTCCGGGTCGGCGGGCATTCCGTGCGCCTCGACCAGCCGCGCCCACCTCACTCGTTCGTGGATGCCGTCGATCCATTCGGGACCCTGCCACGTCAGGGAGGGGTCCGATGCATCGAAACGGTGACCGAGCCGGCGCGCCGGACGGATGGCGTCGAGCATCCCACGACTCTCCGGCCCGTTGCCGTGCATGTTGATCGCCGTGTCGATCGTCCCGGGAGCCAGCGGGAGGGGGTCGTCCAGACCCGGAGTCGGCAGAAGGGCGTCAACGCCGTCGACGAGGTCAACCATCTCGTCGAGCCACCCCGGCACGGCGAGGACGAGCCGGTGCTCGGGCAGCGCGCGTCGCACCGCATGGAGGGCGGGGACGGCGACGAGGAGGTCGCCGAGCTTGAGAGCCCTCAAGACGAGTGCAGCGGGGCGGTCTGACGCGGCTTCGAACTCCTGCACGTTCCCCACAGTGGCACGACGTTCCTCGGACCGGTAGGAGCGCTCCGCAGCGACGGGGTTTGAGAGAAGCGCTCCACGGGAACAGGTCACCCGATGAGGACGACACGAGCACAGCCGCCGCAGAACAGCATGACGGTCACGAACGGGCCGGCCGATCTGGCACGCTCCACCGCCCCTCGCCGCGGAGGCCCACGATGAGGCGGCGTGTACTGGTGGCGCGCCTCGACAGCGCGGGAGACGTCCTCGTGTCCGGCCCGGCCGTCAGGGCGATCGCCGCCACCGCGGAGGTGTGGATGCTGTGCGGCCCGCAGGGCACGGCCGCCGCGCGCGCCCTGCCCGGTGTGGCTCGGGTGCTCGAGTGGAGCTGTCCATGGATCATGCATCCCGCCCCGGAGCCCACCGCCGCGCACCTCGACCTCCTTCGCGGTCTCATCGAGGAGTGCCGGCCCGATGCCGCGGTCATCCTCACGTCGTTCCACCAGTCGCCCCTTCCGCTCGCCCTCGTCCTGAGGGAAGCGGGCGTGGGGTTCATCGCCGGCGCATCCGTCGACTACCCGGGCTCCCTGCTCGATGTCCGCGTGCGACCGGGCGAAGACATGCCAGAGGACCAGCCGGAGCCGCTGCGTGCACTCGCGATCGCACGCGCAGCGGGTTTCGATCTCCCCGCAGGGGACGACGGCCGCCTCGCGGTCCGATCGGTTCCGGATGCCTCCCAACTGGTCGGCGTCGGACCGTACGTGGTCGTGCACCCGGGTGCGAGCGTGCCCGCCCGCGCCTGGCCGGCGGAGCACCATCGTGCGCTCGTGCGACTCCTCGCCGGGCGCGGCGTCCGCGTCGTCGTCACGGGAGGACCCGCTGAACGCGCACTGACAGCGAGGGTGGCGGGAACATCAGGCATCGATCTCGGCGGCCGCACCGACCTGATGACGCTGGCCGGCGTCTTGGCCCGGGCATCCGCGGTCATCGTGGGGAACACCGGGCCGGCGCACCTCGCCGCGGCGGTCGGAACCCCGGTCGTCAGCCTCTTCTCGCCCGTCGTCCCGGCGTCTCGCTGGGCGCCGTTCGGGACCGAGGTCGTCATGTTGGGCGATCAGGAGGCACCCTGCCGGGGAAGCCGGGCGCGGGACTGCCCCGTGCCCGGTCACCCCTGCCTGACCGGCGTGCTCCCCGAGCAGGTCGCCGACGCCTGCATCGACCTGATCGACGACACCGCACGAGAACCGCTCACCACACGGGAGGCGACAGCATGAGGATCCTGGTCTGGCACGTGCACGGAGGCTGGATGGACGGGTTCGTCCGCGGAGAGCACGAGTATCTGCTCGTGCTCGACGCCAACGGCGACGGCGGGCGGGGTCAGAGGGACTGGCCGGAGAACGTCGTGGACGTGCCACGCGAGCGCGTCCGCGACCTGGACGTCGACGTCGTCGTCCTCCAGCGCCTGGAGGAGCTCGACGTGGCCGAGGAGCTCCTCGGCCGTCGGCTCGGCCGCGAGGTGCCGGCGATCTTCGTGGAGCACAACACGCCCAAGGCCGACGTTCCGAACTCGCGGCATCCGCTCGCCGATCAGCGGGACATCCTCATCGCGCACGTCACCCAGTTCAACGGCCTGTACTGGGACTGCGGATCGGCTCGCACCACCGTGATCGAGCACGGCGTGCCCGACCCCGGTGCGCTGTACACCGGCGAGCTGCCGCGGAGCGGCGTCGTCATCAACGAGCCCGTGCGGCGCTGGCGCGTGACGGGGAGCGATCTCATCGGCGGTTTCGCCCAGGTCGGTCCGGTGGACGTCTTCGGGATGAAGGCCGACAGCCTCGGAGAGGCGCTCGGCGCGTCACCCGGCTCCGTCGTAGCGGCCGGCGACCTCCCGACTCCGCAGCTCCACCGCGAGCTCGCCCGGCGACGTCTCTACCTGCACACTCCGCGATGGACCTCTCTCGGCCTCTCGCTCCTCGAGGCGATGCACCTCGGCATGCCGATCGTCGGGATCGATGCCACGGACATCAGGCGAGCCGTGCCACCGGAGGCCGGCTGCATCTCGACCGATGTCTCCGAGCTCCACCGCGCCGTGGCGCGGCTCCTCGATGATCCGTCCGCGGCTCGCGCGATGGGCCGTGCGGCGCGGGAGTTCGCCCTCGAGCACTTCGGTCTCGCCCGCTTCCTCCGACGGTGGGACGAGGTGCTGGACGACGAGGTCTCACACTGGCTCGGCTCTTCTGCCCGCGCGAGTGTATCCGCCCGGCAGGCGGGGTAAAGGACACCTGTACGGCACAGTGCAGCCCGATCTCGAAAGGACGCCATGTCAGTGCTTCAGCTCTCCGATACGGAAACCACTGCCACGATCCTCTCCGTCGTCGACCCCCGCGACGGCACGTCCGTCGGCGACGTCGACGTCTCGTCAGCCGAGGACGCCGAACGCGCTCTCCTGAGTGCCGATGATGCGTTCGGCTCGTGGGCACGAGTCGCTCCGGCGGAGCGCGGCAGCGCCATGCACACGGCGGCGGACGCCCTCGAACGTGAGGCGCGGGCTCTCGCCGCGATCAACACCCGCGAGACTGGCCGGAGCGAGGCCGAAGCGCTCGATGGCATCCTCGCCGGCGTGTCGACGCTGAGACAGTACGCTGAGCTTGGCCCGCTCCACCGCGGCAAGAGTCTCAAGGGCTCCGTCCTCTCCGCGGATTTCACCGTCTCCGAGCCGCGGGGCGTCGTCGTCGCCTTGACACCATGGAACGATCCGGTCGCCGTCGCCTGCGGACTCATCGGTGCGGCGGTCGTCACGGGCAACACCGTCGTGCACAAACCGAGCGAGCGATCGCCGCACACGGGCCTGCGGCTCGGAGATATCCTCCGCGAGGCGTTCCCGGATAATGTGCTCCAGACCGTGAACGGAGGTCCGCAGGTCGGCTCATTCCTGACCTCGAGCCGGATCGCCAGGGTCATCTGCCATGTCGGATCGACGGAGACCGGCCGCCTCATCGCGCGTGCCGCCGCCGAGACCGGGGCGCACGTCGTCCTCGAGAACGGGGGCAACGACCCGCTGATCGTCGACCGCTGCGTCGACGCGAGATGGGCCGCGCGACAGGCTGCCGTCGGCGCCTTCACGAACGCGGGCCAGCTGTGCACGTCTGTGGAGCGCATCTACGTCGACGATCAGATCGAACGGCAGTTCACCTCCGCCCTCGTAGCCGAGGCCGAGCAGTGGCAGCGCCGGCTCGGTCCGCTGGTCGACCGTCGCCTCCGTGCGGTCGTCCACCGCCACGTGGAGGACGCCGTCGAGCGCGGCGCCACCGTGGAGATCGGCGGCCGGGTGCCCGCAGGTCCGGGCTCGCACTACCCCGCGACGGTCCTCACCGCCTGTTCGAGCGAGATGCTCGTGATGCGGGAGGAGACCTTCGGGCCGATCGCTCCGATACAGGCCGTCGCCTCGTTCGACGAGGCGCTTCGTCTGGCCGGAGCGAGCCGGTACGGGCTCTCCGCCACGGTTCTGACCGACTCCCTCGAGAACGCCCACCGGGCGATCGCCGAGCTCGGCGTCGGCACGCTGAAGGTGAACGCCGTCTTCGGGGGTGCGCCGGGCGGATCCGCTCAGCCCCGCCGCGAGAGCGGCCAGGGCTTCGGCTACGGGCCGGAGCTCCTCGATGAGATGACCATGACGAAGGTGGTGCACCTTCAGGCGGCCGAGGCCCTCGCGTGACATCGGCACGACGACGCACAACGGAACCGAGGAGACGACCATGAGCGAACCGATTCTCTCGTCGCACCAGGCGGTGACCCCGGAGATCCCCGGGATGCTCAGGCATCTGGCGCCGAGGGTGACCGTGATCGGCGACGCGATGCTCGACGGCTGGTTCTCCGGAGAGAGCAACCGGATGGCCAGGGAGGCGCCCGCTCCGGTGGTTCGCCTCACCGGGCGCCACTTCGCCCCCGGCGGCGCCGCGAACACGGCGATGAACCTCGCCGCGATGGGGGCGCGCGTCTCGTTCGTCGGCCTCGCGGGCCGCGACGAGAGCGGCGAACGGCTGCGCGATCTGATGCGGGACGCGGGCATCGAGGTCTCCCGGCTCATCCTCCACCCTGGGGTGCGCACGGTGACGAAGGACCGCATCGTCGTCGGAGACCAGGTCATGGTCCGCATCGACGACGGCGTGAACGGCGCGTATCCGGCGGATGCCCTCGCCGCCCTCGCCGAGGCCGCCGCCGCGTCGTACGCGAGCGGGGAGGCGACCGTCGTCTGCGACTACGCGACCGGCACACTCGACGGCCCGGTCACGGACGCGCTCACCGGCCTCGGCCGCCGGCCGCCGGTCGTCATCGTGGATGCCAGGGATCCACGGCGATGGGCCGGGCTCTCGCCCGATCTCGTCACGCCGAACTCCGAGGAGACCTCCGCCATCCTCGGCACGCCGCTGCGCCGCGACTCCGATCGGGTGTCGGCGGTGAGCGAGCGCAGTGCAGAGCTGCTCGATGCGACAGGAGCCGCTGCGGTGGTCGTCACGCTCGATCGGGATGGAACGGTGACGCTCGGCCGCAGCGGGCTCGTGCACCGAACCTGGGCGGCTCCCGCCACCGACAAGCAGGCATCCGGCGCCGGAGACACCTTCGTCTCGGCCCTCACCATCGCTCGCGCATGCGGCCTGCCGATCTCGGCGAGCGCGGATCTCGCTCAGGCTGCAGCTCATGTGGTGGTCTCGCGCGTCGGGACGTCGGTCTGCTCGACGGCCGATCTCGCCGCGCACCTGTCCGGCTACGCCGACAGCGCTCTCGAGCCCGACGAGGTCATCCGTCACCTGGAGGACGCCAGAAGGGCCGGCAAACGCATCGTCTTCACCAATGGATGCTTCGACGTGCTGCACCGCGGACACACCGCGTATCTCAACCAGGCCAAGCGGCTCGGCGACATCCTCGTCGTCGCGATCAACGACGACGCGTCCGTGCGCAGGCTGAAGGGCGCGGGCAGGCCGGTGAACCCGGTGTCCGACCGTGCCGGGGTGCTTGCCGCGCTCAACTGCGTGGACTTCGTGACCGTCTTCGACGCCGACACTCCGATACCGCTGATCGAACGGATCAGGCCGGACGTCTACGCGAAGGGGGGGCGATTACACCCTCGAGGGGATGCCTGAGACCGAGATCGTCCGGTCCTACGGCGGCGAGGTGCGGATCCTCGACTATCTGCCCGCTCACTCGACGACCGCGGTGGTGAAGCGGATCCTCCATTCACCGGCCTACACGTCTGAGGCGGCGGGGTCGGCGTGATCGGGCCGTCGAGACGATGGTCGGGCGAGTGGGGCGGGCCGGATGCGCCGACGACGCCGCTGATCGATGTCCTCATCCCCACCGTGGGCAGGGAGACGGAGCTCGCCGTCACACTCGCCGGCCTCGCCGCGCAGGACGACCCGCCGTTCGCCGTGATCGTCAGCGACCAGTCCGACGAGGGAAGCGCCGCGACGACTCCGGCCGTCACCGCGATGAGACGAGTACTCCGTGCGCAGGGCCGCGAGGTGCGGATGCTCCGACATCGTCCGAGGCGCGGAATCGCTGAGCATCGGCAGTTCCTGCTCGAGCAGGCATCGGCGGAGTACGTGCTCTTCCTCGACGACGACGTCTGGCTCGAGCCCGGTACCCTCGCCCGCATGCACGACGCGATCACGTCCCTCGGATGCGGGTTCGTGGGGTCGGCCGTCCAAGGACTGTCCTACCTCGGCGATCACCGGCCGGCGGAGGAAGAGGCGTTCGAGCCATGGGACGGTCCCGTCGTCCCGGAGACGCCGGCGGGATCGGACCGGACGCTGGCGCGCTCACGACTGCACAACGCTGCCAACCTCGCGCACATCGCGGCGCGGCTCGGCATCGAGCGCGGCGGCTGGCGAGCATATCGCGTCGCCTGGGTGGGGGCGTGTGCGCTCTATCGCCGCCACGCGCTCATCGCCTGCGGGGGCTTCGAGTTCTGGGGAGAGCTGCCGTCGAGCCACGCGGGTGAGGACGTCGTGGCGGAATGGCGGGTGATGGAGAGATTCGGTGGTGCGGGCATCGTCCCGAGCGGTGCCGTCCACCTCGAGTCCCCGACCACGATTCCCGACCGGACGGCCGACGCTCCGGATATCCTCTACAGCGGCTGGCGCTGACCAGGCCGGTGCGGCTCAGCGCACCTGGATGTCGGTGACGGGGAGCGTCGAGTCGGCGGCGAAGTCGAGCGTGGACGGCTCATGACCGTTCATGATGAGCTGAGCGGCGAGCTCCGCGATCATCGCCCCGTTGTCGGTGCAGAGCGACAGCGGCGGGATCCTCAGGGCGATTCCCGCCGCATCCGCACGCTCCACGGCGAGCTCACGAACGCGAGCGTTGGCGACGACACCGCCGCCGAGCAGAAGCCGGGGCACGCCGAGATCGGTGCACCCCGCCACCGCCTTGGTGATCAGCACGTCGGCCACGGCCTCGCGGAAGCTCGCCGCGACATCCGCCACCGGGACGCTCTCGCCGGCGTCCTGCCGTTGCTCCACCCAGCGAGCGACGGCTGTCTTCAGCCCCGAGAACGAGAAGTCGTACCGGTGCTTCTCCATGTCCTTCGGCAGGCTGAGCCCACGCGGGAAGCGGATCGCGTGCGGGTCCCCCTCCGCGGCCACCCGGTCGATCTGCGGGCCACCGGGATACGGCAAGCCGAGCACGCGCGCGACCTTGTCGAACGCCTCGCCCGCAGCATCGTCGATCGTCTCGCCGAGCAGCTCCACGTCGCTCACCAGATCGCGTACGAGAAGCAGGGACGTGTGCCCGCCGGAGACCAGCAGTGCGACGGTGGGGTACTCGAAGGGCTCGCCACGGGCGTCAAGGATGTCTGCACCGACGTGACCCACGAGGTGGTTGACGGCGTAGAGCGGCTTGCCGAGCGCGACCGCGAGGGCCTTCGCCGCGCCCACACCCACCATGAGTGCACCGGAGAGCCCCGGCCCGCTCGTGACGGCGACGGCGTCGAGCTCGTCGAGCGAGATGCCGGACTCGGCGACGGCGGCACGGATCGCGGGCGTCAGCGCCTCGAGGTGCGCCCGCGCCGCCACCTCGGGAACGACCCCGCCGTAGCGGGCGTGCTCGTCCATCGAAGACGAGATCGTGTTCGAGAGAAGCTCATGGCCCCGTACGATCCCGACGCCGGTCTCGTCGCACGACGTCTCGATGCCGAGCACGAGGGGCTGGTCCCTGTTCATCGCGGATCACCGCCGTCTCCGCTCTCCGGTCCGCCCCCGGATGCCGACTCCGAGCCCCGGCGGATCACGTGCTTCATGACGACGGCCGCCACGTTGCCGGGTTGGTAGTAACCGGGACGGACGCCGATCTGCTCGAAGCCGAGCTCGGTGTAGAGCGATCGGGCGGCCGTGTTGTCCTCACGCACCTCCAGGAAGACCTCGTGCGCGCCTGCGTCTCGTGCGGTGTTCACGAGTGTGCGCACGAGCAGCCTGCCGAGTCCCATCCTCCTGGCGTCCGCCGCGACGGCGACCGTCTGGATGTCGGCCTCCGTCGCCCCGCGCGGCATCATGAGCCCGGCATACCCGCGCAGGTCAGTCGGGTCGCCCTCTGGGAAGGCGACGATGTAGTGCGTGTGCTCGGACTCGAGCTCGGCGCGCATGAGGTTCTCCGACCAGGCGTCGTCAGGAAAGGTCGCCCGCTCGAGCTCCATGATCGCGTGGAGATCCTCGATCCAGGCGCCGCGCAGTCTCCAGGTCATGCGGTCACCCGTTTGCCTGCGGAGATGGTGACGTCCGGCGATCGGAGGTAGATGGCCTCGTCCGCGGCGAAGGGGAGGCCGGCCGCGAACGTGCGCTCGGCGAGCATCCCGAGGCATC
>Ga0164243_10015786_pt1 | contig 10412 bp, 11 predicted proteins | sample OricompcompostOP_FD_108781 | JGI IMG/M metagenome (GOLD analysis project Ga0164243, IMG submission 108781) | Organic Plus compost microbial communities from Emeryville, California, USA - Original compost - Organic plus compost (OP) | ecosystem: Engineered > Solid waste > Mixed feedstock >... | reverse complement strand
GCCGTCTCCGCCAGCGTCAGCGGCGTGCTCTGGTGGAAGACGCCCTGCGGCGCCGCCAGCGCCGCGTGGACGCCGTGGCCGAGCTCGTGCGCGAGCGTCAGCACGTCGCGCCGGCGGGCGGTGTAGTTGAGCAGCACGTACGGGTGCGCGGAGGGGACCGTGTAGGAGCAGAAGGCGCCGCCGCGCTTGCCCGGCCGCACCGGCGCGTCGATCCACTGCTCGTCGAAGAAGCGCTGCGCGAGCGCGCCCAGCTCGGGCGTGAAGGAGCTGTAGGCGTCGAGCACCAGCTCGCGCGCCTCGCTCCAGCTGAAGCGCTCGTCGACGTCGGAGACGGTCGCGGCGCGGTCGTAGTCGGCGAGCTTGTCGATCCCGAGCAGTCTCGCCTTCAGCCTGTACCAGCGCTGGGGCACGTCGAAGCGGTTGCGGACTGCGGTCACGAGCGCCTGGACCGACTCGTCGCTGGCCTCGTTGGCGAGGTTGCGGGCGGTCAGCCAGTCGGGGTATCTGCGCAGGCGGTCGTCGACGGCCTTGTCGTGCAGCAGCGTGTTGAAGATGTAGGCGCGCGTGCGCAGGCCGGGCGCGAGCGCCTCGGTGACCGCCTCGGCCGCGGCGCGGCGCTCCTCGCGGTCGGGGCCGGAGAGCAGCGCCAGCGCCTGCTCGAGCGAGACCGGCTCCTCCTGGCTGGGCAGCTTCACCTCGAGCGCCGACATCAGCTCGGCGAACAGCCGCGTCCAGGCGCTCGCGCCGCTGATCCCCTTCTCGGCGAGGATCCGCTCCTCCGGCTCGGTCAGCAGGTAGGGGCGGTAGCGGCGCTCGGTGCGCAGGTAGTGGGCGAAGAACTCGCTGTCCTCGCCGCTGAGCAGCTCCTCGGCGCGCTCGTCGGGCAGCGCCGCCCACTCCAGCTCGAAGAACAGCAGCGTCGTCTGGATCGCGGTCGCGCGCTCCTGCACGTGCTGCAGCAGCGCGCCGATCTGCGGGTCGGCGGTGTCGACGGCGAAGCGCAGCGAGGCGTAGGAGCCGGCGCGGCCGACGAGGTCGTGCAGCTCGGCCAGCTCTCTCATCGCCGCGACCAGCCCGGCGGCGTCGAGCTCGGCCAGTCTGCCGGCGTAGCGGGCGGCGAACGCCTCGGCCCGCTCGGCGCCCTCCGCGAGCAGCCTGCGGACGCCCTCCTCGCCCTGCCCGTCGACGAGCGGCTCGAGGTTCCAAGCGACGCCGGCGACCTCGTCGTCCGCGGGCTCCTGGTTGGTGGCGGGAAGGGTCGTCATGGGCTCAGATTAGACCGTCGCGCGCGCGAGCCGGTCGTGCCCGTGCGCACCGCGGCGACGCCGCGCGATGCTGAGATCTGCGATCCTCTGTCAGCAGACAGACGCATACTGCCGAGTTCCCGCCGTCACGACGGCGGGGAGCGGGGGACCCAATCGGGCCGGATCCGTCCGGCCCACGGGGCGAATCGCCACCAGCCACTCAGCCATCTGAGGGCTCCGGAGGCGTAGCGCACTCTTTCAGCGCGAGCCCGTCAGCTCACCTCGTAGGCACCGAAAGAGAACGACATGGAGGATCCATGCCTGCGACCTGTCCCGCCGTGGACGCTGACGACCTCGCCCATCCCGAACGCTGGGAGCATTCCCGCGAACGCTCGCACGCGCGCCGCCTCGTCGCGCTGCGCCGCCGGCGCCGGCAGCGCGGCTCGCGCAGCCTCGTCGCGGTGCTCGTCGCGGCGCTGACGCTCGGCGCCGGCGGCGCCTTCGCCGCCTCGACCGACGGCGGCGTGCTGAAGCGCGGCAGCTCCGGCCCGGCGGTCGTGCAGGTGCAGAAGAAGCTGGGGATCCCGGCCGACGGCGCCTTCGGTCCGCAGACGGAGAAGGCGGTCCGCCGCTTCCAGGGCAGCAAGGGGCTCGAGGTCGACGGCGTCGTCGGGCCGCAGACGGCGCGCGCGCTCGGCGTCAGCCTCGCGACCGCGCAGGCGCAGTCGGTGCGCTCGCGCACCGGCTCGGGCTCCCGCGTGCGGCTGCCCGCGATCCTGCACAAGATCGCCCAGTGCGAGTCGGGCGGCGACCCGACCGCGATCTCGCCCGACGGCACCTACCGCGGCAAGTACCAGTTCGACCGCTCGACGTGGGCGGCCTACGGCCCCGCCGGCGACCCGGCCCGCGCCTCCGAGGCCGAGCAGGACCGCCGCGCGCTGAAGCTCTACAACGCCCGCGGCACCTCGCCGTGGCCCAACTGCGCCTGATCGGCGCCCCCGTCTAGTCGGTTCGCGCGGCGGCGGTCGGCGGATCGCCGCGCAGGATCCACGCGCCGTCGTCGCGCCGCTCGACGACTCTGCGGCGGGCGAGGTCGGAGAGCGCGGTCGTCACCGACGGCCGCTGCGCTCCGATCAGTCTGCCGAGCACCTGGTGCGTCAGCGGCAGCTCGAGCACGACGCCGTCGGGGCCGACGCGGCCCCAGCGGTCCGCGAGGCCCCAGAAGAGCAGCTCCAGGCGCGCGTCGACGCGCGTCAGGTGGCTGGTCGCCTGGGCGGTCGCCAGCTCGGCCGAGCGGCGCACGGCGCGCGCGGTGACGGCGCTGATCAGCTCCGGCCAGCGGCCGAGGATCGCGGTGATGCGGCGGTCGAGCACGGCGAGGCGGACCGGCTGCAGCGCGGTCCAGACGACGTCGGGGCGGACGGTCACGACCTCGCGCTCCCAGTCCCACGGCCGCAGCAGGTCGCCGCGGCCGAGCAGCTCGGTGCAGGCCGCTCTCGCGAAGGTGACGTCGCGCATCAGCAGCCCGTCGAGCACGAGCAGGCCGAAGTGGCCGGTGCCGCCGTCGGCCGGGCGGACCGGATCCCAGACGCCGGGCGCGATCGTCTCGACCGCCGCGATCGCGTGGCGCGTCGCGAGTTGGAGGCTCGTCGGGTCGAGACCCGCGGCGAGCTCCGGGTCCTCCTCGAGCACCCGTACGAAGGCGTTCCCGCTCGACATCGGGAAACAGCGTATTGGCGAGCGGACAACACCGCCACGTCGAACCATCTTGACGTGGTGTCAGACGGCATGTCAGCCACGCTGACACGGACGCGCGCCGCGGCGCGCGATTCGCGCCCCCGGCGGCTCAGCCGCGGGCGGCCAGCCGCGCGCGCAGGCGCTCGCCGCCGTCCGACAGCGGCTCGACGTCGAGCGCGTCGGCGAGCCGCTCCAGCAGGCAGCCGAGGCCGGGCAGCTCGGTGTCGCGCACCAGCTGCTGCGCGCCGCCGTTGAGCAGCGGGCCGATCACGAGGTCGAAGCCGTGCTCGTGCTCGTCGATCTCGACCTGCGTGCGGCCGCTGCCGTCGAGCGCGTGGGCGCCGGCGGCGCCGGCGATCGCGTCGCTGACGATCTGCGCGTCGGAGAGGCGGTCGATCGAGAAGTCGGCGCGGGCGGCGACGAGCGAGACGACGCGGCCGAGGACGGCGGCGCCGTGCTCGCCGGGAGCGATCGTCAGCGCGACGCCGGCCGGCGGCGGCGGCGCGTCGCGCGAGAGCTGGACCACGAGCGGCGGCGCCTCCTCGTCGCCGTCGAGGTCGAAGGCGATCCGCACCTCGGTGCCGTGGCGGCCGCCGGCGATCCCGAACTCGTCCGACAGCGAGGCGATCAGCGCCAGGCCGAAGCCGAGCGGCGGGCCGTCGCCCTCCGACGGCAGCGGGCGCAGGCCGTGGCCGCGGTCGCGCACCGTCAGCACGAGCCGGTCGTGCTCGACCGCCATCGTCACGTCGAGCGGGCCGTCGTGGTTCTCGTACGCGTGCACGACGGCGTTCGTGCACGCCTCGGTGACCGCGATCTTGATGTCGGCCGCGCGGGCCGGGTCGATCCGCAGCGAGTCGGCGAAGCCGGCGAGCGCCTGCCGCACGAGCGCGACGTTGGCGGGGACGGCCGGCAGGGTGAAGCGGACGTCGGGCAGGCCCGACGCGTTGTCAGCGGTTCCCATGCCGTCTGCCGCCGTCGAGGTGCTCGTTCCGTCGCTCACGTCAACCCCCGTATGGGCGCTGTGGCGCTTCGCCAAACCTGGAGCGCAGGTGCGACTGTCGGATCTCCAACGCACGGTGAGAGATTTCCTGACGGCGCTGTCACGGCGGCCCAGTGTAGTGATCGGGCGCGTCACACCCTGACACCCCGCGACGATGCCGTAGCATCGGCCGCCGTGGAGATCGTCGGACCGAACCTCACGCTGCGCTTCGCGACCCCGGCCGACGCGCCGGCGCTGTTCGAGCTGGCCAGCGACCCCCAGGTGACGAGATTCTTCTCCTGGGGCCCCTACACGAGCATCGAGCAGCCGCTCGCCTACATCGAGCGGCTGGCCGGGCAGCGCGAGCGCGGCGAGCAGCTCGACGTGCTGATCGTCCATCACGAGCACGGCCCGATCGGCGTCACCGGCCTGGTCGAGTTCTCGCAACGCGACCGCCGCGCGATCGTCGGCTCGTGGCTCGGCCGCGCCTGGTGGGGCAGCGGCGCCAACACGGAGGCGAAGGCGCTCGTCGCGCGGCTCGCCTTCGAGCACCTCGGGCTCGACCGCGTCGGCGCCTACGCCGACGTCGAGAACGGCCGCTCGCAGGCGGCGCTGGAGAAGGTCGGCTTCGTGCGCGAGGGCGTCCTGCGCAGCTGGCACCGCCACGGCGAGACCGTCCACGACGTCGTCATGTTCGGCCTGCTGAGAGAGGACTTCGCGCGCTCGCCGCTGGCGGCGATCCCCGCCGTGCTGCGCGGGGAGCCGCCGGAGGCGTTCGTCGTCGTTCAGCCGCCGAAGGGCGAGCTGGAGGCTGGCGGCGCCGTCGCCGAGGGCGGCAGCGCGTCGCCGTCGTCGGCCGAGATCGGCGGGTAGGTCTCGGTCACGAGCAGGTAGTAGGCGCTGCCGCGGGCCGAGTAGGCGATGCCGAGCTTCTGGATGTCCCAGAGCCCGCGCGGCGCCTTGCCGGTGACGACGATCACGATCCACAGCAGGATGCCGATCAGCTCGATCAGCAGGTTGAAGATGTAGACCATGATCATCACCGGGATCGCGAGTATCACCCGCAGCAGGACCTTCCAGCGGCTGTACTCGTCGAGCGGCTCGGCGACGAGCAGGCGGATCGGGTACTCGGGGTGCTCGGCGCCGTCGAACGGCGGCCACTCGTCGGTCATCAGGAAGACCCAGCCGTTCACCCGCGTGCTGAAGCGCAGGTACTGCGCCACCCAGTCGTAGGCGAACTGCGGATAACGACCGGTGACGAGCAGCGCGAACCAGGCGACGACGACGCCGATGAAGGCGAGCAGGCCCCAGACGATCGAGACGAGGAACCACGGGATCGCGACGAGCAGGCGGAAGAACGTCGTCAGACGGCTCTGCTGCTCTCTGTAGTCCGCCTGGAACACGACGGGGTACGACACGGGACCACCTCCTGGTAGGGGAGGCCACATCGAACCAGGCCCACCGGCGGCACATGTGAACATCTGCACGAGGCAGAGGTCAGCTGCGGCGCGCCTCCCAGCTGAAGCCGCGGATCGCGAAGACGACCCCGAAGATCGTCCAGGCGACGATCACGCCGATCGAGGAGATCTGGTCGCCGATCCCGGCGCCGGTCACCATCGCCGCCGAGAGGCCGTCGATCAGGTGCGTCAGCGGCAGCGCCTGCGCGATGCCGGCGAGGAACGACGGCACGTCGGCGGAGTCGTAGAAGACGCCGGAGACGATGATCAGCGGCAGGAAGATCGCGTTGACGTAGGCCGGCGCCGACTCGTTGTTGGGGATCACGTGCGACAGCGCGACGCCGAGCGAGGCGAAGCAGCAGACGCCCAGCAGCACGAACAGCAGCAGCTCGAGCGGCTGCGGCGGCCAGTCGACGCCGAAGAAGAGCTTCCCCGAGCCGATGATCAGCACCATCTGCAGCGCGGTGTTCGTGACCGAGTGGCCGGCGATCGCGAGCAGGTAGGCGCCGCTCGGCATCGGCGTGCCGCGCATCCGCTTCATGACGCCGTTCTCGCGCATCGCGGTCATGTTGTAGGCGAGCGCCGAGAAGGTCGTGGAGACGACGCTCATGCCGGCGATGCCGGGCACGATCACGTCGAGGTCGTCCTGGTTGGAGCTGAAGATCGCGCCGAACATCGCCAGCAGCAGCAGCGGCAGCATGAAGTTGAAGAAGGCGGCGCTCGGGTTGCGCCAGAACATCCGCCGCTCGAGCCGGTACTGGCGCCAGGCGAGCGAGCCGAAGCTCGGCTCGGGGCGCGGCGAGGTGAGCGCGGACATCAGGCCGTCAGCTCCATGTAGACGTCTTCGAGCGTCGGCCGCGTGACGCTGAGGCTGTCGAGCTTCTCGCCTCTGGCGAGCGCCGCGGAGGTCAGCTCGTGCAGGAAGGTCGTCGGGTCGTCGGTCTCCTGCTGGTTGAGCAGGCCGCTGCCGTTGCGCCAGGCGACGCGGTAGCGGACCGCGCCGCTGCCGGCGCCCAGCTCGCTCGGCGCGCCCTCGACGAGGATGCGGCCGTCCTTGATGATCGCGACGCGGTCGGCGAGCACCTGCGCCTCGTCGAGGTAGTGGGTCGTCAGCAGGACGGTCTTGCCGAGCGCCTTCAGCGAGCGGATCGTGTCCCAGGCGCCGCGGCGGGCCTGCGGGTCGAAGCCGGTCGTCGGCTCGTCGAGGAAGATCAGCTCCGGGTCGCCGATCAGCGCGAGCGCGAAGTCGAGCCGCCGCAGCTGGCCGCCGGAGAGCGTGCGCGTGCGCGCCTTCTCCTTGCCGCGCAGGCCGGCCAGCTCGACGACCTCGTCGACGTCGCGCGGGTCGGGGTAGAAGGCGGCGAAGTGCTCGAGCGCCTCCTGCACCGTGACGTGGCGGTAGATGCCGCTGCTCTGCAGCACGATGCCGACGCGGTCGCGCAGCTCGCGGGCGCGCAGCTGCGGGTCGAATCCGAGCACGCTGACCTCGCCGGCGGTCCGCTCGCGGTATCCCTCGAGGATCTCGACGGTGGATGTCTTGCCGGCGCCGTTGGGCCCGAGGAGGCCGAAGACCTCACCGCGGCGCACCGAGAAGTCGACGCCGCGGACCGCCTCGTTGTCGCCGTAGCTCTTGCGGAGGCCGCGGACCTCGATCGCCATGTCGCTGCTGCTCACGAACCACCATGATGCCTCAAACGGGCTCGACAGCAGCCCGTCGTGGGCCGGCCCCGTCCTCTAGCCTGCTGCGGATCGTGCGCGCGGCCTGCATCGACATCGGCTCCAACACCACGCGGCTGCTGGTCGCCTCGCTCGACGGAGAGACGCTCGTGCCGCACGTGCAGGAGCGGCACTTCACGCGGCTGGGCAGACGCTGCGCGCCCGGGCAGCCGCTCGCCGCCGAGGTCGTCGAGGAGCTGGCCGAGGTCGTCGCGGGCCAGGCGCGCAGCGCGCGCGAAGCGGGCGTGACGACGCTGCGCGCGGTCGCGACGGCGGCGCTGCGGCGCGTCGCCGACGGGCCGCGGGTCTGCGCGGCGGTGGGGGAGGCCGCGGGCGTCGAGGTCGAGCTGCTGAGCGCGGAGGAGGAGGCGCGGCTGGCCTTCGCGGGGGCGACCTGGGCCTGCCGCGACGTCGCGCCGGACGCGCCGCTGGGCGTCGTCGACGTCGGCGGCGGCTCGAGCGAGCTGATCGTCGGCACGCGCTCCGGCGGCGTCGCCTGGTCGCGCTCGCTGCCGCTCGGCTCCGGCGACCTCGCCGACCGGCACCTGCACGAGGACCCGCCGCCGCACGCCGCCCTCGACGCGATCCGCGCCGAGATCGCGGCGGCGCTGGAGGGCGTCTCGGCGCCGGCGGTGACGCGCGCGGTCGCGGTCGGCGGCAGCGCGACCTCGCTCGCGCGGCTGGTCGGCCCGCTGCTCGACGCCGACACGCTCGCGGCGGCGGTCGACGGCCTCGCGGCGGTGCCGGCCGAGCGCGTCGCGGCCGTCCACGAGCTGGCGCTGGAGCGGGTGCGGCTGCTGCCGGCGGGCATCCTGCTGCTGGCGGCGGCGGCCGAGCTGATGGGGCCGCTGACGGTCGCCGAGGGCGGCCTGCGCGAAGGGCTCGTGCTGGAGCAGCTGGCGCCGCCGGCGACCTGACCGGAGCGCCCGCTCGCCCGCCTCGCGAGTGGCGACGACGTCGCCGCGCTCTGCGAAATCTCTCCACCGCCGCTGCAAAATCTCCCCCGCGACGGGCGATCTCGAGCCCCCGGCGGGCGATGCTGGGGCGATGGGACGACTGCGGGAGGAACGGGGCCAGGCGACGCACGAGTACGTCGCGCTGCTGGCGGTGGTGGCGATCGCGATCACGGCGCTGGCGGGGATCAGCGCCAGCGGCGTCGGCGCGAGCGTGCTGCGCGGGCTGCAGCGCGGGGTCTGCCTCGTCGCGCCGGGGCCGTGCCCGCGGCTGGTCGCGGTCAGAGACGACCTCGCACCCTGCCAGCTCAGACGCGACGACAGCGTCGAGCGGCTCGGCGAGACGATCGGCATCGTCGAGCTGGGCACCAGCCAGACGCTGAAGGCGGTCCGCAACTCCGACGGCACGGTCGTCGTCACGCTCGCCGACGGCAGCGACGTCGGCGCCGTCTGGAAGGTCGGCGCCGGCGCCGCTGCCGGCTCGACCGAGGTCGGCTCGAAGCTGAGAGCGGGCGCCGGGCTTGTATGGGGCTCGGGCCGCTCGTGGACGCTGCCGAACGAGGCCGCCGCGCTCGACTTCATCGCCCGCTACGGCGACAAGGCGACGACCAAGGGGCGGCTCGTCGACCAGGTGCGCAGCCGCTGCTCGCTGCTGTGCGACGCGATCGGCTGGCGGCCGCACGCCGAGCTGCCGCCGCCCGACGCGACCTACGAGGAGGCCGGCGCGGCGGCGAGATTCGAGCGGCTGCTCGGCAGAGGACAGGTGAACGGGCAGCTGAAGGGCCTGCTCGGCCGCAGAGTCGAGCGCGACGGCAGCTCGACGACGTACGTGCAGTTGGACGCCGAGCTGCTGGGCCAGCTCGGCCTGCCGCTCGGCGCCTTCGAGGGCGGCGGTGCCGGCGAGGGCGTGCTGTCGATCGAGCGCGCGCCAGACGGCAGCCCGCGTGCGCTCGGCGTCAGCGTCGCCGGCAGCGGCGCCGGCCGCGCCGCGCTGGCGGGGGAGGCGGGCGTGGGCGGGAGAGGGAGAGGCGGGGCGGGAGGGAGAGCCGGCGGCGGCGCTCGCGGGGGCGGCGTCGGCGGCAGCGCGAGGGGGCGCGACGTCGGCGCTGGCGCCAGAGGGCGCGGCGCCGGCGGCGGCGCCAGAGGGCGCGGCGCCGGCGGCGGGAGCGCCGAGGCCGACGTCCTGCGCGGCGCGCTCGTCGAGCTGGAGGCGTCGCTCGACCTGACCGATCCCGCCAACCTCGCGCTCGCCTCCGCCGTCGTCGACGCGCTCGGCGACCGCGCCAGCTGGAGCGATCTGCCGCGCCGCGTCGGCGCGCTGGGGGAGCGGCTCCTCAGCGACGGCCAGATCGACCTGCGCGCCTATCGCAAGAGCTCCTCGGCCAAGCAGATCGGCGCCGAGATCGCGGCCGGCGTCGCCCTCGGCGGCGGCTGGAAGCGGACGACGACCGGCCTCGAGCTGCTCGCCGCCTGGACCCGCCTCCCCGGCCTCCCCTTCCTCGCCCGCGACGACTGCCGCCGCGCATGATCCGCCGGCCGCTCGTCCCGGCCGTTGGCGCCGCGCTCGCGACCGCCGTCGGCGCGGGTCTGCTCGTCTCGCCCCCGAGAACTGGCGCTCCCGACTACGCGCTCAGCACCCTGGTCGTGTGGCGCCTTGAGGTCGCGGCCGCGGTGGCCGCCGCCTTGTACCTGGCGATCGTCGTCGTCGCGCTCGCATGGGAAGGGCAGACGATCAGTCGTCTCGGCCCCGGTGGCGTTGACATCCCGCCGCGAACGGGCGCCGCCACGTCCAGCGACGCGGAGGTTGCGCTCAGATCGGTCGCCGACATCCTGACCGCCTATCCCGCGCGACACCAATCAGCTAGCGCGAAGCACCAGATGAGTGGGAAGCGCTTGAGAGCCGACCAAGAAGGTGATTAACGTGACCGTCATGAGCACGTCCGACAGTCGAGCACCCCGCGCGGGGGACCCGCAGGCGGAGCTGTGGGACGCCTACGTCGTGGCGAAGCTGAGAGAGGTCCAAGCCCGTCTCGAGCTGATCGTCGAGCGGGAACGGGCTGCGCGAGAGTCACCGACGATCGTGGTCGCGCCGCGGCGGCGCTGGGGCGTCCGCCAGCATCGTTTCGGACGACGTTGAACCGAGGCCGCTAGCCTCCGCGGGCATGCCACCCCGTCGCCGCGCAACCAGAGCCGAGAGAACCGACCGAGCCGCCGCCGAGTCCGCCGTGGAGGGCGCGATCGCCGACGCCTCGATGCCGGGCGTCGACGGGGAGCCGGTGCAGGTCGATCCCTCCGACCGTCTGCCGCGCGAGGCGATCGCCGACGT
>Ga0164243_10015785_pt1 | contig 10412 bp, 6 predicted proteins | sample OricompcompostOP_FD_108781 | JGI IMG/M metagenome (GOLD analysis project Ga0164243, IMG submission 108781) | Organic Plus compost microbial communities from Emeryville, California, USA - Original compost - Organic plus compost (OP) | ecosystem: Engineered > Solid waste > Mixed feedstock >... | reverse complement strand
CCATCGCGTAAGCCATGCCTTCCATAAATACAAGCGGGCCGCTTTCCCTCGAAGAAGGGATGATCAGCACATTACAGCTCCTGTATATTTCTTCTACTTGCTTGGGGTCACCGATGCTTCCCAACAATTTCACATGCTTATGCAAAGATAAGGGGATTGCATCTTTTACATCTCCCATGAATAAAAATTCAATACCAGGTTCTGAACGATGTACCCTTTCCGCTACCTGGGCAACGATAGTAGGCCGCTTTTCGGCGGTACCGCGCCCGACATATAATATTTTTATGGGACTATGAATATTTTGCAGTTCCCGCATCGCGGGTAAATGAATAGCCAACCCGATCACGATAAACCTTTCTTCCAAGGATTTAGGCAACCCGAATTTCCTATAAACAGCCAGGTTCATATCCCTTTCCCGTTGGCTGACTGTAATAGACCTCTTATAAAACTGCAAGAATGGCAAACGGATATAGGAGAAATTGCAGAAATTGTGGAGCAACTCCACCTGGGGAATACCTTTGTTGATCCAACGGGAGATCTTGTAACCGAAATTGGATTGCCCGTTAAAAACAGTAGGAGGAATTGATTGCTTATTGATGTAAGCGCTGATGAGTCCCCTGTAAATAAAACTTAAGTAATATTTCTTCTTATTATCGGCAAACGGAGCGATATTTCTAATCGTAATATTGGGAGCTTGGAACAGGTGCAACAAAGCCTCGTCTTGCGAATGCTTCGTAAAAAAGATAATAATCCTCTTCCCGGGAAATTGCTGAACGATCTCCGCATTGACCTTTTCAGCCCCGCCAACATGATAGAAAGGGAAAAAGAAGAACAAATCATACTCATCTTCCAAGGGTTTTCGCGCGGCCATCCTACGCCCCCACCAAATGAAGGGAAACATGCCGATATCCTCGATGAATCTTTTAATTAGTAGCAGGATGTAGAGCATGTTTCCAACGTTGTTTTAAATTTTTAGCTAAAGCCATTACCGCATCAGGTAATGAACAAAGCATTACCTGAAACTCGAACCAACCGAATTTGCGGGCTTTCCATTGCAAGTTTAAAAAGTTCCATTTTGATAAGAACCGGGCGGTAAAATAATTCCACTTTTTTAAATTCACCTTCGTTACTGATGATTGATGGATTCTATATTTTAAGCATACGGCAGGTAATTTTCCCAATACATAACCGGCGGATAGTACCCTTAACCACATGATATGATCCTCATGATCATATTTACTGAAGGTATATTGTAATTTAATAAACACTTCTGATTTACCCATCAAGGTAGGATGCGAAATACAATTTTGGTAAATCATACGCCTCCTTATCTGTGACGGGGTAATTATCTTCCTATCTAACTCCCAATAGCCGCAATCGGCTCCATGTTCGTTAAAAAATTCAGACCATGTTGCTAAAACATCAATTTCGGGATGCTGCTCCAAATATGCTACCTGCATTTCAAAACGCTTGGGAAGGCAAACGTCATCGCCGTCTAACCTGGCAATGTATTTCCCTCGGACTTTTGAAAGACCGAGATTCAAACTATTTACAAAACCTTTATTTACCGGTATATTATCCACCCGGATGAAACGTTCATCCTTGGCAACGTACCGGTCAATTATTTCCGGCGTGGCGTCTTTGGAGTTATCGTTTACCAAGATCACCTCAAAGTTTTTCATTGTTTGTCCTATAAGGCTTTCCAATGTTTCTTCAAGGTAAATAGCCGCATTGTAGACTGCAATGACCACGGAAACAAGTGGTTCGGTACCTGTAAACATCATTTTTTAATTAATCAGGTGCCAATCTAAGTAAATTGGCATTCATATAATAATATTCAATGGCTACAAAAATATTCATTTTCTCATTTACGGAAATTTTATTCATTTTTGTAGCTGCCAATGCAGGCCGGCAAGCAACAGTATGGGAACAATCAGGAAACAAGGCATACAAACGACCATCATTACATATATTGGATTTGCCATAGGTGCGATCAATATGGTATTATTTGCCCGCCTGATGGACCCGGCTCTTTTCGGGTTAACGCGGCTCCTGATTTCTATCGGCTTGCTTTACTTAGCTTTCTCTTCATTAGGCTCGATTACGCTTATTAACAAATTTTATCCTTATTACAGGGACCATCTCGCACCCGACAAACGTGATTTATTCGGGATTGTTATCCTCCTTTGCATAACGGGCTTCATAATCGTTTCGGGTATCACACTAGGACTAAAAAGTCCTATTACTGAATATTACAGATCAACGAACGGAGGTGCGCTTTTCAGCGATTATTACTATATAATTTACCCTTATTCATTCTTTTTCATAATATTCTCAATTTTAGAAGTATTTAGTTACAACCAGTACAAGAGCGTCTTACCCATCTTCTTAAAAGAGGTCTTCGTAAGGCTATTGACCACTTTGCTTATTATCCTGTTCTTTTTATATTTCTTAAATACAACCGGCTTTATAGTAAGTTATTCCCTGGTTTATGCGGCTGCATCTTTCGTTTTAATATGGTACCTGATCAGGCTCGGTTTATTTAAGTTTAGTTTTAAAATTTCCAATCTTACAAAGCGCCTGTCTGACAAGCTGATAGGATTCACTTCTTTAATTTACGGAGGCAATGTATTTACAGTCGTGTCTCAAAATGTTGACACCATTGTTATTTCCTACCTGAGAGATTTGAAAACCACCGGGATTTTCGAGTTCAATACTTATATCAGCAATATCATCATGATTCCTCAAAAAAGTATCGTGGCGATTTCTATACCCGTATTGGCCCAAGCTTGGAAAGATAAAGACCTCGCAAAAATTCACCGGATTTATTCCCGGTCATCGCTTGTATTATTAACTTACGCTATATTAATTTTCGGGGTCATTTGGCTTAATTTGGAGAATGTGTTCCAGGTACTTAAAATCCCGGATGCCTACCTGGAAGGGAAATCACTGGTACTCATGTTAGGCCTCATGCGGATCATGGATCTTGGCACCGGGGTAAGTTCCCAAATCATCGGCACATCCAACCATTGGAAATTCGAGTTCGGCACCAACCTCATCTTGGTATCGTTGGCAATACCGCTCAATTACTTCATGATCTATCATTTCGGTATGCTCGGTTCGGGTATTGCCCAATTATTTTCCTTAACCGTATTCAACGCGATCCGCTTCACATTTTTATATAAACGCTACAAGTTGCAGCCATTCAGCATGAAAACAGTTTATACCATACTGGTCGGACTGGGCGCTTATTATATTGCATATTTCATCCCGCTGGGAAATGCTTTCGCGGCTATCGTAATCAAATCAATCACTTTTGCCGGAATTTTCATCGGTTGTAACCTGTTGTTTAAATTATCTGAAGATGTAGAAGAATCCTACAAGAAAGGTATTAATATCCTTCTAAAGATATTGAAAAGAAAATAAGCTTATTTACTGAACAGGTATCCCAAAAACATCAAGGGCCGCGAAAACCAGCCTATTTTCAATAATTTTAATGGGAATTTATATTGGAATTGTGCCATCTGCACTAGCCGCTTATCGATAGATTCACCGGGCGCTATCTTGTGCAGATCGGCCTTACCACGTACTTTATAGTTACGCAACATCCTCCAGTAATAGCTATAAAAGGGCAATTGTTTCAATACAGCATCATCGAACTTATTAAGCAGTAAAATATACTCCTTTATCACGACGGATGCATCGCCTTCTACCATATGCGTGACCTGGCCTTCATGTAATCCTACCTTCACACCGTATCCATCCACGAAAACAAAATTGGTACTATTCGTCAATATCCGCATATAAAACTCTACATCCACCAACCACTTGAATTTCGCATCATAAAAATACCCCATGTGATTCTTGAATATAGTAGCACTAGGTACCCCGATAAAGTTTCCTAATATTAACCGCTCGGGCTGATGGTGTCTTAGAAATTGTATTTGTTCCGGCTTGAGCACCCTTTTTTCTTCCTTTCCATCCGGAAATACATTAATACAGCGGGTAAAACCCATTTCTGCATCGGGATTCGCTTCCATTAACCGGTAAAACTTTGACAGCAGGTCGGGATCCGCGATCCGGTCATCGCGGTGCAGCAGGTAAACGTACTTCCCCTTGGCCAAAGCAATAGCTGCATTCCAGTTGGCCGGCGGCCCCAGGGGCTTATCGTTATGTATATAAACCAGGGGAAAATCTACCTGGTACGACTTTACCAATTCGTAGATCTCATCACCGGGCGAATCATCCGTAATGATGATCTCAATATCTTTAAAATGCTGCTGTAACACGGAATCCAAGCATTGCTTAGTTAATTCCGGGGCTTTATAGGCAGGGATACAAATCGAGATTCCTGGGGGAGTGTGCATGAGCCGGGCTTTTAACTTTTTTTAATCCTTCCTGCACCTGCATAATACCGTTTCCAATACGTTTCATTTAAATCGCTGATCATTACTCCCGAGCTTGATGAAGCATGAACGAAGCGATCGTTCCGTAAATATACGCCTACGTGGGAGATTCTTCTATGGTGAATTTTAAAGAACACCAAGTCTCCCGGTTTTAGATTTTTCTTCTGCACCCGGGCCGATTTAGCATATAATTGGACAGAGTTCCCGATAAGTGACAAATTGAAAACCGAGGCCATCATAGTATTTACGAAATTTGAGCAATCTATCCCCTGTTTGGAATTTCCCCCGAAACGGTACGGCGTACCATACCAATCATCGATAAACCCGAACAGCTTTTCATTAACGACTTCCTCCACCGGTAAATCTAATAATTGCGCATATTTAAATTGCCAGGATTTAGCCTCTTCAATATCGCTCACGCCAGCAGGAATACTTTTTATACTACTATTTATATCAGGATCATTATTCTTAGTTGTTGAAGAAACATGATGTATCGGTATTTTTTTTGCTATTTGCGGCTGCTCCTGTTGCCTTGACTTTGCCGTTTTGTTAAAAGTACCACAAGCACTAAACAACAAAGCACACAAAGCTCCTATAAAAACATGTAATCCGGTCTTGAATGTCATACTTGGGTTAGTTATGCGTTTGCAAAATAAATATTACACCCTTTGTTACAAAATAAAATTGGAAAATATGCCCTTACTTAAAACCTTCAAGCCTAGGAGATCCCCGGGCTCTTTGCATAGGAAAAGTGTTTACCCATTTGGCTTTGCGCGGTTTTTCAATTATAATCCATTGTTACATAAGTCATTACAAGAACGACAAACTTGTGGATAAATTATGCTGTATCAAATTTTTTTTCTGCCGGATGAATCGTTCTTTTGTCAAGAAGAATCATCCCCTTCCAGGTTTGAAAGCTTATTTCGTAAATTTGCATTTTGAAAAAAGATTAGCGTCGCACGATTATGGTATTCTCTCATTTACACGTTCATACACAGTATTCCTTGCTCGATGGAGCGGCAGATATCAAGCAATTGTATAAAAAAGCAATGGCTAACAACCAGCCTGCCCTGGCAATCACCGATCACGGGAACATGTTCGGCGTGTTCCAGTTTGTAGCTGAAGCATACAATAATCGCCTTAACCCGGAAGATCCCAAGGACAAAAGGCTAAAGGTTAAACCCATCGTAGGTTGTGAATTTTACGTGGTTGAAAATCGCCATAAAAGATCATTTACCCGGGAAGAAAAAGATGCCCGTTACCACCAGGTACTGTTAGCTAAGAATGATGAAGGCTACAGGAACCTGATCAAATTATGCTCCCTGGGATTTATCGAGGGCTTATACGGTAAATACCCCAGGATAGACAAGGAACTGATTTTACAATATCATAAAGGCCTCATAGCAACCACCTGCTGCCTCGGTGCTTCCGTACCCAGGACGATACTAAGAAAAGGTGAAGATGAAGGTGAGAAGGAGTTTAAATGGTGGCTGGATATTTTCGGGGATGACTTTTACGTGGAAATGCAACGCCACGGCATACCCGAACAGGAAAAAGTGAACGAGGTCCTCGTCCGTTTCGCCAAGAAATATAACGTGAAGATCATCGCCTCTAATGACTCCCACTACGTGGATCAACAAGATGCGAACGCGCATGATATTTTATTATGTATCAACACGGGTGAAAAGAAAAGCACCCCGACGATGAAAGATTTCGCGGATGATGATGTCATGGTAAAAAATAAACGTTTCGCTTTCTATAACGACCAGTTTTATTTTAAAACCACGGAAGAAATGTCGGCTTTATTCCACGATCTTCCGCAAGCTATCGATAACACGAATGAAATCGTAGACAAAGTTGAACTGCTGGACTTAAAAAGGGATATATTATTACCCAATTTCCCTATTCCTCCACAATTCATTACACAAGACCAATACCTGCGTCACTTAACGATGGAAGGTGCGCACCAGCGTTACAGCGAGATGACGCCCGAAATCGAAGAAAGGCTGAACTTCGAACTGCAAACCATCGAAAACATGGGATTTGCGGGGTACTTCCTGATCGTATCCGACTTTATTAAAGCCGGTAGGGATCTCGGTGTGTTCATCGGCCCGGGACGTGGTTCCGCGGCTGGCTCGGCCGTGGCTTATTGTATTGGCATAACGAATATTGACCCGATTAAATATAACCTGCTGTTCGAGCGTTTCCTTAACCCGGAACGTAAGAGCATGCCGGATATTGATACGGATTTCGATGATGAAGGCCGGCAGAAAGTGATTGATTACGTTGTAGATAAATACGGCAAAAACCAGGTGGCGCAAATCATTACCTACGGTACGATGGCCGCCAAGATGAGTATCAAGGATGTTTCCAGGGTACTCGACCTGCCTTTGCCCGAAGCCAATGCCTTGGCGAAAATGGTCCCTGAAAAACCGGGAATCCAGCTAGACAGGATATTCAACGCACCGATCGATGGGGAAAAAAGCTTGACTGAGAAAGAAGGCTTGATGGGTGAAGATCTTGAAAATGTCAAGAAATTGCGCGAACTGATCAAGGGAAACGATATGCAGGGTGAAGTATTGAGAGAGGCTTGCGTCTTGGAAGGTTCCGTGAGAAATACGGGAATCCACGCCGCGGGTATCATCATCGCCCCTAAAGACCTTTCCGAGCTCATCCCCGTTTCTACCGCGAAGGATTCCGACCTGCTCGTAACCCAGTTTGAAGGAAGTATTATCGAATCCGCAGGCGTAATCAAAATGGACTTCCTGGGTTTAAAAACCCTTTCCATCATCAAGGGCGCCTTAGCATTAATTAAGAAAAACCACGGGCTGGAAATCAGCATCGACGATATACCGCTCGATGATGCCCCAACCTACGAATTATATCAAAAAGGGGAAACCAACGCTACTTTCCAGTTTGAATCCCCCGGTATGCAAAAATACTTGCGCGAGCTCAAACCGGATAGGTTCGATGACCTCATCGCGATGAACGCCTTGTACCGCCCCGGGCCACTGGAGTATATCCCGACTTTCATCCGCCGTAAACATGGGTTGGAACCTACCGTTTACGATCTCCCCGAAATGGAAGAATTCCTGGCAGACACTTACGGGATTACCGTTTACCAAGAGCAGGTAATGCTATTGAGTCAGAAACTGGCCAACTTCTCCAAGGGAGATGCCGATATCCTGCGTAAAGCGATGGGTAAAAAGCAGAAAGCGGTACTGGACAAGATGAAGTCGCAGTTTATGGACGGTTGTGCGAAAAACGGCCATGATCTAAAGGTTTGTGACAAGGTTTGGACTGACTGGGAAGCATTCGCTTCCTATGCATTCAATAAGTCGCACTCTACCTGTTACGCATTCGTAGCTTATCAAACTGCTTACCTGAAAGCACACTACCCTTCCGAGTACATGGCTTCCGTGCTGAATAACGCTTCCAATATCGAGAAAATCACTTTCTTCATGGAGGAATGTAAACGCATGGGAATCGATGTACTGCCTCCGGATGTGAACGAATCCTTTTACGGTTTCGCCGTTAACAAGCAAGGACAGGTTCGTTTCGGTTTTTCCGGCTTGAAAGGTGTGGGTGAAGCTGCCATTGAAAGCCTGATCGAAGAACGCGAGAAAGGCGGTCAATATAAAGATATTTTTGATATGATTAAGCGTGTAAACCAACGCGCTGTCAATAAAAAATCATTAGAAGCATTGGCCATGTCCGGGGCTTTTGATTGCTTCAAGGAATTGCACCGGGCGCAATATTTCCATAAACCGGAAGGTGACTTGACTACCGGCTTGGAAAAAATCATCAAGTTCGGCAACCAGGTATCCGCCGGGGCATCCACGATGGGTAGCTTATTTGGAGATGAAGGCATGCCCGAGGTAACACCGCCTAAAATACCTGCATGCGAAGAATGGCCGCTTACCATCAAGCTCAACAATGAACGGGAAATCACCGGGATTTATATTTCCGGTCACCCGCTGGACGATTACAAGTTCGAGTTGAAGCATTACCATATGAATACCGTTCAAGACTTGGTAGCGTATCAATTAGAACTGGCTACGCCGAATGGGGCCGGGAAAGCCAGGGAGAAAAACTTCCGCTTGGCCGTTTTCGTGACAACAGCCCTGGAACGTATTTCCAGGAATAACAAGCAATTTGGGGTAATGGGCATCGAGGATTATACCGGGAAATTCGAGTTTGCCCTCTGGAGCGAAGATTTTATCAAGTTTCTCCCTTACTTGAAACCGGGCATCTGCCTGTTTATTAACGGCGGCTTCAAATCCAGGCGCTTCAATGACAATGAATATGAGTTCAAAGTGAGTTCCATGCAGTTATTGCAGGAAGTGAAGAAAACACATACAAAACAGATCGGCTTATTTACTAAACCGCAGAAACTCACGGAAGATATGATCGATTTCTTCGGTACCAATGCAGAGAAATTCCCAGGCAATAGTAAATTGCACTTCCAATTGGTTGATAAAGAAGATAACCTGTTGGTCAAGATGCATACTTTTAACCGTCATATCGAAATGAATGACGAGTTGGCACAATACCTGTCCAATCAGCCGGATATCGATGTGTATATAGAAACAATCAATAGGTAATATGCCAAAAAAACAGGTAAATTTGTGTCGGTTTGATAATTGCATATTTATAATAGTCAATTGAAATAATAATTATTATTGATAATAGACATCAAAACATTCATTAAAAAAGATAAAAAATGGCTTTAGAATTCACTGATGCAAACTTTCAGTCTGCAGTATTAGATAGCGATAAACTTACAGTTGTAGACTTTTGGGCAGAATGGTGCGGCCCTTGTCGTGCTATCGGTCCCGTGATCGAAGAATTGTCGAAAGACTACGATGGTAAAGTGAATATCGGTAAAGTGAACGTGGATAACAACCCTACAGTTTCAATGAACTACGGTATCACCAGCATCCCCGCGATCCTGTTCATTAAAAACGGTCAAGTTGTTGACAAACAAGTAGGCGCCGTTCCTAAATCTGTATTGGACAAGAAAATCCAAGCGAACTTATAATAATACAACGTATTTATTGATAGCCCACCAATTGCTGGTGGGCTTTTTTTATACATCCATCCTTCTATATTTATATAAATTAACTTTATATAACATATCATTTTACCAATTATAACTTATATTTATAACAGCTCATAGTAAGACAGGCTGTGAAGGGCATCATAAAATTTATTGTCTTATCGTGTATTTTACTTTTTTTTGCTTTTTATTTTAGAAATCAACAAATCTGTATGTCTTCTATTGGGATGAACATCGCCCGGGGTTCACTGGGAATGTTATTTTTAGTAGCTGTATGTTATATTCTTAGTAACAATCGCAAGGCAATTGACTGGAAGCTAGTAATCATGGGACTTTTTGCCCAGGTGATGTTTGCCCTCGGCGTATTAAATACGCAGTTTAACGGGCAACCGGTTTTCTGGCTGATTTTTGGTCTAGCCCTGGCGTATATTATAGTGAACAGGGTTATCAAGAACCGAAAAAGCGGGCTGAAAATGGTGCTGCGGCCATTAGATTCACTGCTGGCAATCGGGGCTTTGGTCACCTTCTTCTTCCTCGGCATCCGCAGCCAGGAATATTCTTACAATAGTTTGGCATTAACCGGGGGGCTTATCATCCCCTTAGTATTATTAACCCAACTGGGCAAGAGAAACCAGGAGATGACGAAATGGGCTATAATTGCGGCCTGTTCATTACTCACGATCTCCGTGTATGCTAACTGGTGCGACCATGCCGTATTTAGGAATGTTTTATCATCCTGCTCAGATGTATTCGTAGATCTAATCTCAATAAGTCACAAGGGAACTGAATTTATCTTTGGCGAGCTGGCCAATGCAGAAGGCAGCTGGGCCTATATATTCGGGGTACAAGTATTACCGAATATCATCTTCTTCGCCGCATTATCTTCAGTTTTATACTACCTGGGCATCCTGCAAAAAATTGTCTTCGTTTTTGCATATGTACTTAAT
>Ga0164243_10015784_pt1 | contig 10412 bp, 13 predicted proteins | sample OricompcompostOP_FD_108781 | JGI IMG/M metagenome (GOLD analysis project Ga0164243, IMG submission 108781) | Organic Plus compost microbial communities from Emeryville, California, USA - Original compost - Organic plus compost (OP) | ecosystem: Engineered > Solid waste > Mixed feedstock >... | reverse complement strand
GCGTAGCTGAAGGAGTCCTCGAGCAGCTTCATCACCGGGATGATGCCGGACGACTGGTTCTCGATCTGCTTGATGGGCGCACCGGACTCGCGGATGTTCGACAGCAGAAGGGCGACACCGCCGCCGCGCTTCGAGAGCTGGAGAGCGGAGTTGATGCCACGGGCGATCGACTCCATGTTGTCCTCGATGCGGAGCAGGAAGCACGAGACGAGCTCGCCGCGCTGCGCCTTGCCGGTGTTGAGGAAGGTCGGCGTCGCGGGCTGGAACCGGCCCGCGATGATCTCCTCGACGAGGTTGATCGCGAGCTGCTCATCGCCCTGGGCGAGGCCGAGCGCCGTCATCACGACGCGATCCTCGAAGCGCTCGAGGTAACGCTTGCCGTCGAAGGTCTTCAGCGTGTACGAGGTGTAGTACTTGAACGCGCCGAGGAAGGTCTGGAAGCGGAATTTCTTCGAGTACGCGAGATCGTTGAGCTTCTCGATGAACTCGAACGAGTACTGGTCGAGCACGGCCTTCTCGTAGTACTCCTTCTCGACGAGGTAGTCGAGACGCTCCTTGAGCGAGTGGAAGAACACCGTGTTCTGGTTGACGTGCTGCAGGAAGTACTCCCTGGCGGCCTCGCGGTCCTTCTCGAACTGGATCTTGCCGTCCGGACCGTAGAGGTTGAGCATCGCATTGAGCGAGTGGTAGTCGAGTGCCGGAGCCACGGGCACCTCGGTCACGGTTGCTGCCAAAATGATTCCAATCCATCGTGGACGACATTCACGTCGTCCGGTGTTCCGAATACTTCGAATCTGTAGAGCGTCGGCACCTTGCACTTGGCGGAGATGATGTCCCCCGCCAGCCCATAGGCGGCACCGAAGTTGGTGTTGCCCGCCGCGATCACTCCGCGGATGAGGCTCCGGTTGTGCTCATCGTTGAGGAACCGGATGACCTGCTTGGGCACGGCGCCCTTCCCATCGCCCCCTCCGTAGGTGGGGGTGATGAGAACGTACGGCTCGTCGACCCGGAGGCCAGCGTCGCGCGTGTAGAGCGGGATCCGCTCAGCGGGAAGCCCCAGCTTCTCGATGAAACGGTGAGTGTTGCCCGAGACGCTGGAGAAGTAGACCAGTTTCGTCATCATCTCCCCTTTGTCGGCGATTCGCGTCACCTCGCTGTCTCAACCACGTCCCGCGGCCTGACCGAGAGGGTCTCGACGACGGCTCCGCCATCGCCGTCAATGCGGTACCTGAGCCCGTCGAAGGGCGGCGGGGCCTGCTCGACCAACGGGTCGAGATCAGCCGAGGCGCGCCGCGAGCTCCTCGATCTTGTCGGGACGGAACCCCGACCAGTGGTCTTCGTCGGTGATGACCACCGGCGCCTGGAGGTACCCGAGCGCCTTGACCTCTTCGAGCGCCTTCTCATCGGCCGAGAGATCGAGAACGTTGTATTCGATGCCCTTGCTGTCGAGGGCACGGTAGGTCGCGGTGCACTGCACGCATGAAGGCTTCGTGTAGACGGTGATCGTCATATCGTTCTGACCCCTTTTCCCTGTACTTCAGAGCCACTCTTCAGTACAACTCGTCGTGTTTCCCCGGCATTCCCCCGGTTTTCCCCTCATCGGGATCTCAATACTACATATAGTTGGTCGCTTTGGGCAGTACCCCAAGGGCTAGTAGTTACATCAATGTAGTTATCCACCGGGATTTCCACCGTTTCGGACAGTTCTCCACCTGTTCTCCACTGCTGCATCCACACCCTCCACCGCCCGGCGAACGTTGATTTCTCGCCGCTTTCGAGCGAGCCGCCGGCGTGTCGTCCACAGCTTTCACGGTACGCGGCACCACCGACATCCGCGGACGAAAAAATCCGGCTCATCGGCGTGTCGCGACACGCCGCCCGGCGGGTCGCGGGCCGCCGACATCCGCCTCGCTCACGCATCCATAGACTGGACTCTCGTGAGTGCGTATTCGAGCCTTCTGGCCACCCCAGGCGTCGCTCGGATCATCGCAGCGCAGCTGCTGGCCCGCTTCCCCAACGGGATGCTCTCCCTCGCCTTCCTCCTGCACATCGAGCAGGTGACCGGCTCGTACGGCGCGGCGGGCCTCGTCCTCGCGATGACGAGCATCGGACAGGCCATCGCCGGCCCGTTGACGAGCCGGTGGATGGGCGTGTGGGGCATGCGGCGCGTGATCGTCCTCACCCTCTGCGTCTGCGTCGTCTCGATCACGACGATCGCGATCGTCGACCTGCGGGCATTGCCTCTGGCCGTCAGCGTCCCGCTCTACATGGGGCTCGGGCTCATCGCCGGGTTGTCGACTCCCCCGATCCAGCCGGCCGTCCGCACGATCTATCCCAAGCTCGTCAACTCGCGGCAGCTGACCCCGCTCTTCTCTCTGGACGCATCCGCTCAGGAGATCATCTGGGTGCTGGGGCCGGTCATCACGACGTTCGTCTCGACACAGGTGGGCACGATCTGGGGCATCCTGCTCGCCGTCGTCTTCCTCATCCTCGGCGGCAGCTGGTTCGTGCTCTCGCGCGAAGTTGGCCGGGTCCGCATTCCGCGCAGCAGACGCACGCTCGGGGCCGTGCTGCGGCGGCCTCCCGTGCTGTTGGCGACCGTCGTCGGCTTTCTGCTCGTCGGCGCGTGCGCGGCGATCGAGGCCGGAGTCGTGGCGACGTTCGGCCATGGCGGAGTCGAAGCCGGCATCGTGCTGGCGATCTTCTCCGTCGGGAGCCTCGCCGGCGGCCTGGCGCTCGGCCACGTCCCGATCGGTCCGTGGGCGCTCGCGCGCCGCATGCTCATCGTGTTCGCCGGCATGGCGCTGGCCATGCTCGTCCTCAACGTGTGGTGGCTCTCGGCGTTCCTCTTGGTCGCAGGCATCGGCATCGCGCCGGCGCTCGCCGTGATCTTCGCGATCGTGTCGGCGAGCGTGAAGTTCAGCGACACCGCGGAGGCATACGGCTGGGTCGGCACCGGACAGCTCATCGGCGCGGCACTCGGCTCGGCGATCGCGGGCTTCCTCATCGACGGCAACGGGCCGGTCGGCGCCTTCTGGGCGGCCGCGGCGATCGCCTTCCTGGGGGTCGTCGTCCCCCTCATCGGTAAGCGCTGGCACCCGGATCTCCGAGGGCGCGACGCGAGCCCCATCCCCGATACGGAACCGGTTCCCGTCCAGCCCTCCTGACCGCCGCGGACCGGGCAGGATCGTGATCAACCTGTGAGGATGCCGCCCGGCTCCCGGACGCTGCCTGCTTCTAGAGTTGTCGTATGAACCGAGTGAACCCGCTCCACTCCGGCAATCGCCGCCGCCGGGTCGCCGCGGCCGTCGTCCTCTCCCTCTCCGCACTGCTCTTCTCGGCCTGCTCGGCCAGTTCACCGTCAGTGAGCGATCAGTCGGGCGGCAACGCCGGAATCCCGGGCGTGCCGGATGCCGGCGTGCAGAAGGGCGAGATAGCCGACGGCCAGACCTCGCCGGAGACCGATCGGCACATCATCTCCACCGGCTCCCTGGGGCTCACCAGTCCGGACCCCCGGCGCACAGCAGACGAGGTCGCCCGGACCGTCGCCGAGGCGGGCGGGCGCATCGACAGCAGAACGGACAGCCCCGCCCTCGAGCAGAACCGGGCATCCGCCCATCTCGTCGCCCGGATACCCTCTGCGGACCTGGACACCGTCATGGAGGACCTCGAGGCGCTGGGCGAGGTGACCGGATCGAGCGTCAGCCAGACGGATGTGACGGCGCAGGCCGCGGATCTCGACGCACGGATCGAGGCCCTGAGCACCTCGATCGACCGGTTGCTCACGCTCATGTCGCAGGCGACCACGACCGCTGACCTGATCGAGATCGAGTCGACCCTCTCCGAGCGCCAGGCGGAGCTCGACGGGCTCACGGCCCAACGCGACGCAATGGCCGACCAGGTCGACTTCGCGAGCATCCAGGTGGACATCAGGACGCCGGCCGAGGTGGCGGGCGCAGCGCCGGGTGACTTCTGGGGCGGCGTCGTAGTCGGCTTCTCGGCACTCGGCTCGTTCTTCAGCGGACTGCTCGTCGTCCTCGGCATACTGCTCCCCTGGCTCGTCGTGGCCGCGGTCGTCGCCGCGATCGTCTGGCTCGTCGTCCGGTGGGCCCGTTCGCGCCGTGCTCCGTCCGTCGCCGCGGCCCCGGCCGGCGAGGGCGGGCACATCCCTCCGCGGCCTCCGCTGCCCTCGCACGCACCCGCCGCGTCCGACGAGCGGAAGCGATGAACGGGAGCGTCGTCCGCAGACACGCGAATGGTGAGGAGGGAAGCGATGATCGACCCCGCTGAGATCCTGCCGGCCGAGCTGATCGAACGCATGCGGCGGCGGGCGGCTGAGTACGACCGCGAGAACCGGTTCTTCGACGACGACCTCGCCGAGCTCCGCGATCACGGATACCTTCGCGTGTTCGTGCCGACCGACCTCGGCGGTGGCGGTCACAGCCTGGCGGACGTCAGCGTCCTCCAGCAGCGGCTCGCGGGCGCGGCGCCCGCGACGGCGCTCGCCGTCAACATGCACCTGGTCTGGACGGGCGTCGCCAAGGTCCTGCTGGACCGCGGCGACGACTCCCTGCGTTTCGTGCTCGACGGGGCCGCCGACGGCGAGCTCTACGCCTTCGGAATCAGCGAGGCGGGCAACGATCTCGTCCTGTTCGGGTCGGACTCCCAGGCACGACCTCAGGCCGACGGCGGCTACCGCTTCTCGGGGACCAAGATCTTCACATCCCTCTCACCGGCGTGGACCCGGCTCGGCACCATGGGTCTCGACACCGAGTCGGCGGATGCGCCCAAGGTGGTGTACGGGTTCGTCGAACGCGACTCATCGGTGAGTGCGAGGGACGACTGGGACACGCTTGGCATGCGCGCGAGCCAGAGCCAGACGACGGTGCTCGACGGCGCATACGCCCCGGCAGCGAGGGTGGTTCGGCGTCTGGATCCCGGCCCGAACCCGGATCCGTTCATCTTCGGGATCTTCGCCTGCTTCGAGATCCTGCTCGCGAGCGTCTACACCGGTATCGGCGCCCGTGCGCTCGAGCTCGCCGTCGACGCGGCTCACTCACGCCGATCGAAGCGCACCGGCCAGACGCTCGCGAACGATCCGGACATCCGCTGGAGGGTCGCCGACGCTGCCATCGCGTACGACGGGATCCTTCCGCAGATCGGCTCCCTCGCCTCGGATGTCGACGATCTGGTCGACCACGGCGCCTCCTGGTTCCCACGGCTGTCCAGCCTGAAGCACCGGGCGACCGAGACCGCGCGCCATGTCGTCGATCAGGCGATCCGGGTCGCCGGGGGCTCCAGCTATTTCTCGTCGAACGAGCTCAGCAGGCTCTACCGCGACGTGCTCGCCGGGATCTTCCACCCCTCGGACGCCGAGTCCGTCCACTCCGCCGTCGCGAACGCCTGGCTCGGTCCCGTCGAGGGCTGACGATCAGCCGCGGTTGTTGCTGAGCTCAAATATCTTCACCAGCTCGGCTACCGCGGCCTCTTTCTCGTCACCGCCTTCGTCGAACTGGTGACTCACATGGGTGCGCAGGTGATTCTCGACGAGCAGCTTGTTGAGCGAGCCCAGCGACTTCTGGATGGCGAGGGACTGGGTGATGATGTCGATGCAGTAGTCCTCGTTGTCGATCATCTTCTCGAGGCCACGCATCTGCCCCTCGAGGATCCGGACCCGGTGCATGGCGCGCTTCTTGATGTCTGCGATCACGGCCCTCAGGATACCCCGGAATACTCCCACGGGGTATCAGGCATCCTTCACCGATCGTTCACCGACACGTTGCCGCGATGGCGCCATCGATGCAGGCGAGCCGGTCACCGTGGAGGCATGAGGGTTGCACTCATCGCGGAATCGTTCCTGCCGCACATGAACGGCGTGACGCACTCGCTCCTGCGCGTCATCGACCATCTCGCCGAGCGCGGCGACCAGGTGCTGGTCATCGCACCGAAGACGGCGCAGACGCCGACAGAGCTCTCCGGGTTCAGCGTGCAGGGGCTCCCCTCGCTCGCACTCCCCGCATACCCGAATGTGCGCGTCGCCACTGTCACGACCAACCGGGTGGTCAGGATGCTGCGACGCTTCGCTCCCGACGTCGTCCACCTCGCCTCGCCGTTCGTGCTGGGATGGCGCGCCATGCTGGCCGCCGCGCAGCTAGAGATCCCGACCGTGGCCGTCTACCAGACCGACGTCCCGGCCTATGCCTCGCGCTACGGCTTCCCGGCGGCCGAGCCGTTTCTCTGGCAGCAGGTGCAGCGCATCCACCAACGCGCCACCCTCAACCTCGCGCCGTCGCGATACGCTCTGGATCAGCTCGAAGCCCACGGGATCGGGCGCCTGCGCCTCTGGGTGCGTGGCGTGGATGCCGCCCGGTTCTCACCCGAGAAGGCGGATGCCGCCTGGCGCGCGGGCGTCGCACCGAACGGTGAGAGGATCGTCGGCTACGTGGGCCGCCTCGCCGCGGAGAAACAGGTGGAGGACCTTCGGGTGCTGTGCACCCTCCCGGGAGTGAGACTCGTCATCGTCGGAGACGGCCCTGTGCGCCAGCGCCTCGAACAGCTCATGCCCGGGGCTGTGTTCACCGGGTTCCTCGGCGGCGAAGAGCTCGCGCGAACGGTTGCGAGCTTCGACGTGTTCGTGCACCCCGGTGAGCTCGAGACGTTCTGCCAGACCATCCAGGAAGCAATGGCGAGCGGTGTCCCGGTGGTCGCGACAGGGCGCGGCGGTCCCCTCGACCTGGTCGACTCGAGCCGCACCGGCTGGCTCTACGAGCCGGGCAACCTGATCGAGCTGCGGGAGCACGTAGCGGATCTCGTGGGTGACGACACGAAGCGCGCCGCATTCTCCGAGGCCGCGCGTGCGTCCGTCCGGTCGCGCAGCTGGAAGAGCGTCTGCAGCGCGCTCATCGGTCACTACAGCACCGCTGTCGAGCTGCACGCTCGCCGGCCGGATTCGGGCTGGCCGACGAGCGCATGGCGCTGGCCCCTTGCCGTCCCCCGCCGCGCGGGCACCCGTCCCCACGGGACTCCGTGAGCCAATCGGCCATCGTCCCGTGGCTCGACGGCCTCACCGACGTGCTGCTGCAGGCGAGTGGCGAGCCGTGGATGCTGGCGGCCTTGTTCGCGCTGACGGTCGCCGACGCTCTCCTCCCGATCCTGCCGAGCGAGACGGCGGTCGTGGCGCTCGGCGCCCTCATCGCCGCCGGGGGCGCCGCCAACCTGTTCCTCGTCGTGCCCGTCGCGGCGCTCGGGGCGATGAGCGGGGATGTGCTGCTGTTCTGGATCGGCCGGGTCATCGGCACCGACCGGTGGTCGTGGATGCGCCGGCCGAGAGTCGCATCCGCGTTCGCCTGGGCACGGCACGGCCTCGAGCGTCGGGCGGCCACGCTCATCATGACAGCGAGGTACGTCCCCCTCGGGCGCATCGCGGTGAGCCTCACGGCTGGCGCAAGCGGATTCGGCTTCCGCCGGTACGCTCCGATCAGCGCCGTCGCGTGCATCTCCTGGGCGGTCTACAACCTCGCGGTCGGCGCGTTCTTCGGGACCTGGTTCAGAGAGAACCCGCTGGTCGCGGTGGTCGTGTCCGTCGCTGTCGCCGTGACTCTGGGCATCCTCATCGATGTCTGGTCGAACCGCGCCGCGGGGCGGCGCGCGACGCGCACAAGCGAGCGGGATGAACCGGACGAGGAACAGCGCGCCTGAGCGTTGACCGTCATCCGTGCGGCTGTCAGCATTGAGGCATGGCCGATCAGAAGACCAGTCGGAGCACGGCGGATCCGAACGACTACATCGCCGCGATCGGCGACGACGGCAAGCGCGCCGACGCGGAGCGCGTGCTCGAGCTGATGGCCGAGGCGACGAACCAGCAGCCCGCCATGTGGGGAACGGGCATGGTGGGCTTCGGCAGCCTGCACTATCGTTACGCGACCGGACGCGAGGGCGACACCATGAAGGTAGGATTCGCGGCCCGGAAGTCGGCGCTCACCCTCTACGGACTGCGGGGACACCCGCGCAGCGAGGAACTGCTCGCCGCGCTCGGTCCCCACACTCTGGGCAAGGGATGCGTCTACGTGAAGCGGCTGTCGGACGTCGACGAGAAAGTCCTCCGCGAACTGGTGTCGCATGCGTACCAGAACGCCGGCGACGTCGATGCGCGTTCAGGCGACGGCCGTCGTGGCTGACACCACCAAGGCGCCGGACGATGGTGAGTCGTCCGCGGGCCCGGACGTCTCTGCGCACACCGACGTCCCTGCGCACGCCGAGGTCTCTGAGGGCGGGGACCCCGTGTGCTGGCTCGACCTGCTCTGCCCCGCGTGCGGCGCGATGATCGACGGCCGTGCGGCGTGCTGGCGTTGCGCGTACACGGTGCCGGGGCGATCGGGGGCCCGGTCGAGTCACCAGTAACGGTTGCCCTGCGCGTCGTAGATGGCGAGTTCGGGAACGGTGCGCGCATAGGCGGCGATCTCGGCGGCAGCGGAGCCGTCCACGGGCGGCCACGTCCATGACTCTGGCGCTCCGTCGATGAAGGCGGACGTCGTGCCGACCGCCGCCTGGAACATCTCGGCCTCCACACCGGTCCCGAGGTGGCGGGCGGGCACGTGGACGAGAACGATGCGAGCGTGCTCCCCCAGCACGACGAACTGCATGCGGGAGCCGGTCTGGTCGTCGCGCACGATGAACTCCCGGGCACCCGCGACGTCCGGCGGTATCTCCGTCACCTCGAACCGCTCCGATGCGTCCCTGCTGAAGACCCTCCGGCCCCCTCGGAGGAACAGGACGATGACGACGACCAGCATCACCGCCACGATGGCGAGCCACAGCGGTGATCCGAGCGAGAACGGCTCAGCCACGGGTTCCCCCCTCCGCCCCGGCCGACTCCAGAACGGCGAGAAGGGCCATCCCGTACGACTCGGATGCGTCGTCGCTGACGAACGACACGGTGTCGCCCGCCAGAGTGATCGTGACAGCGTACTCGGTCGCCCCGTCGAGCTCGTGCCGCTCCAGGCTGCGGAAGGAATCGGCGAGCAGGTCGCGCAACTGGTCCTCCCGGGGCATCCAGACGGCGTCGTCGAGCGCGACGGAGTCGAGGGCCCACTCGGTGGTGCCGTTGAACCCGAGAATGGTCCCGGTCGGGTAGTGGTGGGCCTCGATCGTCATGTCGCTGACGGTGAAGATGTCTCCCTCGAACTCGTCGCGCGCGACCTGGAACGCGTCACCGGACACCGGCGTCCAGACGAGGCCTGCGTCGCGGAGACGCCGTGCGAGCGGGGTGGAGATCATCCAACCAGTATCGCCGACGAACCTCCGCGGTATGCGCCGGAGTGCCCCGGCATCGTGTCAAGGGGTGGGGGACGGGGACGCACCTGCCTACGGTGAGGGAATGATCAACGACGAGAGCATCGGGCCGGAGACGGGTTCCGGCCAGACCGACGGGCCCCCGCACGGGCTCACGGATGATGAGCAGACCCGGAAGGACCGAAGCTACAGCCCTGCCAGCGAGGCCGAGACGGCCGCCAAGCAACACGATGCCGCCGAGGGAGAGGTGTCCCCCAGCGACGTCGATCCCGACCAGGTCAAGCTCCCGCCTGGTACAGGCGGTCCCGACGATGTCGGCGATGTCGACGCCGACCCCGGGGACATCGACGTGCCCCGGATGGACGGAGCGCGCTGAGCCCATCCGCGACGGGCGCCGCTCACACCGGGCGGATGCCGCTCGCATCGGGCCGCGGGTGACCCTCCGCCGTCAGCGCCCACCGCGGTGAGCGATCTCGTCGGCGGTCAGTAGTCCTCCTGGGCCTCAGCGGGATCCTCACCCTCTGCCTGCGAGGGCTTGTCGGTCGGATCCTGCGGCGAGACGCGCTCGGGCTCCGTATCACTCCCCTCGGCCTGTGACGGCTTGTTCCTGCCCGGATCGGGCTGCGAGACATCGGTCATCGTGCGTTCGTCCCTTCTCTTCTCGTCTTCGCCGCCGGTGGTCTCATCCCCGGCGCCAGGCGTCATCGGTGAGGTGCGAGCCCGCCTGCGGCCCCATCTGCAGCATGCCCCCGTCAACGGTCCACGAGGCGCCCGTGACATAGCTGGAGCGGGACGATGCGAGGAAGGCGATCACAGCGGCCACCTCGCGCGCGTCTCCCGGCCGGCCGAGCGGTACCCCCGGCCGATGCTCCTGCCGAGGATCCTCGTCGGCCTGGTCCGTCATCGGGGTGGCGATCTCCCCTGGGGCGACCGCGTTGACCGTCACACCATGCTCGGCGAGCTCCAGGGCCGCCGTCTTGACCAGCCCGCCCAAGCCGTGCTTCGCCGCATCGTACGCACTGGAGCCGACGCGGGGCTGATGCTCGTGCACGCTCGTGACCGCGATGATCCGTCCGCCCCGCCCCTGCCCGACCATGATGCGCGCCGCACGCTGGATGCAG
>Ga0164243_10015783_pt1 | contig 10413 bp, 8 predicted proteins | sample OricompcompostOP_FD_108781 | JGI IMG/M metagenome (GOLD analysis project Ga0164243, IMG submission 108781) | Organic Plus compost microbial communities from Emeryville, California, USA - Original compost - Organic plus compost (OP) | ecosystem: Engineered > Solid waste > Mixed feedstock >... | reverse complement strand
GACTCGGTGTCCCAGAACGCGTGCCCGTCGTAGCCGGGACCGGTCAGGCCCTTGCCGGGGATCGCGCGGCTCTCCCCGCGAGCCCCGGCCTGCAGGATGTGGAACAGCGCGAACCGGGTGGCCTGCTGCAGCTCCGGATCGCCGTCGACCTCGATGTCGGCGGTCTCCCAGAAGTCGTCGAGGAACGCCCGCTGCTCGGCCACCAGCCCGTCCCACCCAGTCTGCAGGGCCCCGGCGAGCGCCGCGTCCACCTGGGCGCGCAACGCGGGCACCGACCGCTGCGCCGACCACCCGTAGCCGACGAACTTCGTCAACCGCAGCACCCCGCCCCGTGGCACGTCCACGGCGATGCTGAGCCGGGCGAGGTCCGCCTCGGCCATGATGTCGGTGCGCAGCCCGTCCGGCGACTCGATCTGGTGGTCCATCGCCGCGGCCATCCGCAGCCCCGATCGCTTCGTCCGGTGCAGCAGCACCGCCCGGTAGTCCTGCGCCAGGAAGAACTCCGACTCCAGCGGCGACTGCAGCGCGGCCGCCACCCGCGGGTCCTTGCTGTCGGACTCGATCGGCTCGTTGGCCAGCAGGTCCGACTGCAGCACCAGCTGCATCGTCCCGTCCAGTGGCTCGACCTCGTAGCGGATCGCGATCACCGCGCGCTGGGTGAACGACACCAGCCGCTGCGTACGCACCCGCACGAGCCGCCCCGTCGGCGACGCCCACTCGGTTTCCCGCGTGAGCGTGCCCGCACGGAAGTCCAGCACCCGGTCGTGCTTGGTCGCGGTGCCGTAACGCATGTCGAACGGCTCGTCCTCGACCAGCAGGCGGATGATCGTGCCGTCGGTCACGTTGACCACCGTCTGCCCCGCCTCCGGGTACCCGTACCCGGCCTCGGCGTAGGGCAGGTCGTGTTCCTCGTAGAAGCCGTTGAGATAGGTGCCCGGCAGGCCGCGCGGTTCGCCTTCCTCGAGCGTGCCGCGCAGCCCGATGTGCCCGTTCGACAGGGCGAAGGTCGATTCGGTGCGCTGCAACTGGTCCACCGCGAGACCGCGCCACCGCAGTTCCCACGGCGCGCACTCGTAGCCCTGACTCACCGCGCTCATTCGTTGTCCCCCAGCAGGTCCGCGAGATCGTCCACCACCACGTCGGCGCCGCGCTCGCGCAGCGCGTCCGCCTGGCCGGCCCGGTTCACCCCGACGACGAAACCGAAGTCCCCCGCCCGGCCCGCTTCGACACCGGCCAGCGCGTCCTCGAACACCGCCGCGCGGGCGGGGGCCACGCCGAGCGCCGCCGCCCCGGCCAGGAACGAGTCCGGCGCCGGCTTGCCGCGCAGCCCCTCGCGGCTGATCACCAGCCCGTCGACGCGGGCGTCCACGAAGTCCGTGAAGTCCGCGGCGTCCAGGACCGCCTGCGCGTTCGCCGACGACGTCACCACCGCGATCGCCATGCCCGCGTCCCGCGCGGCCTCCAGGTACCGGCGCGACCCCGGGTACGGGTTCGGCCCACGTTCGTCGATGATCCGCAGCACGAGGGTGTTCTTGCGGTTGCCCAGGCCGTGCACCGTGTGCGCGGTGGGCGCGTCGTCCGGCTCACCCGCAGGCAGGGTGATGTCGCGGGACGCGAGGAAGGTGAGCACCCCGTCCAGCCGGGGCCTGCCGTCGACGTAACGGGCGTAGTCGGCGTCGTCGAACGGCCGGAAGCCCGCACCGTCGCGTTCGCGCAGGAACTCGTCGAACGTCTGTTTCCAGGCTTCCCGGTGCAGTGCGGCGGTGCCGGTCAGGACACCGTCCAGGTCGAACAGGCACGCGGTGATGCCGTCGGGCAACCCGATCATGCTTGGCACGGTACCCGCGACGCGCCCGCGCCGCCGGTCGCCGACCGTATAACGACCTATACGTCAGTTCTTTCGGCGGCGATCAGTGCGGTGGCTGGTCCGGGTGCGGCCGCACGTGGTGGATGAGGTCGTGGACGGTGCCGTCCGCGAGCCGGTACCGCACCACGCGCCCGGTGCGGTGCGCGGTGACCAGGCCGTGCGCCCGCAGCAGCCGCAACGCGTGCGACACCGCGGTGTCCGACATGCCCGCGACCGCCGCCAGGTCGGACACGCAGATCTCCCGCGCGTAATGGATGCAGACGAGCAGCGTCAGCCGCGACGGGTCGGCCAGGATCGCGAACCGCTCGGCCCACTCGCGCACCCCGTCGCGGTCACCGAGACCGGCCGCGGCCGCCGCGACGGCCGCGTCGTCGATCGCCTGTCGTTCCACCGGCGCATCGTCTCACCGGCGGCGCGGACCGCGGCTGGCAGGATCGGGCGGGTGACCGACATCTGTTTTTCGACCGCCATCGAACTGCGCGCCGCGCTCGCCGCACGGGAGGTGTCCGCCCGCGAGGTCGTGCAGGCGCACCTGGACCGGATCGAGCGGCTGGGCCCCGAGGTGAACGCCGTCGTCACCCTCGTCGCCGAGCGGGCGCTCGACGAGGCCGCCGCGGCCGACGAGCGGGCGGCGCGCGGCGCGGACCTGCCGCCGCTGCACGGCATCCCGATCGCGCACAAGGACACCCACGACACCGCGGGCATCCGCACCACCTACGGCTCGCCGCTGCACGCCGACCACGTCCCGGAGCGCGACGAGCTGGTTGTCGAGCGCCTGCGCGCCGCCGGTGTCATCACGCTCGGCAAGACCAACGTGCCCGAGTTCGCCGCCGGCTCGCACACCTTCAACCCGGTCTTCGGAGCCACCCGCAACCCCTACGACCCCTCCCGATCGGCGGGCGGCAGCAGCGGCGGCGCCGCGGCCGCGCTGGCCACCGGCATGCACCCGCTCGCCGACGGCAGCGACTTCGGCGGCTCGCTGCGCAACCCGGCGTCGTTCTGCAACGTCGTGGGGTTCCGGCCGTCACCGGGTCGCGTGCCGTCCTGGCCCGCGACGTTGGGCTGGAACACGCTGTCCACGTCCGGCCCGATGGCGCGCACCGTCGCCGATGCGGCACTGCTGCTGTCGGTGCTCGCCGGGCCCGACCCGCGCTCGCCGACCGCGCTGGACGAACCCGGGGAGCGCTTCGCGGGGCCGCTGAACCGGGACGTGCGCGGGCTGCGGGTCGCGTGGTCGCCCGACCTGGGCGGCGCGGTGCCGGTCGAACCCGCGGTCGCCGACGTGGTGGCCGACTCCGCCCGCACGCTGGCCGACCTGGGGTGCGTCGTGGAGCGGGCGTGCCCGGACTTCGCCGGTGCGGACGAGGCGTTCCGAATCCTGCGGGCCTGGCAGTTCGCGGTGAAGTTCGGGCCGATCCTGGACACCGCGGGCGAGGCGGTCAAGGACAGCATCCGGTGGAACGCCGAGGAGGGGCTGCGGTTGTCGGCGGCCGACCTGGGCCGCGCCGAGCAGCTGCGCACCGAGCTGTTCCACACCGTGCGCGAGTTCTTCGAGCACTACGACGCCCTCGTGCTGCCGGTGAGCCAGGTGCCGCCGTTCGACGCGGCCCTGGAGTACCCGACCACGGTGGCGGGGCAGGAGATGGAGACCTACCTGGACTGGATGCGCTCGGCCTACTACGTCAGCGTCACCGGCTCACCCGCGCTGTCGGTGCCCGCCGGATTCACCCCGGGCGGGTTGCCGGTGGGGCTGCAGATCGTGGGGCCGCACCGCGCCGATTTCGCCGTCCTGCAGCTGGGGCACGCGTTCGAGCAGGCGACGATGGCGGGGCTGCGCCGCCCGCCGATGTGCGCGAACGGGTGATCCCGGGAACCCGCGTCCGGTGCGCGGCGACCCGGACTGCGGACCGAGACGACACGACCCCGGGAGGGATCATGGACAAGCCGGGCAACTGCAACTGCGGCAACTGCTGCGACTGCGGCGGCGAGTACGGCCGCAACTAGTGCGACCCCCGGCACGCGGAACGCCTCCGAGCTCCGCGTGCCGGGACCGGTCAGGACCGCAGCCAGCCGACCGCCGAGGCGAGGACCAGCACCACGACCAGGGCGGCCAGCACCACGGCGATCACGATCGTGGCCACCGGCATCGCGCGCGGTGGCTTCTGCTGGTGGTGCGACAGGCCTGACGTCTGGCCCGAATCGGGTGGGGTGTCGCCCGGCGCGACGCCGCCACCGGGTTCCAGGCCTGGTGTCCGCGCGGGATCGGGATCGGGCGGTGGGCTGGTCATCGGGCATCTCCTCCTACCGACGTGGACACGTCGAATGACAGGCCCTGCTCACCGGCGCCGATCCGCACCCGCGAACCCGGGGTGAGATCACCGCGCAGCATCATCCGCGACAGCGGGTTGTCCACCTCGCGCTGGATCGTGCGCCGCATCGGGCGGGCGCCGAACTCCGGCTGGTAACCGGCCTTCGCCAGCCACGCGACCGCATCGGGAGCGAACTCCAGCGCGATGTCCTGGGACTTCGCGCGCTGCCGCGTCTGCTCCAGCATCAGCTCGGTGATCCGCTCCAGCTGCTGCTGCTCCAGCTTGCGGAACACGATGATCTCGTCGATCCGGTTCAGGAACTCCGGGCGGAACGACTCCCGCAGGCGGCGCATCAACCGCTCCCGCAGCGGCCCCTCGGAATCACCGCGGTCCGCGGCGAACCCGAGCGCTCCCTGCGTGCTGCTGGCGATGATCTCGGAACCGATGTTGCTCGTCATGATCAGCACCGTGTTGGTGAAGTTGACCGTGCGCCCGCGACCGTCGGTCAGCCTGCCGTCCTCGAGCACCTGCAGCAGCGTGTTGAAGATCTCCGGGTGCGCCTTCTCGATCTCGTCGAACAGCACCACCGAGTAGGGGCGCCTGCGCACCGCCTCGGTGAGCTGGCCCGACTCCTCGTAGCCGACGTAGCCGGGCGGTGCGCCGATCAGCCTGCTGACGGTGTGCCGCTCGCCGTACTCGGACATGTCGAGGCGGATCATCCGCTCTTCGTCGCCGAACAGGGCCGACGCGAGCGCCCGCGCCAGCTCGGTCTTGCCGACGCCGGTGGGGCCGAGGAACAGAAAACTGCCGTAGGGCCGGTTCGGCGGCGCGAACCCGGCACGCGAACGGCGCACCGCCTCGGCGACCGCGTCGACGGCCTCCTCCTGCCCGATGACCCGCTCGTGCAGGTGCTCCTCCAGCCGCAGCAGCCGCTCCCGCTCGTCCTCGGTGAGCTGGTTGACCGGTACCCCGGTCAACCGGGACACCACCTCGGCGATGTCCTCCGCGGTCACCTCCAGCACGCCGCTGGGCGGCCCGTCGCTGTCCGCCGCGCGCAACCGTTCGCGCAGCGCCAGGATCTCGTCGCGCAACGCCGAGGCCCGCTCGAAGTCCTCCGCCGCGACCGCCTGGTCCTTGTCCCTGGCCAGTTCCTCCAGGCGGTCCTCCATGTCGCGGACGTCGTTCGGCCTGCGCCCCGACCGCATCCGCACCCGGGCGCCCGCCTGATCGATCAGGTCGATCGCCTTGTCCGGGAGGAACCGCTCGGTGAGGTAGCGGGCGGACAGGTCGGCCGCCGCGGACAGCGCCTCGTCGGTGAACCGGACCTGGTGGTGCGCCTCGTAGCGGTCGCGCAGGCCGCACAGGATCGCGACGGTGTCGGCGACCGAGGGCTCGGACACCAGGATCGGCTGGAACCGCCGCTCCAGCGCCGCGTCGTCCTCGATGTGCTTGCGGTACTCGTCGAGCGTGGTCGCACCGACGATGTGCAGCTCGCCGCGCGCGAGCGCCGGCTTGAGCATGTTGCCCGCGCCCATCGAGCCCTCCGACGCGCCCGCGCCGACCACGGTGTGCAGCTCGTCGATGAACACGATCAGCTCGTCGCGGTGCCGGCGGATCTCCGCCAGCAGGTTGGTCATGCGCTCCTCGAAGTCGCCGCGGTAGCGGGTGCCCGCGACCATCGCGGTCAGGTCGAGCAGCACCACCCGGCGCCGGGCGAGCAGATCGGGCACGTCACCGTCGCGGATGCGCTGCGCCAGGCCCTCCACGATCGCCGTCTTGCCGACCCCGGGCTCGCCGATCAGCACCGGGTTGTTCTTGGTGCGCCGCGACAGCACCTCGATGGTCTGCTCGATCTCGTCGTCCCGCCCGACCACCGGGTCGATGCCGCCGTCGGCGGCCTGGGCGGTGAGGTCGCGGCCGTACTCGTCCAGCGTCGGGGTGTCCGTCGGCGGCTGCGGCCGCGATTCCGGGCGGCCGCCGCGTGCGGGAGCGGGCCCGCCGAACGCCTCGGGGGTCACCCCCGCCTGCGCGAGAATCCGGCCCGCTCGCGAGTCCGGGTTTGCGACCAGCGCCAGCAGCAGGTGCTGCGGTCCGATGTAGGTCGAGCCCAGGGTGCGCGCGATGCCGTGCGCGTCCAGCAGCGCCCGCTTCGCGTCCGGCGCGAGCATGGCCGGGTTGCGGCGCTCACCGGGCTCGCCCGCGTGCCGGTCGATATCGCGCGCGATCTCCTCGGGCTTGGCCCCCGCGCTTTCCAGCAGCCTGCGCGTGGGGGAGGACTGCGTGGCCGCCCACAGCAGGTGCTCGGAGTCGACGTCGGCGCGGCCCTGCTCGGCGGCCTTCTCGGCGGCCCGCGCCACCAGCTCACGAGCCTGGTCGGACATCAGCCGGGTGATGTCGACCGCGTTCGGCCGCCTGGCCGGCCCGGCGTTGCCGAAGAACTGTGCGAGGAACTGGTCGAACGGGCTACCGGGGCCGCCTGGGAAAAAGCCGGTCATGTCGGGATCGCTCCTTAGCCGGGTGCCGCATTCGGGTGTGCCGCGCGGCACCACTGGTCAGTCCATTGCGGACAGTGTGAGCCGCGCACGCAGGGCTCCGTGGTCGGCTACCCGGGCGCGGCGGCGGTGAAACGGCGCGTCAGACGTCTTCGGTCAGTTTGTCGCGCATCTGCTGCAGGGTCTGCGCGAGCAGGCGCGACACGTGCATCTGGGAGATCCCGACGCGCTTGGCGATCTGCGTCTGCGTCATGTTGCCGAAGAACCGCAGCATCAGGATGGTGCGCTCGCGCGGCGCGAGGTCCCGCAGCAGCGGTTGCAGCGCCTCGTGGTTCTCCACGGACTCGATGCCGTAGTCCTCCGCGCCGAGCGTGTCGGCCAGGGATGCGGATTCGTCGTCCTCGCCCGCGGGCTTGTCGACCGACACGGCGTAGTAGGCGTTGCCCGCCTGCAGGCCCTCGTTCACCTCGTCCGGGGTGAGGCCCAGTTCCCGGGCGATCTCGCTGGGCGTGGGCGCGCGGCCCAGCCGCTGGCTGAGGTCCGCGCCGGCCTGGCCGATCTGCAGGTGCAGTTCCTTGAGCCGCCGCGGTACGCGCACCGACCAGCTCGCATCGCGGAAGTGCCTGCGGACCTCGCCCATGATCGTCGGCACGGCGAAGGACAGGAAATCGGTGCCGCGGTCGGGTTCGAACCGGTCGACCGCGTTGATCAGGCCGACGCGCGCGACCTGGAGCAGGTCCTCGTAGGCCTCGCCGCGGCCGCTGAACCGCCGCGCGATGTGTTCGGCGACGGACAGGTACTGGGTGACCAGTGCCGTGCGGAAGCGCTCGCGGCGCGGATCCCCGGGTGGCGTGGCCGCCAGGTCGGCGAAGGTCGGGGTGGTGGCACCGGAGGATCCGTTGTCCTCGACCGTGCCCGCGAGGCGCGTCTCAGCCAACGTTGCGATGCCCCCCGTCGGTTCGTGCCGGCCTGGTCATGGCCCGGACTACCCGGTGACCGTGATCGCCACACCTGGTTGCCGCGCCGTGCGGCGGGGAACCCCGGACGCGACGACGTCGGACGGAGGAGGGCGATCCATGGCTGAGCGCACCGCCGGACGGGCACCGGTGGCCCAGGTGTTCGCGATCGTGGTGGGGGTGGTGTTCCTGGCGCTGGGCATCGGGGGTTTCGCCACCTCGGGCGAGCTGATCGGGTTCCACACCGGCACCCTGCTCAACGTGGTGCGCACCGCCGTGGGTGCGCTCGCGCTGATCTCGGCGCGGCGGGGACCGTCGGCCCGCGTCATCGGGCTGGCCGTGTTCTTCCTGCTGCTGGGTGGCACCGTGTGGGGCGTGCTGTCCGCGGGGACCGGCAACCCGGAGGACGTGCGCCGGATCTTCGACCCGCACTGGCCGGACAACGCGCTGCACGGGCTGGCCGCGGTCCTGGGACTCGCGGTGTTCCTGCTGCCCGCGCGGACCCGCGCGGCCGAACGCCTCTGACGGTCACGGTGAGTAGCACTGCTGCGGAACGTGTTTAGTTCTTCCACCGGGGTGGCAGAAGAACCACATGGGACAGGCAGAGGGCGTGACGCTGCGCCTGCTGGTGTGGCACGTGCACGGGTCGTGGACGGCGTCCTTCGTCCGCGGACGGCACGACTACCTCGTCCCGCTGCTGCCCGAGGGCGGCCCGTGGGGGCGCGGTCACTGCGGCCGGGACTGGCCGAACGCGCGTGAGGTGGATCCCGCCGGGTTGCGCGACGCCGACATCGACGTGGTCGTCCTGCAACGACCGGACGAGATCGACCTGACCGAGCGGTGGACGGGGCGGCGGCCAGGCCGGGACGTGCCCGCGGTGTTCGTCGAGCACAACACCCCGACCGGCGACGTTCCGCGCACCCGGCACCCGCTGGCCGATCAGGACGCGATCCCGATCGCGCACGTCACCCACTTCAACCACCTCGTCTGGGACTGCGGCCACGCGCCGACCACCGTCGTCGAGCACGGCGTCGTCGATCCCGGCGGGCTCTACACCGGTGACCGCGCCGCGATCGGACTCGTGATGAACGAACCGGTGCGGCGCGGTCGCGCGGTGGGCACCGATCTGCTGCCCGCCTTCGCCGAGGTGGCACCGCTGCACGTCTGGGGGATCGGGGCCGACCGGCTCACCGGGCACTTCGACCTCGGCGAGCGCCTGCGCCCGCAGGGCGATCTCGGGCAGGACGCGCTGCACGCGGGCCTGGCCCGGTGCCGCGTGTACCTGCACACGCCGAGGTGGACGTCGCTGGGGCTGTCGCTGATCGAGGCGATGCACCTGGGAATGCCGGTGGTCGCGGTGGACAGCACCGAGGCGTCGCGGGCGGTGTCACCGGGCGCGGGTGTCGTCTCGGCGGACGTGGGCGCACTGGTGCGGGCGGTGCGCGAGCTCCTGGCGGACCCGGAGCTGGCGCACCGCATGGGCAAGCAGGCGCGGGAGCACGCGCTGGCGAACTACGGCCTGGACGCGTTCCTGCGGAACTGGGACGCCCTGCTCGACCGGGTCACGAGTGGAGGTGGCGCATGAAGATCGCGATGGTGTCCGAACACGCCAGCCCGTTGGCGGTTCTCGGCGAGGTGGACGCGGGCGGGCAGAACCTGCACGTCGCGGAGCTGTCGGCGGCGCTGGCCCGGCAGGGCCACGACGTCACCGTCTACACCCGGCGGGACGGCCCCGGACAGCGGGGCAGGGTCCGCGCGCCCGGCGGGTACCACGTCGTGCACGTGCCCGCGGGGCCCGCCGAGTACGTCCCGAAGGACGCACTGCTGCCGCACATGACCCAGTTCGGACGGTTCCTGGCCGCGGCGTGGGCACGCGATGTGCCGGACGTGGTGCACGCGCACTTCTGGATGTCCGGTCTCGCCGCGCTGCTCGCCACCCGTGGCACCGGCGTCCCCGTGGTGCAGACGTTCCACGCGCTCGGCACGGTCAAGAAGCGCCACCAGGGCAGCGCGGACACCAGCCCGCCCGAGCGAGTCCGGCTGGAACGGCTGATCGGCAAGACCGCCGCGCGCGTGGCGGCCACCTGCACCGACGAGGTGTTCGAGCTCGCCAGGATGGGCGTGCCACGGGCGCGGATGTCGGTCGCCCCGTGCGGTGTCGACCTCGACCTGTTCACCCCCGAGGGCACCGTCGCGCCGCGCAACGGGATGCACCGCATCGTGAGCGTCGGACGGCTGGTGCCGCGCAAGGGTTTCGCGACGGTGATCGCCGCGCTGTCCGTCGTGCCCGGCGCGGAACTGCTCATCGCGGGCGGACCCGGGCGGGGTCACCTCCCCGACGACCCGGAAGCCCGGCGGCTGCGGCACCTGGCAGGCACGTACGGCGTCGCCGACCGCGTGCACCTGCTGGGCCAGGTGTCGCGGAGGGAGATGCCCGCGCTGCTGCGCTCGGCGGACATCGCCGTGTGCGCACCGTGGTACGAACCGTTCGGGATCGTGCCGCTCGAGGCGATGGCGGCCGGGGTCGCCGTGGTGGCCGCCGCGGTGGGCGGGCTGACCGACACCGTCGTGGACGGCGTCACCGGGGAACTGGTCCCGCCGCAGCGGCCCGAGGCGCTCGGCGCGGTGCTGCGGCGGCTGCTCGGCGACCCCGCCCAGCGGGAGGCCTACGGCATCGCCGGCTGCGACCGCGCCCGGTCGCGCTACTCGTGGGACCGCGTCGCGGCCGACGTCCTGCGGATCTACGACCGGGCCCTGGGCGACCGCGCCGGGGTGGTCCCCCCACCCCG
>Ga0164243_10015782_pt1 | contig 10413 bp, 6 predicted proteins | sample OricompcompostOP_FD_108781 | JGI IMG/M metagenome (GOLD analysis project Ga0164243, IMG submission 108781) | Organic Plus compost microbial communities from Emeryville, California, USA - Original compost - Organic plus compost (OP) | ecosystem: Engineered > Solid waste > Mixed feedstock >... | reverse complement strand
TTCCTGTTTTATAGCTTCCAGGCAATCCCGGCAAAGGCAATCTTTGTAATGTGCGGCCAGGTATTCCTTTTCTTCATCACTCAACCGGATACCGTTGCATTGGCATTGCAGGATATTGCCCAGTTTGCATTCGAAAGTTGCATGGCAACGTTCGCAATATTTAGTTTCATGACTGGCCATATAGGTAGCGCTATGTTTTTTTTACCAATTATAAACATTTTTGTCCGACTTAAAATGCTTTAAAGGTACTTGAATTTCTTACCTGGTCAAGGATATAAGCGAAGGATGATACATTCACCCCCCCGCCAAGAGAACCGTGGAACTTCGCACCGTTGATAGCGAAGGGTAGCTTGGCCATACAGTAATAGAATGGCCAGATCGAGCGATCAAATTGGTGGCCGAAATGGCCAATTTATGCCCTTTTTTGGGCAAGCAAAAAAGTACAAGAAACGAGCAGATGAACATTGAATCGAACTATTGAGGGATCAAATTGCTCCCCGGTTAAAATTTAGTAATAATGAATTATAATCTATAAACTTCCGGGTAACGAGCGTGTAAAACCGGTGTGAAGCGTTTGTTATGCCGGGGGAAAGCAGTGTAAGCCACAGGGGAAGTACGGGTGCGATAAAAACGGCCAACATTCCGACTATTGCTTCAATCCGCGAAAGCATGTGTCATTTTCAATAACGTGGCAAGTATCCTGGCTTGTAACGTCCTTTCCGCTCTTCCCATACAGGTATGTACCATGAATTACACGGGGGCGAGGAGATATATGTTACTTGCAGTTGCGCGTCAGCCCGTGATTTGCACACGGTTCCTTATTAAAAGCCTTTGAAGGCTACCTGTTACGAATCCAGTAAAGAACCGGGATAAATATACGGCATTCGACGCGGAAAATTGATCTTGTACACTTTTATATGTATTCAAAAAATGACATTTTACTATTAGAAACCGAGAAAGTTCTATATGTAAATGCAATAATATAATTATTGATTTCTATTTGATATACTTTATGGAAAGGATAGATTTTTTAATTAATTATTAATTTCATAGTTTTAACGCTACTTATTTAGGAGATTCACTTGCTAATATTAGGGTAATTATCAAACTACTTTTGGACCGTTGAGATTGGATTCTTTCGAGTTACTATTCCGCACGAATTTTAAAAAACTCCAGGTGGTAGCCTTTAATATATTGGGCGACCAAGAGGCGGCGAAGGATGTGGTGCAGGAATTTTTTGCAAAGTGCTGGCAAAAGCGCCATGAACTAGCTATTACGGGAAGCTTTGAAGCTTATGCCGTGAAAGCGGTTAGGAATGCTAGTCTCAATTATATCGAAAAACAGGAACGCCTGGAAGCCCACCAGCAAAAATTTAGTTACCACCCTGAATTATCAACCGACCACGAGGCGCGGGAACAGTTTTACCAAAATATTTACAGCGCTTTAGAAAGTATGCCCGATCAGAGAAAAAGGATTTTCTTGCTTTCTATCCAGGACGGATTTACTTACCAGCAGATTGCCGATAAGGTTGGCATTTCTATCAATACCGTAAAATGGCATGTTAAGGCTGCCTACCAATTCTTACGGGAAAAATGTTTACATATTTATTTATTATTCATATTAGCCCTGGTAGCGAATTTTATATGATAAAGTTCAGCCGGTGTTATGTTTTTTTTATTTTTTTTAACATTTCGCCTACCCTTTTTTTATCATTTACTGTCTTATACATGGAAACTTATGAAAAATCATTCATCACCGTCGCCGGAACAATGGGAAGATTTTCTCGATAAAATATCGGGAGAGCAGGGTGCTGCCCCGGATGATGGCTTGTTGAATGATGGAAAGCTCTTGAAAAAAGCCGCTGGCGATATGGCCGAAATTGCGGCAACCGATATAGATCGCGAATGGGATAAGTTTGAGTCCGGGCATATCCAGCCTGGAAAACGTCTTATCATGATGCGCTGGAAGCCATGGGCAATTGGCGCCGCAGCTGCGATAGCTGCTATTTGGATAGGAAACTCCATCACCTGGCAAAGTAATACAGTGAACAATAACCTTAGCGTAAACTTGCCAGTTGCGAGCCCAGGGGATACCAGCATCCAGTTGATTACAGCGAACGGCCAGACGGTGCACCTGGATACGATGAAACAGATGCGCGAATCCGATGGTACCTCGATTTCCACGGAAGATGCGTCCCTGGTATATGGCCCGGGAAATAGTTCTAATGATGCGGTAGTTTATAACACGATCATTATTCCAAAGGGAAAGATGTATTCTTTGCAGCTTTCAGATGGCACGAAAGTATGGTTGAATGCAGCCACGACCTTACGTTACCCTGTCAACTTCCGCGGTAAATCCCGGCAAGTTGAAGTAGAAGGGGAAGCATATTTTGATGTCGCAAAAAATGATGCCCAAGCATTTAGCGTAAAAACTAGGGAGCATATGGAGGTGAAGGTATTGGGAACCGGTTTTAATATCAACACCTATTCAGATAATATCAAGACGACGCTCGTTTCCGGGAAAGTCTTGATCCACACGGGTGAAGATTCGGTGCTCTTGAAGCCAAACCAGCAAGCTAATTATAATGTAGGTGATAAATCCTTGGCTACAAAGCAGGTAAATGTAGATATGTACACGGCTTGGATGAGGAATGAATTAATTTTCGATGATTTCAACCTGGGGGAGATCATGGAAATGTTAGGAAGGAGATACAATTACGATATAGTATTTAAAAAAGAAGAACTTAAAAATATTCGATGCGGCGGTAATCTACCTGTTTATCAAGATGTAACAACCGTGCTCAACTTTTTAGATCAAGTAACAGATGTACAATTTACAATCAACCAAAACCAGAAAGTTATCATGGTAGACAAGTGAACAAAAAAACGGACAACTGAGTTAGTGCCCGTTTTTCATAACGCCTAATTGCACGAAGCAATAGCGGGGTAATCTTATTAGTTAATTTTTCAAGGTAAAAGTAGTGAAAAAAAATTACTTGTTAGGCATTATTATGCGCCTGGGTAGGCAGTGCCAACCAAAACTAAATCACCTATTCCTCTGTTCATCATTGTGTTTAGCTACAACTACCGTAGTAGCACAATCCAACCAACCAAAGGTCAGCTTACAGTTAAAAAATGTAAGCATCCCAACTTTTTTATCGCAACTAAATAAACAGGTGAAGTTGCGCTTCGTTTACAATGTAACCGAATTAAGCCAGTTGCCTAAAATCTCTGTAAACGCTAAATCCCAGCTACTGGAAGAAGTGTTAGCGGAAGCCTTCAAAGGCGTTAACGTTCAATACAGGCTGGCGAACGGCGTTTTAACCGTTAGGTCAAGGAATACCTCCGGTAACAATCCAACAAATAGTGAACAAGCTCATGCAATCGGGATTTCAGGTACCGTTTCGGATGATCAAGGCCAACCATTAGAAATGGCGACCGTGCGCCAACTGGGTACAGCACGCGGTACTTACACGAACGCCAAAGGTGAATTCGTGTTTAGTATTCCTGAACCCGGTGAATTAATCGTTTCATACGTAGGTATGGAACCGCAAAGATTTAAAATCAACAAACCAACCAATTTACAAGTCCAGTTGAAACCCACTGCCGGGGCAAAGGAAGTGGTGGTAACAGGTATCGTGAGCCGCCAGAAGGAGAGCTTTACGGGTGCTGCTGCCACTTTTACCGGTGATGAGTTAAAAGTTGTTGGTAACAACAACGTTTTACAAAGCTTGAAATCCTTGGACCCTTCGTTTGTATTGGTAGAGAATAATGCTTTCGGTTCTAATCCGAACGTCCTACCTAATATTGAAGTACGTGGTACCACGAGTATTTCTAATGACGGTTTGAAAGATTTGTATGGAAATGATCCGAATCAACCATTATTTATCTTGGATGGATTTGAAACAACATTAAGAGTAGTGGCCGATCTTGATATCAACAGGATTTTGTCCATTACGATTTTAAAAGATGCGGCGTCAACGGCGATGTACGGTGCAAAAGCTGCAAATGGTGTTGTTGTAATTGAAACTAAGAAACCGGTACCCGGTAAATTAAGATTAAGCTATAATGGAGATTTCAGGGTTGAAATGCCTGATTTATCAGTTTATAACATGATGAACTCAAGCGAAAAACTTGAATTTGAAAGATTAGCCGGGGCTTTTTCGGGATATTCAGGTGATATGAGATATAATAAATTGAGAACAAATATAGCGGAAGGGGTAGATAGTTATTGGTTAAGCGAACCTGTGCAAGTAGGTTTTACTAATGGACATTCCATCTTTGTAGAAGGAGGGGATGAAGTATTTAGATATGGAATTAACTTGAATTATAAGAAAACTACCGGGGCAATGAAAGGCTCAGGTAGAGATACTTGGGGCGCTGCAATAAACATGGGATACCGTAAAGGTAAACTGAACTTATCGAACCAATTGAATATATATGGATATACTGCTAACGAATCAAATTATGGATCTTTTTCTGATTGGGTAGGAATGAATCCATATTATAGAAAAACGGGATTCGATGGTAGCATAACAAAATATGTTGATACCGTAAATGTAGGTAGCGAAAATCCGAATTTTGAGCCTCAGTATGTTGCAAATCCGTTATACAACGCTTCTCTTCCTTTTATAAATAGATCCAAAAATTTTGGATTTAGAAATAATTTACAAGCAAACGTGCAGTTAACTAAAGAGTTTCGTATTGATGCAGGACTACAACTTGAAAGAGAAAACACTGAAAATGTAAACTTTAAATCTGCATTGCATACTGATTACCGGAACACTGATATAACGAAGAAAGGTAGTTATTCCCGCACTGATTATAACAAATTCTATTACCAGGGCTTTGCAATGCTCACATATGCAAAAGTTTGGGACAAAAACTCTTTAACTGGTAACTTGCGTTCCACGATCGAAGAAAACACAACTAGAACGATCGGTATGTCTGCAACCGGTTTTCCATATAACTCGAATGGTAACCCGGCTTTTGCATTTAACTACACCGAAGGTGGTAAACCTAGTTCATCTGTAAATAAGTATCGTAGGGCATCATTTATTGGATTACTCAATTATATGTATGATAGGCGATATACTGTCGATATTACCTACAGATTGGATGGTTCCAGTTCTTTCGGTGTACAGAATAAAGTGTTGCCATTTTGGTCGATAGGTGCTGGATATAACATTCATAATGAAGACTTTATTAGGGATAACTATCCGTGGATTACCATCCTTAAATTAAGGGGCTCATATGGTACAACTGCCAACCAAGGTTTTGGAAATTTCTCATCCGAAGATATTTACACTTACATAACAGGTGTGAATTTAAGTGGACAAGGTGTTGAGCTTACAACCATTGGTAACCCACAATTGACATGGCAAACTACCAAGCAAACAAACCTTGGTTTAGATCTAGCTATTTTAAATAATCAGTATACCGCGACAGTTGACGCGTATATTAAAAATACTGACCCACTTATAGTACCGATTACCATGCCTTCTTCTACGGGGATTTATCAATATCCAATAAATGTAGGTTTACAGAAATCGAGAGGGGTAGAAGTAAGGTTGAAGGCATCCCCGATATATAATCTAAAAGATCGAATCATATGGAATGTCGGGATTATGGGGGCTATTTACAAAGCCCGCTATGACGGATTCTTTAATACACTTTATTCTCTTAACAAGGAGCAAGCTGATAATCAGTCATTACAACGTTATTATGATGGGAATTCACCCACCGCTATCTGGGCTGTAAAATCAGCAGGAATCGATCCGGGGACAGGTAAGGAAATCTATATCAATAAGGACGGTCAATACACCTATAATTATGATGTAGGGGAGGCTGTTGTAGTGGGGGATTCAAGGCCATTCGCAGAAGGAACAATTAGTACAGGTGTTGTAATCAAGAATTTTTCCATGAATGCGATCATCAGGTACCGTTTTGGAGGAGACGTTTATAATCAGGCTTTATTGGATAGAGTTGAGAATATTAGTCGCATAGCTTTGACTCAGAACCAAGATAAAAGGGCTTTGTACGAACGTTGGAAAAAGCCAGGGGATGTATCTGCCTATAAAGCGATTAAAATTATAAGAACCGATGAGGATAAATCTTACCAGACATCAAGGTTTGTTCAAAGGGATAATAATTTAGTAGGAGAGTCATTCAACCTTGGGTATGAATTAAGAAAACAGAATACTGAATTCATAGCAAAACTCGGGATGCAAAGTTTAAGATTTAATCTTTACCTAAATGACATCTTTAGACTTTCCACTGTAAAAATGGAGCGCGGTATTACCTATCCATTTGCGAATACTGTGGCCTTTAGTATTAATGCATTATTTTAATCGAAACGGAAATGAAAAAATATATATATAGTATTTTATTACTAGGATCATTGGCAATTTCATTCTCTGCTTGTAATAAATACCTAGATATTAAACCTGAAGATAAATTTCTATCAAGTCAAATTTTTGATTCTGAAATTAATGCGCAAACGGCATTGAATGGCATTTATCTTAGAATGAGCGATGATAATTCTTATGGTGGTAACTTAATGCTGACTTATGTTGAGTTACTTGGGCAACAATATGATGTAAATAGTACAGTTAATACTGTGCATCAGTATTCCCCATTAGGTAGCTATGTATACGGTTCCACCCAAGCTCTGGATTTTGCCGAAAGAACATGGACTTTCTCTTACTCAAGCATACTTAATGCTAACAGATTTATAGAGCGATTGGGAAATAGCAAAGATATCACCACCCAGGCCAACTTCGATTTAATGATGGGTCAGGCTTATGTATTGCGTGCTATGCATTATCTGGATTTATTAAGACTGTTCGGCCCAGTCTATTCTACGGATTCTATCTCCCTGTCGATACCTTATTACAGTCGTGTTACTAAGGAAGCAACTCCAATACTGCCGGCTAACCAGGTGATGGATAGTATTATTAGGGATTTAGATGTTGCCAAGCAATATTTACAAAATGATCCAATTCGTAATGCGGGACCAACAGATATTGCTAATAATAGGGGCGTAGAAGTTGAAGGACTCTATCAATTGAGAGCAAACTACTTCACGGCAGCAGCTCTTAAGGCGAGGGCCTTATTATATAGGGGGGATAAAGTAAATGCTTATCTCGAATCTTCTACATTAATAGATGAATGTTCTACTTACCTTAAGTTTACATCAGCTTCTGATTTATTTACTGCCACACCGGATAGGATTTTTAGCTCGGAGATCATATTCGGTTTATATAATCATGACATTTCCAAAAAATTCGACCTTTATTTTAGCCCTTCTTTGGTGGACGAAAGGTTTTTAACAATGAAGGGAGAGCTGTTAGTGAACGTATTTGAAGGATTGTCAACCGATTGCAGATTGAATCCAAACTGGATTTTACCTACAACCGGAAAAACGGTTGAGGCATTTTATAAATATGAAGAATTGGTTACTTCAATTCCACTCGTTAGAAAATATGTACAACCTTTAATTCGCCTGAGTGAGATTTATTTAATTGCCGCGGAAACTGCTGAAGATCCATTAGTCGGTATGACATATGAAAATGCTGTAAGAAATGCAAGGGGAGTACATGGAATAGAGGATCCAGCTTTGCTAGAGACAAGTATCCTAAATGAGTATCGAAGAGAATTTATAGGGGAAGGCCAATTGTTTTTTACCTATAAAAGAATGAATAAGTCAAGTATTCAAAGTGGCCAAAGTGGGGGTACCACTATTTCTATGCACCCTGCACAATACGTAGTGCCGCTGCCGAAATCTGAAACCGACTCACGTAACTAAATTTATTTTTATGAAGCTAAAAAATATTTTAAAGTTCATATTACCGGTCGTAGCATTCATAATGACTTCTTGCTCTAAGGAAGAAATTAAGTTCTATGACGGTACACCTAATGTCTACTTTTATTGGTCAGTTGAGCGGGAATTTAGTTGGGCTGATTTGAAAGATAGTACCGAAATTACATTTGCATATTACTCCGCTAGGGTTACCGATACCGTTTATAACATACCAATAAATGTAGCTGCAGCTCCTACAGATTATGATAGGGTTATCAATTTCGAAGTTTTGCCAGGATCTAATGCTGTGAAAGGAAAACATTATGATTGGAATGCTGATCAGTTGATCCTGGAAGCTGGAAAAAATCAGGCAATACTCCCTATTACTTTCCATAGAACAGAAGATATGGCAACGGATACAATCATTATGGATATTGCATTGAAAGATAGTAAGGATTTTAAAGTAAATATGTCAAGCGTTATATTAGATGAAGTGACTGGAAAGAAGAGGAATTTAACTACCTGGCGTATTTACGTGTCTGATATAGTTACTAAACCGGGTACATGGCTTGACTTTCTATTCGGAAAATTTTCCCTGAAGAAGTATAAACTTATATCTGAAGTGTTGAATATATCGTACTCTGACTTTGCGAGTGTGCGTGATATACCTACTGTCATGGGTTATGCCACTATCGTGCAACGCTATTTGAATTTGCAGAGACAAAACGGTAACATTATTTATGATGAGGATGGCACAGAGATGACGATGGGGTCATATGTGCAATAATTGATGATATTTAATTTATTTCAAATGAAAAAGAAATTATCTATAATAATATTGGTGATGATGGTTTTTTCATCAACTATCACTTCTTGTTATAAGGATAAAGGTAACTACGATTACCATGCCCTTAATGATGTAGCAATCTCGGGTATTGAAGATAGTTACTTAGTAATCAATGCAGGTAAGTTGGTGATCAATCCAAGCCTTTCACAATCCCAGCTTCCAAAGCCAGATTCCGCATATACTTATCAGTGGTTCCTTTACGAAGAAACTTCGGAAGGATATTTGTCCGGAGATAGGATCATTATCGGATCTGAGATGAACTTAGAGTGGATATCTTCCATTAAAGCAGGTGATTATGCCTTGTTTCTTAGGGTCACCGACAAAGAAACAGGGGTCTTCTATGAAAATCGGTGTCATTTATATTTAAAGACAGAGTTCAATACCGGGTGGTTAGTACTTTCGGAAAAGAAAGATGGAGCGCCGTTATTTAGTATTGTTGGTCTTGAAAAGGATACACCCGTATATTTTTATGACGCGTTGCAGGCTAACGGGGTAGATTATGAATTAACCGGCAAGCCACTCGCTATTACACGTTTTCAATACACATATTACCGTGGACCAATTTATGGCGTATATATTTCAACGACTACAGGTACGAATAAATTTGACATAAATGATAGTCTAACTTGGAAGCCGACGAATAATATAATTTATGAGATGGCTGGTGATTTTGATGAAAATTATGCGCCGGATTTTATCTATCCAGTTCCTGGTGATAGGGTGTCTTATATGTATAAAGACAGTACAATGTATTTTAGAAGCGTGTTTAATTACATTAATTACGGTATTCCTATTAATTTGATAAAGGGGACGAATACTACTTTTAAAGTGTCTCCTTATATTGCTGGTGATGGTAGGAATCCTTCAATATTGTACGATGTTGAAAATCATAGATTTGTTAGGCATTTGATGGCAGCAAACAGTAGTATTGAAATGCCTGATTCGGGTGACGACCTGTTCCCTTATCAAGATCCGAACTATGATTTAGTTTACATGAAAAACGTTACTGCATATAATCCAAGTGAAGCGCAAGCTATCATGAAGAATAAGACAACTGGAAAATATTATTGCTTGAATATCTATAACTATAACGGTTCATTATATGAATCTGCTTTTAGGGAAATTACTGCAACCGATTTTGATAAAGCGGAAGATATCTCTATCAGCCGTAACCGTGGTTATATCTTCTATCACGTTGGCGGTAAAGTTTATGAATATGATCCTGTAATTCAAAAAACTTATGAAATGATGGACTTGGGTTCAGCTAATATTACTTTCTTCGGTTTTATGAAGTATAGCGTTAGCGATAGCCGCAGAAATCAATTGCTTATCGCTACTTATAATGAATCAAACGGTGGTGGTACATTTAAAGTGTATGATGTACCAACCTTGAACGGTCCGTTAGAATTGTTAGAAGAATATTCAGGATTTGATAAAATAGTTGACATCGCCTTCTAATAACTTCAATGCAAAGTTGGAATAATAACCTAAACCACCCGATTGTTTAATTGGGCGGTTTTCTTTTATATCATACCGAATGTCATGCACGCAATATCAGTACAATAAATAAGTCCCTTTTTATTACCCTTTTAACCAAGCCTTCCGGTTAATAATACATGACCTGCTTTAAATGCCATGAGTCGATATGGTAAAAAGTAAAGCGGGTATACCATATTAAAATGATATACCCGCTTTATTATAATTAGCTAAACGTAAATAATGTACCTTATTCCCCCAACAACTTATCCAGCATTTCCTCGATATCT
>Ga0164243_10015781_pt1 | contig 10413 bp, 7 predicted proteins | sample OricompcompostOP_FD_108781 | JGI IMG/M metagenome (GOLD analysis project Ga0164243, IMG submission 108781) | Organic Plus compost microbial communities from Emeryville, California, USA - Original compost - Organic plus compost (OP) | ecosystem: Engineered > Solid waste > Mixed feedstock >... | reverse complement strand
CTTGATGGAGCTGTTGCTTGACCCAAATATATGGGTAGGCCTGATTACGCTGATTGTTCTGGAGTTGGTCTTAGGCATAGACAACCTTGTCTTTATTGCCATTCTGGTAGATAAACTGCCTCCGAAGCAGCGCGACAAAGCTCGTATCACCGGACTCGCTCTTGCCCTGATCATGCGGCTGCTGCTTTTGTCGGTCATGTCCTGGCTGATCAAACTGACTGCCCCGCTTTTCTCCATTTACACGCTATCATTCTCGGGGCGGGACCTGATCCTGATCACCGGCGGTCTGTTTCTGCTCTTCAAGGGTACGCTTGAACTGCACGAACGGCTCGAAGGCAAAGCCAAAGTCTCGACCGGCCCGCGCGTCTACGCCAGCTTCGGCGTGATTGTCACACAGATCATCGTGCTGGATGCGGTGTTCTCGCTGGACTCTATTATTACCGCCGTGGGGATGGTAGACCACCTGCCCGTCATGTTCGCCGCTGTCATCATTGCCATGGCCGTCATGCTTGTGGCATCCAAACCCCTGACCAGTTTTGTCAACCGGCACCCTACCGTTGTGGTTCTTTGCCTGGGCTTTCTGTTGATGATCGGCTTTTCACTGCTCTCGGAAGGCTTCGGTTTCAAGGTCCCCAAGGGCTATCTGTATGCCGCCATCGGGTTTTCGGTCATGATCGAAATCTTCAACCAGATCGCGCGCCACAGTATGAAGCGCTCCGAGGCGATCCGCCCCATGCGCGAACGCACTGCCGAGGGTATTTTACGCATGCTGGGCAAGCGCCCGCCCGATGAAGCGCATATGGAAAATCCCAGCCTGGAAACCGAGATCCCGGTCGTATTCGAGGATGAAGAGCGCTATATGGTCAGCGGCGTGCTGACCCTGGCCGATCGCAGCATCCATTCGATCATGACGCCGCGTGCCGATATTTCCTGGATCAATATCGATGACGACATCAATCAGATTCGCGATGAAATCATCAATACGCCGCACACCTTTTTCCCGATCTGCCGCGGCGCGCTGGATGAAATTATCGGCGTGGGCCGGGCGCGCGACCTGGTTGCCGATATCCTGACCGAAGGCCGGATCAACGTCAAAAAACTGCGCAAGCCACTGGTCGTGCCCGAATCGATCAATATTCTGACGCTGATACAAACGCTGAAAGAAAGCCGCGGCCAGCTGGTCGTGATCACCGATGAATTTGGTGCAATCGAAGGGCTGGTCACGCCTATGGATGTATTCGAGGCGATTGCCGGTGAGTTCCCGGACGAAGACGAAACGCCCGATATCGTCGATCTGGGAGATGGTCACTGGATGATCGACGGTGCTGCCGACCTGCGTCATCTGGAGCAGATCCTCAATATCGACGGCCTGTATGACGACAACGAAGAAACCGCGACGCTGGCCGGCTATCTGTTGCGCCAGTTCGACCGGCTAGCCGAACCGGGCGATGTCTTCGAACTGGAACAGGGTCCGATCAAAACGGTGTTCAAAGTCGTGGCGCTGGACGGCCGGCGCATCGGCCAGGTCAGTGTTGAACAACACCGTGAAAAAGATCCCGAGGAAATGCTGGACGTCTGAACGCAACGCTCAAAATAGACGGCCTGGCTGGAATAAAGTCACCCCACCGGAACATTCCATCCAACAGGCCACTTTATTTAATGCGATAAGCAACTTTATTCATTAACTTATTACCCATTCTTCCAAGCCCGCATTTGCGGGCTTTGTTTTATTCAGGTGATATTTTTTATCACAATCGAAATAACACAAGGCCTGGCGCGGTGTCTGGCGACGTCGGTTTATTTCCCTGGCTTTGCCCCGCCCCGTTTTATATTGTTCCTGCGCATATCATTATCAGAATTTAATCGTTCGTCTTCATGACCGGTTTCTCTACACTGAAGCCCATTACACCCTTTTGCACATTTCACAAATACGGGCCTGTCCATGATTTCTCTCGCACATACTTTTCGCAGCCTGGCGCTTGCTGCCGTTGCCATCTCCACCTTTTCTGCAGCGGCCCATGCCCGCGACATTACACTGCTGAACGTGTCCTATGATCCAACGCGGGAGCTGTACCAGGAAATCGATGGACTTTTTGCCAAAGAATGGAAAGACAAAACGGGCGACAACCTGGTGATCAAGCAGTCTCATGGCGGCTCAGGCTCCCAGGCACGCTCTGTCGATAACGGACTGGACGCCGATGTGGTTACGCTCGCGCTGGCGATCGATATTAATACCATCGCGCGCAAGAGCAAGCGCATCAATGCCGACTGGGAAAGTAAATTTGCTCATAACAGCACCCCGTTTACCTCGACAATTGTTTTCCTGGTTCGCAAGGGTAACCCCAAGGGAATCAAAGACTGGGGCGATCTGACCAAGCCCGGTGTCCAGGTTATTACGCCCAACCCCAAAACTTCGGGCGGAGCACGCTGGAATTATCTGGCAGCCTACGCTTGGACCAAAGAACAACCCAATGCAACCGAAGAGACCGCCAAACAATACCTGAAGGACCTGTACAGCCATGTGCCCGTGCTGGATTCGGGCGCACGCGGCTCAACCCTGACCTTTGTGCAGCGTCAGATTGGCGACGTGCTGCTGGCCTGGGAAAACGAAGCGTTTCTTGCCCAGAAGGAGCTGGGTCAGGGCCAGTTTGACATCGTGGTTCCGTCGCTGTCGGTGCTGGCAGAACCCCCGGTGGCGGTAGTGGATAAGGTCGTGGACAAACGCGGCACGCGTGAAGTGGCCACTGCCTATCTGAATTTTCTTTATACCCCCGAGGCACAGCGCATCGCGATCAAAAACTTTTATCGGCCAACCGACCCCTCGCTGGCTGAAGAGGCCGGCAAGCTGTTTCCCGCACTGAAAACGGTCTCGATTGCTGACCTGGGAGGCTGGGATGCGGCCAATGCAAAGCATTTTGCCGACGGCGCCCTGTTTGACCAGATCTATTTGAAAAAATAATGGCAATTGAAATTGGGCGATTTTCCAATCAGATGATGTAATGACACTTCTTCAAAAACAATATTCGGTACTGCCCGGCTTTGGTCTGACGCTGGGCATTACCCTTTTCTGGCTCAGCCTGGTCGTGCTGATTCCCTTCGCCGTTCTGTTCGGCTGGGCATCGCAACCGGGCATTGATGGTTTTATCAAGACGATCGGCCACGAACGTGTGATCCATTCGCTCTATATTACGTTCGGCTCATCACTGCTTGCGGTACTGATCAACGTCGTTTTCGGGGTCATTACGGCGTGGGTCCTGGTCCGGTATTCATTCCCTGGCAAGAAAATCGTTGACGCCTTTATCGATTTGCCCTTTGCCCTGCCCACGGCGGTCGCCGGGATCGCCCTGACCACACTGTATGCGCCTAACGGCTTGCTGGGCAGCCTGCTGATGCCGCTGGGCATCAAAATCGCCTATACGCCAGCCGGCATTGTCATCGCCCTGATCTTCATCAGCCTGCCCTTTATTGTGCGCACCATCCAGCCCGTACTGGAAGACCTGGAACCAGAACTGGAAGACGCGGCCACCTGTCTGGGCGCCAGCCGATGGCAGATTTTTTCCCGGGTTATTTTCCCGGCCATCGCTCCCGCCCTGCTGACCGGCGCTGCCATGGCCTTTGCCCGGGCGGCGGGGGAATATGGCTCGGTCATTTTTATTGCCGGCAATATTCCCATGGTGTCTGAAATCACCCCCTTGCTGATTACCGCCAAACTGGAACAATCCGATTACGAAGGTGCAACTGTGCTGGCGGTGCTCATGCTGCTGATCTCTTTTCTGGTGCTGCTGCTGATCAATCTGATCCAGCGGTGGAATAACAAACGCAATGGCATGAACTGAGGCCTGGCATGAATCAATCTTTTCGCCGCACGGAAAAATCCTGGGTACGCCGCAGTCTCACCGGCATCGCACTGGTGTTTGTTCTGCTATTTATTGCCCTGCCCATGTTTCTGGTATTCGGCGAGGCGTTTAGCAAGGGCTGGGCCTTCTATCGGGACACCCTGAGTCAATCGGACGCTGTCTCGGCCATCGGCCTGACACTGCTGACTGCGGCCATTGCGGTGCCGCTCAATGTCCTGTTTGGCGTCGCTGCCGCCTGGGCAATCGCGCGCTTCAATTTCCGCGGCAAGAGCTTTCTGATCACATTGATTGATCTGCCGTTTTCCGTCTCGCCCGTGGTCGCCGGCCTCATGTATCTGCTGCTTTTCGGCAACCAGACGGCGCTTGGCGTCTGGCTGGACAACCATGATTTGAAAATCATTTTCGCCGTGCCGGGCATTGTGCTTGCCACCACCTTCGTCACCTTTCCCTTCGTGGCGCGCGAACTGATCCCGCTGATGCAGTCGCAGGGTGCCGACGAAGAGCATGCAGCACTGGTGCTGGGCGCGGGCAGCCTGCAGACCTTCTGGCATGTCACACTTCCGAATATCAAATGGGGATTGTTGTATGGCGTGATCCTGACCAATGCTCGCGCCATGGGCGAGTTTGGCGCCGTCAGCGTGATCTCGGGTCATATCCGCGGCGTGACCAATACCATTCCCCTGCATGTGGAAATTCTATATAACGAATTCAATATTGCGGGGGCGTTTGTATGCGCCTCGATCCTGGCGCTGCTGGCAATCGTGACACTGGTGATCAAGTCTTTCGTGGAATGGCAGCAGCACCGGTCGCATCAGCAATCGCTGCGTCGCAGCGGTATTGCGGCGCAAAGCCTGCCCTCAGACAGCACAGGCCCCGTGACCGCGCTCAATCCATTATGACCCCGGCCATCCCTGATACAACCATGACTTACCGAAAAAACACCGTCGCCCGCTGCTACCCGGCCAGTCCAATGCAGCCGCCCTCTTTTCGGCGCAATTCCCTTAGCTCGACAGAACAAGGACATTATTGTGAGCATTGAAGTTCATCACGTCACAAAAACATTCGGCAATTTTACTGCCCTGGCCGACATCAGCCTGCAGGTGCGCAGCGGCGAGCTGCTGGCCCTGCTTGGTCCCTCCGGTTGCGGCAAGACCACATTGCTCAAAATCGTGGCCGGGTTGGAGCAGCCCGATTCCGGTCAGTTGCTGTTTGAAGGCACCGACGCCACGCACAAGCATGTGACCGAAAGAGGTATCGGTTTTGTGTTCCAGCATTATGCGCTATTTCGCCACATGACGGTGTTCGATAACGTTGCCTTTGGCCTCACGGTCAAGCCCAGGCGGATCCGTCCGTCCAAAGCGGAAATACGCGACAGGGTCCACCGCCTGCTGAAAATGGTGCAGCTGGAATGGCTCGCTGATGCCTACCCGGCCCAGTTGTCCGGCGGCCAGCGCCAGCGCATTGCCCTGGCTCGATCACTGGCCGTGGAGCCACGTGTACTGCTGCTGGATGAGCCTTTCGGCGCCCTGGACGCCCGCGTGCGCAAGGACCTGCGCCGCTGGTTACGCCAGTTGCATGACGAGATCCATCTGACCAGTATCTTTGTGACGCATGATCAGGAAGAAGCGCTGGAAGTGTCCGACCGGGTGGTCGTGATGAACCACGGAAAGATCGAACAGGTCGGCACACCCGACGAGATTTATGAGCACCCGGCCAGCGCGTTCGTAACCCAATTCCTGGGCGACGTCAATCTGTTCCATGGTCGGATTCAGGACGAAAAATTCACGCATGGCAATTATGTCCAGCCCTTTTCTGCCGGCCATGTGCGCGACAATACAAACAATGAAGTCACTGCCTATATCCGACCACACGATATCGAATTGTCCCAAGAAGCCGACAATGCACTGGATCGCGGCAGAATCGAACACGTTCACGCCATTGGTCCGGTTGTGCGTCTGGAACTGGGACGCGAAGGATCGGGCGATCCGATAGAAGTGGTGATGACCCGGGAGCGCTACCGCCTGCTCGGACTGAATCCGGGTGACTCGGTGTATGTCAAGCCGAGAAAAATGGCAGTCTTCAATCGCAAAGAGAAGACCGCCGCCTGAGGCCGTACCCTGGATACATAACCGACCGGGCATGCGGGTTGGTAAGATCGCCAATACGCCGGTAGAAAAATCACCGGTGTATGAACAAAGATGTCACCCGTTTGTAGAAAAAGAAGTCGCCGGTGTATCGACAAAAAAAATCGCCGGCGTACCGGCGTTTTTCATGACGGTGCCCCGCAAGAGAGCGGAAACGCCAGGGACCTTAAATAGGATCAGGCCAGTGCGGGCGCGTTGATGATTCCAGCCGCCACGGTATTGTTGCTCACTTCGTCAATCAGGATAAACGAGCCCGTCACGGCATTCTGGTCATAACTGTCGCTGACCAGCGGTTTTTGCAGGGTCAGTTGCACCTGGCCGATATCATTTAGGCGCAATTGATCGCTGCCGGTTTCGTTCAGCAATGTGCTTACATCCAGCACTTTATTGATCCGGTTGATACGAACAGGAATCGACGCAAAAGTATGACGCAACAGATATTTGCGTTTCAAATCCAGCGGATCGGCATCAAACCAGCAGACATCGGCTTCAATCGCGCGGCGCGGGATAATATGCGCGTCGGCCGCGACAATAATGTCACCTCGAGAAATATCAATATCACGATCCAGACTGAGCGTGGGCACATCGCCTGCTACTGCGCGATCAAGCTGGCCATCGGGCCCCAGAATTTCTTTTACCACGGCGGTCTGATCACCCGGCAGCACCCGGATGGTCTGCCCAACATGCAATTGTCCGCCGGCCACTTTGCCCATGTATCCCCGGAAATCATCAGCCTGACTGCCGTCCTGACGCACCACCAGTTGCACGGGAAAACGCAGTGCCGCCGGATCGCTATCGGCCGCTTGCGTCAATTCGATCGACTCCAGCATCGACAGTAACGGCAAGCCTGTATACCAGGGCATCTGTTCACTGCGCAATACGACGTTATCGCCACTGAGCGCCGACACCGGGATATAGCGTACATTTTCAATTCCCAGCTGCGCGGCCAGTTGCGCATAGGCATCACAGATTTTTTCAAACCGTTGCTGGTCAAAGTCGATCAGATCCATTTTATTGACGGCCACCACAATATGGCGAATGCCCAGCAGCCGCAATAAGGCGCTATGACGACGCGTTTGCGCCAGCAGTGTCACATTGTCCTGTTCGTCCAGCGCGCGCACCGGGTCAATCAGCACCACGGCCGCATCGGCAGTCGAGGCACCGGTCACCATATTGCGCGTATATTGCTCGTGACCGGGTGTATCGGCAATGATAAATTTGCGGTTGGCGGTGGAAAAATACCGATAGGCCACATCAATGGTAATGCCCTGCTCTCTTTCGGCTTCCAGTCCGTCGGTCAGCAGCGAAAAATCGATCTGCTCACCCGCCGTGCGCTTGTGCCGGGCATTGCGTACCGCCAGTAACTGGTCGCTCAGGACCGATTTGCTGTCAAACAGCAGGCGCCCGATCAGCGTGCTTTTTCCATCATCAACGGAACCGGCGGTAATAAAACGCAGCAGTCCCTCTGTATTTGTCGTTGTCATCATCGTTATCCTGGTACGTCAGAAGTAGCCTTCTTTCTTGCGTTTTTCCATAGAGGCTTCGCTGATCTGGTCATCCATGCGCGTTGCGCCCCTCTCGGTAATTTCCGCAATCGCGGTTTCGTGAATAATATCGGCTGGCGTCGCTGCCGTGCTGGCCACCGGGCAGGTGCAACTGATATCGCCCACGGTCCGGAAACGCACGCTGATCACTTCGCTTTGCTCATGCCTCTGTTTCGGGGTCAGCTCAGTCACCGGAACCAGCAGTTCGTTGCGGCGCACGATCTCCCGGTCATGGGCGTAATAAATCTCGGGCAGCGCCAGTTTTTCCTGTTCGATATACTGCCAGATATCCAGTTCAGTCCAGTTTGAAATCGGGAATACGCGAATCTGCTCGCCTGGATGAACACGGGCGTTATACAGCTCCCATAATTCAGGACGCTGCGCCTTGGGATCCCACTGTCCGAACTCATCGCGGAAGGAAAAAATGCGTTCCTTGGCGCGGGCTTTTTCCTCGTCACGGCGTGCACCCCCCATGAGCGCATCAAACCCGTGGGCCTCGATCGTCTCCAGCAGCGTCACCGCCTGCGCCGCATTGCGTGAATCGGTCGCCCGGCGCAGTTTGACCGTGCCCTTGCGAATTGAATCTTCGACATGTCCGACGACGAGCTTAAAACCGTGCTGGGCAATCAGCGCATCACGAAAGCGGATGACTTCGGGATAGTTGTGACCGGTATCGATATGCACCAGAGAAAACGGCAAGGCCAATGGCCGGTTGCCAAGCCGGAATGCCTTGCGGGCAAGATGCAGCAAGACAACCGAATCTTTTCCGCCGGAAAACAGCAATGCGGGCAAGCGGCTTTGCGCGTAGACTTCGCGAATAATATAGATGGACTCGGCTTCGAGTCGTTTCAGGTGTGCGGTGTGCAGGTGGGTAGGCTGAGTGATTGAGCCCGATAGCGTGTCCATAGACAATATATTTCCCTGATAATGTGTTTGTATCGATGCCGATGCGTAATTCAATTTCACTTGTGAACGTGCAACCCGCACTCCCGGCTGTCCTGGCTCTCCCACCACCAGCGACCGGCGCGCGGGTCTTCGCCCGCCCTGACAGCTTTGGTACAGGGCTCACAGCCGATGCTGGGGTAGCCCTGATCGTGCAGCGCGTTGACTGGTACAGAAAACAGTTCGACATATGCCCAGACGTCCTGCTCGGACCAGTCGAACAGGGGGTTATATTTGCGGATGCCCCGCGCTGTATCGTCTTCAGCTAAAGCCAGCTCGCCACGGGTGACAGACTGTTCGCGGCGCTGGCCGGTGATCCAGGCGTCGGCGTCGGCCAGCGCGGCAGCAAGCGGGACGACTTTGCGGATGTCACAGCACTGCTTGCGAGCCGCCAGACTTTCATAGAAGCCATTCAGACCGTAGCGATCGATATAGGCCTGCACCGCCTCATCCGCTGGTGTATATATCGCCAATTGTGTGCCGTAGTGCGTCTGGATATCGCCCAGCAGTGCCAGCGTTTCTGCCGGCAGTCGTCCCGTTTCCAGCGTGAAGATATCAATGCTGCCGGCAATATCCGGGTGCGCGTCGCGTAATATCACATCTGCAATAACCATGTCTTCCGCCGACAGGCTCGAGGCCAGGCGTACATGCTGATGTTGTCTGGCGATCTGCAGCAGACGCTCACGCAGTTGCTGGCTTTTTTCTTCGATGGACACAAGGCTGGCCTCCCGCCTGGGTGGCGACCACAGGACCGGGCGCTCAAATACCGTAGCGGTTGTGGTGTCTGCAGAAAGATAAGCCATGATTCATTCATCCAATATACGATCGAGCCGGCTTGCGGGCAAGACGATCTCAGTGAAGCCTCATCTTATCGGGTCAACGCCCGAAGCTGAACGAATAAATATGTCTTTATTTATAGAAAACGGATATAAACCACAAGCCCGAGAACCGGGTTAGGTTGTTAAGAGAGGCCAGGACCGCCTGCCTGCGGCAGGCTTTGCGCTTGCGAGTCAAGACGGCACAGCGTGACGACGATATGGCTGTTGGCTATTTCAATATAAAGCTGACCTATAAGACTTCCTTGCAACGCTTCCTCACATCGCTGTCTCACATGGCTGTATAACAGGACGCTCTCATCAGGCTGTCCATGTGCCTAGCGTGATGCAAGAATAAGTTGTGCACCTTTTTCTGCGATCAGCATGGCCGGGGCATTGGTATTGCCGGAGGTAATGGTCGGCATGATAGATGCATCAACGACTCGCAAGCCGTTGACCCCATGCACCTTCAGGGTGGCATCCACGACGGCCATGTCGTCATTTCCCATTTTGCAGGTGCCCACGGGATGAAAAATCGTCGTACCGATATTGCTGGCCGCCCGTATCAGGTCATCATCGGTCTTGACCAGCGGACCCGGCCGCCATTCCTGGGGCGTATATTTTTCCAGTGCTGACGCAGCAGCGATACGCCGCGTGAGTCGAATGCTGTCCAACGCCACCTGTACGTCTTCATCGGTACTCAGATAATTGCACAGGATGTCGGGTCGGGATTCGAGCGAAGGCGACACAATGGCCACCGTCCCGCGGCTGGTGGGGCGGATATTGCAGACCGATGCCGTGAACGCGGGAAACGGGTGCAGGCCTTCGCCGAATTTTTCCAGTGACAGGGGCTGCACGTGGTATTCGACATTGGCTCGCGACTGTTTGGGTGAAGAGCGGGCGAAGAGTCCCAGCTGCGACGGAGCCATGGTCAGCGGTCCCTTTTTCAATAACGCATACTGCAGACCCATGTACGCCTTGGCCAGTGGCGACTGCATCATGGTATTGAGCGTGCGGGCCTTGCCGACTTTGTAGATCATGCGCAGTTGCAGATGATCCTGCAGATTGCGGCCCACGCCGGGTAAATGATGAATAAGAGGGATCCCCAGAG
>Ga0164243_10015779_pt1 | contig 10415 bp, 15 predicted proteins | sample OricompcompostOP_FD_108781 | JGI IMG/M metagenome (GOLD analysis project Ga0164243, IMG submission 108781) | Organic Plus compost microbial communities from Emeryville, California, USA - Original compost - Organic plus compost (OP) | ecosystem: Engineered > Solid waste > Mixed feedstock >... | reverse complement strand
GGCGGCGGCGCAGCCCTTCATCTCCGGCGCCATCTCCAAGACCATCAACATGCCGAACGAGGCCTCGGTCGAGGACTGCAAGTCGGCCTACATGTTGTCCTGGAAGCTCGGCCTGAAGGCGAACGCCCTCTACCGCGACGGCAGCAAGCTGAGCCAGCCGCTGCAGAGCCAGCTGATCGCCGACGAGGAGGATGAGGACGAGGATGTCGAGAGCTTCCTCGACAAGCCGATGGCGGCGCGCACCTCGGCGCTGGCCGAGCGGGTAATCGAGAAGGTGGTCGAGCGCGTGACCGTGATCCGCGAGCGCGAGAAGATGCCGGATCGGCGCAAGGGCTATACGCAGAAAGCGGTGGTCGGCGGCCACAAGGTATATCTGCGCACGGGCGAATATGACGACGGCCGTCTCGGTGAAATCTTCATCGACATGCACAAGGAAGGCGCCGCGCTTCGCTCCTTCATCAACAACTTCGCGATCGCGGTTTCGCTCGGTCTGCAATACGGCGTGCCGCTCGACGAATATGTCGACGCCTTCACCTTCACCCGGTTCGAGCCGTCCGGCCCGGTGCAGGGCAACGACTCGATCAAGTTCGCCACCTCGATCCTCGACTACGTCTTCCGCGAGCTCGCGGTGAGCTATATGGGCCGCTTCGATCTGGCCCATGTCGATCCGACCGAAGGCCAGTTCGACGCGCTCGGCAAGGGCGTGGAGGAAGGAAAAGCGCCGGCCGCACCTGCGACCAAGTATCTGTCGAAGGGGCTGACCCGCTCGCGCACCGACAAGCTGGTGGTGATGGCGGGCGGTTCGGCCGCGACCGAGACCGCACGCAGCGTGCAAGGCGGTCCGGCGCAGCAGGCGGCGAGCAACGTCACCGCCTTTGCCGGCGCCACCGCGCTGAAGACTGAGGAGCCGAAGCTGTCTCCCGCGCAGGCGCTGGAGAACCTGCCCTGGCAGGCGCCCGCTTCAAGCGCCAAGGCGGCCGCCGCCGAAAAGCGGGCGGAGGCGAAAGCCAAGGGTTATGAGGGCGACCCCTGCGGCGAATGCCAGAACTACACGCTGGTGCGCAACGGCACCTGCATGAAGTGCGACACTTGCGGCTCGACGACGGGGTGCTCGTAAGCGCTCCACCCTCAGCCCTCCTACAAGCAAAAGGCCGGTCCTTCGACCGGCCTTTTCGTTTGACGATAAGCGTTACGGCAGGTCGGCCTGGCGCGATCGCATCACGTCTTCTCTGGCATCCAGCACGCCGGATCGCGCCTTCTTGTCCGTTCCACCGACGGCCGGAACCCGGATGCAGGTTTGAATCAACCTGAACAAGACCCCCCGGACGCCCCGAACCAGCTGCAACCTTCCCGGCGCCACACGGGTTGCCTTGCAGGAGTTTCCAAACCGGCCACCGGCCGTAGCCGCCCGCGTTTGACGTCCTCAAGGAGGAGGCCCTCATGAACCCCATCACCACCGTCCAGGACTGGAGCCAGGCCATGCTCTCGTCCTTCGCCGCGGCCCTGACGGTCCTCTTCGCGGCGATCCCGAAGATACTTGCATTTGCCGCGATCCTCATCATCGGCTGGTTCGTTGCGTCCCTGATCGCGCGCGCAATTGCGGCGGTCCTTCGTCGGGTCCGCTTCAACGAATTGTCCACGCAATCCGGGTTCACCGCCTTTGTGCAGAACATGGGCCTGGATACAGACGCATCGGGCGCCATTGCGCTCACGGCAAAGTGGTTCATCAGGCTGATTGCGCTGGTGGTTGCCTTCGACGCCCTTGGCCTGCCGGCGGTGTCCGACGTCCTGCGGCAACTGCTGATGTGGATCCCGAATCTCATCGTCGCCATTGTCGTGCTCGTCATCGGCGGCCTGGCTGCCAACGCGCTCGGCCGGCTGGTGAGAGGCGCAACCGCACAGGCCGAACTGGGCAGCCCGGATCTGCTCGCCAAGATCACCAAGGTGATGGTGTGGTCCTTCGCCATCATCGTGGCCGTCAATCAAATCGGCGTCGCCCAGACGCTGGTGAACACATTGTTCACCGCGGTGGTAGGCGCGGCCGCGCTCGCGCTCGGCCTCGCCTTTGGCCTCGGCGGCAGAGAAACGGCCGCGGAAATCGTGCACCGCTGGTACGCGTCGTCGGGAGATGTGCAGGCCCGACTGGACGAGGCCGCCGAGGCAGGCCGTCGTCTTGGCCAACACACCGCTGGTTCGTCCGCAACGCCGCGCCAGATGCGATGAAAGTCACGGGGTGCCGTGCCTCCTTGCGCGGTGCCAGGCGGCGTACAAACCGGCGAACACGCGGTTTGACACGGAGCTTCTAGGGGCCGCGGCGGGCAACCGGTCGTGAACCCCGGATCTGATGGTGGAAACACGAACCGGCCCGCATCAATCGATGCGGGCCGGTTCAGTTTGTGACGGGGGTCTGCGGATCGCCACCAGCCTCACGGGGCTTTTTGGTACTATAATAGGGCAAGCCCGCCATCGTCTGGTCCCAAAACCGCCCATGCGATGCGGCATGGGCTGCCAAGTGGTTCTTCCGCTTCATGGAATCACCGCTCGAAGGCCGGCCGGAAGGCCCCTGGCCGACGGAAAACCGCGCCGCGCCGACCCGACTCGGCTAGAAGTCGGCGGCCGACTGCCTCGTCGATTTTGACACTGACGTTGGATGCGAAAGGACAAACCATGCGCTTCGGTTTTCATAGCCTCATTGTTGCAGTCATTGCTCTCGCCGCTGCGATCCTCTCTCCCGCCGCGCGCGCCGACACCGGCACCGTGCGCATTTCCTTCATCAAGGCCGGCTGGGTGATCGGCGGCACCATCGGCTCCGGCACCCTCACCTTCCGCGGGCGCACCTACCCGCTCTCGATCGGGGGTCTCAGCTACGGCCTCACCTTCGGCGGCGCGCAGACCAATCTGCGCGGCCGCGTGACCAACATCTTCCATCCGCGGGATGTCGAAGGCGTCTATGGCGCCGGCTCGGCGGGCGCGGCGGTGATCCGCGGACCGCAGGCGGCGATCCTCACCAACCAGCGGGGCGCAGTGATGGAGCTCACGGGCAGCCAGACCGGCCTGCTGGTCAATCTCGACCTGAACGGCATGGCAGTGTCGCTGCGCTAATTCTCCGAAGCGTCATGCCGGGCCTGCCCGGGCATCCACGACAAAAGGGCGGCCTCTGGGGCCGCCCTTTTCTGTCCACGAGACACTTTCAGATGCCGGGCTCGCCGCTAAGACCCGGTGAGTCGCTCCCCCTCCCCGTCTGGTGTCATTGCGACGCGCAGGCTCGTCTTGTCTCGCCGTGCGGCTGCTGCGGCTGCACTGCATGACCGGCCAGCCAGTCGGCGTTCCTGGCCAGATCGAGCAGCGATGCGCGCATCTTGAGCAGTCGCTCGCGATCGCCGGCGCTGCAACGCGGATCGTTTGCGGATGTGAGGCACCGCGCCGCCCAGTAGCGCAACTCCGAGGCGCTTAATGTATCAACCATGTCGGCTTCCGTGCGTGCTCGTGTAGGGAGAGCCGCAGTGTGCGCCGATTGGTGCCTCCGCGCGAGGACGCAGGAGTCTAAGAGACAAGCCACTAAAATACGCTGGTTACGCCGCTGACTGTTTATTCGCCGGGCTCCCCGCTGAGACCAGCCTCTCCGCCGATGACGCCATAATCGGCCGACTTCTTGCCGCCCGGCGTGTGGTCGAACTCGGCATGGGTGAGGCCCAGCCGGAACAACTCCCGCACCGCCGCCGCGCGGCTCGGCATCCGGTTTCGGAAGCGGAAATCGTCCACCAGCGACAGCTCCTGGGGCGACAGCATGATCTGCAGCCGCTCGCCCCTGACCAGTCCGTCTGTGCGCTTCTTCGGCATGGTACGTCCTCGATCAGGAAGGGATTAGTCTCCTCCTCATAATGAGTTTGTTACTCATCTGGTTCCATCCCTCTGTTCCGCCCCGGAGCTTTGGGAGCCGGTGCTCGCCAAGGCGGCAGGAACCGGAATGCGCCTGCGCCGCCCGCGCGGTTAGCATCCCCCGACGAGGCAGGAGGCCGCAGATGAGGAAACCGGGTTCGGTGCGCAGCGCGGAAAATTTCGGCCGCGTGCGGCTGTCGGCGTCGTTCTACATGCGCGATTTCCTCTACAGCGAGATCGCCAACATGCACGGCTTCACCAATGTGCCGGACGATCCCGACCTTGCGATCGCCGCCGGCCGCCGCCTGTGCGAGGAGCTGCTCGAGCCGCTGCAGGCGACCTTCGGGCGCGTCGCGGTGCGCTCGGCCTATCGCTCGCCGCAGGTCAACGCCTATGGCTGCAAGTACTATCACAATTGCGGCTCGAACGAGCGCAACCGCGCGCGCCATATCTGGGATCAGCGCAGCAGCGACGGCGGCATGGGCGCGATGGCCTGCATCGTCATCCCGTGGCTGGCGGATCGCCTCGACAAGGGCGTGACCTGGCCGGCGATGGCGTGGTGGATTCACGACCACCTGCCCTACAGCGAATTGCAGTTCTTTCCGAAGCTCGCCGCCTTCAACATCGCCTGGCACGAATATCCGAAGCGGCGCATCACCAGCTTCGCGCCGCCGCGCGGCCTCATGACCAAGCCCGGCATGCCGAACCATGACGGCGATCACGGCGAGCATTACCGCGGCTTTCCGGAGTTGCGGCGACATCGCAACACGAATTGAGCCGCGCGGTAACATCGTCCCGCACGGCGGCAGCGCCGTACCTCTCACGTCATACGCGCATCTTTCGAACACAGTTAAAACACACGCCCGCCATTGGACTCACGACAGCTCGCGCAGTGATTCACAACACGCGAGTCTCACATGCAGAAAATGCTCGCTGCTGCGATCGCACTTCTCGCCGGTCTCGCCCTCGCAAAGGCCCAGACCACCTCTCCCAACAACGCAACTCAAACGGCGCACGCGGTCCAGGCGCCGATCGCTCCGCCCGCGCCGAAACCGGCGCGCGGCAACAGCGTCTCGCGCGCCTGCCTCACCGCGCAGACACGCGCGGTGCTCGCACAGTTCGAAGGCCATTTCGGTCCGGTGAAGATTGTCTCCACCTGCCGGCCCGGCGCCGTCATCGCCGGCACGAACCGGCCCTCCCAACATCGCTACGGCAAGGCCGTGGATTTCGTGCCGCCGCCGGGACAGCGCGCGGCGATGATCGCGTGGCTGCGCCAGCATGCCGGTGGCGCCGTGATCACCTACCGGGCGGGTCACGTGCATTTCGACACAGGGCCCTGGCGCGTCTATGCCTGCGGCGATTGCCGAAGTCGCGGTGCCAGGCGTGCCTCCGCATCTGCGTCCGTGTCTGTGTCCGCGCGGAGCAAGCTGAGCGAAGCGGTCGCTTCACCCTCAGTGCCGCATTGACGCAACAGGCCCCGGTTTGCCGGGGCCTCACCCTTCCTCAACCCGCACCACCACTATCGACACATTATCGGTGCCGCCCGCCTGCATCGCGCGGTCGAACAGCTGCAGCACCGCTTCAGCATCGGCGAGCTTGAGGCAATCGGCCATGTCCGTGTCTTCGAGCATGTCGGTGACCCCGTCGCTGCACAGAAGAAAGCGCGACGGCAGCGGCAGCGGCTCCTCGGAAAGATGCGGACGCAGCGGCCGGCCGGGATCGCCGCCGCCGAGTGACTGGGTGATCAGGCCAATGCGCGGTCCAGGCGGCACATCGTCGATGGACAACTGCGAGAGAACTCCCTCGGTCAAGCGATAGATGCGGCTGTCACCGGCATTGAACCGGAGCAGCGGCCACGCCAGCACGAGACCCGCGACGGTTGTGCCCATGCCGGCGACACTGTCGTCCTTCGCCGCCGTCTCATAAAGCTCGCCGTTGATGCGCAAGAGCACCTCGCGCAAGGTCTGCGCGGTGACGGCACGCCCGCCGGCCTGCGCCAGCCGCAACGCCGCATGCCGGCTCGCAACATCGCCAGCGCGATGACCGCCCATGCCGTCGGCGACCGCACAGACAAGCGGCGCCGCGAGCGAATGCCGGAACTGCCGCGGCGCGTCCATCTGCGGCGGCGATATCCAGGAGCCGATGACGATCGTGTCCTCGTTGCGCGCGCGCACGCGGCCACGATGGGTGAAAGCGCAGACATGCGCGACGGGCGTCGTCATGTGACGCTCCTTGAGTGAAACTCACCTGTCAAAAGCGCGGTGCCCAATTGGCCTCCTCAGGATGAGGCGGAAGAGATTCAAGACGAATGCGCCGCGCATTTATCCATCATAATTTGCTCACCTTTTACCGCGATGGCCTGTCTATCTCGCGGCGTCCGTCAACCCGGCCAGACCATGCTCCGTGCCTTCGCTGCCGTCCTCCTCGTCCTCTGCGCCGGTCTTGCCGCCGCGGCGGAGGATCCCTTTGCGCAACGGCCCGCCTTCTCCGCCGCCGATCAGCCCGCCAAATCCTTTGCGCAATGCGAGGAGGTCCGGCCGATGGCGGAAGGCCTGCCGGCGGGCGACACCCGCGTCGACCTCTCGGTCACCGGCGATCTGAGGCTGGTGAAGACCGACGGCGCGCTCTGGTATCTCGTGATCTGCGACGATGTCCGCATCATGTGCGTCACCTATGAATCCAACGACATGAAAGTCGGCGAACGTGTCTTCATGAAGGGCGGCTTCCGCCGCCTCGATGCCCGCCACGCCGTGCTCGATCCCTGCCTCGCCGACCGCGAGGCGCCGGAAAGCGCGCCGGATTAGGTGCGCCACCCGCGCTTGAACCCGCCTCGGTTCCCTCGCGACCACCGGTCTGGACGACCATGCGAGCAGGGAGACCGCGGAATGTGGGTTGATGCACTCGGCTGGGTTGCCGCCAGCCTGACGCTCCTGACCTTCTCGATGCGCGGCATGCTGGCGCTGCGCCTCGCCGGCATCGCCTCCAATATTGCCTTCATGGGCTATGGCGCAGCCGAGGGACTCTATCCGGTGGTGGCGCTGCATCTCGCGCTGCTGCCCTGCAATCTGATGCGTCTGCGCGAACTCTGCCGCGGCGTATGAGGCGTCTGTTTGCCCGTCGCGACAAGCAAACGCTTGCGAAGTCCGGATTCCGGACACTAGACTGCCGGCGCAACTGCATTCCACCGTCAACGGGAGAACGTGCCGTGGCAAAACGGACGACACACCGGAGCTCCTCCGGGACCAAGCTCTATGCCGTGCGGGACAAGAAGGGCCAGTTCAAGGACATCCAGACCTACAAGCGGGCGCACGGGCAGGACATCAAGCGCAAGGGCAAGAGCGAGAAGTAATCGGCTTGCCGCACACCGCATCGCCAAGGCCCCGGACGCTCCTGCGATCCGGGGCCTGTTGATTCACGCCGCCAGCTCGATGATCTCCTGCACATTGTCGACCACGATCTGCGTTTCGTAATAGACGATCTCGGGTTCGGACAGCGCGACGCGACGAATATGGTCGCGCCACATGCCCCGATACAAAGCCTCGGCCTGCGCGCGCGTCTCCCACAGATACACGCCGCCGCCGATGCCGGCGTCGCTGAACAGGAATTGCTTGCGGATCAGGCCGGGAATGTTCTGGAAGCGCGCGGCGGCGCCTTCGATGATGTCGAACCATTGCTCGCGGGTCATGCCCTGCGCAATCTTGAAGGTCACGACAGCCGTGATCATGGCGGACTCCTTCCGGCGGGCGGGACGAACACGAGGGCCGTGAGCGGCCGCTGCGAAAGCGCGCGCCCGCCACGCTTCGCGATGCTCACTTGTAGTCGCTGAATGCGCGGCTCAGGTTCATCGCGCGGGTGTGCCGGGAGCGTGGGGGTCACAAAATACCTCCGCCCGCGCATTGCGGCGTCCACGACGACCACCGGCTCCCGCCCCGGCACGGAACCCGATTTCATTGCGGCCGTTCTGTTTGCGCACGGCGTACCATTTCCCGCAACAGATACGAAAGCGAGTTGTATATGCGTACCACTTTTGCGCTGACAGTTGCATTGTCCATGGGCCTTTTGCCCGCGCCTGCCAAAGCCGAAAGCATGTCCGACAATTATCCCTCGGCGCCGCGGCGAGCACCTTCGCACCATTCGGCCCGTTCGCGGTGGCTGAACCCGCCGGCGGCCGCGGCAGCGCCTCGCGCACCTGCCTCACGGCGCAACCCGCGCCGTGCTGGCGCAATTCGAGGGACGTTTCGGTCCCGTCAAGGTCATCTCCACGTGCCGAGCCGGCGCAGTCATCGCCGGCACCCGCCGGCCATCGATGCATCGCTATGGCCGCGCGGTGGACTTCATGCCGAACCCGGGGCAGCGCGCCGCCATGCTCGCGTGGCTGCGCGCGCATGCCGGAGGATCGGTGATCACCTATCGCAGCGGCCATGTGCATTTTGACACCGGCCGCAGCGGCCAGGTCGCAAGCGTGGAGGCCAGCGGCCTGCGGGTGCGAGGCAGCGACGCGCGCCCGCGGTGAGACACGGCACATCGCTCTCCCGGTGTCCCGCGAAAGCGGGGCACCGGAGAGAAAGCGGTGGCGGTTCGTTTTCAATGACAAGTTCGGTCCGGCACGCAAGCATCGGACCGAAGGACCGCGGAAGACGCAACGGGGGCGCATGCGGCGGAGGCCGCGGAATATGCCTAAAATTGGAATATTCGGCGCAGACCCTGCTTGGTCCTCCGACATCCGCGCGTCGGGACGCCTCGCAAATCCGCCTTTCGTGCCTATATAAGAGTCTCGTCGCCGCAGCCGCAAGACTCGATCTCGCTTCCGCCGCGCAGAAGAGCGACGACAGACAAGTGTTTTCCGCGACTATCGTGTTCATCCGCACAGTTCTGCTGCGACATCATCTGAACGACGGCCAGCCGGGCCAAAACCAGGGAAGGAGGCAGGCATGACCGACATGACACGGCAAACCATCCGTTTGCGAGAAGGCGACGACACGGTTCTGAAATACATCGGAGCCGCCGTCGTATTGCAATGGCAGCAATTGCCCGCCGACGTGCAGCAGAGCATTCGCCAGCAGGCGGAATCCGTCGGCGGACTGCCGACCGCCGCCAGGCTGCGCGAGCAGATGACATCGCTGATCGAGCGCAGCCGCAGCTACGCCTGACGGAAGGCGACTCTCACCGGAGACCATTCCATGACGGACAAACGACTCGCGGCGCTGGCCGAAGCCCGTTTCAAGGCACGCGCCGAACGCGCGCGCGATGCGCCGCTCGCCCGCGCGCAATACGAGGCCGAACAGGTGGCGATGCGGGAGAAGACTGCGCGACTCCGCGCGCTACGTCTGGCGCGCGAGGCGGAAGAACGTGCGCGGCCAACCGAACCGAAGAAGCCTGCGCGCCGCGTCAAGCCGGTCGCACGCACGGCGGTTCACTCTTCCGGCTCCGTCGTGAAGAACAAGGGATAGCCCTTCTGCTTGCCGAGATCGGTCGCCTCCTTCGCCTTGGTCTCGGCGACGTCGCGGGTGAACACCGCAATCACGCAGGCGCCCTTCTGATGCGCGGTCATCATCACGGCATAGGCGCGCTCGGCACCCATGCGGAACACGGCCTTGAGCACTTCGACCACGAATTCGCGCGGGGTGAAGTCGTCGTTGAGCAGGATCACCTTGTAGAGCGGCGGCCGCTGCGTTTTCGTCGCGGTCCTGGTGCGCGTCGTCGGGCGCGGCTTGACGGTGATGTCGTTCATCGGGGCCTCCTTGCGGCAAATGCCGGTCGGATGCCCCCAATGATGGGGAGCTGAAAGGAAATACGCAACCGGGATGCCGCAGCTCGCTTCCTGTCGGCACCGGTCCTGAAAAACGGCGGCCCGGGTAGTGGACGCTACCCGGGCCTCTGAAATGAAATCAGACCTACTTCTTTTTCTTCTTGGCCTTTTTGGCCTTCTTCGCCTTCTTCGCCATGTTGAGCCCCTTTTCGGTTTCGGTTGTAAAAACCGGCAGGACATCTTCCAGCGATTCGGCAAAAGAGTCACTACGTCGCGCAAGGTCACGATCGCCTGCGCGTCCGCCGCTCCACAGCGCGCGTGATCGTCGGCGCGCTACTGTCCGCGAGCCTTGGCGTGATAGCGCAGGTCGTAATACCTGGCGGCGTCGGTGAGCGTCTTGCGCGGCTCGCCATATTCGCTGCGCAGGGCAAGAACCGTCTGCACGCCATCGACATCGAGCTCGCCACGGCGGGTAAATCCGGTCTTCGGATCGAGCAGGATGCCATAGGACTTCTCGGCCAGTTGCTCCGGCATGTTCGGCAGGTTCTTGCGCAGCAGCGCAATGGCCTCGGCCTTGTTGGCTGGGTCATAGAGCCAGTCGAGGGCGGCGAGATAGGCGCGGACATAACCGACCAGCGCCGCCTCGTTCTCCTTCGCCCAGGTCCGGCGTGCCGCCCCGACCAGCCCCTGATAGCGGCCAAGCGCCTCGTCGGCATTGGCCAGACGGTTGAATCCCCTGGCCTCGGCATTCACCTCGAACGGCGAGATCAAGAGCGTGCCGGCATGC
>Ga0164243_10015778_pt1 | contig 10415 bp, 9 predicted proteins | sample OricompcompostOP_FD_108781 | JGI IMG/M metagenome (GOLD analysis project Ga0164243, IMG submission 108781) | Organic Plus compost microbial communities from Emeryville, California, USA - Original compost - Organic plus compost (OP) | ecosystem: Engineered > Solid waste > Mixed feedstock >... | reverse complement strand
GGCCTCTACGTCACGCCGGGTATCATTGATATTCACGTCCACGTCTTTCACGGCACGGAGCCCGGTGCATATATCGCCAATGCCCACACCAGCCTGCCTCCCGACGGATTCACGTTTCGGGCTGGCGTGACGACCGTGGTGGATGCAGGGTCCTCCGGATGGAAGAACTTCCGCCTCTTTAAGTCGCAGACGATCGACAATTCTCGCACGCGTGTGCTGGCTTTGTTGAACATCGTCGGTACAGGGATGGTCGGGAGGCTAGAGGAGCAGGATGTCTCGGACATGAATCCGGTCATGACGGCGCACATGATTCGCCGCATGTTCCCCGAACACATCGTGGGCATCAAGGCTGCTCACTACTGGGGCGATTTTACGCAGGTGGAGCGTGCGGTTGAAGCGGGTAACCTGGCGGATGTCCCGGTCATGGTGGATTTCGGCGAGCACGACCCGCCGTTGTCTCTCGAGACGCTCCTGATGGAGAAGCTCCGGCCCGGTGACATCTTTACCCATACCTACTCCTACACACGTGGACGTGAGGAGGTAGTGGACGAGAACTCGAAGGTAAGGCCTTATATCTTCAAGGCTCGGGAACGGGGCATCATTTTCGACGTGGGCCACGGCGGGGGGAGCCTGATCTGGCACCAGGTAGTCCCATCAATGCAACAGGGATTCTATCCGGATGTGATCAGCAGCGACCTGCACACCGGCAGTATGAACGACGGCATGAAGGACATGGCGAACCTCATGTCGAAGTTCCTGAACGTGGGTATGTCGCTCCAGGATGTGATCGAGGCATCGACGTGGAAACCGGCGCAGGTGATCAACCGCGAAGAACTCGGGCACCTGAGCGAGGGGGCCGTGGCAGATGTCGCTGTATTTAACCTGAGAGAAGGTGATTTCGGCTTCATCGATTCGCGGCGGAGAACCTTGAAAGGTACGCAGAAGCTGGAGGCGGAACTTACCATACGAGAAGGAAGGGTCGTGTGGGACCTGAATGGGAGGGCAGTGCCGATGTGGGATGAAGAGCCGTTACGGTACTAAGCAGGGGCCGATTTCCAGGGCCATGTAGCAAACGGGACGGCTTCACTGATGCTATGTGGCAGGAAGTTGCTTCGTGTCTCGTGCTACTTGGCCTCTGGAAAGGATCTGCACTTAACGGATACGACATGGAAGCAGATAACAAAAAACCGGCAGCGCGTTCTGGATGGCTGTGCTGTAGAAGGGTATCCACTCGCAGTATTCATCCCCTGATGCGTCATGCTGTTGCCTGTACGCTGGCCATTCTGGTCCTTTTACTGGCCGCACCGGCACAGGCTCAGCAGTATGATCTGTTGCTCAAAGGCGGGCATGTCATCGATCCGAAGAATGGAATCGACGGACCGATGGACGTGGCGATTGCCGATGGCAAGATCGCCCGTGTGGCGTCCGATATTCCGGCTGCTGACGCCGAGCGGGTCATCGACGTGAGCGGCCTCTATGTTACGCCTGGACTCATCGATATCCATACACACGTCTTCGTAGGAAGTACGCCGGGTAGATTTGCCGACGGATTTTCGAGTGTATCGCCGGATGACTTCACGTTTCGATCCGGCGTGACGACGGTTGTAGATGCCGGAACGTCGGGCTGGAGAAACTTCTCTACCTTCAAGGAGCAGGTCATCGATCAGTCACGGACGCGCGTGCTGGCGTTCCTGAACATCGTCGGGTACGGGATGAGGGGGGATCCCTACAATCAGGATCTCGGAGATATGGATCCGTTCATAACCTCGTCTATCATTCGGCAGTATCCGGAACTCATCGTAGGGACCAAAATCGGGCACTTTCAGGCGGAGAACTGGCAACCTTTCGACCGAGCTCTGGAAGCTGCTCGTATGGCCGATGTACCTCTTTTGCTGGAATGCCATCTTCCGGAACTGGCACTTAGAGACCTGCTGGAGCGCATGAGGCCCGGGGATATTTTTACGCACGCGTTCGGAAAGGTGAATGATCGGACGTCCGTATTAGACGAGCGCGGCATCGTTCGGGATTATGTTCGCACGGCAAAAGAAAAAGGGATCGTATTTGATGTGGGGCATGGGGGTGGGAGTTTTCATTTCAGCCAGGCCATCCCCGCCATGAAACAGGGGTTAACTCCGGATGCGTTCGGCACTGACCTGCATCGGGGGAGCATGAACGCAGGGATGAAGTCGATGCTCAATGTCATGTCTAAATACCTGAATATGGGCATGAGCATCGAGGAGATCATCCTTCGTGCGACCTGGAACCCTGCCAGGATCATTCAGCGAGAGGACCTGGGGCATTTGAGCGAAGGGGCGGAAGCCGATGTGGCTGTGCTGAATGTTCTGCGTGGAGCGTTCGGATTCGTCGATTCGGGAGGCTATAAGATCAATGGAGATCAAAAATTTGAGGCCGAGCTGACTCTTCGCGCGGGCCGTATCGTCTGGGATCTCAATGGCCTGGCCGCTCCCGTATGGCAGGATGTGAGTGAAAGTCTGAATTGAGAGGTGTGCCTATCCGCACAGCCTAATATCTACCGGTTGAATGCTCGAAGCGTGAGCCAACTGCGCTACACCTCCTGTTTAATCCAGCCGAATCAACACGAGCGATTGAGTTGAAAGGTTAGATGGAGAGATTTTATTCGAACAGTAAGGTGTGCTCAGGCGGCATTGGCTGATTCGGAACGTGCAGGAGAAACAGGATGCGTATGCCTGACCAGGCATCTGTGACTGGCATTTCGATCTACACGAGGAGACGGCGTTACAAGAGAGGTTAGCATCGCCATAAAACGGTTAACTTTGGAGTTAACAAGAACTTGTGCGTCTCATTCCCATCAGTATCCTGCGGATTCTGGCTCCAACTGCCGGTGGTACCCGGATGGATGACCGAATCGCGCAGGTACGTTGTGCAGCAGACATGAGCAGAGGAATCAAACATGGGACAGACGCACTTCAGCATACATGGATTTAATCCCTTACTTCTAGCACTCGCCCTGTTTCTCGTGGCGGGGTGCGCGAGTACGGCGGCTAGCGGCGATGCAGAAGGGGATTCGCGTGATGTCGTGTCAAACGGCTTCGGAGAAATCGAACGGGACAAGTTGACGACTACCGTTTCCTCTCTGAAGAAAGAGGATCTGAATACGACCCACGCGACTTCCGTTGAGGAGTTGCTCGCCGGAAGGGTGGCTGGTGTGGAAGTCATACAGACACCCGAAGGTTTTTCGGTCCGGATCCGGGGTGTGAGATCGATCTTCGGCAACAACGAGCCGCTTTATGTGGTGGATGGAATGCCCCTCATGCCGGGTCGTAATGGGATCATTCCCGTCAATCCGCACGACGTCGAGTCTATCGACGTGCTGAAAGGGGCTGCGGCCGCCGTCTATGGCTGGCGCGGCGGCAACGGGGTGATCGTCATCAAGACGAAACGTCCGCGCTGATTGGTCACGAGCGTAAAGTCGGCTGGTACAGAGCAAACGGCTTTTCCAGCCCCCTCTCGCCTGCGGCAAAGCAGGAATGCACGTCCACGTCCGTGTATTGAGGCATAGGAGCATCGAAGCCGCTCCATGATATCCCACAACCTGCCTGCACCCTTGCTTCTCAAGTGAGGGTGCAGGCAGGTTAACCGGAGCGTTCGGTACAGGGGATGCCTGTCAGATCCCGGAAGCCCCTTCTGGTCCAAGTCATAATCCCCTCATTCTGCAAGCCTGCTCCATTGCGGGTAGTTCTATTCGAGTGGCAATCAACAGGAAGTTTTGTATGGACTTTCGTTGAGAATCCGCTCCAACTTCTTCTGAGAGTCTTCTTATCAGCCGTAGTTTTTTAGGAAGCCTCTGCAAGCGTATCTGCACGAGGTGTATGAGGTGTATTCGGTGTGGACTGATCCAGGTCAGGCTCCCAATCAATGGGGGTTAGCAGTGTTAACCATGCTGAACCGTTGCGTATGGTCCAAAGGACAGCATCAAAAGAGAGCGGTTCTAGTCAGCCGTCACGACCGGATCTGGGACTAGCAGGCAAATGGTGCTCGATTCGCTCGAACCATGAGCCGAACGTTTCGGATGGGAGAGGGCAGCCGTTCTTGTGCGGCCTCGGTATAGGGTAGTGCCATAGATGGGCGTAAGCACGGCATGGTATATGCATGGTGCCGTGTTTACGGGACGCTGGTTGCGAGGAGGGACGGCATGGGCAAGGGAGCGTATTTGTGCAAGCAGGCCGGTACACCCACCTTCTGAGAGGCTTCGTCGCAGGATCGCAGCTTTAATACTTTCTAAGACAAGTGGGACGTGGATCATCCACTCCGGAAACCCTTCCGGCCTCCACGTTCCGTTTATCATCGTGCACATGTTTAAAACACTGGGCAATCGGCAACTGTTGAGCCAGGCAGTCGAGGAAGAAATCGAGGCAGCAATCCGTTCCAACAAGCTGCCTCCGGGTACGAAGCTACCGAACGAACTCGAGCTATGCCGACAGTTCGGTGTTAGTCGGACGGCAGTACGCGAGGCCTTGCGCATGCTGAGTGCGCGTGGGCTCATTGCAATCGAAAAGGGACGCGGCACGTTCGTACTTCCCGTAACGGCTGCCACGGTGGCGAATCCGCTTCATCTGTACCTGAGCATGCAGAGTGGGGGCGATTCGGCACTGGATCTCGTCCACGCGCGGCGGGTAATTGAGCCGCTCGTTGCAGAACTTGCCGCCGTGAACCACGATGCAAAGTCGGTAGATAAGCTGGTGGATGCTGCTGAGCGGCTAAGAACCTCCGAGGGCGATTTTGAGGAACTTGCCAGACTGGACGTGGCTTTTCATCAGGCCGTAGCGGAGGCTTCAGGAAACCCGCTTTTCCCGGTGTTATTGGAGCCACTACAAATGCTCATGAAGGAGGTTATCCTCTCCGTGTATGAGGCGGTCTCGGACGCCAGGGATTCCGCTCTTACGCTTCACGATGAGATCCTTACTGCCATTCTGAATCGTGATGGTGCGGCGGCCCGGGAGGCGATGTCGAGTCACCTCGAAATTGCCGAGGAGCACGTCAAACGTAGCGCGGTAAGTCCGGGTAAGAAAAAAAAGCGCAGTTTGTACGTGCCGAATTAGTGCAGCATGCCCTCCGCGCATGCAGGTGCTCGTGGGCCGATTGTCCAGTGTGCGTGCCTCAACCGCCCACTGTGCCTCTGTATGAAACGCTGGGGGCATCCGGACGAAAGCCGACAGTCTGACCTGCTCTGGCTGTGCCCTGTAGAGCACCGGGATTCTCGTCCGGGCATCCTGCTGCAGGGCACCTCCCATGAGATCGATCAACGTGACATGCCTCCCGGCAGCGCCCGGTGTGCGTCCTGCAGTCTGTCATCCTGACGGACTGATTTCAATACCTGCATTCCGTCGCTTGTGTGGATTTCCGGAATACTTGGAAAACGCACAGGTCTGATCGTTGCGTGGCGGAGAAGAGTTGCATGTCGAGTGTACAACGAGGCTGCAACTGACCGGGTGACTTTCGCTATTCGGATCTGATCGATTATCCTTGCTCTCGTTCGAGGAGCCGGGCGATTCTACACTTGTGTAGGTTTTGATATGTCACGCTCGCAGGCAGGCAGGTTCTCCGGGGAGGAGCTTCCGTGGTACCGTTCGCTCTGGGCACGGTGGGCTCAACTGGGAATCGGTTTATTCATGTACGGACTCGCGCTCGCGCTCATGATCCAAAGTGGGCTGGGGCTCGGACCGTGGGATGCATTCCACGTTGGCCTGCACCTTACGACCGGCATCACGATCGGGATGGCTTCCATCCTGGTCGGGCTCATCATTGTAGTGGGCCTGCTTCTGATGGGCATACGCCCCGGGCTAGGTACGCTGGCCAATATGGTTTTCATCGGCGTTTTCGTTGATCTGCTGCTACCGGTTCTGCCGCAGCCGGAAGGGTGGGTGTTACCGGCCGTCTATTTCCTGGCCGGCATTGTGCTCTGCGGGTTTGCAACGGGCCTCTACATCGGGGCCGGGCTGGGGAAGGGACCGCGCGACGGGCTCATGATCGGGATCAGTGAGCGGACGGGCTGGCCGGTGCGTCGCGTGCGCACGCTCATCGAGATCTCCGTACTTGCGGGCGGCTGGTTGATGGGGGGTACTGTCGGTATCTGGACGCTCGTCTTTGCCCTTACGATCGGTCCGGTCACGCAGTGGGGGCTTCAACTCTTCGGGATCTCAGCGACAGGTGCCGAGCGACACGTGCGTGATCAAGCCCTGACTGAAGAGTCAACTCCGTTGCGGGATGCGGCATAGAGCCGATCTTATCGGTTGATCGGGGGGCGTGTCTTACGTTACCGGCCCAGCAGCCATCGAAGCGTGTCTGCGTTACGGACGGCGTTACCTCCACCATCATTGTTGAAATAGACGAACACGTCTCGCCCCATCGCTTCCCACTCGCGAATGCGGTCCGTCCACCAGCGCAGGTTGTCGTCTGAATAGGACCCTCCGTAGAGGTGGTGCCGGTCCGGTCCGTGCAGGCGGACGTAGACGAACGGGGCCGTTGCTCGGAGTACACAGGGCAGGTGAGCGCCGCTCATGACGCAGTACGCCGCTCCGTGCCGTTCCAGCAGTTCGAAGACGCCATCGTGGTGCCAGCTCGGATGTCGAAACTCGAAGGCAACGCGCAGGTGAGCGGGTAGTTGGGAGAGGAAATAGGCCAGCCGGGCATGGTCGTAGGCCAGGGTAGGCGAGAGCTGTACGAGCAGGATTCCCCGTTTCGTTCCGAGGCGAGCCAGGCTCCGGTCGATCCGGCTGATCCACCGTTCGGGGCCGTAGAGCCGCCGCACGTGTGTGAGCAGCCCCGGGGCCTTTACGCTCAGGAGAAAACCTTCGGGCATACGGCGTCCCCAGGTTGCAAAGGTAGCGTCCTTCGGCCAGCGATAATAGCTGCTGTTGAGTTCTGCCGTGGAATAGCGTTGCAGATAGTAAGAGAGGCGCTCGCGTGGAGGGATGCCGTGCGGATAGAGCACGCCATGCCAGTGGTCATAGCTCCACCCTGAAGTGCCAATGTGAATGCCCATCGAGGGTGTGTGATCTATGGGGTTGCCATGCCCGCGTTTTGGGATCGGGTTGCAGCCTCGCCATGGGGATGCCGGGGGGATAACGAGGGCTTACGTTCTTGCATTGTATGGCAGTGCTGCAGGTGCTAAACTGAACGATATACCGTTGTGCCGGCCTGCGGTCTCGTGCGAGCCGCCAGGTTTGTCCACCACATGCAAGAGGCCCGACTCATGTCTATGCTCACCGTTTACCAGGGTAGCCGGAATTACCATCGGTTAGTACGCCGGCTTCGCAGTGAGCCGGGAGGTGTTCTTCTCATTTCCGCGAAGGAGCCTGTGCAACGTCACGAGATCGCGGCGGCGCTTGCGGCCGAACTGGATGTTCCGGTTTCGCGGATCGACCTCTCTCAGGTCGTGAGCCCGTATACTGGCGAGACGGAGAAGAACCTGGCGCGGATCTTGGACGCGGCGGAGAAATCGGACGGGATCCTCTTGCTGGATGAAGGGGATGTTCTGTTCGGCAAGCGAACGGACGTGGGGGATTCCGAGGACCGCTACGCCGATACGGAATCGAACTTCTTGCAGCAGCGGCTTACATGCCGTTCGGGTTTCGTGCTCGTGGCCCGGTCCGGCTCCACGATCCCTCCGGAACTCTCCCGCCAGGCCTGCGCCATCATCAAGCCGCCCCGGGCGCGACGGCCGAAGCACTGAGGGCAGCGGGCAGATCCTACAGCAGTTGCTGTTTTCAAAACGAAAAGCGCTCAACTGCCAGAAGCAGGTTGAGCGCTTCGCTGCTATTTGGGTTGTTCGTAAAGCGTCGTTATGGAGGCTTTACGCAGGTGCCCGGGACTGGAGTCGAACCAGCACGCCCTTGCGGGCGCCACCCCCTCAAGATGGTGCGTCTACCAATTCCGCCACCCGGGCAGGTACCAACGCAGATTATAGATTCAGGTACACCGAATTGTTTCAGCTATGTAACTGATTAATTCGAAATCCACAATCTGTGATGTGGTGATCCCGGCAGGATTCGAACCTGCGACCTACTGATTAAAAGTCAGTTGCTCTACCGGCTGAGCTACGGGATCCGGTCCGCTCTGATGAGCAGGGGGCGTAAAATAGAGTCTATGTATAACTCCTTGCAAGGCTAGCTTGTTCTCTTAGGTTGAAGTCTCTATGAGGATCCGGTCCTCTACGGCGGGTTCGTGGCGGAATATGAGGCGGATTGCTTGCCGAGAATGGGGGTGTGATTTGAATATTCGTTGATGTCGCGCTGGTGATTCAGAAACGGTATATCCGGGCAGATTGCTCGAGGAACACCCCGCGTAAACATGCGTTTCGGGGGTTCTTCTGCAAGAAACGTGTGGTATTGGCAGCATCTGGACACAATTATTGTCTGCAGCCATTGCATACGATTCGTGCATGGGGATATTTTTATTTAATGGTTCGAGCCGCTTTCGGGGCACGCCTGCTGTCACCGGGTAATCTCTGGATCGCGTCGAATCACGTTCTTTGATCGCGTAGATTCATGCGCCTCAACCAGAGGATAGCATGATGCGCTAGCGGCTGGTGAAGCACAAGCTGAAGGAGAGCGCGTAGAGTCGTGTTTGAGCGTCTTCCGGCGTTCTCCCTACCCTTCCCTTCATCAGGCCTGCGGTTGTATGGGTGGGTCCTGACCTTACAGGGACACTAACACATACAATGTTTCTCCATGCGTGACACATGGGGGGTGCATTAACCTGGAGGGTAGTCAATGCAAGCACTCGGAAGACAAATTCTGGTAGAGTTCTACGATTGTGATCGGGATGTTCTGAACGATGAGAGCCTGATCAGAGAGATTCTGCTGGAAGGTGTTCGCCGGTCTCGGGCGACCGTCATCTCCGACACATTCCACACGTTCAGCCCCCACGGGGTGAGTGGGGTGATCGTCATCGCTGAGTCTCACGTGACGATCCATACGTGGCCGGAACACGGGTACGCCGCTATCGACATCTTTACGTGCGGGGAGACGATTGATCCCTGGGTGATTCAGAATTACCTGGAGCGTCACTTCCGGTCGAAGAAGGTGTCGAGCATGGAGTTGAAGCGAGGGCTGTTCCCGGAGCGTGTGGCGCATAAGCCACTGGCGCTGGAGGAGATGGCAGCTTAGGGGAGTGTGCAAGGAACTGAGCATTCGCGCGTGGCGCGCCCGGGATACAACCCGGAGCGCGCCATATGTTTTTATGGCTGTCGGCTTTCGGTGGTTGGCTGTTGCGTCCGGAGATGGAACGTGGGGGCGGCCGAGGCAGGGATTGCGTAGATCTGGTTGAAAATTGAAGGCCGACGGTGTGGCGGCGTGTGGGGGTGTGTTTATGAAGTACCTTACGCCGACACCTGATTACGTTATCACTCGAACACATCAATACCTGAATTCTAGAGGCATGGCGGACCAGAAGCAGCATCATTTCCAGTATTCCGAATATTGGGAGAAGCAGACGGGGCTTACGTTCGGGGTCGAGGAGGTCCTGTTCAATCAGCAGAGTGAATATCAGCACGTGCAGGTGCTTCAGACGGACGCGTTCGGGCGGCTGTTGACGCTGGACGGGCTGGTGATGCTGACGGAATGGGACGAGTTCGTCTACCATGAGATGATTTCGCATCCAGCGCTGTGCCTGATGCACGAGCCGAAGCGGGTACTCGTGGTGGGCGGCGGAGACGGCGGGACCGTTCGGGAGGTATTGCGGCACCCGAGTGTGGAACAGGTCGATCTGGTGGAGATCGACAAGATGGTGATCGACGTGTCGCGGGAGTTCTTTCCGCAGATCGCGTCGGGGCTGGACGATCCGCGGGTGAACGTGCTGGTGCAGGATGGAATCGAGTTCGTGAAGCAGGCGGCGCCGGGGACGTACGATCTGGTTACGGTGGACTCGACGGACCCGGTGGGGTTTGCGGAGGGCTTGTTCGGGGAGGCATTTTACCGGGACTGCGCGCGTATCCTGACGGACCAGGGCATCCTGGCGGCCCAGACGGAGTCGCCGTTCGACCGGTTGTTTCGGGACTCGATTCAGGCAGCACACCGGCTTCTGGGGGACATCTTCCCGGAGGTCCACATGTACCTCGCGTACATTCCGACGTACCCGATGGGTATGTGGTCGTTCACGGTGGGCAGTAAGCGTTTGCATCCGGTTCGAGATTATGATGCATCACGGGCGGCGGAGCGGCTGGCCTCGTTGCAGGGTGAGCTCCGGTATTACAACCCGGACGTCCACGTAGCGGCCTTCTCGTTGCCGACCTTCGTGCGGAAGCTGTTTGTGTAGGGTTCTGTTGCGGGTTGGCACAGAATGCACAGGAAATTGCGGATTGCGGGGCGAGGTTATTCGTTCGAAGTACGAATGACGATGTACGAGTGACGAGTGGATGGCACAGATTGCACACG
>Ga0164243_10015776_pt1 | contig 10416 bp, 10 predicted proteins | sample OricompcompostOP_FD_108781 | JGI IMG/M metagenome (GOLD analysis project Ga0164243, IMG submission 108781) | Organic Plus compost microbial communities from Emeryville, California, USA - Original compost - Organic plus compost (OP) | ecosystem: Engineered > Solid waste > Mixed feedstock >... | reverse complement strand
CTGCAGCAGCTTGCGCTTGCTGGTGACGACGTAGGTGAGGTTGAGCCGCGCGAACTCATACTGGTGCGGCAGCGGCTGGGCCAGCCGGCCCAGCTCGGCCAGGCGGGCCAGGATCCAGTCGTAGAACGGGCGCTGGTCTTCGAATTCCAGCGTGCAGATGCTGTGCGTGATGCCTTCCAGCGCGTCTTCCACCGGGTGGGCCCAGCTGTACATCGGGTAGATGCACCACTGGTTGCCGGTGCGGTGATGCGCGGCATGGCGCACGCGATACATGACCGGATCGCGCAGGTTCATGTTGGGCGAGGCCATGTCGATGCGCGCGCGCAGCACCAGGCTGCCGTCGGGGTGCTTGCCGTCGCGCATCTCGCGCAGGCGCGCCAGCGACTCGGCCGCCGGGCGGTTGCGCCAGGGCGAGTCGACGCCGGGCTCGGTCAGGGTGCCGCGGTTGGCGCGGATCTGCTCGGCGGTCTGTTCGTCGACGTAGGCGTGGCCGGCCTCGACCAGCGCCTCGGCGAACTCGTACATGTAGCCGAAGTAGTCGCTGGCGTAGAACAGGTTGTCGTTGCCGTCGGCGCGCCAGTCGAAGCCCAGCCACCGCACCGCCTCGGCGATGGCGTCGACGTATTCCTGGTCTTCCTTCTCGGGATTGGTGTCGTCGAAGCGCAGGTGGCACACCCCGCCGTAGTCGCGCGCGAGGCCGAAGTTCACGCAGATGCTCTTGGCGTGGCCGATGTGCAGGTAGCCGTTGGGCTCGGGCGGGAAGCGGGTGCGGATGCGCGCCGGGTCGGGCGCGCCCTGCAGCTGCAGCGCCGCCGGGCCGGGCCTGCCGGCCCAGCGCTTGCCCTGGAAGCGGTTGGCCTCCAGGTCCTCTTCGATGATGTTGCGCAGGAAATTGCTGGCCGCGGGCGGCGTCGGGGCGGTGGTCATTCTGGAAACGGGCAGCGACAAAGCGTCAATTTTGCCACGTCCGGCCCGAATTCCCCGGCGATGGCTTCCATTTGCGGCGACAGGCTCTACACTACCGGCCATCATGGATATCCCCCCGCTATTGCTGGCCCGCTCGCAATTCCTGGCCAGCTTCAGTTTCCTGGCCCTTTTCATGGCCGTGGCGCTGGCGTTGGCCTGGATGCTGCTGTTCTTCAAGGTGCGCGCGCGCCTCGGCGGGCAGCCGGGCTGGACGGCCGCATACCGCTTCTGGGTCCGCGTCTTCGCGCTGTGCTTCGTGCTGGCGCTGGCCTCGGCCCTGCCCGTGCTGATCCAGCTGGGCAGCCTGTGGGGCGGCCTGATGGACAAGATCGGCAACGTCGCCGGCCCGCTGGTCGGCTTCGGCGTGATCTCGGTGTTCGTGCTGAAGTCCTGTTTCCTGGGCGTGATGCTGTTCGGGCAGCGCCGCGTGTCCGAGCTCGCCCATACGCTGTCCGTGCTGATGGTGGCGGTGGGGCAGCTGCTGGCCGTCGGCTGGCTGGTGGCGCTGCATTCCTGGATGCAGACGCCCGATGGCGCCGCGCTGGTCGAGGGGCGCTACCAGGTCTACGACTGGATGGCCGTGGTCTTCAATCCGTCGTTCGGCTGGAGCCTGGGCCTGACCGTGCTGGGCGCGGTGCTGGCCGCGGCCTTCCTGGTGCTGGGCGTGACCGCGCTGCAGGCCCTGCGCCGCCCGCTGGACGACGGCGAGCGCTGCGCCTTCCGCACCGCGCTGGTGGCCGCCTTCGTCGCGGCCATGCTGCAGGCCCCGGCGGCGGCCGGCATGGCCGAGCTGACGGGGCGCTACCAGCCGGCCAAGGCGGCCGCGCTGGCGGGCTACTGGCACAGCGGCGATGCTCCGTGCGTGGTGCTGGCCGGCTGGCCCGATCCGGCCCGGCAGCGCAACCGCGCCGAATTGTCCGTCGCCGGCGGCGGCTGGTGGCTGGGCCGCGACGCGCAGGGCGGCTACCTGGGCCTGGACAAGTTCTCGGGCATGCAGCCGCCGGTGGCGCTGGCGTTCTGGTCGCTGCGGGTGGCGGTGCTGCTGGGGCTGCTGATGCTGCTGGCCGCGGCGTTCACGCTGCTGCGGCTGCGCCGGCGCGGCCTCGATCCCGCGGCGCTGCCGGCCTGGTGGCAGCGCGGCCTGGTCGGCATGACCTTCACGGGCGGCGTGGCCGTGGTGGCAAGCTGGTGGGCGGCGCTGCTGGGGCTGCTGCCGTTCGTCGTCAACCGCAGCGTCACCCAGTCGGAGATCCTCGGGCCGACCGGCGCCGCCACGCTGGGCTACGGCCTGGCCGCCTACCTGGCGCTGTATGGCCTCTTCAGCGTGGCCTTCGCGGCCATGGTGCTGCACGCGGCGCGCTACGGCGTGGTGCCGGTGCGCAAGGCCGGAGCCGCCCCATGATCGCCACGCTTGCCGCCGCGCTCGGCCTTACGCCCGACGATCCGGCCTTCTGGATGCCCATGGTCTTCATGGGCCTGCTGCTGCTGCTCATCGCCGCGGGCATCGTGCTCGACGGCTTCGACATTGGCGTGGGCCTGCTGCTGCAGCTGGCGCCTTCCGAGATGCGCGGCCGCATGATGGGGCTGCTCAGCCCCTGGCGCGACGCCAACGAATTCTGGCCCATGCTGGGCCTGGGGCTGTTCTGCGCCGCCTTCCCGTTCGCCTGGGGCTCGGTGCTGGGGCGCCTGTATGGCCCGCTGGCCTGCATGGCCGTCGGCATGATGCTGCGCAGCGTGTCGTTCGAGTTCCGCATCCGCGCGCGCACGCAGCACAAGCCGCGCTGGATCTTCGGCTTCTGGGCCGGCTCGCTGCTGACGGCGGTGGGGCAGGGGGCGGTGCTGGGCCGCGTCACCACGGGCTACCAGACCGACGCCGGCTACGGCTGGTTCGCCGTGTTCGTGGGCGCCTGCGCCGTGGCGGCCTATGCGCTGCTGGGCGCATGCTGGCTGGTCATGCGGGTCGACGGCGAACTGCAGCGGCGCGCCGTCTCGTGGGCGCGCCATGCCATCCGCTGGACGGCGGTGGGCATGGTGGCCATCGCGGTCACGCTGGGCCTGGCCAACGCCGGCGTTTTCTACCGCTGGAGCGACGATGCGCACCTGGGGCTGGCGGTGGCGGTGTGGTTCGTGATGCTGCTGTGCTTCGTCGGCATCGAGATGCTGCTGGCGCGGCTGCCCGGCAAGGCCGACCGCGTCGGCTGGCTGCCCTTCGCGCTGTGTGTGCTGCTCTACCTGCTGATGCTGGCCGGCCTGGCCTACAGCTTCTTCCCTTACCTGATCCTGGACGACATGACCATCTGGGACGGCTCGGGCGCCGTCGCGTCGATGCGGCTGGTGCTGGCCGGCGCCGTGATCGCCGTGCCGGTGGTGCTGGTCTTCAATGTGCTGGCTTACCGCTCGGTGTTCGGCAAGGAGCGCCGGGCATTGCCGGCGCTGCCGGCGCCATAGGGGGCAGGGCGCTGGCCGGTGTCAGACACCAGCATGGTGTCTGACACCAAGAGGGGGGCGGGGGCCTGCCAGGTTGGAGGGTGTTCCGGCCTGGTTGGTGTCAGACACCAGAATGGTGTCTGACACCAAGAAGGAAGTCATCCCCAGATGAACACGCCCGCCACGGTGGCCAGCAGCAGGCCGGCCACCACGGGCACCAGCAGCGCGCGCGCCACCTCCAGAACCGGCACCCGCGCAAAGCCGGCCACGGCGATCAGCGACGACCACGCGATCAGCGTGCCGCCGCCCGTCCACACCGAGCCCATCTGGCCGATGGCCGCCAGCGTGGCCACCTCGACGCCCGCGGCCGGCCCCAGCGCGCCCGAGACGGTGCCGGTCAGCGGCAAACCGGAGAAGCCCGAGCCGTCGATGCCGGTGACCATGCCGACGATCAGCACGCCCAGGCCGACCAGCAACTGGCTGTCGGGAATCAGGTGCTGGCCGGCCTGCACCAGCTCGAACAGCAGATTGGGCACGGGCGCCCCGGCCGGGATGCCCAGGATGCCGCCCGCCGTGCCCGAGGCGCCGATGAAGAAGAAGCCGGCGATCGGCAGCACCGAGCCCATGGCCTTGAAGGCGAAGACGAAGCCGTCGGTGATGTGGTCGGCCGCCATGTCGAGCATCCTGCGACAGCCTTCCGCGGCAGTCGTGATCCAGATCATCAGCAGCGCCGCGACGCCGCCGATCAGCATGGCCGCGTCGCCGCCCTTGAGATCGGGCGCGCCGGGAATGATCTTCGGCGCGATCATCACCAGCACCACGGCCAGGAAGGCCAGCGGCGTCACGACGGCGAACAGCCGCGAGGCCCTGACGTGCGCATCGCGGCGCAGCTCGGTCTCGACGTCGGCGTCGGTGGCCAGGTCGTGGTCGTATGCCGTGCCCTGGGCGATCTCCGACTTGTCGAACGTCGCGCCGCCCTCGACGTGCTGCACCCGCGCGCCGGCCGGCATCAGTTCCCAGCGCTCCAGCAGGGCATTGCTGCCGGGCTGGATGAACTTGCGGATCTTCAGGTAGGACAGCAGCAGCGCCACCCCGCCCACGATGAACGACAGCACCAGCGCGCGGTCGCCCACCAGGGCCGCGCTGATCCCGCCGGCCGCCTTGGCGCTGATCGCCGGGGCCACGCCGATGACGTAGTCGGACGACAGGGCCATGCCCTGGCCCGCGATCGCGATGGCCATCGCGCCCGCCAGCGGCGGCAGGCCCGCCGCGATGGCGGCCGGCAGCAGCACCGCCGCCACCAGCGGCACGGCGGGCGTGGGCCAGAAGAACAGCGAGATCAGGTAAGTGGCCAGCGCCAGGATGATGTAGGCGCTGTGCCCGTTGGTCATCACCGCCCGGAAGGGCCGCACCATGCGGATGTCGGCCCCGATGTGCTTCAGCGAGTTCAGCAGCGCGGTCATCAGGGCGATGATCAGGAAGATGTTGAACAGCTCGCTGGCCGCCACCATGCTGGCGCTGAAGATGCTGCCGACCGCCGTGATCAGGCTGCCCGACCAGGCGAGGCTGACGATGGCCGTCGCCAGGATGGAGGGCACGACGACGTTGGCCCGGATGGCCATCGTGAAGATGATGACCAGTACGCCTGCCAGGTACGCCCAATGCGCCGGCCCGATGGCCAGGGAAGACTCCATGGAAGCTGCTCCTAAATTAAGAAAAAACAGATTGATTACTGTATACAATATACAAATATTGCCACTTTCATCTCTGGGATTTACCCCTAGAAGGTGGTGAGATCGGCGAAATTTGGTGGATTCGGCCCGGCTTATGGGCAATAAACTAAGAAATTGGATACGAAGTGCCTTGTGGTGGTGCGAAAATTCCCCGTTTGTCGGTTTTGTGCACCACAGAATGTGGAAAAATGCACCGGATCAGGGATTTGATTGGGTAATTAGTGAAAACCCTTAGTTTTCCGTATACAATGCGTGGTGTAGGGCCAGGACAACGCATCCCGGCCCGTTCTCCGCAGGAGGCCGCACCATGACCGACACCACTCTCGAATTCGCCCGGGCCGCCCAGCCCGGCACCGCGTCCCGGCTGTCCGCCGGCTGGAATACCCTGCGCGAAACCGCGCGCCCCGGCCTGTTCGGCCGCATCGAGCGGGCCTTCGCCGCCTGGCAGGCCGCACGGCTGCGCGAATTGTCGCCCGAGCGGCTGTGGGCGCCCGCCATGCAGGATCCCCGTTCCTTTGCGGAGATCCGCCGCGCTCGCCGCGCGGCCGGACAAGGCTGAGCGTTCCCCTGCGGGCAGGCGCACCGCCTCGACAGCGTGAAACCGGTGCGGATAAAGTAGGCGGGCTTTCCGGCTGGTGTGCCCATGCGGCCACGCCCCGGCGGCCTTCAACCTGTATACAATCCACTTCAATGAACGCACCGCAGACTCCGGCACTGGCTCCCGACGCCATGGTCCCCGCGCCCGGCGCCAAGGACCCGCGCATCGGGCTCAATCACTCTCCGCTGACCCAGCTGGTGGTCGACGCGTTGCGCGAGAAGATCCTCAGCGGCGCCATCGCGCCGGGCGAGCGCCTGGTCGAAAGCCGCCTGTCCGAAGAGTTCTCGGTGTCCCGCATGCCGGTGCGCGAGGCGCTGCGCCAGCTGGCGGCATGCGGCCTGGTCACCATCGAGCCGCGCCGCGGGGCCTCCGTCACGCAGTTCGAGCGCACCCAGCTGCGCGAACTGGTCGAGGTGCGCGCCACGCTCGAGGCGCTCAATGCCAAGCTGGCGGCGCAGCGGCACGATCCCGCCCAGATCGCCGACCTGAATGCGCTGCTGGCCGAAGGCGCCCGGCTGGCCGGCAAGGCCGACGTGGACACCCTCACCCAGCTCAACCGCCGCTTCCACGAATCGCTGGGCCGCATCGCGGCCAATTCCGTGCTGCAGGAAGTGATGCTGTCGCTGCGCGACCGCACGGCGGTGCTGTTCGCGCCGTTCAGCGCGGCCCGTGCCCAACAGAACTGGGAAGAGCACGCCGCCATCCTGCGCGCCGTCATCAGCGGCGACGCCGAACTGGCCAGCCTGCTGGCCGCCCGGCACGTCTACAACGCCGCCCACATGGAGCCCTGAGCGGGCCATCAGTTTTCGCCGCGCAGGTGCCGGTAGGCCAGGGCGGCCAGCGCGATGTCTTCCAGGCCCACGCCCACGGCCTTGTACAGGATGACCTCGTCGCGGCTGCGGCGGCCCGGATGCGCGCCGGCCAGCACGTCGCCCAGTTCCGCCAGGCGGGACGACACCGACAGCCGCGGGTCAGCCAGCACCAGGTCGCCGGCTTCCCTTTCGGCCTGTTCCCGCCACTCGACCACGACAAGGTCGGCGCGCGCCAGCGCCGCGTCGTCCAGCTCGCGGGTATCCGGCAGGCTGGAGCCGATCGCCGCGACGAACGTGCCGGGTTGCAGCCGCGCCCCGTCGAACAGCGGCGTGCGCGAGCGCGTGGCGGTCACCACGATGTCCGCTTCCTCGATGGGCGCCCGGGCCGGGCAGCGCAGCGTCCGCACCCCGCAGGCCTGCTCGATGCTGCGCAGCCGCGCGTCGTCGGCCGCGGTGTCTGACACCATGATCCAGTCCAGCTGGTAGGCCAGCGCGAACTGCCGGGCATGCGCCTGGCCCTGCACGCCGGCGCCGTACAGGACGAGCCGGCGCGACTCCCGGCGCGCCAGATGGCGGGCCGCCGCCAGCGTGGCCGCGGCGGTGCGCAGCCGGGTGATGGCGTTGGCCTCCAGCGTGGCCAGCGGCCGCCCGTCCTCGGTCGAGAACAGCAGGATGACGAAATCGAAGCGCCCCGCGATGGTGGTGTACACCTTCGCGCCGGCCACGCCGTGCGCCGGGATCACGGCGCCCAGCGTCGAGAGCTTGACGCCGCCGGCCTCGGTGCGCTCGCGCGCCTGCATGGCGGCCTCGCCGCGCCCGAAGGCAAGAAAGGCATCATGCACGGCCTGCTGGGCGCTTTGCACGTCGACCAGTTCGTCGACCATGGCATCGGTGATGTGCAGCATGGGAGATCGCTCCGTTCTACCAGGACACATCGATGTCGCCGTTGACGAACGTCTGGCAGGCCAGGCGCATGCCGCGGGCCAGTTGGTCCTCGCTCAGGTGCTTGCGCTCCTTGGGCTTGACCGCGTCCAGGTGCTCGCGCCCGCTTTCGATGGTGCATTTGCAGGTGCCGCACAGGCCGCCGCCGCACTTGAAAGGGATGCCGCCTTGCGCCCGCAGCGAGGCACGCAGCAGGTTGCTGTTTTCGGGGACTTCTACCGACTTTCCTGCGTTGGTGATGAAGGTGATGCGGATCATGCGGGTTCTCCGGGGCATGCGCTGCCGGCGCCCGCAAGCGGCACCGGCACCAGGCGGGCGTCGAGCGTGCCGAAGCGGCACAGCCGCTCCAGTTCGCGCCGGCCGTCGTCCGGCGTGTCGAAGCGCTCGAGGAACTTGGACGGCACCCAGTTGACGGAGGACGCGTCGCCTTCGTCGACCACCCGCACCCGCGTCTCCCGGATCAGCCGGCCCAGCTGGAAGTGGGCCCGCACGCGCTCGTGCAGGACATAGTCCCAGGCCGCGATCAATTCGATGTCCGCGCCGGGCTCGGTGCGATAGATGCCAGGCTTGCTGGTCAGGACCACATACATGGCCGTCTCCGTGATGCGATGAGAGGGATGCGGATCAGGACGGCTGGCCGTCCTGCGTCAGTTCGATGTCGTGCTCCAGCCACAGCTGGCAAGCCAGCCGCCAGCCTTGCTGCAGGCGTTCCCCCAACTGCTTCTTCTCCTTCCAGTTCGGCGCGGGCAGGGCCTCGGCGCCGGCCAGGACCCTGCAGGCGCAGCGGGCGCACTTGCCCATGCCGCATTCGTAGCTGAGATGAGGGAAGGGGAATTGCTTGATGCCGGCCCGCACGACGAGGTTGGCGCCCGGCTTGACCTCGTCGCGATAGACCTGGCCGTTCTTGTGGAAGATGACTTGAGGCATGGGGAGCTCCATCGGATGCCTTGATAAATGTATACTGTATACTAATTTTCAACGCATCCGAAGGCCAAGGAAATTCAGAGAAAACCCTGGTCGGCGGTTTCTCTTTGAAAATATTGAGAAAATGGAAAAATCTTATGATGAGTAAGGGTTTTTCCGAATTCGGTCGAAGTTGTTTTGGATGAATTTCAGTATACAGTATACCTACCTGCACCCAGCCGTATGGCCTCTTTCCTGCAGCATCCACTCCCTCTCATCCAAGGATCAGCCATGACCCAGCTCATGAACCGCGACGAATTCCGCAGCGCGCTCGAGAACGCCATCAAGGGCAAGAGCGCCAACCAGTCTCCCTTCAGCATCGCCTGGGCCGGCGGCAAGCTCAGCCGCGCCCACCTGGCCCGCTGGGCGGAGAACCACTATCACTACGTCGGTCCCTTCGCCGATTACCTGGGCTATCTCTACGCCCGCACGCCGGACCACATGACCGAGGCCAAGGACTTCCTGCTGGCCAACATGTACGAGGAAGAGATCGGCGGCGATCGCCACACCGACCTGCTGATCCGCTTCGCCGAGGCCTGCGGCACCACGCGCGAGCGCGTCACCGACCCGGATAACATGTCGCCCACCACCCGCGGCCTGCAGGCCTGGTGCTACGCGGTGGCCATGCGCGAGGACCCCGTGGTGGCCGTGGCCGGCCTGGTCGTCGGGCTGGAATCGCAGGTGCCGTCCATCTATCGCAAGCAGACGCCCACCCTGCGCGACAAGTACGGCTTTACCGATGAGGAGGTCGAGTTCTTCGACCTGCACATCGTCTCGGACGAGATCCACGGCGAACGCGGCTACCAGATCGTGCTGGAGCATGCCGACACGCCGGAACTGCAGGCCAAGTGCCTGCGCATCTGCGAGATCGGCGCCCAGATGCGCCTGCTCTACACCACGGCGCTGTACCGCGACTACGTCGCCGGCGACATCCCCGAGGCGGAGCTGGCCCTGGCCGCCTGAGGCCGCGCCCACGCGCCGCCCGCCCGCCGCGTGCGGCGGGCGGCACCCGACTTCCGCACGTCCCACCGCGCACGCACCATCGACATGACGGACTCCATCCCGCATCACCAGAACTACATCGACGGCCAGTGGCGGCCCTGCCAGGCCGGACGCACCTTCGACAACATCGATCCCGCCGACACGTCCCGGGTGGTGGGCCGCTTCCAGGCCTCCGGCGCGGCCGACGCCGAGGCCGCCGTGGCCGCCGCCGCGCGGGCCTTTCCCGCCTGGCGCGACACGCCCATCGGCCGGCGCGCCCGCATCCTCAACGAGGCCGCGGCCTATCTCGAGGCCCATGCCGACGCGTTCGCCCGTGACCTGACGCGCGAGGAGGGCAAGGCCATCGGCCAGGCGCGCGACGAGGTCCTGCGCAGCGCGCAGACCTTCCGCTTCTACGCCGTGGAGGGTCAGACCTTCGGCGGCGAGACCTATCCCCAGGACGATCCGCTGATGCACGTCTACAGCCGGCGCGAGCCCCTGGGCGTGGTAACGGTCATCTCGCCGTGGAACTTCCCTGCGTCCATCCCCGCGCGCAAGATTGCCCCGGCGCTCATCACCGGCAATACGGTGGTGTTCAAGCCGTCCTCCGACGCGCCGCTCAGCGGCTACCGCCTGACGGAGGCGCTGGTGGAGGCCGGCCTGCCCAAGGGGGTGCTGAACTTCATCACCGGCCGGGCCGGCGACGTCGGCGCGGCCATCACCGAACCGCCGGTGGTCCGCGCCGTTTCCTTCACCGGATCGACCGCGGCGGGGGAGCACATCCACCGCTCGGTGTCCTTCACGACGCGCACGCAGATGGAACTCGGCGGCAAGAACCCGCTGATCGTGATGGAGGACGCCGACCTCGACCACGCCGTGGATCTCGCCGTCAAGGGCGGCCTGTCGCTGAGCGGGCAGGCCTGCACCGGCACCAGCCGCATCCTGGTGATGGCGTCCGTGCGCGAGGCCTTCACCGAAAAGCTGCTCGCGAAGG
>Ga0164243_10015774_pt1 | contig 10417 bp, 7 predicted proteins | sample OricompcompostOP_FD_108781 | JGI IMG/M metagenome (GOLD analysis project Ga0164243, IMG submission 108781) | Organic Plus compost microbial communities from Emeryville, California, USA - Original compost - Organic plus compost (OP) | ecosystem: Engineered > Solid waste > Mixed feedstock >... | reverse complement strand
GGCGCGCTGTTCCACGTCACGGACCTGGGCGGCTGGGACAGCGGGCTCCAGGTCGTGGGGGCCGCGGGGCCGTCCGCGGTCCGGGGCCGCGAGGCCCTCGGGCCCGACCTCCAGTCCCTCCACCGTTGGAGTCGCGACCGGCTGAACGCGGTCGCCACCACCACCCTGCGTGAGAGACGCTGCGCCGCGGCCCCCTCGGGCGGCGGCGACATCGCGGACCGGCCGTCCATCGTCACCTGTCCGCTGCGCGGCCCACCTCCGGGTCGCTGAGCGCGGTTTTCTCCCAGCCGGTTCTTTCTCCTGGCAGCCCGGACCCTTGAGTCCGGTGGGGCCCGACGTTCCCAGTGTTCCCGCGCGTGGCGAGTCGACCTCCCGGTTCCGGGGGGCGGGCGTGACGTGTGTTCCATCCGCCGCAGTTCCCGATTCGATCCGAGGTGTCTTGATGCACGGAGCCCACGAGTTCCTCCAGGCCATTGCCGTCGTCCTGTGTGTCGCAGCGGTGACGACGGTTCTCTTCCAGCGGCTGCGACAGCCCGTGGTGCTCGGCTACATCCTGGCGGGGCTCGTGGTCGGTCCATACGTCCCGATTCCGCTGGTGGCGAATCCGGAGGTGGTGACGACGCTGTCGGAGATGGGCGTCATCCTGCTGATGTTCTCGCTCGGGTTGGAGTTCAGCCTGCGCAAGCTGTTCTCCGTGGGGTTCACCGCGGGGGTCACGGCGGTCATCCAGTGCAGCATCATGGTGTGGCTGGGGTTCGTGGTGGGGCGGGCCTTCGGGTGGACGACGCTGGAGGGCATCTTCACGGGCGCGCTCATCGCCATCTCCAGCACGACCATCATCGCCAAGGCGTTCGACGAGCAGGGCATCAAGGGCAAGCTGCGCGAGCTGGTGGTGGGCGTGCTCATCGTGGAGGACCTCATCGCCGTGTTGTTGATGGCGACGCTGACGGCCATCTCCACGGGCGCGGGCCTGTCGCTCAAGGAGCTGTCGTTCACCACGGGCAAGCTGGTGGCGTTCCTGGTGGGGCTGGTGGCGGTGGGGCTGTTCACCATCCCCCGGGCGGTGCGGGCGGTCATCAAGCTGAACCGGCCGGAGACGACGCTGGTGGCGAGCGTGGGCATCTGCTTCGCGGTGGCGCTGCTGGCGCAGGCGTTCGGCTATTCGGTGGCGCTGGGGGCGTTCCTGGCGGGCTCGCTGGTGGCGGAGTCCGGCGAGGAGAAGGTGGTGGAGCACCTGGTGCAGCCGGTGCGCGACATCTTCGCGGCCATCTTCTTCGTGTCGGTGGGCATGCTCATCAATCCGGCGCTCATCGCGGAGCACTGGCTGGCCATCCTGGTGCTCACGGTGGTCGTCATCCTGGGCAAGCTGCTGAGCGTGACGCTGGGGGCGTTCCTCACGGGCAACAGCACGCGCACGTCGGTGCAGGCGGGCATGAGCCTGGCGCAGATTGGCGAGTTCTCCTTCATCATCGCGGCGCTGGGCCTGTCGCTGAAGGCGACGGGGACGTTCATCTACCCGGTGGCGGTGGCGGTGTCGGCCATCACCACGCTGACGACGCCGCTGCTCATCAAGAAGTCGGCGCCGGTGGCGACGTGGGTGGACCGCAAGCTGCCCAAGCCGCTGCAGACGTTCGTCACGCTGTATGGGACGTGGGTGGAGAAGCTGCGCGCGGCGCCCCGGCGCGAGACGCTGGGCGCGGGGGTGCGGCGGCTCATCCGCCTGCTGGTGCTGGACGCGGTGCTGGTGTCGGCGCTGGTGATTGGCACGTCCCTGTCGGCGGAGAGCCTGGCTGGCTTCGTGGAGGCGCGGACGGGCGTGGACGAGGAGTGGTCGAAGCTCCTCATCTACGGCGCGGCGGTGCTGCTGGCGGTGCCGTTCCTGGTGGGCGTCATCGGCATGGCGCGCAGGTTGGGGGCGACGCTGGCGGAGGCGGCGTTGCCGGCGCGCACGGACGGGAAGCTGGACCTGGCGGCGGCGCCCCGGCGGGTGCTGCTGGTGACGCTCCAGGTGGGCATCGTGCTGCTGGTGGGCATCCCGGTGGTGGTGGTGACGCAGCCGTTCCTCAAGGGCGCGATGGGGCCGTTGGTGGTGCTGGCCATGGTGGGGGCGCTGGGCGTGGCGTTCTGGCGCGGGGCGACGAACCTGCATGGGCACGTGCGCGCGGGCGCGCAGGTGCTGGTGGCGGCGCTGGCGGCGCAGTCCCACTCGAAGGAGCGGGGCGCGGAGGAGCACGCGCTGGACCACGTGCAGGGGCTGTTGCCCGGCCTGGGGGCGCCGGCGTCGGTGCGGCTGGAGGAGACGAGCCCGGGGGCGGGCAAGACGCTCGCGCAGGTGAACCTGCGGGGGCTCACGGGCGCCACGGTGCTGGCCATCCAGCGCGGGGAGGAGAGCGTGTCCGTGCCCACGGCGCAGGAGGTGCTGCGCGCCGGGGACGTGCTCGCGCTGACCGGCACGTGCGAGGCGGTGGAGGCGGCGAAGGCGCTGCTGCTGGGAGACGCGGCGGGCGCGCCCGCCGCGGCACCGGAGTCCGCGGTGTCGGAGACGCGGGCGCACGGGTAGCGGTGGCGCGCGCGCGAGGCGGGAGGGGCGCTCACTCCTCGTCTCGCGCGGCGCTCAGCGCTTCAGCGCGTACTTGCCGATGACGTACAGCGCGCGCACGCCATCCTTCCAGCCAATCTTCTTGCCCTCTTCGTAGGTGCGCCCGTGGTAGCTGATGGGCACCTCGTAGATGCGCCAGTTGCCGCGAGCCACCTTGGCGGTGATTTCGGGCTCGAAGCCGAAGCGCTCCTCCTCCACCTCGATGGAGCGCAGCACCTCCGCGCGGAAGGCCTTGTAGCAGGTCTCCATGTCCGTGAGGTTCAGCCCGCTCGTCATGTTGGAGAGCGTCGTCAGGAAGTTGTTCAGCACCGTGTGCCAGAAGTACAGGACCCGCCGCGGCGTCCCCGTGAACCGGCTGCCGAACACCACGTCCGCCTCCCCGTCCAGGATGGGCTGGATGACCCGGGGGATGTCTCGCGGGTCGTATTCCAGGTCCGCGTCCTGCACGAGGACGATGTCACCCGTCGCCTCCGCGAACCCTCGCCGCAGCGCGGCGCCCTTGCCCTGGTTCCTGTCCTGGAACAGCACCCGGATTTCGTTCCGGTTGCACGGCGTCCCCCCGAGCACACCCACCCCCTGCTCCGCGAGCTGCTGGAGGAACTCCCGGCTTCCGTCACGGGAGCAATCGTCCACGAGGACGAGCTCCTTGGGGAAGTCGACCGCGATGCAGCGTCGCAACAGCTCCGCGAGGGTGGGGATCTCGTTGTAGACGGGGATGACGAGTGAGACGAGCATGGCGGGAGGGGCTCTATCGTATTTTGCCGCCCGGAGCGACTGTCCAGCACCCGGCGCGCGGCTCCACGGCCCACAGCCGCTTTTCCCAGGAACCGATATGAGAGCGCCACGGCGAGTGTCACTCGAGTTGCGTGGCTGGGTTCACCCCGGGGAGGCCCGGGGCCGCCACCTGCTCGGGGGGAAGGGACGCCATGAACGGCCAGCTCGAGCATGCGGTGCGCGGCGCTGTTTCCCTGGGACGACTGGAGATGACGGAGGGGGGGCTCCTCGCGAGCCTCGAGGACCTCTTCCTGGGGGCCTGGGACATGCCCCACGGGCACTGCTACCTGTGGCGCGGCGACTTGATGGCGCTCCATGTCCTGTCGGACACGCTCATCGGCGCCGCCTACTTCTCCATCTCCCTGCTGCTGTATGCCCTGGTGCGCCGCAGCCGCCTGCCCTTCGGAGGGATGATTCTCTCCTTCGGCGTCTTCATCTTCGCGTGTGGACTGACCCACGTGCTGGAGGTGTGGAACGTCTGGCACTCCGCCTACTTCCTGGGCGGAGGCGTCAAGCTGGTGACGGCGGTGGCCTCCGTGGCCACCGGCATGTACCTGGTGCCGCTGCCCGGACGGGTGATGGAGGTGATGGAGACGGCGCGGCTGTCCGAGGAGCGCCGGGTGCAACTGGAGGCGAGCACCCAGGAGCTGGAGGCGCTGTTCGAGCGGCTCAAGGCGTCGGAGGCGCAGCGCACCAGCTTCTTCGCCAATGTCAGCCACGAGCTGCGCACGCCGCTGACGCTCATCCTCGGGCCCCTGGACCGCATGGCCCAGCGCGGGGCCCTGACGGAGAGCGACCGGCGGGACGTGGAGGTCGTGCGCCGCAACGCGCGCATGCTGCTGCGGCACGTGAACGCCCTGCTGGACGTGGCCAAACTGGACGCCGGGAAGATGCAGGTGCGCTACGAGGAGGTGGACCTGGCGCGGCTGGTGCGCCTGTGCTCGGAGAACTTCGAGGCGTTGGCGGCGGAGCGGCGGCTGGACCTGTCGCTGGCGCTGCCCCACGCGCTGCCCGCGCAGGTGGACGTGGAGAAGGTGGAGCGGGTGGTGATGAACCTGCTGTCCAACGCGGCCAGGTTCACGCCGACGGGCGGGCGCATCCACGTGTCGCTGCGCGCCGACGGGGGGACGGGGCGCCTGGAGGTGGAGGACTCCGGTCCGGGCGTGCCGCCCGCGCTGCGCGAGGTCATCTTCGAGCGCTTCAAGCAGGGCGACACCGACGCCGCGCAGGAGGTGGGCGGCACGGGCCTGGGGCTGGCCATCACCCGCGACTTCGCGACGCTGCACGGCGGCCGCGTCTGGGTGGAGGACGGGCGGGAGGGCGGGGCGCGCTTCGTGGTGGAGCTGCCGCTGCGGGCGCCGGAGGGCGCGCGGCTCACGTCCAGCCCGCGCGACGTGGAGGCCCGCGAGGTGACGGGCGCGGCGCGCGCGGAGGTGGACCTGCTGCGCGCCGCGCTGCCGGACCCGGAGGAGGTGGCGGGCCCCGAGGACTCCAGCCGCCCGCGCGTGCTGGTGGTCGAGGACACGAGCGAGATGCGCCGCTTCGTGGTGGAGACCCTGGCGAAGGACTTCCACGTGAGCAGCGCGGCGGACGGCGTCGAGGGGCTGCGGCGCGCCGAGCGCTTCCTCCCGGACGTCATCGTCAGCGACATGATGATGCCGCGCATGGGCGGCGACCGGCTGGTGCGCGAGCTGCGCACGCGGCCGGGGCTGGAGTTCACGCCCGTGCTGCTGCTGACCGCGCGCGAGGACGACGCGCTGCGCGTGGAGTCGCTGCGCGCCGGGGCCCAGGACTACGTGGTGAAGCCCTTCGTGTCCGAGGAGCTGGTGGCCCGGGTGACGAACCTGGCCGCGGTGAAGCGCACGCGGGAGGTGCTCCAGGGGCTGCTGGCCGCGCGCTCCGTGGACCTGGAGGCGATGGCGCTGGAGCTGGGCCGCCGCAAGCGGCAGCTCGAGGCGGCGCTGGAGACGACCGCGCGCGCCAGCGAGTCGCGCAGCACGCTGTTGCAGCTGGTGTCCCACGAGCTGCGCACGCCGCTGTCGGTGCTCCAGCTCACCCAGCACGCGCTCCAGCGGGAGCTGTCCGGGCTGAACCCGCGGGCGCTCGACCTGTTCGACCGGATGAGCCGCTCCACCGCGCGCCTGCGGGACATGGTGGAGATGGTGCTCCAGTACAACCAGCTCGAGGAGGGGCGGTGGGTGGTGCGCCGCGAGGCGGTGGACCTGGGCGAGGTGGCGCGCGAGGTGCTCGACGAGTCCCGCCTGGAGGCCGAGCGCAAGGGCCTGTCGCTAGAGCTGACGCTGCCGCCGGGGCCGGTGGAGTCCCGCACGGACGCGCGCCTGGTCCAGCTGGTGCTGACCAACCTGGTGTCCAACGCGGTGAAGTACACGGACCAGGGGCAGGTCGTCGTGGAGGTCCAGCCGCGCGGCGAGGGGTGGCGGCTGCGCGTGCGCGACACCGGCCCGGGGATTCCCTCCTCGGCGCAGTCCCGCGTCTTCGAGCCCTTCGAGCACCTGGAGCCGCTGGAGCACAAGTCCAGGCCCGGCGTGGGGCTGGGGCTCACGCTGGTGCGGGAGATGGTGGCCGTGCTCGGGGGCGCGGTGTCGCTGGTGTCGCGGCCGGGGCAGGGCAGCGAGTTCACCGTCGAGCTGCCGTCCTGAGCGCGTCCAGGTCCTCGTCGCGGGTGAGCGGGTTGATGAGGGTGACGCGCAGGTAGGTGCCCCGGGGCAGCCGGGTCTGCACGAGGTAGAAGTCGCCGCGCGCGCCGCGTCCGGGACGCCGCGTGGGACGGTGCGCGCGGAGGCGGGGCTCGCCGGGCGGCAGGTGGGCGAGGCTCCAGGCGGCTCGCGGAGCGGAGGCTTCGCTGCCGCTCCCGGGTCCCGCCGTCCTCCGGATTCTGGGGGTGAGAAGACGCGCGAGGCCGCGTGGCCCCCCACCGCGTCGCTCCACGCGTCTTCCCACCGCATCCGGCTACGCCCGGGCACCCCGGGCCGGGTGTGTTCCGCGAGGCCCCGTCCTCACGCGTCCGCGCGGTGCCGGCCACTCCCCCGAGACGGGCGGCGCCGCGAGACGGCGTGGGACGCGAGGAACGTCGCGTGTCTGGAGACCTCGCGGGGAGGCGGAGGTCCCGCTCAGCCGACATGCGTCAGTAGGGGTCGACGCCCCACTTCTCGGACGGAGTCTGGGTGTGCGAGGCCTCGAGTCCCGCGGCCCCGAGGTTGAGGACGGCGCCGATGCCCTCGACGACCCCCTGCTTGACCTGGCCCTTGACGAGGCTCGCGAAGGAGTCCCGGGCGAAGGACTGGGACTCGATCAGGTGCGCGGTGATTTCGCTGCGCTCCCCCTGCTCCACCTTGTTGACGTTGTCGATGACGTTCCTCTTCGACCGGGCAGAGATGCCGACGTCGAACACGTCGAGGCCGAGGTTCACGACCTTGACCTTGTTGGGGTAGTCGGTCGTCTTGCCCTGCGTGGACTGCTCGATGTCCTTCCGGTCGGGGACCTGGAACGTGTGGCTGGAGGGCTTGCTCAGGGTTCCGAACAGCTTGGTGAGCTTGTTCATGACGCGTTCTCCCGGCGGCCTCGATTGCCCGCCGTGGCAGAGGGTTGATGTATTTGTTGTCGGAATGTGTGGGTAGATGTTGCCTGTAGACTTTCATCAACTCACAGTGAAGGTATGTGTACGTCATTGGGAGGATGGCGCTGCGTGGCCGAGGAGGGCAGGCGACGAGGCGGCGTGATGCGCGCGGAAAGCGTCCACAATGTCCCGGTCGGGGTGCTGGCCGCGCGCGTCGCGGGGCCAGGAGCGCTCGCGACGGGAGACACGACATGGCCGAGCCGAAGGTGACGATCACCTACTGTACCTCCTGAGGCTACAAGCCTCGGGCCGCCCGTGCGGCGGCCGCGCTGAAGGACGAGTTGGATGTGATGGCGGAGCTCAGGCCCGGGCCGTCGGGGAGCTACGAGGTCGCCGTGGACGGCAAGGTGGTCATCCGGAAGGAGTCGCTGGCCTTCCCCACCGACGCGGAGGTCGTGGAGGCGGTGGACAAGGCGCTGGGACGCTGACGCCACGGGAGGCTGGCGGTCCTCGCGGGTCGCCAGCCTCTGTCCGCGCCGCGCGACCAGCGTGCGATTCGGGCTTTCGCTCGCGCGCCGGCTCGCTTAGCCCGGACCGATATGGCTCCCGCCCATCCTCCCGGTCCCTTGCTCATCACCGCCTTCAACGGTGTGGTGGCCGCCTATGAGCGCGCCACCGGCGCCACCCGGTGGACCTTCACCGTGCCGGGCAAGTCCGTCCCCGGCGTGCGTCCCCGCCCGACGCACGTCGCGGTGCATGACGAGCGCGTGCTCGTGTTCGCCGGTGGCTCCGAGGGGATCTTGAAGAAGAACACCTTCGTCGAGGTGCACGCGCTCGACTACCTGGAGGGCCACCTGCTCTGGACGCAGCGGGTGGAGGGCCACCCGACCTCCCAGTTCACGGGGGCGCAGCTGCTCGTGGAGGGAGGGCAGGTCATCGTGGCCTGGTCCGACACGCTGGCGGCGTTCGATGCCGCCTCTGGCCGTGTCCAGTGGCGCCGCGTCAGCGAGCACGGGGACGGAGGGCTCTACCGAGCCTTCCTCGACATGGGCGTGCCTGGCGCGCGCTCGCACCAGCTGCTCTGAGCGCCGCGTCTCCGACGTCAGGCGACGTCGCGCTTGATGAACTTCATCGGCGCGCGGTCGTTGCGCCCCTTGCCCGCGGCCTTGAGCGCCGCGGGGTCCAGGCCGGACAGGTACAGCGCCGTCGCGTACACGTGGCCCGCGTCGGAGACGAAGCTGCTCGGGCTCTTCGTGCGGCCGGTGATGAGCAGGCCCGTGTCCGGGTCGTAGGCCGGGTCCAGCGTGCCGTCCGGCATGAGGGGGATGCCGTCCAGCGACGCGCTGCCCACGCGGCCGAACTGCGAGTTTCCGCGCACGGTGCCCCCCAGGAAGGCCACGCTGTTGACGCGCCAGTGCTGGCAGCAGTCCTGGGTCATGATCTCCTCATACTTCTGCGCGTCGGTGACGTCCGCCTTGGCGAGGATGGCCTCCACGTCGCCTTGAATCGTGCGGCCCATCTCCGAGGCCAGCACGATGGTGGTGTAGTCGTAGTAGCTGCGGCCCGTGGCGCCGTACGGCGTGGCCTTCAGCTTCGCCACCAGCGTCTTGAGCGGGGCCCAGAGGTTCTTGCGCATCATGTCGCGCTGCTCCGTCTGGCCCTTGTTGCTCATGATGCCGCGCCGGTCGCGGTGCGTGTCGAACTGGCGCAGGCCCCGGTTCTCGATGAAGAAGCCGATGGACAGGCCCTTCGTCATCAGCTCGTACGTCATCAGTGCCTGCACGTTGGTGTTCGGCGTCTCCTTGGTGCGGGCCGGGTTGCCGTTGATAGACGACGAGTCCGTCGCCTCGTCCGCGGCGGTGATGCCGAACTCGGCGCGCGCCGTGGCGTCCGTGAACAGCGTGCGCGGGTCCAGGTTGATGCCGCCGCCCGCGGTGAGCGCGCGGTGGATTTGCAGCGCGGAGTTGAACGCCCGCACCGACTCGCTGTTCTTCTCCGCCAGGAAGCTGGCCTGGAGGTTGTCGGTGAACTGGCGGATGCGCGCGTCGCGCTGGCCCTGGGCCACGTTGCCCAGCGAGGACAGCCGCTCGCGCATGGCGCTGGGCGTCTTGCCGTAGATGGTGTGCGCGTGCACCGGCCCCAGCTTCTCGTAGTAGCCGGTGCCCTCCGGATAGGACGGGATGGACAGCTCGCCGTCCGCGAGCCAGCGGTGCCAGGAGACGTGCGGCAGCAGGAAGCCGTTGCCGTACGCCTCGCAGAACGCCTGCATCACCGTGCGCTCGTCCGCGTTGCGCTTGCCGGACAGCGACGCGCTGTACTTGCCGTAGTGGTACTCCCACCGGCCGCCGGAGTGGAACGTGTTGCCGTTGTGGCTGGAGACGACGGCCAGGTCCGGGAACAGCTCCAGGCCGTCCTGCGCCAGGTAGCCGTACTGGATGTTGCCCTGCGTCCTGGGCGGGTCCGACGGCGAGGTGCCGTAGTTCCTCGGGCGGTAGCGGTGCTGGGTCCACGAGGGCACCGGGCGCAGCTCCCCTGCGGGGATGACGCGGACGGAGTCGTTGGGCGTGTGGACGGGGTTGAACATCGAGTACCCATCCCAGCCCCCCTCCTGGAACCAGTAGATGAGGAAGCGGGGGTTGTCGGCCTCGGCGGCGGCGGCCTCGGCGAGGCCCAGCTCCTTCTTCGTCCCCGGGACACCGAAGGCGCGGAAGAAGCGGAGCCAGTCCAGGGTGCTGATGGCGGCGCCCGCGGCGGCGCCCGCGAGGAAGTGGCGGCGGTTCATGGCGGCGGTCCTTTGCGGTGCCCTAGCGGCGCAGGTACTCGGGGGAGGTGGCGAGCGTCTTGAGGACGGCCTTCAGGCTGCCCCCGCTCTCGTGGCTGACGTCCCACAGGCGCTTGTAGATGACGCGCTCGTCCTCCTGGTGCCGCATCTCGCGGCCGAAGAAGAGGGCGAACTGCGCGTTGAGCGTGCGGCGGATGAAGGCCTCCTTCTTCACCGCCTGCGTGGCGAAGGCCTCCATGCCCTGACCCTTGAAGGCGTAGGTGGCGGCGAGCCCCCGGTCGGTGTCGTCGAGCGCCTGCCCCTGGGCGTCCTGCGTGCGGTAGTTGCCCTCGTCGTCCCAGCGCAGGCGCTGGTGCGCCAGCGGGGTGAGCGTCTGGTGGCACGAGTAGCAGATGCTGGTGGGGTCCACCGTGGAGGCGGCCGTGGCCGCGCCGCGCATGTCGAACACCTCCGCGGGCACCTCGTACAGCGTGCCCATGAAGTCCGTCATCACGCGCGCCGCGTAGTTGTAGTGCGGCAGGCCGGGCTTGTTCTTGATGAAGCCCTTCATGGTGAGCACGCCCGTCTTCCCGTGCTCGGGCGCGCGCGCCACCTGCTTGAAGGTGGTGTCCACCGAGTAGTCGCCCACGAGCAGCTCCTGGAGGGGCCGCTCCTCGCGCACCAGGTACGTCCACAGCCGCGCGGG
>Ga0164243_10015773_pt1 | contig 10417 bp, 6 predicted proteins | sample OricompcompostOP_FD_108781 | JGI IMG/M metagenome (GOLD analysis project Ga0164243, IMG submission 108781) | Organic Plus compost microbial communities from Emeryville, California, USA - Original compost - Organic plus compost (OP) | ecosystem: Engineered > Solid waste > Mixed feedstock >... | reverse complement strand
TGTTTCTGGCAGGCACAAAGTATGCTTCTGGATGGTGCATCCTTGCCTGTTCTTCCTTTCTTATGGTTGTGCTTGTTGATTCAAACGGAAAAAGAAGAGGCGAGTAACACTATCTCTGGAGGATAAGAGAAATTATGGAAGATAGTATCATGCTTTTCAATTTTTAAATGGTAGAGATGGAGTAATATGAAGAGGAGCATTGTGCAGATGCTATGAAGTTTGGTGGGTCGTCCTTCGCTGTCTTTCTCAAAATGGGCCCCTTGTGCTACAAAGTATAGAAAGAAAGCATCCAGGTGGTATAGTAAGCTGAAGTTGAGCCGGTAGGTGGAAAATGGTTTCGGAGGAAGGAGAGGACCGGGTGACATAAAGAAACTGTATCACAAAGAAGTAAAGGGTGAGTATGGATTCTCACAGAATACAGAAGAAAAACAGCGGGGATATGGTGGCAGGCAGCGGAACGGTAGGCTCATTGAGTGATAAACTGGACAGGAAAGCGCATTCCGGGGTGAGTGCCCGTCTCTCCTGGCGGCTGCTGATCGGTCTGGTCCTCTTTGGGGGCATGCTGGTGCTGGATCTCTTCCGCCTGGGACAACCAAGTATCTGGTTTGATGAAGCCTTTTCGGTTGAACTTGCGCGTCTTCCGTTCTCTCAGGTCTGGCATCTGGTGACTGACGCGGAACCGAACATGAGCCTGTATCATCTCTTGCTGCATGGATGGCTTCAAATCATGGGATGGTTCGGGATCTTGCCAACAGAGGCTGTGGTTCGGCTTCCTTCTGCTCTCTTCATGGCTTGTAGCGGACTGATCCTTTATTTCTGGGCCTCGCGTTATCTCGGTTTGCTGGCCGCGACGGTTGGTGTTCTCCTCTATGCATGCAACTTTTTACAGCTCACCTATGCACAGCAAACGCGTGCATATGCCTTGCAAGTCTTGCTCCTCTGCCTGGCCTGGTCTGCCCTCTTTGAGGGATTGACCCAACAGAAGAAACGCTGGTGGATCTGCCATGTGCTGGCCCTGATCGGCGCGATCTATGCTCATATGTTCAGCTGGTTGATTCTATGCGGGCAACTGGTCGGGCTGCTCGTCATGGCCTTGCTCAGTCAGGAATGGCGAGAGCGCATCATGGCTCAGAAAGTGCCGCTTGGTATCAGCGTGCTGACCGTAGGTGTACTGAGTATTCCGCTGGCGCTGCTCATTCCGCGTGGGGCTAAGACGGGCTGGCTACCAGCGCCGCACCTGGCTGAGATTGTAAACCTGCTCTATACCATTGGCGGCTATCAAAAGTATTTTCTGGTGGTGCTGGCTCTGATCGCGCTTGTTGGCATCAGTGTGGCGTTGCTACGTTTTGTCTCGTTCAAGGGACGTATCAACAAGCTATACGGAGTGCCTGGATCGGTGGTGCCGATCGTCTGGGCACTGTTGTGCTGGTTCCTGCTGCCCATTGTGATCGCTTATGTGGTGTCGTTGAGTCCCTGGCGGCTCTTTTCTGCACGTTATCTGGTAACGGTTGTGCCTCCCTTCCTGTTGCTGGCGGGAGTGGGGATCGCGGCACTGCGTCAGGTGTGGCTCAGGGGGATCTGTCTGCTGGTGTTGCTGGCGTTGGCTCTGACTGGAACGAGCTACTATTATCGCAGCGCGCAGGTGGAAGACTGGAATGCGGCCACGCATTGGATGCAGGAGCGCGCCCGGACAGAGGACGGCCTGGTATGCTATGACAATACAGTGCAGCAGGGATGTCAGATCGCGGTTGAATACTATCTGCACGCGTATCCTGGTCCCGCTCATTTCGAGCCTGAGAGCCCCGGGGCCTTCTCCTGGCAGATGTTTGGTCCTCTGCGTTCCGCTGGACCGGATGAGGCCGTTGATCCGGCGGCACTACAGCGATACGGCCAGAAACACGCGCGCATCTTCTTCATTGTCGGACGTGTGCGTGATGACGCGGCTTCGGCTCGTCTGGAGCAGGCGCTGAGCTGGATGGATCAACATTTCCACAAGAACGCGCAGTATACCTCGCGGACTGTCTCGATCTATCTCTATGAGACAACGCCGTGAGGGGCATAGAGCATGCAATTTGTGGTAGTATTGAGACGAGAGCTAATATAGACAAGGATTCGACAAGAGGAGAACAGGAGTATTTTTGGCATGGCAGACGGGTCATTTAACGAACTCTATCGGGACACGCTAAAGGATGTGTTTCTACGACTGGCGAATGAGCAGCTTGAGCAAGGAGCTGACGGCCTGACCTGTGCCGATACCTATGCTGAGCAGGGAAAACCAGAATTCACGCTGGCTTACCTGCTGCTTACAGAGGTTGCAGACGAGGTAAAGCGGGATATTCTGGCCCGTGCCTATGAGCAGCGGGCGCTATTGTCGGAGCAAAAGGCCGAGGCAATGGCCGAAGAATTTCATCGTCCATTCCCGATGATTAAGGTTGAGGCGCAAAAAGATCGTACCGCGGCCAGACAGGTGCGTTCAGGCAAACGCCTGCGTCGCGAAACAAGAGCCATTTCGATTCAGTTGAACTAAAGCAAAGAAGCCCTGACAAGAGACCAGGGCTTCTTTGCTTCTTTCGAGAAAGCAGGCAGTTTATTCCTGCTCCTCAACGGTTTCTGTTGTTGAGTCTGTCGTAACGGGTTCTGTTGCTTCCTGTTCGGAAACGGTGTTCTCGTCGAACTCCTCAGTGGTGTCCTGAGGACGTTTGCCATTTGTCGTCGCGATTGAAACGACCGCATCCCCATCGGCAACATTCATCAGGATCACGCCCTGCGTAATGCGGCTGGACTGCTTCACCAGATTAACATCTGTACGGATTACCACTCCGTTTGCGGACACAATCATCAGATCGTTATCCTTCTCAGTAATGATACGTGCCGCCGCCAGAGGGCCCGTTTTATTGGTGATGCGGAAGGTGATCACACCGGTGCCACCACGTCCACGCAGCGGGTACTCGCTCAGAGAGGTGCGCTTTCCATAGCCTTTCTCAGTAACGGCAAGCACCTCGCTGTCCTCGCTATCTTTCCGGGCCACGTTGAGCGATACCACGCGATCGCCATCCTCAAGCCGGATACCACGGACACCGCCGCTGGTGCGGGAAGCCCGCCGAAGCTGGTTGACGGCAAAGCGGGTGGCATGGCCATGAGCGGTGACAAGTAGCACGTCATCATCTTCGCGAGCAAGCTTGGCGCCGATCAGCTCATCATCATCTTCAAGATTCATTGCGATCAGGCCGGCACGGCGTACGACCTCAAATTCGGACATAGCCGTTTTCTTGACCTCGCCCTTGCGGGTTGCCAGAATCATATAGTCACGGCTTACGTCTTTCGGGACAGAGACAATCGCTGTGACGCGTTCGCGCTGCTCAATCGAGATCAGATTGATGAGATGCTCACCGCGTGCGGTGCGGCTGACATCGGGTAGCTCAAAGGTGCGAAGCTGGAAGACGCGCCCACGATCGGTAAAGAAGAGCAGGCTGTCATGCGCATGGGTGACAAGCAGGTGACGGACGGCATCATCCTCGCGTGTAACCATACCTGTAACGCCGCGTCCACCCCGGCGCTGTGCGCGATAGGTGTTGGATGGCAGGCGCTTGATATAGCCCTTCTCAGTAAGCGTGACAACTGCTTCCTCGTTCGGAATGAGGTCCTCATCCTTGAACTCGGTGACTTCAGCTTCCTGAATCTCGGTGCGCCGTGGGTCGCCATACTTCTCTTTCAGATCCTCAAGGTCCTGCTTGATGATCTTGCGAACTTCATTGATATCGCTCAACACCATCTGATAGTAGTGGATATGGCGCTGAACTTCCTGCAACTCGTCTTCGATTTTCTGCCGTTGCAGTGCGGCCAGGCTGGAGAGGCGCATATCCAGGACCGCCCTTGCCTGCTCGTTCGAGAAGCCAAAGGTTGTCTGTAGTTCTTCGGCCAGACCTGCGGTATCGCGCCTGGAATTGCGAATCGTGTTGATAACCGCATCCAGGTGGTCGAGAGCGAGTTTGAGCCCTTCGAGGATGTGGCGGCGTGCCTCGGCCTTTTTCAGGTCGAATTGGGTTCGGCGTGTGATGACTGACTCGCGATGCGAGATGTAGTGCTGCAAGAACTTCTTGAGCGTCAGCGTCTGTGGCTGCTGATCGACCAGTGCCAGCATATTGGCGTGGAACGAGCTCTGCATTGCGGTGTACTTGAAGAGCGAGTTCAGGACGCTGTGAGGATTGGCATCACGTTTGAGTTCGATGACCACACGCATGCCCCGGCGGTCGGACTCATCGCGAATCTCGGAGATGCCGTCGATCTTCTTATCACGTGTGAGCTCAGCAATTTTCTTGACCAGCTCAGCCTTGTTGACCTGATAGGGAAGCTCGGTCACAATAATGCTGATGCGGCCGCGTTCAGATTCCTCAATCTGCGTACGGGCGCGAATTACAACTCGCCCCCGTCCATTTGCGTACATATTGCGGATACCCTCACGGCCCTGGATGATGCCGCCGGTCGGGAAATCTGGCCCGCGAATAATGCGAGAGAGATCTTCGGTGGTGGCATCGGGATGATCAATCAGGTAAGCGATGCCATCGCAGACCTCGTTCAGGTTATGGGGGGGAATATTCGTTGCCATACCGACAGCAATGCCGGTAGAGCCGTTCAAGAGCAGATTGGGCAGACGAGCCGGAAGAACGGTCGGTTCTTTCCCTGTGTTATCGTAGTTTGCGCGAAAATCGACGGTATCTTTCTCGATATCGCGCAACAGTTCGTCGGCAATTGCCGCCATTTTGGCCTCAGTGTAGCGCATGGCTGCCGGGGGATCATCATCTTGCGAGCCGAAGTTTCCCTGTCCGAGGACCAGGGGATAGCGCATAGACCAGGGCTGTGCCATACGGACCAGCGCTTCGTACACGGGCGCGTCGCCGTGGGGATGGTAACTTTTCAGAACCTCTCCAACAGTACCTGCACATTTACGAAATTGGCGCGTGGATTGCAGGCCCATTTGTTCCATTGCGTAGAGAATACGACGGTGTACAGGCTTGAGCCCGTCTCGAATGTCGGGGAGCGCCCGGCTGACGATGACGCTCATCGAGTAATCGAGATAGGCACCCGTCATTTGCTCAACAATATTGACCGTTTTTATGTTACCTAGTTCCATTGAAAAACATCCTCACAAAAAAAATCAGACATAGCCCACCGGCGACGTCGGATTGTAGTGCTCTTTCGCTTTATGAAGGCCTGGAGGGGACAAAGAAGATACTGTATTTTTGCAGTTAGAGGGCGCATGCATCGCACCTCTGAACAAGCATCAATATTGAATCCAGCATACATCTATAGTATAGCACATTTGGGTCATTGAAGCGAGTTTTTACCCTCTGGTAATGGTATGTTTAGGGATTAAAATGCTGCTTGACAAGTTGATACAAAATTCACCCTGTTCTGCCCTATGTTTTCAAGATAACCTGTGGTATGATTTAATGCAAGAGCGGGATTTGCGGGAGAGTAGTATCATCTTGTTGTCACACAGACAGGCGCGTAGTATGGCCGTGATACTGTAGCCCTAAGGGAGTGACGAGCGTTATGGTTTTGCCTTTTACGGATCAACAGTGTTTTTTTGTAGCCATTCTGGCATTTATAGTGATAGGCTTTATAAGGGGGTGGAAGCGTGAACTGATATCCCTGGTTGCCGTGCTGCTGGCAGTTTTTCTCATTCGGCCGGATAGCGGAAGAGGCTTCAGTCAATTTATCAGCCGCTTACCTCAGATCTTTTCGTTTCTTATCACCGGCTCACAGGCGAATGCGCCCCAGCCGGACGCATCAACAAGCAACTTTCTTGGCGGCCCGTGGGGGTCGATTGTGCTGTTCATGGCGATTGTTTTGCTCGGCTATTTCCTCGGGAATAAGGCTTTCCCCAAGCCGGGTGTCCCTCAGGAACGCTTTCTCGGTGTGATTCCCGGGATTATTTCCGGGGCCTTTGTGATGGCGTACCTGAGCAGCATGATCCCAAAATCGCCGAGCGGGCAATCTCTTCTTTCCGTTGCAGTGCAGGCTCCTGATCCAGCAAATTATATTCCTGTCCTTTTCTTGATTGCGATTGTCGCTGTAATCATTGCGTTAGTTGCCGCACGTGCAAAGCAGGCCAAAAAGTAGAACCATTCTCCATTCTTTGTAGAATCTCAATGACCGTGTTAGCAAACAGTGTGAGTGTATAGCGGTCGGCAAGCGTGAAGTGTTGAGGTGACGAATGGCCGAGAAATCCGGGAACAACACGGCTGGCGGACAACGGAAACGTTCTGGCTGGCGTATATCCCATTTTCGGCGCGGGGCAGATCGAAAGTGGTACTTCTCAGGACAGCAGCCGGGTGAAGTGGTGCGGATGGTGGTGCGCAAGCACTGGTGTTTTATGGTGCGTCCTGCTTTGCCCGCGATAGCCTCGGCGCTGGTATTGATACTGCTCCTCTGGATGAGTACTATTCTCCCGGGTGATCCACTGATTTGGTGGGCGCTTTGCGGAGTAGCGTTTCTGGCGTTTCTTGTCTTTGCTGTGATGTTCGCGTCTCGCGATCTGGTTGCCTGGTGGTTTGAGTCGTTTATTATCACGAACAAGCGTATTATCAACACGCGTGGCCTGTTTCAACCAACGCGCAAAGAGGTCTCCAACGACAAGATCGAGCAGGTTGGAATCGGCTTTAACTCGCTTCTGGGACATGTCTTCCACTATGGGACCGTCTATGTGTACCTTGATGGTGGTGAACTGATTATGGAGGATGTCCCCAATCCCAAACGGGTCAGGGACGCCCTGCATGATATCAGTGAAGACGTCAAAGCAAAGAAGTCCGGGGCGCCGAAGAAAGAGCAGCCCATGCCAGAAGATCCGGTGATGGCGGCTGTTCTTGAAGAGCTTTCGAAAGGGAAAGAGGTTCCCTCGCTGGAAAATGCAGACGCGGATTTACCACCTCCACCGGGAGAGGGAGAGCGCTTCCGGGGCCCGCGGCGTACCTTTGGCGGAATTCTTCGTATTCCTGCCGGTGTGCGCTACAGCTCTGGGGAATATACCGTGAAGTATATTCAGCGGTCGCGCTACGTGCTCTGGCGAAATCTGGCGATTCCGTTTTTGATCCTGTTGCTGGTGCTGCCAGTAGCCTTTTTGTCACCTGCCAGTGGTATCATTACACCGTCCATTCAGGTCTACTGGTGGTTTATCATGGGGATGCTTGTTGTTGGCTGTCTGGTCGCCATGCTCCTCATCTACATGAACTATGTCGATGATTTGTATATCCTTACGAACAAGCGCATCATCGACATCAACCGCCATTTCGTGCTGCTGTTTGAGCGTCGTGTTGAGACAGAGTACTCCAAGATCGTGAATTTGAAGGTGCAGGTCTCCAATCTGTTAGAGCGCTTTTTGGATGTTGGCAACCTGTATATTGAGACGCCGGGAAACAATCCCGATATTGTGTTGCGCACGGTTGATGATCCCTTCTCGCTCATGGATGAGATTCAGGGAATCAAGGGGTTCAAGGATCGCTACGACAAGGCCAAGAAAGAGAACGAAGAAAAGGAAAAGATGAAGCTCTGGTTTGGAACCATGTTCCGACAACTGGAGGCCCGAACGCGGGGCAGAGGAGCTCCCGATTTACGTGAAAAGGACATACTAACGGCGATCGCCTACGCGCAGGAGTGCGGTTTTGATGTCTCCGTGCTGGCGGAGGAGCCAGACCCGGGAATGGGTGTCCCCCCTGGCTTTGTATTGAGGCAGGAGCCGCCCGCAGGAACCTTAATGGAAGAGGGGAGCACCATCGGATTGGTGCTCAGTGCCAGCGGTAAGGCCGCCACGCTCAGTAAGCCCTAGAGAAGTGAGGAAGCCCCGGCAGTCTCGTCGGGGCTTCCCTTTTTATGCGTTTAGCGTGTGCCGCCAACGCGGGCCAGCAGAGCCACACATTCGATATGATAGGTTTGCGGGAACATATCGACGGGCTGCGCCGAAACCAGACGATAGCGTCCACCAGAACAGAGTGTCGCGATATCGCGGGCCAGAGTGCTTGGGTCACAGGAGACATAACAGATGGCGCGGGGGGCCATCTGTTGAAGAGCCCAGAGCGCCTTTGGATGGCAGCCGGTACGTGGGGGATCCAGCAGAGCCAGATCAATCCGTTCACGGCGATAGTGCAGGGTATTTAGCACGCGCTCAAGAGGTCCCTCAATCGATGTGATGTTGTTCTGGTTGTTGAGCGCTGCGCTGGCGCGTGCATCCATTACCGCGCTTGGCTGTGACTCAACCGCGATAACGCGAGCCGCCCGGGGCGCAAGGAACGACGAGAAGAGGCCAACGCCGCTATAGCCGTCCAGTACGACATCTGTGCGCTGTGGCTCAAGCATTGCCAGGGCCCGTTCAACCAGTACCGCTGTCTGTACCAGATTGACCTGAAAGAAGGAATCAGCGGAGACGCGGAAGCGGCGACCAAGTACGACGTCTGTCAGGAACTCCTGACCCACAAAAATACGGCCATAGCGTCCGCCGACACGCTCGATAATCACACCAACCATTGCGGGCGAGAGGCCGAGTAACTCCTGCGCAAGTGCCTGTGGGTCCTCGATCACCGAGCCGGGACGCGCGTGAACGGTCAGGAGTGTGGGTACGGCCTTTGCTGTCGCGAAGCTGTTCAGATTGTTGTTAGTAACAGCGCCGATTGCGCCCCGAATCTGAAAGCCCTGAATCATCTGACCAAGCTCATCACCAAAATACGCTATAAGCTTGGCACGAACGAGTTGATAGATATGGTCAAGAGCCGGATGGAACAAAGGAAAGCTCGGTAAATCTTGCACATCGTGGCTGTCTGCGATCTTTTGTCCGATTTCTCCCGACGGTCCAACTGTGAACTGTGCGATACTGCGGTAATGCCAGGGTGGAACCTGAGGCGGCATGCCAATTGTCGGGTGGACCAGTGCATCGGGCTGCTTGCCAATGCGAACCAGCAGCTGACGTACAATATGGGCCTTCCACGTGAGTTGAGCCGGGTAGGCAATGTGCTGCCACTGGCAGCCGCAATCAGTCAGCAGTGGGTAAGGTGGCTCAATGCGTTCTGGAGCAGGACGAAGAATTTCGAGCAGCTGCGCACGTGCGTGCCCACGCCGCTCTTCAACGATCTCAACACGAACCCGCTCCCCTGGAATCCCTCCAGGGACGAACAGAACGCGTCCTTCATAGCGACCTACGGCATCACCTCCGTAGGCAAGGTCTGTCAGTTCAACATCAATACTCATGTTCACCTCGGCGGTCACCTGACGACATGCTTCCGTAGCGGGCGGCGTTGCCCTCGGAAGGTGCGCCGCTCATCCGTTACAAGATGAGGAAAGCGCGTGCTCTGTCGTTGATGTCCGTCCCATCCTTCCAGCGAAATTTATCTGACTATCCACAACAAACAAACGATTACTACTTAGCCCCAAAGGGATGTCTCGTCCCTTTACGCAGGATTCGTTCCTGTGTAGGTCGAAACGCTCTCTGATGTGAACCTGCACCACGGCCAATCGGAGCAGAAAAATTCGTTGCTTTTCATTTTAGAGCGGTAGCGGCTGTCTTGGCTGGCCGTATAGCCGTGTGCCGAAGCGGCTCAAGAGGACGGCACCAAGCCCTAACAATCCCGCACCAAGTGTGATAAGCCAACCGATGTAGGGGAGAGACCCGGCTAAAACGAAAACTGTCAATCCCACTACGACCTGTGTTAACCGAGTGTTATAGCCTGGAAAAAGCTTGTGCACTATATATTCGCCGATCAGGCTGCCAACGGCGACAGTGCCGAGTGCCCAGGCGGCAATGAGCACAACCAGGACGATGATAGCTAAAGGAATCGAAACAATTAACGCAAATAAGACGGCAAGAAAGAGCGGGGCAAGCACAACGCTGAGCAGGCCCAGAACCAGACTCCGGCGCAGCTTCTGGGTGATTGTGGTGCGTACTAGAACGACATGTTCCGGCATGAGTAGCGTGAGCAAGGCACCCAGTGCCAGCCAGGTCAGGAGAAACCAGAAACGAATAGCCGGGTTAGCCTCTCCAAGCAGGACCATTCCTGCACTTTTGGTGCATTCAAACAACGAGCCATGCAGTTCGGAATCGTTGTCATTGGTCCACTGACTCTGGCAGAGGTGAACGTCTCCATTCACATGTGCGTTGTCTTGCAGGGTTACACCCCCGGCATACACCATCACTTTCCCGTCAATCTTTCCATCAATCACTACAGAGCTGTTAAACGCAACAACATCACCTCGGACGATGCCACGAATAACAACCGTACCACCAAATACAGTAAGATTGCTACAGATCACCTCCCCACTGGTGATAACCACCGTTTTTCCGAAAAATGGCTGATGATACTCGCCTGTACAGTGCTGCTCGCTCGGACTCCGGGCGGCTGCGCTCGCCGTGCCGGATGTTGTCGGCAAGAGG
>Ga0164243_10015772_pt1 | contig 10417 bp, 14 predicted proteins | sample OricompcompostOP_FD_108781 | JGI IMG/M metagenome (GOLD analysis project Ga0164243, IMG submission 108781) | Organic Plus compost microbial communities from Emeryville, California, USA - Original compost - Organic plus compost (OP) | ecosystem: Engineered > Solid waste > Mixed feedstock >... | reverse complement strand
GGCGTCGATATGCGCCTGGTCCTCGGCGTCGACGCCGGTCACGGCCTCGGCGATCTCGCTGTTGACGGCATCGACCGCCTGGCCGACGCCCCTGCCCATCCAGCGCGCCTTGTCGCCGTCGCGTTTCTCGACAGCCTCATGCGCGCCGGTCGAGGCGCCGGACGGGACGGCGGCGCGGCCGAAGCTGCCGTCCTCCAGCGTCACGTCGACTTCGACGGTGGGATTCCCCCGGCTGTCGAGGATCTGGCGGGCATGGACGTCGATGATCGCGGTCATTTCGGGATCGCACCTTTTTCTGGACGCTGGATGGGCTGCGCTCTATCCGCAGGGGGAGCGATAGGCAACGCTTCGCCACCCCCGAAAGGCGATCCGCGACCTTGCCGATGTCCGATTTTCGGCGGAACATAGGCAAGGGGGTGAATGTTGGATTGGCGACAGCCGCAACGCTTGCGACGGAGACGTAGATGGCCACGACCCCAGACGATCTGCCCGAAAGCCTGAATGACGACACCGCCGCCGCGGCGGAAAAAGCCGTCACGCCGACGGCCGCCGAAATCGAGATCAATCCCACGGGATCGAAGGCGCGCGCCGCCTTCGCCGCCGCGCGCGAGAAGGTCGGCGAGCAGGCGAGCGGCATCAAGGATCAGGCGACCGGCAAGACCCGCGAATATGCCGCCCTTGGCAAGGACAAGGCGGTCGAGGGCCTCGACAGCGTCACCCGCCTGATCGACGACGCCGCTTCCGCGATCGACGAGAAGGCCGGCCAGCAATATGGCGATTATGCCCGCAAGGCGGCGTCCGCCGTCGCCAACGTCGCGACCACGCTGCGCACCAAGGATGTCGACGAGCTGCTGGAGGATGCGCGCGGCGTCGTCCGCAAGAGCCCGGCGCTGGCGATCGGCGCGGCGGTGGCGGCCGGCTTCGTGCTCGCGCGGCTGGTGCGGGCCGGCAGCAGCAGCAGCGGCGGCGGCAACGGCGACGAAGCTGCCTGAGCGGTTCATGGCGGGGGCGGACAAGGAACCGGACAAGCCGATCGGCGAGCTGTTCAACACGCTTGTCGAGCAGGGCGGCGAGCTGGTCCGCGCCGAGCTGGCCGTCTATCGCCGGATCGCGCTGCGCAAGGTGTTCGCCGCGCGCGCGGCCGTGGCGATGATGCTGGCCGGCATATTGCTGGCGTTCGGATCGGCCAGCGCCCTGGTCATCGGCCTCGCCATCGGCCTGGCCCGCTTCGTCGGTCCGGTGGGGGGCGGCGTGCTGGCGGGGCTGATCGGATTCCTCATCGCCGGCCTGCTGTTCCGTGAAGGCTTGAAACGCCTGCCCAGCATCACCGTGCCCGAAGGACAGGAGAAGGAGGAGGCCGGCGCATGATCGGCGACGAAGCGGATCTGGCGCTCGCCAGGCTGAGGGCCGAGCTGGCGCGCAAGCGGCTGCTGGGCACGCTGGGCGACATCCGCGATCGCCTGAACCCGCGCACGCTGGCCGAGGAAGCCTGGGAATCGGTGCGCGAGCGCGGTGGGGAGGCGGCCGCCGAGATGGTGCGCACGGTTCGGGAAAAGCCGGGCCGCAGCGCTGCCATCGCCGGCGCGATCGCGCTGTTCATGGCCCGCAGGCCGATCGCGCGCGGCGTGATGTCGCTGCTGAACCGTGGCAATGAAGACGAAACCGATGGAGCCGAGGACGGTTCTGCCGAAACATGATCCAGACCCGCCGGTCACGACACCGGCACGAGGAGACGAGCGATGAGCAATAGCGGGAAGGACAGCGCGGAACGTGCGGGCGGCCATGCCGGCGGGAAGCTGGGCGAGGCAAAGGAGCAGCTTCGCGGGCGCGCGCAGGCGACGCGCGCCGCCGCGGCGGAGGCGCTGGAGACCGCGCGCGGCAGGGCGAGCGAGGCCCGCAGCGCCACGATGGCCGGCATCGAGGAAAACCCGGTCTCGGCGCTGGTCGCCGGCATCGCCATCGGCGCGGTGATCGGCGCGCTGCTGCCCCGCAGTGAGCGCGAGAAGGAAACGCTCGCCCCGCTCGGCGCGAAGCTGAACGAGGCGGCACGCACCGCCGTCGCCGCCGCCAGGGAGGCGGGCAAGGAGACGCTGGAGGAAATGGGCATCAACAAGGACGCCGCCTCCACGCAGATCAGCAAGATACTGGAAGCTGCGACCAGGACGGCGACTGCCGCCGGCGGCGCGGCGGTAGAGTCCGTGAAGAAACACTGACATCGGTGTTAAAGCGCGGTTCACGACGCCGTCGCCATGAAATGCCCGAATTATACGGAGCTTGTTTGAATGAATCTGTCGCGTACCTCCTTCGTTGCCGCCGCGCTCGCGCTGGCTTCGGTCGTCGCCCCGGTCGGCTTCGCCGCGCCGGCCCAGGCCGCGATCAACAATCAGGACCCGTCGGTTTTCATCTCCGGCCTGGCGCAGGAAGGCTTCGGCGCGCTGCGCACGGGTGATCGTGCCGCCGCGAAGGCCAAGTTCCGCGCGCTGCTGGCGCAGCATTTCGCCGTCGATGCGATCGGCGACCGGCTGATTCGCCGCTGGAAGCCGACGCTGAAGCCGGATCAGCTTGCAGCCTACAAGGCCGCGCTGCCCAACTACATCATCGGCATCTATGCCGACCGGCTGTTCGAATATGCCAATGCCGACCTGAAGGTGATTCGCACGCAGAACGCGGCCAACGGCGCGGCGGTGGTCTCGCAGGTGACGAAGCCGGGTCAGCAGCCGATCAACGCGATCTGGTCGGTGGTGAAGACGCCGCAGGGCTACAAGGTCAGCAACCTGACGGTCGCAGGCATCAACCTTACGCTGACGCAGGCGGCGGACTTCGATTCCTATATCCAGCGCAACGGCTTCGACAAGCTGGTCGCGTTCATGAAGGCGCAGGGCTGAACCCGGCGCGACGAGCCCGAAGATGGGGTTTGCGCTCCTGATTGTTGCGGTGCGGCGTCCATGCTAGGCGGGGCCAAACCCACAATCAGGGACATGTTCATGAGCAAGCTCCACCTCGTTTTCGGGGGCCGGGTAAAGGATCCCCGCACGCTCGAATTCGAAGATCTGAAGGCGATCGACGTCGTCGGCTTCTTCGACGACTACAAGTCGGCGGAGAGTGCGTGGCGCTCGGCGGCGCAGCGCACCGTCGACGATGCCGAGATGAGATATGTGGTGGTCCACCTCCATCGCCTGCTCGAACCGGAACTCTGAAAATCAGGGTTGCGCCACTCGACGTGAAGGGCGGGTTCGCGCACCGCGATCGTCCGACCTGACAATGAAAGCGCCACCCCGGCCCCCCGGCCGGGATGGCGCTTCCTCCCCCCTTGCGTAAAGCGATCAGCGCAGCGCGAGCTGCTCGGGCTTCTTCGTCTTGCGCGTGGCCCACTGCACGGGCCGGTCGTCGCTGGCGGTGCGCACGAAGCACTCGCCGCCTTTCGCGCGCACCCGCTCGCACACCGAAACGGCGTCCGCGCGTGTCCGGAAGCCGGCCAGGCTGAGGCGATAGACGGTGCCCACCTGCTGCAGCGCGAACGTGCTGCTCGACGGCGTATAATCCTCCACCATCCGCACCCGCTGCGCGATGCGGTTCCACGCCACCTCGACCCGGGCGGCCGCGCTATAGGCGCCGAGCTGGACGACATAGTCGCCATCGGCCTGGCGCACCGCCGGCTTGGCGGCGGGGGCCTTGCGGACGGGCGCGACATAGGCGGCCTTCACCGGCGCCTGCGCGGCGGCGATCAAGGGCGGGGCATAGGCTGTCCTGATGGGCTTGGCGGCCTGCAGGACGACCGGCGCCTGGCGCGGGACGGGCGGCGCGGCATATTCCGTCGCGGCCGCCGCAGCCGTCGGAGGCGCGACTGAAGGGGTGGCTTCCGCCAGCACAACGGCCGGCGCTTTTTCCGCTACGGGCGCGGGTGTTGCGACCGGAGCAGGCGCGGCCTGCGCGACTTCGACCGCCAGTGCCGGCTCGCTCACCGGCAGGGCACGGGCAACCGGCGCCGCGGCGACCGCGACCGGGGCGGCCTGCGGCGCGGCCGGCGTCGGCCCGGTGTCGGGCGCAAGGGCCAATGCGGCGGGCTGGCCGGTATCGAAATGCGGCTTCACGTCCAGCACGCCGGCAACCTGGTCCCAGCTCGCGCGCGGCTGGGCGAGCATGGCCCATTCGAGCATGCGATGGCTGATCTGGTCGGCCGGCAGATCCTGCGCGGCCGTCGCGCGGGCTTCGGCCCAGCGGCCGGCGAGCGCATAAGCGAGCGCGAGATTCTGCCGGACACGGGCATCGGCGCCCTCGGTGCGGGCGGCGCCCTCCAGCATCGCGACCGCGCGGTCGGGTTCCCCGGCAAGCGCATAGGCAAGGCCGAGATCGCTGGCCGGGACATGGCCGTCCAGCGCATCCAGCCGCATGCGGGCGGCGGCCGGGCTCGCCGTCGCAACTTCGGAGAGCGCGAGGTTCAGCGCGACGCGGGGCTGCTGCGGATCGAGCCGCAGCGAATCGCGGAAGGCGACCCGCGCCGAGACGAAGCGCCCCGCCAGCAGATAGGCGTGGCCGAGCAGCGCGCGCTTGCCGGCGTCGCGCTGGCTGAGCGCAACCGCCTTTTCCGCCTGCTCGACCGCGCGCTCGGCGTCGCGGGCCTGGATCGCGGCGGTGGCGCGCGCCGCCGCGCGATCCGCATCCCGCTCCGCCGAGGGCGCGACCGAGGACAGGGTTGCCGGGCGCATGGCGGCAGGCTTGCAGCCGACGGTGACGAGCGCGAGCAGGGCCGCCGAAGTGGAAAGCCGGAACAGGACGCTGGTCTTCATCGCTTTTTCCTTTTTCAGGAGCGCGGCGGGCCGGACGCGGCGCTGGAGGCGAGGTCGTCGAGCCCCGGCACCGATTCGAGATAGGCGTCGAGCGCCTCGATCAGCATCTTCTGCGCCGAGCGGTGGCTGACGGCGCAGGCGAGCCGCAACCGCAGATGGCGTTCCGCGTCGAGGCGCAGGGTGAAGGCGGCCTTGGCGCGGGAGCCGGGCTCGATCCGGTCGCGGACGACGGCCTTGCCGTTCGCCTTGCCGTTGACCTTCGTCGTGGCCTTCGCCCTGGCGCGGCCGTTCTCGCGCCTTGCCGGCGCGGCTTCGGCGACCGGCGGCTTTCCGGCAGTGTCGGCGTTGCGGCTGAATTCCTGCTCGATCTCCGCCTGCTGTCGCAGCACGGCGGGCAGGGGTGTCTGGGCGGGTGCCGGGCTTTCGACGCCCGGCAGCGGCGTCAGGAAGGAAGCGGCCGGCGTCTTGGGCGTGTCGAGATCGTCCGGTTCCTGGTCGCCGGTGCCATAGAGGCCCATGTCGTTCCAGCCGAGCTCGTCGCCCGGCTGGACCAGCGCATGGCCCTGCGGCCGCATCGCCGGGCGGGCGAAACCCTTGCGGGCAAGCAGGCTGGATGTGAGGGAGGCGAAGGGGCGCGTTTCGCTCATCATCGCCCCCTCAGTGCTGGACCACGCGGCGGCCGAAGCCGGACGCGGGCCGCGCCGTCGCCGCACCCGCCACCTGGCCGGGCGCCGCGAATACCGTGCGGCGGAAATTCTTTTCGAGCCGGTCGGAAATGTAGGTCCAGAGCGCCTCCACCTCCTGCGCCGATTTGCTCCTGGGATCGACCTCCATCACCGTGCGGCCGTCGATCATCGAGGCGGCGAAATCGGTGCGATGATGCAGCGTGACCGGGGCGACGGTGCCATGCTGCGACAGGGCGACGGCGGCTTCGTAGGTGATCTTGGCCTTGGGCGTGGCGGCGTTGACGACGAACATCAGGGGCTTTCCGGCGCGGTCGCAGAGATCGACGGTGGCGCCCACGGCGCGCAGGTCGTGCGGGCTGGGGCGGGTGGGGATGACGACAAGCTCGGCCACCTGGATCACGCTCTGAATGGCCATAGTGATCGCCGGTGGCGTATCGATGACGGCAAGGCGGAAACCCTGCTGGCGCAACATCTCCAGGTCGGCGGCGAGCCGGGCGACGGTGGTCTGCGCATAGGCCGGCATGTCGTCCTGCCGTTCGTTCCACCAGTCGGAGAGCGATCCCTGCGGATCGATGTCGATGAGGACGACGGGGCCAGCCCCCGCGCGCTGCGCCTGTACGGCCAGATGGCCCGACAAAGTCGTCTTGCCAGACCCGCCCTTCTGCGATGCCAGCGCCAATACCCGCATAACCATTCCCCGATAGTCGTCGCTACCGTCTCGAATGCCATCGTGCTGGCTAAGAAGTAGTTAAGCGGAACCCGAGTTGCGGATAATGCTGACAAGGGCCGTGACGGATTGTCAGCCGGTCGTTAACCACATCATGATCGTGGGGCGGCATCCGATGCGCGGATTTGTCTGCGATTCGCGGTATGGTGAAGGGGGCGAGGAGCAGGATGACGGCGACGGCCGGACTTGCGGTGATGTGGCTGGCGGCCGCGGCGCTTGGCGATGCGCCGGCGGTGGCCGATCCTCCGCGCCCGGCCGGCGGCGCCACGCCTTCTAAGGCGCAGCCGCCGCGCGACGGCAGGGCCGGCGTCGCTGCGTGGCGCCGGGGTGACTATAATGCCGCGCTCGCCATCTGGCGCCCACTGGCGGAGGCCGGCGATGCCGAGGCGCAGTTCAATCTCGCCCAGGCCTACAGGCTGGGCCGCGGCGTGCCGAAGGACGAGCAGGCGGCGATCGAATGGTATCGGCGCGCGGCGGGGCAGGGGCTGACTCCGGCCGAGGCCAATTACGGGCTGCTGCTGCTGGAAAAGGACCGCGATGCCGCGATGCCGTGGCTGGAAAAAGCGGCGGCCAAGGGCGATGCGCGGGCGCAATATGTCGTGGGCACCGCGCTGTTCAACGGCGATCCGCTGCCGCCCGATCCGGTTCGCGCCTATGCGTTGATGAGCCGGGCGGCGGCATCCGGCCTGCCGCAGGCGGTGCGCAGCCTGGGCGAGATGGATCAGTATCTGTCGCTAGAGCAGCGCCAGCGCGGGCTGGCGCTCGCCGGCGAAATGGCGAAGTCCCCGGTGCGCGCGGCATCGCCGCCCGCGCCCGCGGCGTCCGCCGATCCATCGCCGCTTGCGGCACCTGCCGCCCGCCCGCCCGTGCCCGCGGCTAACGGCGGCGGGCGCTGGCGCATCCAGCTCGGCGCCTTTGCCGACAGCGACCGCGCGGAAGGATTGTGGCGGCAGGTCAGCGCGGGCAATGCCGTGCTGGCCGGCAAGCAGCGCTATCTGGTGAAGGCCGGATCGGTCACGCGGCTGCAGGCCGGGCCCTTCGCCAGCCGCGCCGAGGCGGAACGGGCCTGCGCCACGATCCGGGGCGGCGCCTGTTTCGCTGCGATCGCTCCCTGATTTCGGGCACTTAACGATTTATCCACAGGCTATCGCCTAGCCGGTCTTCCGTAGGGAGACGATCCGATGGCGATGGGCACGGCCGTTCATGGCGATTTTACGCGGGGCTTGGCGATGGCGTCACCCTGGCGCCGCCGGCGGATGTGCGTGCTGGTCGCCGACATGCCCGTGCCGGCGGCATTATGCGCGATCTCGGCCGCCGGTGCCGTGGTCGAGACTCCGGCGCGGCCCCGGCTGGGCGCCATGGTGGAGCTGCGTCACCCCGAGGCGGGCGACATCCGCGCGGAAGTGGCCGGGATCTCGGGCGAAGGGGTGGTGCTGCGCTTCGATCGCGGCGCGGCGGCGGTGGCCTTCGCGCTCGTCGCCATCGGCGCCGACATGAGCCGCCGGGGCTGAGCGCGGGCCGGGGCGCTGCCCGTCAGGACTGATCTTCGTAAGCGAGTTGCAGGATGCCCCAGTGGCGGCCGGCGACGTGGATCGACACGATCACCTGCTTCAGCAGCCGTACGCCGCCGCCCGCGACAGGCCGGCGATAGGCCTTCAGCCAGAATGGCTGGGTCATGCGGCACTGGATGCGCTGATCCTCATAATCGAAGAAGACCTGGTGCCGGCTGTATTCGGCGTTCCATTCGGCGTCGTCGCGGCGCGGCTGGGACCGTTCGGGCATCTGCACGGCGCCGAACGTGTTGCGATCGGTGAGCGTCATGCCGAAGAATCCGGGCAGCGCGCGCGCCTGTTCCTGGTGCGGGCGCGCGGCCGCCACGATCCGGTCGGTGGCGGGGTGCAGATATTGCGTCGGATCGGTGTCGGGGATCGGATCATAATGATCGGAAAACAGGTCGTCCGCGCTGATCCGGCCGGCGGCGATGTCCGCCTCCAGCGCGGCGACGATCGCCTGTGCCGCATCCGTCGCGAAGCGCACATAGGGCGTGTCGGGAATTTCGATCCCGGTTTCGGCAAGATGCTGCAGCAGCACGTTGGTGTCGTCGCTGACATTGCTGAGCCGCTGGCTGAGGCGGACGAGATCGGCGGCATTGGCGCTGGATGTCGAGGTGAGCGCATCGAGGCCGCAGCGTATGCCCGAAACCGATCCCACGATCGATTCCAGGCTGCTCGCCACCGCGTCGCTGTTGTCGGAAAGCCCGCGCATCAGCATGTTGAGGCTGCCGACCAGCGTTTCGATCTCGCGCGTGCCCTCATGCGCGGATCGCGCCATGTTCACGCCCGTGCCGATGCGTTCCAGCATCGCCTGCGCCTCGGCGGTCAGTGCGCCGATGGATTGGTTGATCTTGCTGGTGGCGGAGGCGGTTTCCTGCGCGAGCTTCTTCACCTCGCTCGCCACGACGGCGAAGCCCCGCCCGGCGTCGCCGGCGCGTGCCGCCTCGATGGTGGCGTTGAGTGCCAGCAGGTTGGTCTGGCCGGCGATCTCGCTGATCGCCTCCGTCACGCTCGCCACCGTCGCCAGCGCGGCGTTGAAGCTGCCGAGGCCGGCGTGAATCTGGCTGACCTGCTCGATCAGGTCGACGACATTGTCGGTGGCCGATTCCAGCCGCGCGCTCGAATCCGCGATCACGGACCGGGCGGCGGACGCCTTCTCCTTGGCGTCGCGCGCGGTGAGCGCCACGGCGGCGCGGTCCTGCTCCAGACGGTCGGCATCGCCGCCGATCTGCTCGACGGTTTCGGCCTGCTCGGTCACGCGCTCGGCAAGCGCGGTGATGTCCGCCTGGAGGTCGAGCGTCCTGATTCCCAGGTCACCCGACAATTTCGCTACCTTCACGACCGTCTGTGCGATCTGCATTTCCGCAATCCCAACTGGATTCGCGGATAATGCGGAAAATTGGCTAACAAGCCGTCAATGCTGCGGACGGCGCTTCCGTCCCTTGCCGGCAAGGCGATAGCGCTTCGCCTCGATCGTCTCGGCCAGCAGCGCCGAGATCGCCGCCTCGTCGCGCGTGAGCCGGCCGCGGCGTAGCCAGGAGGTGAGGAGGACGAAGGCGATCATGCCCACCGGCGCCACCATCAGGATGGACCGCTCGACCATCGTCAGGATGGGCGACCATAGCAGGTAGATGGCGAAGGCGACGATCGATACGGTCCACCATATAAGATAGAGCCGCGTCTTCTGCGGCACCTGGAAATGGCCGCGGATCAGTGTCGCCGGGCCGTCGCGATAGATGCGGGCGTCGAGCCCGAACTCGCTGTCCTCGGCCTTGCTGCGATGGCGGCACCGTATGTCGAGATGGTGCCGGTCCACTATGCCGGCGAACAGCATGTCGGGCGCATCGGCGCCGTCGAAGCTCACTTCTTCGGGCCGCACGATCTTCGGCTCCAGCCGGCGCACGCATTCTTCCGGCGGCAGCGGCGAACGATAGCGCGCCTCGCGGCCCAATATCTCGCGGATCATGGCGTTCCCCCCGTCACGCCCTCAAGCGGACCCTGCCGCCGCCTTCACCGGTCGCCTTCCTGCGCGCGATAGCTGCAGCCCGCCAGCGTCGCGCCGGGATGGCTGTCGACGGTGCTGATCGTGAGCGCGGTGACATAGGTGAAGGGCATCTTCAAATCGTCGTCCCGCTCGATGCGTTTCGTCAGCTCGCGCTCGCCCCGGAACTTGCTGCGGTCCGGGATCATGTTGGGCACGGCCAGCCCGGCGGCCAGGGTTTCGGCATCGACGCCGTCCAGCACGGCGACCACGGCGCTGCTGGAAAAGGCGATATGGTCGGCGCGATGGCCGAACGCCTCGACCGGCGCGGGAAGGCGATATTCGGAGAGAAGCGGGTCCGGCCCCTCGATCTTCGCCCAGCCGAGCTGCCGGGCGCCATCTTCCGTTCCCGCCAGCCAGAAGGCGAAGCCGTTATAGGTGCGCACATCCAGCTTGCAGGCGATCGCGTCCTCAATCCGCACCGATTTGGGATCGAAATCCTCATCGGCCGCGGTCTGCGCTGCTGCCGGTGTCCCGGCCAGCAGCGCGGCCATGAGGATTGCCGTTCGCATCAGGCGTTCTCCAGCAGCTTCTCCCGCGCGATCTTCTCTCGCCAGACGAGCGGTGCCGTATGGTGCACGCTCTCGCCGGTCGCGTCCACGGCGACGGTGACGGGCATGTCC
>Ga0164243_10015771_pt1 | contig 10417 bp, 9 predicted proteins | sample OricompcompostOP_FD_108781 | JGI IMG/M metagenome (GOLD analysis project Ga0164243, IMG submission 108781) | Organic Plus compost microbial communities from Emeryville, California, USA - Original compost - Organic plus compost (OP) | ecosystem: Engineered > Solid waste > Mixed feedstock >... | reverse complement strand
CGGCGATCGCCGCGGAGGGCAGCGCGAACCCGGCCAGCACGGCCAGCAGCGCGAGAAGCCTTCGACCCACGGCGGTTCTTCCCTTCTGCCGAAGTGAGAAGAAAGAACCATCCCCGAGCACTTCTCGTCAATGCTCCACAGCCGACTGCCCCGAGCTGCTGACGAGGAAGGCACCGAACTGTTGCGCGGCCGACCCACCGCGGGCATGACCTGCGATCACGGTTCGCCCCAGCGGGCCTGCTGCCACTGCAGCGATTCCGGCCGGGAACCGTCCTGGAGGTGTTCGAGCAATCCGGCGCGCAGATCCCGGAACGACAGGATCGAATTCTTCGGGAACAGCAGCGCGCTGCCCGCGTCGAAGCGCAGCTTCGGGGTCTCGGCGAACGGCTCGGGGTTGCAGGTGTGCCAGGAGGTCAGCTCGCCGTCCTCGGACTCCTCGGTGTAGTTGATCACCCCGACCTCGGCGTCCGGATCCGTCACGACCCGCACGTTCTGGTACGGGCCGGGGATGTCGTCGCTCTCGTACGGGCGGTCCCACACGTACAGCCGACCGGCCGCGCCCGGGTTCGGCGGGCGCAGCACCTTCTCCACCAGCGCGGCCTTGTCCTCGGAGCTGTGCGCGTAGTGGCGCTCCCCGGCCACCACGGCGGTGGCCACGGTGATGCCGAGTTCGGTGTTGCGCGCGCCCACGGCCTCCGAGCGCAGCGCGTCCAGGCACTCCCGCGCCTCCTTGAGCGCCTTGATCGCCGCGCCCTGGTGCACCACCAGCTCGCCCCAGTACGGGTGGCCGTGGATCTTGTTGAGGTCGGCGTAGCAGGCGTTGGTGGTCTCGATGAGCTTGTCCACCGCGTCCAGCGGAACATCGGCCAGGCGGGCGAAGATGACCGCCAGGGGGTCGACCGGGCCGTCCTGCAGAGGCGGATTCGACATGCCTTCGTTGCACCCCACGGGAGTCGATAGCTGTTCTCGCCTGGAAGCGCCGTCCGGTGAATGATGCCAACACCCGTGCCGGGGACCGACGGCGCCCACCGCGGCCAGCACACTACCTGTCGTGATCTCCCGGTCGCGCAGCGCGGCCCACCCCGCACTGGGCCCCCGACAACAGCAGGTCAGACCCCGTGCGAGCGGATCAGCTGGCGCGGCCGCGCAACAGCCCGTCGGCGGGCTCGGCGGCCGCGGCCATCCCGAGCAGCGAGCGCCCCAGCGGGTCGGGGTCGTCGAACCCGATCCGGCCGACGACGTCCTCCGGCAGGCTCAGCATGGACATGGCCACGCCCAGCATCCCGGCCTCCAGCAGGCCGCCGCCGCGCGCCGAGATCGGCTCGCCCACCGCGGCGTGCAGCTGCACCGCCGAGTCCGCCCCGGCCAGCGCGACCTCGCCGATCGCGGTCCGGACCTGCGGGTTGCGCACCGCCTCCAGGTGCAGCTCGAACAGCGCCAGGAACTGCGAGCGCGCCGAGGTCACCATCCGCCGCAGCATCGCCAGGTACAGCGCCTGCACGTCGGCCTGGCCGAGCCCGTCGGGCATCTGCTCGCGCAGCCGGTGCATCGCCGCGGTGTGCTGGTCGGCGAGCTGCCGCGCCACGGCCGCGAGCAGCGACTCGCGGGTGGCGTGGTAGTTCTTCGTGGTGCCCTCCGGGAACCCGGCCTCCCGGTCGACCGCCCGGTGCGTGAGCCCGCGACCCCCGTCGCGCGCGAGCACCTCGACGGCGGCGTCGGCGAGTTGGGCTCGGCGATTCCTGCGCTGCGGCATGCAACCCCTGCTGATCCTGCTCCGTGTGCTGCGGCCGGTCGACGAGGCGGCGAGGGCCCCGGCCGACCTCTCAGAGTAATCATTGTAGCGGCGAAGTGATCACCGCAGCGTGATCAACGCGCCCGGCGCGCCGCCCGATCCGAGCCGGTTGCCGCCGGGCACCGCACTGGTATAGACCCGCAGCGTTCCGTTGATCACCCACCCGGGAGCAGCCCCGTGCAGCACGCCGAACCCACCCTCGACCACCTCCGCCGCGTCGGCGAGCACAACGCCACCGCCCTCGCCGAGGCCGCCACCGCGCTGCTGAGCTGCGTGCGCGCCGACGGCCTGGTGTGCACCGCCGGCGCCGGGCACTCCCTGGCCGGGGTGATGGAGTCGTTCTACCGGGCCGGCGGGCTGGCCGCGGTCCGCCCGCTGTACCACCCGGACCTGCTGCCGCTGCACGGCGCGGTCGCCTCCACCAAGACCGAGCGCACCCCGGGCCTGGCCGAGTCCGTCCTGGCCGAGGCCGGGTTCCGCGGCGGCACCGACGCCCTGGTGGTCTTCTCGAACTCCGGCGTGAACCCGTACCCGGTGGAGCTCGCGACCACCGCCGCCGCGGCGGGTTCCCGGGTCGTCGCCGTGACCTCGCCCGCCGCCGGCGCCGAGGCCCCCAAGCGCGCCGGCACCACCCTGGCCGAGCAGGCCCACATCGTCCTGGACACGCTGACCCCGGGCGGCGACGCCAGCTACCCGCCCGAACAGCCGGTGACCGCTCCCCTGTCGTCGCTGGCCAACGCGTTCCTCTGGAACCTGCTGCTGGTCGAGCTGCACCAGGCCGCCGAGCGCGCCGGCGTCGAGCTCCCGCTGTGGCGCAGCGCCAACACCGTCGGCGGCGACGAGGCCAACGCCGCGAACCTGGAGCACTACGGCACCCGCGTCCCCGGCCTCACCTGAGCGCCGAATCCCCGCCGCACAACGAAAACCGGACCCGACCGCGAGGTCAGGTCCGGTTCTCCACGCCATTTCCGCTCAGCCGGTGCCCAGCGCCTCGGACATCTCGGCGATCCGGCGGAGCTGCGCGGCCCGCTCCGCGGCGAGCTGCTGCTCCGGATCCACCGCTTCGTCGGCCTGCGCCAGCAGGGCGAGGGTTTCGCGCACCGCGCCCTCGGGCGGCGTGCTGACCGCCTCGACGAGCTGGTCGACCGCGCTGTCCAGCTGATCACCGGGCACCACGGCGTTGGCCAGCCCGGTGCGCTTCGCCTCGTCGGCGGCCACTTCGCGGCCGGTCACGCAGATCTCGACCGCGCGGGAATACCCGACGGCACGCACCAGCGGCAACGTGCCCCCCAGGTCCGGCACCAGGCCCAGCCCGGTCTCGGCCATCCGGAACCGCGCGTCCTCGGCGAGCACGCGCAGGTCGCAGGCCAGCGCGAGCTGGAACCCGGCGCCGATCGCGTGCCCTTGGACGGCCGCGATGGTGACCCGATCGGGTTCCCGGAGCCAGCTGAAGCCCTGCTGGAACCCGGCGATCTCGGCGTCCGCCTGCTCGGTGGGGCGCTGCCCCAACCCGATCAGACCCGGCCCCCCATCGACGTCTTCGACCCCGAACAAGCTGCGGTCCAGCCCGGCGGAGAACGCGCGCCCCCGCCCGCGCACCACCACGACCCGGACTTCCGGGTCCAGGGACTGGCCGATCTCGCGCAGCGCCGCCCACGTCGCGGGCGTCTGCGCGTTGAGCTTGTCCGGGCGGTCGAGCGTGATGGTGGCCCGCCGACCCTGGACCGTGAGCCCCACACCGCCACGGTCCAGAAGGTCGGCGTCCATCCTCGACTGCTGCAAGCGGGCCTCCATCAGTTCTGCGTTGACCGAACGGGACGTGACAGTACCCGCCGGTCGAAAAGGGACCGCAATGAACCGATCACGCCCGCCGGCTCACTTCTTCTTCGTGCGCGTCGCGCCGCCGCGGCCGCGCAGCTGCACCCCCGACTCGCTGAGGACGCGGTGCACGAACCCGTAGGACCGGCCCGTCGCCTCAGCCAGGGCGCGAATGCTCGCTCCCTTCTCGTATTTCTTCTTCAGGTCACTGGCAAGCTTGTCCCGTGCGCTTCCGGTGATCCGCGCACCCTTCTTCAGGTCAGCCACAGTGTCCCCGCCTTCCCTCCGAACAGGTCGGGCCGCTCGCGACCCCTGTCGACGCAATGATCGAACAGGAAGCCCGTAAACGCCAGGCGATCATGCAAAAAGATCGCCCAACGGTCGAGATCACCGAGCGGCGATCACCGGAGTGCGCTGCACCGTTCGGCCCATCGTTCTGTGGGCATCCGGCGGCGCTGAGCACCTACTCATGCCATTTTTCCTGCGCACAGGATTGCGCCGGGTGTGAGGTGAGAGCCGTTCGTCGGCGGGGAGCTCCCCGCCTGCGGAGTAATGATCATTACGTTCCGCAGCTGGCGGGGTGGGAAAAACCACTCGTCAGGCGAGTTGCACGAGCTCCATGTAATCAGCGGACCAGTGGTCCTCGGTGCCGTCCGGCAGCAGGATCACTCGTTCCGGCTCCAGCGCCTCGACCGCGCCGGGATCGTGCGTGACCAGCACGACCGCGCCGGTGAAGCTGCGCAGCGCGTCGAGCACCTGCTCGCGGCTGGCCGGGTCCAGGTTGTTCGTCGGCTCGTCCAGCAGCAGCACGTTCGCGGCGCTGGAGACCAGGCCCGCCAGGGCCAGCCGCGTCTTCTCGCCGCCGGAGAGCGTGCCGGCCGGCTGCTCCAGCTGTTCGCCGCGGAACAGGAACGCGCCGAGCAGGGTGCGCAGCTGCTGCTCCGGGGTGTCCGGCGCGGCGGTGCGGATGTTGGACCAGACGCTGGCGTCGTGGTCGAGGGTCTCGTGCTCCTGCGCGTAGTAGCCGACGCGCAGGCCGTGGCCGGGCAGGGTCTCGCCCGCGTCCGGCTGCTCCATGCCGGCCAGCAGCCGCAGCAGCGTCGTCTTGCCCGCACCGTTGAGGCCCAGCACCACGACCTTCGAGCCGCGGTCGATCGCCAGGTCCACGCCGGTGAAGATCTCCAGCGAGCCGTAGGACTTGGACAGGCCGCGGGCGGTCAGCGGGGTGCGGCCGCAGGGCGCCGGGTCCGGGAAGCGGATCTTGGCGACCTTGTCCGCGGTCTGCTCCTCTTCCAGGTCCGCGACCAGCTTCTCCGCGCGGCGGGCCATGTTCTGCGCGGCGACGGCCTTGGTGGCCTTGGCGCGCATCTTGTCGGCCTGCGCCATCAGCGCGGAGGCCTTCTTCTCGGCGTTGGCGCGCTCGCGGCGGCGGCGCTTCTCGTCGGCGGCGCGCGCCTCCTGGTAGCGCTTCCAGTCCATGTTGTAGACGTCGGCCTCGCCGCGGACCGCGTCCAGGAACCAGACCTTGTTCACCACGTCGCCGAGCAGCTCGACGTCGTGGCTGATCACCACCAGGCCGCCGTCGTGGTTGCGGAGGAACTCGCGCAGCCAGTTGATCGAGTCCGCGTCCAGGTGGTTGGTCGGCTCGTCCAGCAGCAGCGTCGTCGCCGAGCGGCCGCCGGGACCGGCCTCGGCGGCGGCGAACAGGATGCGCGCCAGCTCGACCCGGCGGCGCTGACCACCGGAGAGCGTGCCCAGCGGCTGGTTGAGCACCCGGTCTGGCAGGCCGAGGTTGGAGCAGATCCGGCCGGCCTCGCTCTCGGCCGCGTAGCCGCCGCGCGCGGCGAACCGCTCCTCCAGCCGGCCGTAGCGGGCGATGGCCTTGTCCCGCTGGCGCTCGTCGGCGAGCTCGGCCATCGCGGTCTGCGCCTTCTCCATGTCGCGCAGCATCTGGTCGAGGCCGCGGGCGGACAGCACGCGGTCCTTGGCCACCACCGACAGGTCGCCCTCGCGCGGGTCCTGCGGCAGGTACCCCATCTCGCCGCGGTGCGTGAGCTGGCCGCCGTAGGGCTGGCCCTCGCCGGCGAGCACGCGCAGCGTCGTGGTCTTGCCCGCGCCGTTGCGGCCGACCAGGCCGATCCGGTCGCCGGGCTGCACGCGCAGATCGGCGCCGGACAGCAGGACGCGGGAGCCGGCGCGCAGTTCGAGGCCGGTGGCAGAGATCAAGGGAAGCTCCGGGTGGGCTAGGGGGCGAGCGAGGTCGGAGGCCGTCGGCGCGGGCGCGACGGGCTGCGCGGGCCGCGGTTAATCGACGGACACGGTCGCGCGGGAGCCCCGCGCGCGGACGCGCACCGCGGCTGCCGGGGTCGCTCGCTTGCTCACCACGCCGACCAGTGTAGCGGCCGCGACCTGGTGCCCCGGGGCCCGGCCGGGCGGGCACCAGGAACTGCCGGGGAGCCGCCTCCTGCGTGGCGGCGCGTGCGGCCGACCCCGAGCGCCGTTGCTGGTGCACCGGCGTGGCCGGCCCCGCCGCGAAGGCGCTCAAGTGCTGCCGACTGCTCAGGCGAGGCGGACACGACTTCGCCGCATCGACGGCCGTCAGGCGGGTTCGTGGATTTCGACCTCGACGGCGACGGCGCGGGCGGCGGCATCGTCGAGCACGGCGCGGCGGGGTTCGGAGACGTCGAGGACCCGCGGCTCGGCGCCGGCCAGCAGCTCGTGCAGCCGCGGGTCGGCGCGCAGCGACTCCAGGGCCCGGCGATCACCGCCGAGCACCACCGCGTCGAGCCGGTCGCGCTCGGGCAGCAGCACCCGGGCGACGTCGTCGGCGGCCGACTCCAGCGCCTTGCGGGCCTGGCCCTCGCGGCGGCGGGCGAAGCGCTGCTGGGACTGGCCGCCGGCCTTGTTGCGGCCGTGCACCAGGTGCCGGTCGGTGGAGGAGGTCTCGACCCGGCCGCCGCGGGCGATGCCGACGCTGTGCGCGCCGAGCCGGACCAGCACCAGGCCGATCCGCCGCGGCCGGCGCACGTGCTCGACCAGCGGCTGCACCGCGAGCCCGTCCTGCTCGCCGTGCGGCCCGGGCAGCGGTTCGAAGGGGACCTCGACGGCGGCGGTGGCTCCGTCGGCGGCGGTGACCTCGACGCGCCGCGGCTGCAGGTCGGTGCGCTGCGCGCCGCCGTGGCCGGCGGCGAAGCGCTCGAACCAGCCCGCCAGGCGTGCGGGCTCGACCGGGACCGCGCGGCCGCCGCCGGCCAGTTGCCTGCCTCGCATGGGCCCATCACAGCACGCCGGGCGGTCCGGTCCGCACCGGCTGCGGGCGTCGGAATTTTTCGGTTTGCCCCTTGTTCGGCGAACTCCCGGTGATCTACGGTCCCGAAACTCACGCTGTTAGTTACCTGGACCACACGTCCGGAAGGTGCGTCGCGATGGCCCTCAGCTCCAGCAACGCCCGCCGGGTGGCGTTCGCCAGCCTCATCGGCACCACCATCGAATGGTTCGACTTCTTCATCTACGGCACCGCCGCGGCCCTGGTCTTCGACGAGCTGTTCTTCCCCGACGCCGATCCGCTGGTCGGCACCATCGCCGCGTTCGCCACGTTCGCCGTCGGGTTCATCGCGCGGCCGCTCGGCGGCGTGCTGTTCGCGCACTTCGGCGACCGGCGCGGGCGCAAACCGGTGCTCGTGGCCTCGCTGCTGCTGATGGGCGTGGCGACCGCGCTGATCGGGGTGCTGCCCGGCTACCACGCGATCGGCGTGTGGGCGCCGCTGCTGCTGACCACGCTGCGATTCGCCCAAGGGCTCGGCGTCGGCGGCGAGTGGGGCGGGGCCGCCCTGATGGCCGTCGAGCACGCCCCCGCGCACCGGCGCGGGTTCTACGGCAGCTGGCCGCAGATCGGGGTGCCCGCCGGGCTGCTGCTGGGCAACCTCACCTTCTCGGCGCTGTCGGCGAGCCTGGACGAGGGGCAGTTCGCCGCCTGGGGCTGGCGGGTGCCGTTCCTGTGCAGCGCGCTGCTGATCCTCGTCGGGCTGTTCATCCGGCTGCGGATCAGCGAGAGCCCGGTGTTCGAGCAGTCCGCCGAGCAGGCCCGGGACACCCGCGCGCCGGTGCTCGAAGTGCTGCGCGCGCACCCGCGCACCGTGCTGCTGGCCGCCGGCTCGTTCCTGGCCACCAACGCGACCTTCTACGTGGGCAGCACCTGGATCGTCAGCTACGCCACCACGGCGCTGGACTACGAGCGCACCTCGATCCTCAACGCCAACGCGCTGCTGGCGTTCGCCGACATCCCGCTGATGCTCGGGCTCGGACTGCTGTCCGACCGCATCGGGCGGCGCGGGATGTCGCTGGCCGGGATGGCCGGGCTGGCGGTGTTCGCGGTGCCGTACTTCCTGCTGGTCGACAGCGGGTCGATCGGGCTGTTCCTGCTCGGCGGGCTCGTGGTGCAGGTGTGCCGCACCGCGGTCTACGGGCCGCAGTCGGCGATGTACGCGGAACTGTTCAGCACGCGGTTCCGCTACAGCGGGGCGTCGCTGGCCTACCAGATCGCGGCCATCCTCGGCGGCGGCATCGCGCCGATGATCTGCACCGCGCTGTACCGGTGGACCGGGACCTCGATGGCGATCGCGGGCTACACCGCCGTGCTGTGCGTGATCTCGTTCGCCGCCAGCTACCTGCTGGCCGAGACCTACCGGCGACGGCTCACCGACAGCGGCGTGGAGCCCGCGACCACGTGATCGCCTGCGCGCTCAGAGCACGAAGGTGTCCGACCACAGCTGGGTGGTGCGCCCGGACAGCGCCTCCAGCAGCGCGGCGGCCTGGTCGTCGGTCAGCGAGGCCACGAAGTCGATCACCGCGCGGCCGCGGGCCCACAGCTCCAGCTCGCGGCCGCCGGCCGGCTCCCCACCGTCCCAATCCAGCGCATCCGGGTCGTCGGCCCGCACCGAGCGGAACTCCGCATCGGCCCGCTCGAACAGGTCGCGCAGCCGGTGCGGCAGCCGGGCCGCCTCGCTGCGGTCCACCAGCCACGAGTCCAGCGCCTCCACCAGCTTGCTCAGCAGCCGGTCCTGGCCGCGCTGGTGCAGCGCCAGGTCCGGGCGCTGCAGCACGAAGCGGCGGTGCACGAACTTCAGCACCTGCACCTCGTGCCACTGCTCGGCCGCCAGCGCCACGTGCCCGGAGCGCACCGTCGGGTGCCGCAGCACCCGCACGCCCTCCACCAGCCGGCGGGTCCACTCGCCGGAGAACGCCGCCACCGCCTGCTCGGCCTGCTTCGAGCGGTCGAACGGCACCTGCAGCAGCTTCGTGACCAGGTCCGCGACCACCTTCTTCACCGCCTGCACGAACGCCTCGTCGGAGGCGATCCAGGAATCCTTCGCGTGCAGCCGGCGGCGCAGCAGCTCCAGCGAACGGCCCGGCAGGTGCTCGGTGGTGGCCAACTCGGCGTCCCCGACCCCGGCCAGCTCGACCGCGTGCCCGAGCCACTCGGTGAGCTCGTGCGACACCGTGGTGTGCTGCAGGATCCCGACGCGGTGGAAGTCCTCCAGGTCGTGGATCGCGTAGGCGATGTCGTCGGCGGTGTCCATCACCGACGCCTCCACCGTCTGCTGCCAGCTGTCCAGCCGGCCCCGGAACGCCGCCCGCGCCTCCCGCATGTCGTCGAGCTCGGTGACGTAGCAGGAGAACTTCGCCGACCCCGTGCCCGGCAGGTCGTCCGGCTCGGAGGCCCCGCGCGGCGGCACCGGCAGGCTCCGCGGGTGCGGCGCCGGGCGGTGCCTGCGCGTCCACGGGTACTTCAGCAGCGCCGCGCGCACCGCCGCGGTCAGGTCCAGCCCGTCGCCGGTGCCGTCCGCGCCGCCGAGCACGTCGATCGAGCTGACGATGCGGAACGACTGCGCGTTGCCCTCGAAACCGTCGACCAGCCCGAACCGCTCCCGCGCGAGCCGGTCCAGCACCCGCTCGCCCTGGTGCCCGAACGGCGGGTGGCCGAGGTCGTGGCCCAGCGCCGCGGCCTCCACCACGTCCAGGTCCAGCCCGCCGAGCTCCCGCAGCACCGGCTCGCCGACCGGGTCCGCCAGCAGCCGCTCGCCGATCGCCCGCGCCACCTGCGCCACCTTCAGGCTGTGCGTGAGCCGGTTGTGCAGCAGCAGCCCGGAACCGCTCGGGCTGACCACCTGCGTCACCCCGCCCAGGCGCGCGAAGAACGCCGAGCTCGACACCCGGTCCCGATCGGCCCGGAACGGGCTGGCCGCCAGGTCCGCGGTCGGCCGCGGGCCCCCGGTGCGCTCGCTGCGGCGGGTGCTGCGTTCCACTTCGGCTGCGGTGCTCATGGCCCGCACGCTAGCGGCGGGTGGTCGGGCGGCGGGAACCGAGCCCGACGTGATCTGATGCTGGCGTGGTCGACGTGCTCATCGTGGGATCGGGTCCGGCCGGCAGGGCGGTGGCCGCCGCCTGCAGCGACACCGGTCTGGAGACGTGCCTGGTCGCGCCGGCCCCGCGGAACGCGTGGCCGCACACCTACGGCTCCTGGCTCGACGAGCTGCCCGCCGCGCTGCCGCGCTCGGTGCTGGCGGCCACCGCCGACCGGATGCGGGCCTTCGGCACCTCGCCGCACGTGCTCGACCGGACCTACGCGGTGCTGGACAACACCGCGCTGTGGAAGCACCTCTGGCGCGCCGACGTCACCGAGATCACCGGGCGCGTGGTCGGCGCCGAGCACGGGCCCACCGGTTCGACCGTGGTGCTCAAGGACGGCAGGCGGCTGGCGGCGGCGACCGTGGTGGACGCGACCGGCGCGGCCCGGGTGCTCTCCGG
>Ga0164243_10015769_pt1 | contig 10418 bp, 11 predicted proteins | sample OricompcompostOP_FD_108781 | JGI IMG/M metagenome (GOLD analysis project Ga0164243, IMG submission 108781) | Organic Plus compost microbial communities from Emeryville, California, USA - Original compost - Organic plus compost (OP) | ecosystem: Engineered > Solid waste > Mixed feedstock >... | reverse complement strand
GACGTGTGCGCGCTGCTGCTGACTGACCTGCGCGATGGGCGGCTGTATCTCGATGGGCGGACCATCCTCCTCGCCGACCCCGTTCGCGCCAGCCTCTCCGCCTGGCTTGCAGAACGTGCCCGACGCTGGCCGCACACGATCAACCCGTACCTGTTCATCAACCTGCACACCGCGGTCCGCACCTGCCGGGTCGACCCAACCTGGATCAGCACCACGATCGGGTTCTCCGCGCAAGCCATCCGCGAAGACCGAATCCTGCACGAAGCAATCACCACCAGAGACGTCCGACGCCTGTCCGACCTCTTCGGACTCACCATCGGCGGCGCCGAGCGATACACCCACACCCACCAGCCCGCCACAACCGACTGACACTCCGGTTCGCGAACCCAAGTCCTCAACTACACTCAACACCCGGAACCTCCCTTCGGTTCGTCGCGGAAATCGCTTCAGAAATCGCGAACCCATAAACTTCTCACAGACCATTGAGGACTTGGACCAGCGCGGGATAGGCGATGAAGGCGAGGAACCCGAGGAACAACGCCATGACCGGCAGCGACATGCGTTCGGTTGCCGCTTGAGCGTCGCCCTCGGCTTCGGTGATCTGGTGGGTGCGCAGGGCCTGTGCTTTGGCGGCCAAGGAGGTGCGAACCTTGGCACCCTCGGTGCCGGCCAGGCTGACCGATGCGGCGAGCTCGGCCAGTTCGGTCACGTCGAGTTCCTCGCCCAGCTGGCGCAGGGCTGCCCACGGTGTGGTGCGGGTCAGGCGGGCGGTGTCCAGCGCTCGTCGGATCTGCGCGAAGGCCCAGCCGCGGCCGATCGCGACGGAGTCACCCAGTGCGCTGTCGACCCCAGCGCCACCGGCGAGAGTGATCCACACGAGGTCGAGGTAGGCCGACAGCGCATGGCGGAACCCAGCCCGGAGTTTCGCGGCTTCCGAGCGGACCTGAAGGTCGGGAAGGACGAATCCCGCCGCGGCGAGCACGAGTCCGGCGATGACCGGGAGCCCGACACCGAGACCGAGCCCGGCGACCGTGAGTATCCCGCCCAACAGGGTGGGCAGCACCAGGCCGGCCACCGCGAGGGTGGCCTTCTCCGCGAGATGGGTCGAGCTCGAGCGGCCGATCACCGCGAGGTCGCGTGTGAGACGTGGTCCGGGCAGGCCAAGGGCACGCAATGGCGCGACCGCGGGCCGGCCGAGGCGTGCCGCCCAGCCGGCGTTCCCGGTAGCGAGGATCGGCTCCGGTCGCGGTGGTTCGGTAGCGTGAGCCAGAACGAGCCTCAAGGCTGGCCGCGGCGGGAACAGGTAGACCGCGACTGCCCAGAACCCGATGCCAAGCCCGGCGCCGAGTGCGAGGGAGATGATCAACGTGCTCACTCCTGCCTCCCGATGACCACTCGCCCGTCCTCGGTCGTCGGCGCGGCGAGGAACCGGTCAGGTTGCGGCATGCGCGCGATGCGACTCAGCCAGGCGAACCCGGCTGCGAACAACCCGCCGATCATCAGCAAAACAATCTGGCCGGTGGCACTGTCGTAGGCGCCCATGTAGCCACGGTTGAGCAGCACCACCGCCACCGCGAAGGCCAACGTGGTGCCGACGATCACCCGGACCGACGTGCGAGTGCGGGCCCGCCCGGCCTCCACACGCATCCGCATCGAAGCCTGGCCGCGGGCCGCCTCGGCCAGCGACCCGAGCAAGTCCGCCAGCTGGCGGGTCTGCTGCTCGGCGGCCAGCAGCAAGGCGGCGATCACCAGGTCGCCTACGGGGTCGTCCAGCCGCTCACCGAGCCGCCGCAAGGCTGGAGCGAGCCGGTCGCCGGCCTCGATCCCCGCCGCGAGCTCACCAACCTCACGACGGATCGCCGGCGGAGCCAACGGCGCGGTAGCGAGGATGGCCTGCTCCAACCCAGCTGCGGCAGACAGCGTGTCACGCAGCATCTCCGCCCAGGTCGCGACAGCTTCGATGCGAGCGATCCGACGGGCGTGCTCGGAGTCGCGGCCGAGAACTTGTGGCAGCGCCCAGCAGGCGAGCCCGGCGAGGATGCCGCCGACCAGCCAGCCGGTGACGAGGCCGGCTACCAGTCCGGCGGCCACCGCGAGAGCAAGCCGGAGCGAGCGCCGCGGGTCTGCGGCATCTTCGCGGCGCCGGACACGCCGGGGGAGGCGAGGGTCGGCCCCCCGTAAGGCGAGGACGACCAGTAAGAGTCCGAGCCCGGTTCCGGTGCCGAGCAGCGCCGCGATCGCCGTGGTCGCGCTGAGGGTGGCGGTCATGGCCCCCACCAGCCCTCAGGGTTTTCCAGCACGCCGGGGTCGAATCCGGCGTCGACCAGGTCATCGAGGGTGTCAGTGCGCAGGGCGCCGGCAACAGGACGAGCGCGGCGATCCGGACCGGGACGGTAGATCTCGTTGGAGATGACCTGCGGGCCATCGGCGCCGACGACCTCGCGGATCGAGGACACCACCCGGGTTCGCCGGTCGCCGGCACGAGCCAGGTGCACGACGAAGTGCACCGCCGAGGCCACCAGCAGGTTCGTAGCTTCCAGCGGGAGCCGTTCCACGCCTTGAGCGGCGTAGGAAGCGAGGCGGGTGAACGCGATCCGCGAGCTGGACGCATGCAGCGTGGCCATCGACCCGTCGTTGCCCTGGGACATCGCATTGCACATCGGGATGACCTCCGGCCCGCGGATCTCCCCGACGATGACGCGGTCCGGGCTCATCCGCAGCCCCCAGCGCACGAGCTCGGCCTGGGAGATCGCTCCCTCGCCTTCGACGTTCGGCTCACGGGCTTGGAAGGCAGTGACGTCGGCGTGGATGTCGGGGTCGTGGTCGAGACCGAGCTCGAAGGCGTCCTCGATGGTGACGATCCGTTCCATCGGATCCATCTCAGAGGCCAGCGCCCGCAGCAGGGTGGTCTTCCCGGCTCCGGTGCCGCCGGTGATCAGGATGTTCTTGCGGGCTTTGACCAGCGTCCGCAGGAACTGCTCCAGACCGGGGTCGAGAGTCCCGCGCCGACGGAGGTCCCGCAAGGTGACGGTGAGGTAGCCATGCCGCCGGATCGACAGGGCGGTCACCCCGCCGGCCGTCAGCCCCATCACAGCGAACAGCCGTTCTCCACCGGGAAGCTGGAGGTTGACCGCCGGAGATCCCTGGTCGAACCGCCGTTCCTGACTGCTAGCGCGTGCCGCCAGCAGCCGGACCAGATCGGTCAGCTCCTCATTGGACGATGCGATCGGACCGACGCGAGCACGGCGTCCGTCGTTGTACTGCACGAAAACGCGGTCATAACGGTTCGCGTTGATAGTCTCCACCGTCGGGTCGTCCAGCAACGGCTGCAACCCCGCCATGCCAAACAGCTCGTTGACGACTTCGGTCACCACTCGCTGCTCGACGTCGCGTGGAAGCAACTCCCGCCCGGCGGCCAACTCGTTCTCCGTGTGCCGTCGCAGCGCGTCGTCGATGATCCCGCGCGCCAGCTCGCGGCGCGCCTCGCGAGTGGCAGTGTTGCCGGTGCGGTCCTGCTGGTCAGCAACCCGCTGAGGCAGCTCGGCGTTCAGTTGCTCACGCAGATACCGGCGTAACCGGCTCACCGCGTCCGGCGGCTCCCCGACGGGCCAACTCGTCGGCGACTTACTCACGCCCGACCCGTTGAGCGTCTGCTCCCGTGCGGTCGGCGGCGTCATGGCCTCTGTCCTCCGGCGAAGGGCGCCGGGCGCACACCGTTGGGCGAGACAGCGGCAGGCGGGACACCCGGGACCATCTGCAGCGCCGGGATCGGTGTGTGCAGCTGGGCCGGCTCCGGCGCGGTCGGGCTCTGCCGGGTGGCGAGTTCGCCGGCGACCTTCTGCGCGAACTGCCCGAGCGCGGAACGAGCGGGCCCCCAACGCCGTGTGGCCGGCCGGCCACACAACACGGCGGCACCGCGTACGTCGTGAGGCACCCGACCCAGTGGCGGCACCCCGAGTTCGCGGGCGACCTCGGCCTCGGAGTAGCCCGGGCCGACCAGGAGAAACACGGGATTCGGAGTCCACCGGGCCACGATGGGCAGTCGCCGTGGCAGGTGCGCGAGGTCGTCGGCATGAGCACGTGACAGGAGAACCATCGCGTCGCAGGACCGGGCGATCGGTACACCCGGCGAGCCGGGATCCACGCGACCGCAGTCCACGATCACCACCACCCCAGGCTGGTTGGCAGCCTGGCGGAGCAGCTCGAGACCGCTGGCCGGATGTTGGGCAAGGGCTGCCAGCGCAGCGCGCGTCTGCTCCGCATCCGGGGGAGCGGCGACCACACGCAGCCCACCGCGGAGTTCCTGCGTGTGCTGCCAAACGAGGTCGGCATCACCGCCGCGGCGCGCGGCGGCTGCCAAGCTGACGAGCCCGGGCGTCGAGGCCAGCGAGAACCGGAGGGCAAGGTCCCCGCCCGAAGGGTCAGCCTCGACCACCAGCGCGCGCGACGGTCCCGGCCAGCGCGCGGCCAGGGCCACGGCGAACGTGGTCACGCCAGGGGACCCCTTCAGCGACAGGACGGAGACCAGCATCAGCGCCCTCCCGCGGCGAGCATCACGACCGACAACTGCCCGGCCGGAACCGCGGCGACCTGACGTGCGGCGGCCTCGGTCAGTTGAACTGACACCACCGTCGTCTGGTCGTTTGACGTGCCAGCCACGGTGGTCACCACCGCGGGCCAGACCATCCCGCCCTCCACGGGCAGACTCGCCGCCGTCCCGGACTGCGCAGGCACGAACACCACGGAGACACGCGCGCCCGGGGCGACTTCTGGCGGGAACTGACCAGGCTTGAGCGCCAGAGCGGCGATCGCCTGACCAGTGCCCGGGACCAGGGGGTCACCGACCGAGCGCGGGGTCAGCAACGCGCCGGTCGTCAAGCTCGTCGCCATCGGCCTCCCGACCACCGTGGCTGCTTGATCTACCTTGATCACGGCCACCCCGGGCTCGAGTGCGAGGTTGACCTGGCGGAGGTCCTGCGCTGTGAGCACGTGACCGACCGGAACATCACGGGCCAGCGCGAGAACTGCCTGCCGGTCGCCGGAATCGAGCGAGAACAGCACGAATCCGCCCGCGCAGGCCAGTACGAGGAGCACACCCAGAAGCAGGTGCGGGAGACTGCGGCGGCGGCCGGTTCCGCGGAACCGTGGGACGTTCTTTCCGCTGCTGACCCACGGGCCGGCTGCGGTGTCCGGGCGGTTCGTGGTGTTGGTGCTCACTCCGGTACCTCCGTGAGGCAAGGGGGTAGTGCGCCACGTCGCCGAAGGGAATCAGCGAGTGGTCCTGGTCGGATGCCGGGCGGTCAGCCGCCTCCGTTGTTTAACGCCTGTGACTCCGCGACGCGGAAGCTCGTGGTGCTCGTCGTGGTCATGTCCGGGAACGTCCCGCCCTGGCCGGCACCGGACCAGCTGACCGTCCAGTGCACGGTCGCGGTTACGCCGAACGCCTGTCCCGGCTGTCCAGCCGACGAGCGGCGGTACACGTGACCGCAGTCCGGTGAAGGGGCCGCCGGATCGCCGCCGGCGGCGTAGGGCGTCCCGGTGCCATTGCAGACAACGGTCGAGCCATCGCCCATCGACCAGGTCACTGAGCCGGGTGTCGCCGTCGCCGTCACCGAAACACCGGGCACCGAGGCGGTCGCCGACACCGGATCCCAGCCGCTGGACAACCACATCCAAGTGGGCAGGTTCACCAGCTGGTCGCCGGGCGGGTTCGCGGAGATCGTTGGCGAGGGCAGCCGCAGCTGACGGCGTGCCATCTGGGCCAGCTCTTCGGGCGACGGCAGCTGCGCCGCGCCGGGCTGCTCCCCATCGGCTATCCACACCGGAGGCCGGTACAACGTGTCCGCTGAGCCTTCTCCCGAGCATTTCCACACGTACCAGGCGCCTGGCCCTTGCCCAGGCTGCGCGGCTTGCGCGGGTGCATGACGCGGCCTTGCCACCGGAACGATGCCGCCCGCGCTCCGGCGAGGCGTGTGCGCCACGGGAAACGTGCCACCGCTGGGCGGCTGGTAGTCGCTCTTCACATACGAGCAGCTCGCCATGTTGGCATCGCCACCGGTGATCGTGTCTCCGGGGTTCGCGGGTTTTCCGTTGCCTGGCTTGGTCCCCCCACCAGGACGACCGGCGTTGGGAGCACCGGCTCCAGGAGCCTTCCCCGGAGTGCTGCTAGTGCCGGCGCCGAGCTCACAAGCGGGCGTGGGCGTTTGACTGCAGGTCGTGCTTCCCCAGCCGCCGCCGGCAACGGCAGGAGACGCAAGGCCGAGCACGGCTGCGGTGACGACTCCGGCGACGACAGCGGTGCGGCGCATGGTCAGCACGTCCCCGCGTCGTGCACGCCGTAGTCGGTGACCTTCCACGAGCCGTCGGCCTGCTTCTCCACGATCGCGTTGATCGCATGCCGGCCTCCGGGCTCGTCGTCCGCGAGCTGACCGTTGTCGGCCCGGTACTTGAGCCAGTTCGACGAGTCACCGCAGTCGGACACGATGATCTTCACCGGATCGCCCGCCGGCTCGGCCGAGGACACCGTCGGGTTGAGGATCGGCTGTCCCTTGGTCACCAGGCCGTTGTAGTGGTCGGCGTAAAGACCGCGCGACAGGTTCGTCAGCGCGAGACCGGTCGCGTGATCCCCAAGCTTCGGCGATTGCCAATCCGATGTCGTCCCGGCCTGAACGAAGTCCTCCCACATCGCCCGGTATGCCGTCAGCGCGTCCTGCTTCGCCTTGTCCTCGTCCGTCCGGGAAGGACTGGTGCTCACGGCAGTCGAGGGTGCCGGGGCGGCAGTCGACGGCCCGGACGCGACGGTCGCCGGATCGTCAGGGGTGCACGCCGCGAGCAGCACGAGGCCGGTCAGACCCGCGACCGCCCATCCGCTCATGGAGCGACGTGTTCTGCCCTGCACTGCGGCACCCCCACCACTACCGGTTGATCACTGTTCACCAGATCAAACTTTCTACACCACTGTCCCCCTGCGGGCGCAACGGCAATGCCGCACTGACTTTGAGGTCGGCATGGCTCCAACCAAGAGAAGTTCACCCTTTTGGACGCGCGTAGTGAACATTCTTGGCTTGCTTCCGGTATTGCTGGAAGCTAGGCGTCGCGTTCCCTTTTTGCGCACATCGATTGGCCGGAGTGTCCGATGAATCCGTACGCACTGGCGGCCTGGGCTGCCGTCGGTGCTGGTGTCGGCGCGGGGGTGGCGACAGGCACGCGGTTGCTGCTGCGGACGGGCGGGCTTGGCGGACGGGAGACGATCGCGTCCGCCGCTGTGACGGCGGTGCTGTTCGCCGGTCTGGGTTGGCGGTTCGGATGGGGGATCGACCTGGCCGCCTACAGCTCGTTCGCGGCGGTGGCAGTGGCCTTGGCGTTGATCGACTTCGTCGAGCAACGGCTTCCAGGTGTGCTGACCCTTGCTGGCATCGTCGTGCTGGGGGCGACTTTCTCCCTTGAGGCGGCCCGTACGGCCGGTTGCGTCGACCTGCTCCGAGCTGCGGCCGCGATGATCGTTCTTGCCGCCGGCTACCTCGTGCTTGCTCTCGCGCTCGGTGGTCTCGGCTCGGGGGACGTCAAGCTTGCTGGGCTCCTTGGCCTCGCGCTGGGGTGGCAGAGCTGGAGCGCCGTCCTGGCCGGCACAGTGCTGGGCTGGCTGCTCGCGGGAATCGCACGTGCTCTGCTGCGGGCGACGGGGTCGGTGTCCCGTGATGCTGCAATGCCCCTGGGGCCCTACCTCGTGCTCGGTGCGCTGTTGGCAATACTTGGCGACTGAAGCCGTTCTGGAATAATCGGCAGCGCGGCCGACTATTTGACTTAGCTTGCCCTATAGGTGCAGTAATCTGTTAAATCCGCCATTGGGCATACGCGATTAATGCGTCGTTTGGGCGGTCTTTACCGGTCGCGCCACGCGAGCGGCGACAGCGAAGTCGCTGCCTCGGCGACCCGCTGGGCGGTTGCAGTGGACAGGCCCTTGAGCGCGCTGTCGATCCAGCCCTGGACGCGCTGAACGCCGACCTCGCGGTACTCGACCGCTTGGAGGAGCATCTCGAGCTTGTCGGCATCGTGGGCGCACCGGGCTTCGATGGTCGAAGCGGCTTCGTACTCGTCGACGGCGTCCCGGACGGAGGTGCGGGCGGCGTCGGGTAGCCCGGCGGTTTGGTCGGCGGTGATCTGCTTGGGGTCGGGTTTGGTGAGGTAGGGCTTGACGGTGTGGGGGAGGTCGCCGGTGCGAGTTTCCTGGGTGTCGTGCCAGAGGGCGAGGTAGGCGGCGCGGGCTGGGTCGGCGCCTTCTTCGGCGGCCAGCAGTCCGGCGAGCTGGGCGACGCGCAGGGAGTGCTCAGCGACGGATTCGGGGTCGCGGACGCCGGCGTGCCACCAGCCCGAGCGCCGGATCCGTTTGAGGATGCCGAGCTCATAGCCGAAGCTGGCGATGGCGCTGGCGTCTGACACGCGTGGTTCTCCTAACGGTCGGCGATGCGGAGGGCGTAGTGCAGGCCGGCGAACTGGTCCCGCTCGGCGCGGGTGAGTTCATCGGTCGACAGGCCCACCTCGACGGCCTCCTCCAGCGGCGGGCGCAGGTGGGGCCAGTCGGTCAGCAGTGACGGGCGTGAGGCTATCAACGTGAACAGGGTGTGCAGGTTCAGCGGTAGGTGGGGCGAGGACGGCGCGACCCGGCGGGTGAGGTGCTCCAGCAGGTGCACGCCGCCCCAGGAGCGGGGGTCGGCGTGCAGCATGAAGGCGTCGTCGACGTGGTCCTCGCGCAGTTCGCCGATCCAGTAGGCCCAGTAGTTCAGGTTCGCCACGTCGGGAGTCGAGCCTGTGGTCATGGCGGTGGTGAAGTGGCGCAGCACGTCGCCGTCGCCGCGGCCGGCCAGCGCGACCGAGGCGGAGCGGGTTTCCAGCAGCCGGTTGACGTTGTCGGTGTGGATGGTCTGGCGGCTGGCGCGTGCCCACTCGCCGCGGAGCCAGTCGACGCTCGCGGGCCGCTGGTCGAAGCTGAGCAGGTAGACCGCTTGGCGGCGCAGCAGGGCTTGGTCGGGGCCGGAGGCGCGGTCGGCGATCGTGAGCAGGTGGTCAAAGAAGCGTGCTCGCTCGTCGGCGTAGAGCACGGGTTGCAGGGCTGCCGGTCCCCGTCGCCGTGCAGGCGTCGCGAGTGGGCGGAGTTGCTCGGGCAGGATTCCGGTGATCGGCCACGTGATCAGGTTCGTCAGTGACCGGCGATGCACGTTGGCGGCCAGGGGATGCTGCGCCGGGGGCAGCCAGGCCGGACCGGCGTCGACGGCCGCGGCGAGGACGACGTCGGCTTCGATGGCCTCGTGCAGATGCCGGCCCACGGACGCCGGCGCGCCGAGCCGGGTCAGGGTGGACCGGAGTCGGAGGAAGTCCCGGGTCTGCATCGCGGCGAGGGGCCTGCGGCCGGATTCCCAGCCCTGCACCGTCGTGACGTCGACACCTGCAGCTTCGGCGAACTGGTCTTGCGTCGCGCCCGCGGATTGGCGGCCGAGCTTGAGCACGAACCCCGCCACGACGCCCAGGCAGCGCGATCCCTGACTGCCGGTCGGTGTTCGTGACGCCCTCGCCATGCGTTCGCCCCCAGGTCGAGCCTCCGTCGCTGCCGCAACCCGTACTGGCAGTCCGTTCTGCCGCGGCCGCCCCGATCGTAACGTGTTCCCAAGCGATTACGGCGAGTGATCGCACACGCTGAAGGAGGACACGTTGACAGCAGTACTGAGCACCCCGATGACTGGCCAGTCTCTGGTCGAGCCGGCTTTGTTCGAGCGGTTGGTGAACCGGATCGTCGCCGAGCACGACCTCGCGCGCGGCCTCGCCGAACGCATCATGGACCAGGCGCTGGCCTTCCTGGCCGCGTGCGCCCGCAACACCGGTGACCCGCTCGCGCCCAGTGAGCTGGTGGACATCGGCTGGCACACCTTCGTCCTGCACACCCGCGACTACGCGGCTTTCTGCGAGCGGATCGCAGGCCGGTTCCTGCACCACGTCCCGACGGAGGACCACGACCCGGCCGCCAGCGGGGATACCGCCCGCGGGACGGTGTCACGGACGGTGGGGGCGATCGTGGCCGCGGGCTTCACGATCGACTCCGAGCTGTGGCCGCAGGCGGCCGGGTGCACCGGTTGCCACAATGGCTGCCACGACGACCCGCCGCCGGCCCGCGACTGACAGGGAGTTCCACGATGCCTCGCAGCACCTGGGACGAGCTTCCCGCCACGGTGCGAGCCGCGATTGAGCGCAAGGCTGGGCTGGTCGCGCGTGCCGAGGTCCCCTCGGCGGGACGCAACTCGGATTTCTCGGCCACGTTGCACCTGCGCTCCGGCGGAGTCGTGTTCTGCAAGGGCATCGCCGATGCCGAGGGCAAACGCGGCGCGATGCACCGCCACGAGGCGGACATCAACCCGTGGTTGCCCTCG
>Ga0164243_10015768_pt1 | contig 10418 bp, 10 predicted proteins | sample OricompcompostOP_FD_108781 | JGI IMG/M metagenome (GOLD analysis project Ga0164243, IMG submission 108781) | Organic Plus compost microbial communities from Emeryville, California, USA - Original compost - Organic plus compost (OP) | ecosystem: Engineered > Solid waste > Mixed feedstock >... | reverse complement strand
TCACCCGCACCCGGCACCGCACAGGCGCCCCCTCACAGCTTCTGCAGGGGATCGTAATCCGCCAGCATCTTCTCCAGGCGCGCCTGGTCCACCCTGTTGATGATCTGGCCCGCCTCCTGGCGGTCACGGATGACCTTGGCCAAGGTGAACGCCGACGTCACCAGATAGAGAACCGCGATGCTCAAAAAGCCGCGGACCCACGCATCGGTCTCCAGGTTGTAGATGCCGACGGCGGTGGCCCCGAGGGCCAGGGCGAAGGACGCGACGGCCTGACCGTAGAAGGCCGCCGTACTCTGCTGCTTGACCGGTGTCTCGCTCATGCCGACAAGAATCGGCGGATGTGGCCGCGACCACATCCGCCCGCGTACTCAGGCGGTACTCAGTTCAAGGCGCGACGAACAGCGCAGGAAAGCGAGGTGCGAGCCACGGCTTGCGCCCCCACGCGAACACGGCCCCGCGCGCCATGGCCTGCCACGGCCCCATCCGTCCCAGCGCCATCAGAAGAAACGCGACCGGCTCGGTCACGATCGTGCAGTCCGCCCCCTCCGGCACATCGGGCAGCACCTCGACCGCACCGTCGGTGAACGTGACGCCGAAGGCCGACCCGCCCCGGACGCGCAGGGCGTAACGGGCCGTCAGCGTGGAGGCGGCGGCGACCCTCGGCATCGCCACCCGCAGGAACGGCAGGCACAGCTCCACCCGCCCCGCGTCGATCATGTGCGGGCGGCCCAGTCCGCGGGCGAGGTCGTAGCCGTGGCCCAGCATGTGGGTCAGCAGGTACGAGGCGAACGTGGCGCCGTCCATGGGGCCGAGCGGGGTCACGAACGTCCGCCCCTCGTCCTGCCTCCCCAGCGCGTCCACGAACCTGTCGGCCTGCTCCACGATCATCGCGGCCAGCGGTCCCGCCGCGCGTTCGGGGAACTCGGCGAGGCTCCGCGCGTTGGCCTCGGCGAGACTCTGCGGCGTGCCGTCCCCGTAACCGCGTTCCTCGCCGGACGCGAGGTCGGCCATCAGGCCGTTGGCCAGGGCCAGGTGGGCGGCCGTCTCGCCGACGGTCCACTCCAGCCCCGGCACGGGACGGGCCGTGTCCGTCGCGCCGGCCAGGAGCACGGCTATGTCACCGGCCGTCCCCCGTATCGCCTGACCGATCGCCACTCGCGTCTCCTCGCGTCCGTCTGATCACCCACTCGTTCCGCGGCACGAAAGCAGACCCACCGGTCAGGAGCAAGGGGTGTGCCGGGGGCGAACACCCGGCCGGGGAGGACGAGCCGCTCTCAGAACGCCGAAACCCCCGTCAACGCCCGCCCGATGACCAGCTTCTGTATCTGGCTGGTGCCTTCGTACAACGTCATCACGCGCGCGTCGCGCAGCAGCTTGCCCGCCGGGTACTCGTCGATGTAGCCGTACCCGCCGTACACCTGCAGCGCGTTGTTCGCGGCCCGTACCGCCGCCTCCGACGCGAACAGCTTCGCCTTGGACGACTCCACGGCGAACGGCTTCCCCCGGTCGATCAGATCGGCGACCCGCCAGGTGAGCAGCCGGGCCGCGTCCACGTCGACGGCGATGTCGCTGATCAGCTCCTGGACCAGCTGGTGTCCCGCGATCGGCTTGCCGAACTGCTCCCGCTCCCCCGCGTAGGCGACGGCCGCGTCCAGCGCGGCCTGGGCGATGCCGACGCAGCCCGCCGCGACCGACATCCGCCCCTTGGCCAGGGCGGACATGGCGACCGAGAAGCCTTTGCCCTCCTCGCCCAGCATCGCGAACGCGGGCACCCGTACTCCGTCCAGCACCAGTTCGGCCGTGGCCTGGCCGCGCAGACCGAGCTTGCCGTGGACCGCGCGGCGCGTCAGACCGGGGGTGTCCGTGGGCACGAGGAACGCGGAGACCCCCTTGTGCCCGGGCGCGTCCGTGGAGCGCGCGAACAGCAGCACCACGTCCGCCCACGTCCCGTTGGTGATGAACATCTTCGAGCCGTCGATGACGTACTCGTCGCCGTCCCGCACCGCCCGCGTGGCGAGGTTGCCCGCGTCGGAGCCGGTGCCGGGCTCGGTCAGGCCGAAGCAGCCGACGTACGCGCCGGAGGTCAGCCCCGGCAGCCAGGTCCGCTTCTGCTCCTCGCTCCCCCACGCGGCGATCGTCTTGGCGACCAGCCCGAGGGAGACGGAGACGATGCCGCGCACGGAGGAGTCGCCCCGCCCCAGCTCCTCGGTGACCAGGCAGTACGCGAGATGGTCGCCGCCGGAGCCGCCGTACTCCTCGTCGATCGTCAGCCCGAGGAAGCCGACCTCGCCGAGCTTCTTCACGATGCCCCGGTCGACCTCCTCGGCGCGGTCCCAGGCGGCGGCGTACGGCGTGACCTCGCGCCGCACGAAGTCCCGGGCGAGCCGGCGGACCGCCTCCTGCTCGTCACTCAGCTCCAGGTCCATCCCGAGTCACCCCATGTGAATGTGAGACGCGCGTGATCGTGCGGTCGAGTAATCGTGTACGGGTAAATTAGCACTGCTAGTTTCCGACCGCAGCCCTACTATGTGCGCCATGGCCCGACCGCGCAAGCCCTTGCTCAGCACCGACCGGATCGTGGAGACGGCGCGTGCGCTGGTGGACGCGGAGGGGCTGGCGGCGGTCTCCACGCGCCGCCTCGCCGCCGAGCTGGGGGTGAGCGGACCGTCGCTCTACAACCACTTCCGCACCAAGGACGAGATCCTGGAGGCGGTGGCCGACTCGGTGAGCGCGCAGGTCGACCTGTCGATGTTCGAGGACGGCCGGGACTGGCGGACGGCGCTGCACGACTGGGCGGTGTCGTACCGCAACGCGCTGCGTGACCACCCCAACATCGTCCCGGTGCTGGCCCGCGGCCCCGGCCGGCGCCCCGCGGCGCTGCGGCTGGCCGACGCGGCCTACGGGGCGATGGTCGAGGCGGGCTGGCCGCCCGCTCAGGCCACGTCCATCGGCGCGCTGATGCGGTACTTCATCATGGGCTCGGCGCTCGGCTCGTTCGCCGGCGGCTTCGTGGACGACGCGAGCGCCTACGACCCCGCGGACTATCCGCACCTCGGCCAGGCGCATCTCCTCGCCGAACAGCAGGAGAAGATCGACGAACGCGCCTTCGAGACCGGTCTGACGGCCCTGCTGGACGGGCTCGCCTTGCAGTACGAGCAGGTACGGCAGCACGCCTGACGGCGCCTGGTGCCGCACTTGAGGCAAGGCGGACGCGTCACCCGCCGTGCCATGCGGGGCCGTACGCAGCGCCGTACGGCCCGGTGGGGGCTGCTCGCGCGGTTCCCCGCGCCCCTGGGGGCGATCCCGGCACCGCGCCCCGCACCTGAACCGACCCGGACACTTCGGTGAGCGCCGAACCGTTCCTGCCGCATGCTGGAGGGCATGACCTTCAAGGACCCCAGGGCCGGCGCGCTGGCGCGGCTGGCCTCGCTGGCCGCGGACGAGACGCGGGCCGCGTGTCTGCTCGCCCTGCTGGACGGGCGGGCCTGGACGGCGGGTGAGCTGGCGCGGCACTGCGGGGTCGCCGCGTCCACGCTGAGCGAGCACCTGGGCAAGCTGGTCGGCGGCGGGCTGCTCGCCGAGGAGCGGCAGGGGCGGCACCGGTACGTGCGCATCGCGGACGCCCGGGTCGCCCAGCTCGTGGAGGACCTCACGGCGCATATCGCCCCGGACGCCGCCGAACGGCCGCGCGGGCTGCGGCAGTCGGGCGCGGACTCCGCGATGGCGCGCGGCCGCACCTGCTACGACCATCTCGCCGGGCGGCTCGGGATCGCCGTCACCGACGCCCTCACCGCGCACGGGTTCCTGCGCCAGGACACCGGGTTCGCGCTCACCGACGCGGGGCTGGACTGGTTCGGCGCGCTCGGCGTGGACCTCGACCGGCGGGGCCGGCGTCCGCTCGCCCGCGCCTGCCTGGACTGGACGGAACGCCGCCCGCACCTGGCCGGAGCGGCGGGCGCGGCCCTGTGCCGGCACCTCCTCGACCAGGGCTGGTGCGTACGGATCGGCTCGAGCCGCGCCGTGAAGGTGACCGGCGCCGGGGAACGGGCGCTCGCCGAGCTCCTGGGCGTCGACACGGCGTCGCTGCGGTAAGGCTGTGGCTGCGGTAAGGCTGTGGCTGCGGTGAGGCTTCGGGACATCCGTCCGACGGTCGGTCCAGGGCGTGCGCCTTGCATGTGCGCAGGATCTCGTCGGACAGCTCCGGCTCGACATGCCGTACCGCCCGCGCCAGCACCATCGCGCCGACCGTCCGGCTGAGCAGCAGCACCGTCCGCTCCCGCGCCTCCTCCGCGGCGGCGGACGGCGGCCGTGCCGCGCCGTGGGGGTTGCTCGCGCAGTTCCCCGCGCCCCTGGGGCGCGTATCCGCACGCGACCACGACACGCACCCCACGGGCGGCGAACGACGGCCCGTGCCGCGCCGTCGGGGTTGCTCGCGCAGTTCCCCGCGCCCCTGAGGCGCGTATCCGCACGCGACCACGACACGCACTGGCGGTGTCGCGAACGACGGGGGTTGCTCGCGCAGGTCCCCGCGCCCCTGGGGCGGCTTGTCCGTACGCGACCGGGACAGCGGCCGTCGGCGCCGCCCTCGCGCCCCTGGGGGTCAGAAGGTCACCAGGGCTCGGGCTCCCTTGCCGGCGGTCATCGTGTCGAAGGCCGCCGGGATGCCGTCCAGGGTGATGCGGTCCGTGACCAGGGCGGCCAGGTCGAAGGCGCCGGAGCGGATGTGGGCGGCGAGGACCGGGAGGTCGCGGGCGGGGTCGGAGTTGCCGTAGACGCAGCCGGCGAGGGTGCGGCCCCAGTGGAAGATCTCCAGGGCGTTGAAGGTGACCTGCTCGTGCTTGCCGCCGATGCCGACGACCGTGGTGCGTCCGCCGCGCCGGGTGGACTCCCAGGCGGTGCGGATGGTGCTCGCACGGCCGACGCACTCCACCGCCACGTCCACGCCCTGCTTCCCGGTGAGGCCGCGGATCTCGCGGGCGGTGGTGTCGGAGGCGACGACGTACTCCGTGGCGCCGGCCGCGCGGGCCAGTTCCTCCTTCTCCGGGGAGACGTCCACGGCGACGATCGTGGAGGCGCCCGCGATGCGGGCCGACTGGAGCGCGGCGAGGCCGACCCCTCCGACGCCGAAGACGGCGACGGTCTCGCCCTCGCGGACGCGGGCGGAGTGGTGGACCGCGCCGTAGCCGGTGAGGACGGCGCAGCCCAGCAGGGCGGCGTCGGCGAGGGGGACGCCGTCCGGGGCGGGCAGCACGCAGGCGCCGGGCACCACGGTCTCCTCGGCGAACGCGGCCACGTTCAGACCCGGGTGCAGGGCGGTGCCGTCGTCGGCGCGGTGGGCGTGCACGCGGGCGGCGCCGTCCAGGGCGTGCGCGCACAGCCACACCTCGCCGCGCCCGCAGGCGGGGCAGGATCCGCAGGAGGGCGCCCAGTTGAGGACGACGCCGTCGCCCGGCGCGACATGGGTGACGTCCTCGCCGACGGCGACGACGGTGCCGGCGCCCTCGTGGCCGAGGATCGCCGGGACGGGCACGCGCATGGTGCCGTCGGACAGGGACAGGTCGGAGTGGCACACCCCGGCGGCGGCGAGGCGGACGCGCACCTCGCCGGGTCCGGGGTCGGGCAGATCGACGCCGGTGATCTCCAGCGGGGCGCCGACGGCGGGCAGAACGGCGGCTCGTACGGCCATGAGGGTTTCGACTCCCCTAGAACTGGAGGGACTTGGTCTGGAGGTACTCGGTCAGGCCGTGGACGCCGAGTTCGCGGCCCACGCCCGACTGCTTGTAACCGCCGAACGGGGCCAGCGGGTTGAACCGGCCGCCGTTGATGTCGACCTGGCCGGTGTCCATACGGCGGGCGAAGGCGACGGCTTCGGCCTCGTCACCGGCCCAGACGGCGCCGGCGAGGCCGTAGACGGTGCCGTTGGCGATACGGAGGGCGTCCTCCTCGTCCTCGTAGGGCAGGACGCACAGCACGGGGCCGAAGATCTCCTCCTGCGCGACGGTCATCTCCGGGGTGACGTCGGCGAGGACGGTCGGGCTGACGTACCAGCCCTGGGGGCGTGGCGCCTCGGGGCCGCCCGCGACGAGGCGGGCGCCCTCGGCGACGCCCTTCTCGATGTAGCCGCGCACGCGGTCCCGCTGGCGGGCGCTGACCAGGGGGCCGATGCGGTCGCCGTACTTGGCGGCGGCGGCCGCGGCCAGTTCGACGGCCTCGTCGTATTGGTCGCGGTGCACCAGCATGCGGGTCCAGGCGCTGCAGGTCTGGCCGGAGTTGGACATCACGTTGGCGACGCCGACGTTGACGGCGCGGGCCAGGTCGGCGCTGGGCAGAATGACGTTGGCGGACTTGCCGCCGAGTTCCAGGGCGACCCGCTTCACCATGCCGGCGGCGATCGCGCCGATCCGGCGGCCGACGGCGGTGGAGCCGGTGAAGGACAGCAGGTCGACGTCGGGGTGTTCGGCGAGCGCCTGTCCGGCCACCGGGCCGAGGCCGGTGACCAGGTTGAACACGCCCGCCGGTACGCCCGCCTCGTGCACGCACTCGGCGAAGATCCGGGCGACCAGCGGGGTGTTCTCGGCGGGCTTCACCACGATCGTGCAGCCGGCGGCGAGGGCGGGGGCGGCCTTGGCGACGATCTGGTGCAGCGGATAGTTCCACGGGGTGATCGCGCCGACCACGCCGACCGGTTCGTGGAACACGGTCGAGTTGCCGGTCTTCTCCTCGAACTCGTACGTCGACGCCAGCTCGGCGTACGAGCCGGCGACCGCGACGGGCACGCCGGCGTGGACCGTCTGGGAGAGCCTCTCGGGCGCGCCGAGTTCGGCGGTGACCGTCGCGGCGATCTCGTCCCGGCGGGCGTGCAACTGGTCGCGCAGCGCGGCGAGGCGGGCCGCGCGCTCGGCGGGCGGGGTGGCCGCCCAGGCGGGGAGGGCGGCGCGGGCGGCGCGCACGGCGGCGTCGACGTCCTCCACGGTGCCCGCGGGGACGGTGGCGATCACCTGCTCGTCCGCCGGGCCGACGACCTCGATCACGTCCCGCCCGGCGGCGGGGCGCCAGGCGCCGTCGATGTACATGCCGTCGTAAGCCTTCATCGCGGTTCCTCCGGAGCGGGGGCGTCCTGTCCGGCTCCTAAACTAGCGATGTTAGTTTTTCCGCGCCAGGGGTTCGGCCGCGTGCCGCCGCTCACTCCTCCAGGTCGGGCAGCCGTTCCGGGCTGGGGCAGATCCGCCGGCCGTGCTGGTCGAAGACGAAGAGGTGGGCGAGGTCGACCAGGAGCGGCACCTGCATGCCGTGCCGGAGGCGGATGTCGGGCGTGGTGCGGACGATGAGGTCACCGGGGAGCCGGGGTTCGGCGGAGGCGGAGGCGGACGACACGGCGGTGAGGTCCGGCCGGCCGGGGCCGTCCAGCGTGGCCACAGCGCCCGCGCGCTCGGGGGCCGTACGCTCGGCGCCCGCGCGGAGGGCGCCGGCGCGTTCCCGGAGGCGTTCCAGCACCGTGCCGCCCTCGCGGCGGCGGCGCCGGACGCCCGGGCGGGCAGGGGCCGGGCGGGGGGCCTCCAGCTCGGGGACGACAGCGGGGCGGGAGCCGGTGTTGAAGTGCACCAGCACCTCGTGGCCCTGGAACTCCAGGTGTTCCACCAGACCGGTGAGGGGCATCTCGCCGGGGCGCGCGGCGGACGGCTTGGCGATCCGCACGGCCTCGGAGCGCAGGCCCACGATGACCTCGCGGCCCTGCTGCACCCGGAGCAACTGGTGGTCCAGGGACAGCGGTTCGGGCAGCCGCAGGAACTGCTTGCCGAGGCTGATGGTCATCGCGCCGTCCAGCGGGGCGCGGACCAGGCCGCGCAGCAGGTTGATGCGCGGGGTGCCGATGAACGCGGCGACGAAGACGTTCTCGGGGAGGGAGTACACCGCGCGGGGCGTGCCGACCTGTTGGAGGACGCCTCCGCGCAGCACGGCGACCCGGTCGCCGAGCGACATGGCCTCCGACTGGTCGTGGGTGACGTAGACGGTGGTGACGCCCAGCTTCCGGGTGAGCTGGGAGATCTCCGCGCGCACATGGTTGCGGAGCTTGGCGTCGAGGTTGGACAGCGGCTCGTCCATCAGAAAGGCGGAGGGGTGGCGGGCGATGGCCCGGCCCATCGCGACGCGCTGGCGTTCACCGCCGGAGAGCTGGGCGGGGAACCGGTCGAGAAGGTCCTCGATGCCCAGCATCCGGGCGGTGGCGTCCACCTTGGGCGACGGGTCGTCACCGGGGGCCTCGATGCGGAGCGGGAAGCCGATGTTGTCCCGGCTGGTCATGCTCGGATACAGGGCGAAGTTCTGGAACACCATCGCCATGTCCCGCTCGGACGGCGGGAGTTCGTTGGCGTACTCGCCGTCGAGGAACAGGCTGCCCTCGTCGATCTCCTCCAGCCCGGCGATCATCCGCAGCACGGTGGACTTGCCGCAGCCCGACGGGCCGAGCAGGACGAGGAACTCGCCGGGGGTGATGGCCAGCGACAGCCGGTCGACCACGCGAGCACCTCGCGTGTAGGACTTGCTCACGTCGTGCAGGGTGATGGCGCGTGTCATGAAAGTGCCCCCGGGGGCTCATCAGGGCGCTGCGGCTCCGCGGTCGGACGCCTCGTGCGGGTCGTACGGGGCGTGTGAGTCACGGAAGCTAACGGAAAGTAGGCGGCCGGGGAAGACAACGGACGCGATCGGGGGCGTTCCGTCCGCCTGGTGAGAAACCGGAAGGAAGTATTCGGCGCGGGGGCTCGTGCGGGGGCCCTCCAGGGCCCGCGGCCCGGTCCTCAGTCCGACCCGCCGTCGTCGGAGTCCGAGCCGCTTCGCGTGCCCGAGCGGCCGGGGCGGAGAAGGGTGCTCGCCAGGTGGCCGGCGGCAACGGTCGCCTTCGCCACCGCGTGGGTCCAGCGGGGGCCGCCGCGTGCGGCCCAAAGGACGCAGGCGCAGCCGGCGAGGACGAGAAGCAGGACGGCGATCAGGACGGTCAGGATCATGCGGGCCCCCTCGGACGTGCGGACCGTTACGGGCCCGGCTGAGACGGGGGTCATCCTGCCAGGCTCACCGCGGCTTACGGGCCTCGCACCGGGGCTTCCCGTACGGGGCGGGCGCGTCCTCCGCGGCCCCCTCCGGCGCCGGCCCCGCCGGTGTCCGTACCGCCACCCCCGCCGACGCCAGCAGCAACGCGCCCAGCGCCACGAACGGGGCCGCCACGCCCGCCACTCCGGCGATCAGGCCCGCCGTCGCGGGGGCCGCGACCTGGCCCAGGCGGTTGCCGGTCAGGCGGAGGGCCAGGGCGGTGGAGCGGGCGGCGGCGGGGGCGGCCTGGACGACCGTCGTCATGGAGAGCGGCTGGCCCACGCCCAGGCAGAAGCCGAGGGCGGCGAGGACGAGCGCCAGGACCGGCACCGGCAGCGGCAGCGCGACCGCCGCGCACAGCAGTGCCCCCAGCAGGCACGTCACCGTGAGCAGGGCCCTGCGGCCGAGGAGTCGCAGCAAGGGCGTGAGGACCAGCCGGCAGGCGATCGTCGCCGCCGCGCGCAGGCTGAGCAGCAGGCCGACGACGGCCGGGTCGATCCCCCGGTGCTCGCCGACCACCGGCAGGTACGCGGTGAGGATGTCGGTCGTCGACAGCACCGCCACGCTGATCAGCATCCCCGCCGGCACCCCCCGCGCCCGCAGGATGCCCCGTACCGGCACCCGGTCGCCGCGCGCCGTACGGGGCTTCACGGCCCCCGGTTTCTCGATACGCCACAGCGAGGTGAGCGCGACCGCCCCGCCCGCGCCCGCCGCGAGCAGCGCGACCGCACTGGTGCGGGCCATGTCCGCGCCGATCAGCGCGCCCGCCGCGATCGGTCCGGCGAGCTGCCCCAGCGAGGCGCCGATGGTGAAGTGCCCGAAGTTGCGGTCCTGTTCGTGAGGCGCGGACTGGCGGGCGACGAGCGACTGCGCGCCGATCACGAAGCACAGGTGCCCGAGGCCCATCACCCCGCTCCACAGCGCCATGGTCCACAGCGACCCGGCCACGCCGCTGAGCGCGCAGCCCGCCGAGATCAGCACCACGCCCGTCGGCAGCAGCGGGGCGCAGCGGCCGTGGTCGGTGCGCCGGCCGAGCGGCACGGCGGCGAACAGCGGCAGCAGCGCGTAGACGCCGGCGATGACGCCGACCGCCCGCTCGTCGGCGCCGAGGGCCAGCGCCCGGTAGGAGACGGCGGGCCGGGCCATCGACACCGCTGCCTGCGCGAAGCCGAAGGCGATGACGAGCCGGAGCAGCCAGCCGCGGTTCCCGCCGGGCGTCATGACGTCGTTCCTTTCGCAGTCGCAGGGGTCGCGCGGTCAGATCGTGCCGAACAGCATTCCGGCCGCGAGGATCAACAGGCAGGTCAGCGCCGCCCACTTCACCACGAACCGCG
>Ga0164243_10015767_pt1 | contig 10418 bp, 11 predicted proteins | sample OricompcompostOP_FD_108781 | JGI IMG/M metagenome (GOLD analysis project Ga0164243, IMG submission 108781) | Organic Plus compost microbial communities from Emeryville, California, USA - Original compost - Organic plus compost (OP) | ecosystem: Engineered > Solid waste > Mixed feedstock >... | reverse complement strand
CCCGGCGGCACTCCGGGCGCGGCGTTCCTGCACCAGGCGCGCACGGTGAGCCGTCGCGCGGAGCGTGCGGCGTGGGCACTGGTCGAGGCGGACCGCGAGCGCACGAACGTGCTGGCCGTCAAATACCTCAACCGGCTGTCCGACCTGCTGTTCATCCTCGCCCGGCTGGCCAACCCGGACGGCGACGTGCTGTGGCAACCGGGCGGCCCGAGCTAGCGAGCGCCCCCGCACGCCTCGGCGGCAGGAACGTCCCGCACCACCTCAGGAGGCGCGGGGCACCTGCCGCCCGGGCGGGGCGGATTCCAGCCACGACAGGAAGCCGGTGAGCGCATCCGGGCCCATCGCGATCTCGATGGGCTGCCTGCCCGAGGTCTCACAACGCAGAACCGTCGCGTCCGATGGCACCGCGTACGCCTCGGTGCCGATCGGATCGCGACGGTCGGCGATCATCAACGTTTCGCGTTCGAAGACCCGGTCCGCGCGCGTGCGCAGGCTCCACACGCGGTACCAGGCGAACACCTCGCCCTCGTATCTGCCCATCCCGAGGTGCCAGCCTGCGCGGACGTTGTCCGGGTCCCACCGCAAGGCCACACTCACCCCACCGTTGCGCCGCATCCGCACCCACCGCAGGCCGTACCAGACCGCGACAACGGCAAGACCGAGCAGGACGACCAGGACGACGAGGGCGATTTCCACGGCCGGCTCCCGCTCGATGCCGAATCAGACCGACTGACCGGCCGCGCGGAGCTGAGCCGCTGCCCTTGCTCGCTCGGCCTCGTCCTCACCGCTGAGCGCGGACCGGGCGGCCTCGACGTCGATCTCGTCGGCCAGCTCGGCCGTCTCGGCGAGGACGCTGACCCGCTCGGCGGTCACGGACAGGAAGCCACCGTGGACCGCAGCCCGGACGGTCTCACCGTCCGTGGTCGTCACCTTGACGACGCCACCTTCGACGAGCTGACCGAGCACCGGTTCGTGACCCGGCATCAGGCCGATCTCACCCTCAGTGGTCTGCGCGACCACGAACGTAGCCTGACCGGACCACAGACGGCGTTCCACCGCGACAAGCTCGACGGTCATCTCAGCCACGTGGTTCTCCTTCGTTCCCGCGCCGGTGAGCGCAGTCTAATAGGTTCGCGACCGGTTACGACAACGGCGGGGCGGAAGTCCATAAAGGACACCCAACCCCGCCGTCGTCCCGACATCACTTGCCGGTGAGTTCCTTGTACTTCTTCTCGAGGTCCTCGAGGCCACCGATGCCCAGGAACGCCTGCTCCGGGTAGTGGTCGAACTCGCCCTGGCTGATCTTGTCGAACGCCTCGATCGTCTCCGCCAGCGGCACGGTCGAGCCCGGGATCTGCGTGAAGGTCTCGGCCACCAGCATGTTCTGCGAGAGGAACCGCTCGATGCGGCGCGCCCGCTGAACCGTCAGCTTGTCCTCTTCGGACAGCTCATCCATACCGAGGATCGCGATGATGTCCTGCAGCTCCTTGTACTTCTGCAGGATCCGGATGACCTCGGAGGCGACCCGGTAGTGGTCCTCGCCGACGATCGCCGGGTCGAGGATGGTCGAGGTCGAGGCCAGCGGGTCCACCGCCGGGAAGATGCCCTTCTGGAACACCGACCGGGAGAGCTCGGTGGTGGCGTCCAGGTGGGCGAACGTGGTGGCCGGGGCCGGGTCGGTGTAGTCGTCCGCGGGCACGTAGATCGCCTGCATCGAGGTGATCGAACGACCCTTGGTCGAGGTGATCCGCTCCTGCAGCTCACCCATCTCGTCGGCCAGCGTCGGCTGGTAACCCACGGCCGAGGGCATGCGGCCCAGCAGGGTCGACACCTCGGAACCGGCCTGGGTGAACCGGAAGATGTTGTCGATGAACAGCAGCACGTCCTGGTTCTTGACGTCGCGGAAGTACTCCGCCATCGTCAGCGCGGACAGGGCGACCCGCATACGGGTGCCCGGCGGCTCGTCCATCTGGCCGAACACGAGCGCGGTGTCGTTGATGACGCCGTCCTCGCTCATCTCCAGGAACAGGTCGGTGCCCTCACGGGTGCGCTCACCGACACCGGCGAACACCGAGGTACCACCGAAGTTCTTGGCGACACGGGTGATCATTTCCTTGATCAGCACCGTCTTGCCGACGCCGGCACCACCGAACAGGCCGATCTTGCCACCCTGCACGTACGGGGTGAGCAGGTCGATGACCTTCAGCCCGGTCTCCAGCATCTGGGTCTTGCCCTCGAGCTGGTCGAACGCGGGCGGCTTGCGGTGGATGCTCCAGCGCTCGAGGTCCGCGCCGTAGCCCGGCTCGTCGAGGCAGTCGCCCAGCGCGTTGTAGACGTGGCCCTTGACCTCGTCGCCGACCGGCACCGAGATCGGCGCGCCGGTGTCGGTGACCTCGGCGCCGCGGACCAGACCGTCCTGCGGGGCCAGCGAGATCGTGCGGACCAGGTTGTCGCCCAGGTGCTGGGCGACCTCCAGCGTCACGGTCTTGCGCAGCTCCGCGAACTCGATCTCGACCTTGAGCGCGTTGTACAGCTCGGGCACCGCGCCACGCGGGAACTCGACGTCGACGACGGGACCGGCGACGGAGACGATCCGCCCCTTGGTCCGGGTTTCAGTGGTGGTCATCTACTCATCACTTCCTACAGCGGCGAGCGCATCGGCCCCACCGACGATTTCGCTGATCTCCTGCGTGATCTGGGCCTGCCGGGCCTGGTTCGCCAGCCGGGTGTAGGTCTCCACCAGCTCGCTGGCGTTGTCCGACGCCGACTTCATGGCCGTCCGGCGAGCGGCCAGCTCGGACGCCGCCGACTCCAGCAGTGCCGCGAAGATCCGCGTTTTGATGTACTTCGGCAGCAGGGCCGACAGCAGCCGGTCCGCGCTTGGTTCGAACTCGTAGGCGGGCGTGATGTCGCCGCCCTGCTGGGGCTGCGCCGGTTCGCCCTCCTCCGCGTACTCGATCTCGAGCGGGGCCATGCGCTTGGCGACCGGGACCTGGGTCAGCATCGAACGGAACTCGGTGTACACGATGTGCACCTCGTCCACGCCCAGAACACCGTCCTCGCCCGGGTGGTCGCCGTCGTCGTCCGCACCGGCCAGGAACGCCTTGGTGAGGGCCTCCCCCGCCGCGGCGGCGTTCTCGTAGTGCGGCTGGTCCGAGAACCCGGTCCAGCTGTCCACGACGTCGCGGTTGCGGAACCGGTAGTAGGTCAGGCCCTTGCCGCCGATGACGTACACGTGCGGCTCCTTGCCCTCGGAGCGCAGCAGCGCGAACAGCTCTTCAGCCGCGCGCAGCACGTTGCTGTTGTAGCCGCCGGCGAGGCCCTTGTCGCTGGTCACCACCAGCACGGCGGCCCGCTTGGGGTTGGGCCGCTCGACGAGGAACGGGTCGTCGAGGCTCGCGGCCCCGCTCGCCAGAGCGGAGAGCACCTTGGTGATCTCCTCGGCGTACGGGCGCGAGGCCTCGACCCGTGCCTGGGCACGGCCGATCCGCGAGGTGGCGATCAGCTCCATCGCCTTGGTGATCTTGCCGATCGATTTCGTCGCCCGGATCTTTGCCCGGAGCTCGCGAAGTTGCGCCATCAGCTATCCGGTCACTTCGTGGGGGCGGGCTTGTTGACCTTGACGGTCTCCTGCCCCACCTTGTCGGCGTCCATCGCCTCGGCCTCGGCCTCGTTCACGAGCCGCTCACCGGAGGAGGTGGTGAAGCTCTTCTTGAACTCGGCAGCCGCGGCGGCGACGCGCTCGGCCAGCTCGTCGGTCCACTTACCCTTGTCGCGGATCTCGGCGAGGATGTCGTCGTGCTTGTGGCGGATGCTCTCGAGCAGCTCCTGGTTGAAGCGGCCCACGTCCTCCACCGGCACGTCGTCGAAGTGACCCTTGGTGCCGAGCCACACGGTGAGCACCTGCTGCTCGACCGGCACCGGCGAGTACTGCGGCTGCTTGAGCACCTCGTACAGGCGGGCACCGCGGTCGAGCTGGGCGCGCGACGTCGGGTCCAGGTCGGAGGCGAAGGCGGCGAACGCCTGCAGCTCCTGGTACTGGGACAGGTCGATCCGCAGCGAACCGGAGACCGTCTTCATCGCCTTGATCTGCGCGTCACCACCGACTCGGGAGACCGAGGTGGTGACGTCGACCGCGGGACGCTGGCCCGAGTTGAACAGGTCGGACTGGAAGAAGCACTGCCCGTCGGTGATCGAGATGACGTTCGTCGGGATGTAGGCCGAGATGTCGTTGGCCTTGGTCTCGATGATCGGCAGACCGGTCAGCGAACCGCCACCCAGCTCGTCCGACAGCTTCGCGCAACGCTCGAGCAGGCGCGAGTGCAAGTAGAAGACGTCGCCGGGGAACGCCTCGCGGCCCGGCGGACGGCGCAGCAGCAGCGAGATGGCGCGGTAGGCGTCGGCCTGCTTGGACAGGTCGTCGAAGACGATCAGGACGTGCTTGCCCTGGTACATCCAGTGCTGGCCCAGCGCCGAACCGGTGTAGGGCGCCAGCCACTTGAAGCCGGCGGAGTCCGAAGCCGGGGCGGCGACGATCGTCGTGTACTCGAGCGCGCCCGCGTCCTCCAGGGACTTGCGGACACCCGCGATGGTCGAGCCCTTCTGGCCGACCGCGACGTAGATGCAGCGGACCTGCTTGCTCGGGTCGCCGGAAGCCCAGTTGGCCTTCTGGTTGATGATCGTGTCGACGCAGACGGCGGTCTTGCCGGTCTTGCGGTCGCCGATGATCAGCTGGCGCTGGCCGCGGCCGATCGGGGTCATCGCGTCGATGGCCGTGATACCGGTCTGCAGCGGCTCCGACACCGGCTGGCGCTCGACCACCGAGGCGGCCTGCAGCTCCAGGGCGCGGCGCTCGGTGGACTCGATGTCGCCGAGACCGTCGATCGGCTTGCCCAGCGGGTCGATGACGCGACCGAGGAAGCCCTCGCCGACCGGGATCGACAGGATCTGCCCGGTGCGCTTGACCTCCTGGCCTTCCTCGATCTTCTCGTAGTTACCGAGGATGACGACACCGATCTGGCGCGGCTCCAGGTTCTGGGCCACACCGAGGATGCCGCCGGGGAACTCCAGCAGCTCGTTGGCCATGGTCGAGGGCAGGCCCTCGACGTGGGCAACGCCGTCGCCGGTGTCCACGACGACGCCGACCTCTTCCCGGTTGACTTCGGGTGAGTAACTCGAGACGTAGTTCTCGATCGCGCTACGGATCTCGTCCGAGGAGATCGTCAGCTCCGCCATGTCGTTCCCGCTCTCGCTTCGTTCCTGCCAGTGTGCAAAGTCTTGTGTGGTGTCACGCCAGCTGCCGGCGCAGCGCGGCGATCCGGCCTGCGGTGCTGCCGTCGATGACCTCGTCACCGACGCGGACGACGAGCCCGCCGCCGAGGCCGGGGTCGACCTCGACGTGCAGCCCGATGGGCCGCCCGTAGATCCGGTGCAGCTGCTCGGCCAGCCGCTCCCGCTGGTCCGCGGACAGCTCGCTCGCGCTCGTGACGTACGCGACCGAGCGCTCGCGGCGCTGGGCGGCCAGCTGGACCAGCTCGTCCAGCTTGAACCCGACGCTGCGTCCGGCCGTGCGGCCCACGACCTGTTCGACGAGAGCGAGGGTGACGTCGTCAACCTTGCTCCCCAGCAGGTCGCGCACCAGACGGCGCTTCGCCTCACCGGGCGCTGTCTGGTCGGACAGCGTCTGCTCCAGCCCCGGGTTGCTCACCACGATACGGGCGATCCGGAACAACTGGTCCTCGACGGCGTCCAGCTTCCCGGCCTTCTCCGCGCTGGTCAGCAGCGCGTTGCGGCCGAGCGACTCGAGCCCGTCGACCAGCTCGCGCGGGCTGGACCAGCGCTGCTCCACCACGGCGTCGAGCACGCGCAGGGCCTGCTCGGACACCTTGCCGGACAGCAGCGAACGGACCAGTCCGGACCGCGAGGCCGGGTCGGACGAGGCGTCGGCGACCGCGCGGCGCAGCCCGATCTCCCTGCCGAGCAGGTCGACCACGGCCAGCAGCTCGTTGCCGAGGGCGGCCGGGTCGGTGCTCGCCTCACCCGTGACCTCGGACAGCCGGGTCTCGGCGGAGGCGAGCGCTTCCCGGCTCGCGGCGTGCAGCGTCAGCGTCGTCATAGGGGTTACTTCCCTGCTCCGTTACCGGCGCCCGAACCGAGGTCGGCGAGGAACCGGTCGACCGTGCCACGGCGGCGGACCTCGTCCTCGAGGTGCTCCCCGACGATCCGGCTCGCCAGCTCGACCGAGTTGCGGCCCAGCTCGTTGCGCAGCTCCGTGACGATCTGCGCCTTCTGGGCCTGCAGCGCGGCGTGGCCCTGGGCGATGATCCGGGCGGCCTCGTCCTGGGCCTCGGTCCGCAGTTCTTCCTTGATCCGCTCCGCCTCGAGGCGGGCGTCGTCACGGATCTTGGCGGCCTCGGAGTAGGCGTCCTTGAGCTGGGCCTGGTACTTGGCCAGGGCCTCCTCGGCCTCGGCCTGGGCCTTCTCAGCCTTGGCGATGCCACCCTCGATGGCCGCCGTACGCTCCTCGTACATCTTCTCGAAGCGCGGCACGGCGTACTTCTTGAGCAGCCACAGCAAGATCAGGAAGGCCACGAAGCCGAGGATGAGCTCGCTCAGGTGCGGCAGCACCGGGTTCGGCGCCGTCTCTTCCGCGGCCATCACGATCTGGGTCTTCACCACAACGTCTCCCAACGCGTCAGGCGGGACGGATCAGGCAGAAGCGATGAAGTACACGACCAGGCCGATCAGGGCGAGCACCTCGGTCAGAACGAAGGTGGTCCAGGCGATACCCATGAGCTTGCCCTGGGCCTCCGGCTGACGGGCGGTGCCGTTGATGACGGCGGCCCAGATCAGACCCACACCGATACCCGGGCCGATGGCGCCCAGACCGTAACCGATGGCCGCCAGGCCCTGGTTCAGGTTGATGGTCTCAGCGGCCTGGGCGAGAACGATGCTGCTCACTTGCGTTTCCCTTTCACTCGGTCCGCCAGGCGGCGGATCGGGGGCTTGCGGTTGTTGTCTTTCCTAGTGGTCCGAGGCCAGCGCCTGGCCGATGTAGTTCGCCGAGAGGACGGCGAACACGTAGGCCTGAATCACCTGGATCAGCGCTTCCACGAAGGTCATCAGGAGGGCGAACGCCCACGAGACGACCGAGATCGGCTTGAACACGCCGCCTGCGTTCAGCAGCAGGAACTCGCCCGCGATGGTGAACACCAGGAGGATCAGGTGGCCGGCGAACATCGCGGCGAACACCCGGACCGCCAGGGTGAGCGGGTTGAGAACGAACTTCTGCAGGAACTCGATCGGCGTCAGCAGGATGTAAATGGGGCCGGGGGCGCCCGGCGGAACGGTCGCGTGCTTGAGGTAGCCGACGAAACCGTGCCGCTTGAACCCGACGTAGTGGTAGACCGGGTAGACCACCAGCAACGACAGCGCGATCGGGAAACCGATGTGCGAGAACGTCGGGAACTGGAAGATCGGGATGATCCCGAAGATGTTGTTGATCAGCACGAAGCTGAACAGAGCGAGGACCAGGGGGACGAACGGCCGGAAGTCCTTCGACCCGATCTGCTCACGGGCGATGCCGTTGCGCGCGAAGTCGTACGCGTATTCGGCGACGAACTGAACCTTGCCCGGAACGATCTTCAGCTTCCGCGACGACAGGATGAAGAAGGCCGCGATGATGACCACCGACAGCACGACCATGATCATCGGCTTCGTCACGCCGAGGAAAATCGCCGGCAGCTCGAAGTCTGCCGCGCCCGGGGGCGTGAACGTGTCGCCCTCGGCCATTACCAGCGCGCCCAACTGGGCTCCTTCCGGTTCTCCCGGCCGGCGTTCACTCCGCCGGGGGAATCGTCACGATCTGGACTTAACGTACCCGATACGTTTCGGGTAGTTGGAGGCGGATCCCCTGAGTGAACACCGCGTGTACATTCAGCCACTTGGGGGTTTCGGTACTACGATCTCCGACGGCAGAAGGGCCAACCCGGCTCAGGGGCCATCCGTCTCGATCGCCACGTTGCCGGTCGGGTTCTCCATCGCAGAGCGTGGCCCCGGGGGGCCGACCTCCACAACCGCGGACGATACCAGCCGGTAAATCGACACCGTACGGGCGTACTCCTTAAGGGGCCACCATCCCGTGCGCGATGCGCCCGCGACCGGTGCGACCTGCGCCGATCAGCTCGGGATGATGGTCGGGATCTTGGTCTTGCGGAAGGCGAGGAACTCGGCCGCGGCCCAGACCAGGATCACCGCCAGCGTGGTGAAGGCCAGCGAGTAGCGGTTGAACGCGTCGACACCCTTGAGCGCGGTCATCACGCCGAACAGCACCAGGACCTTGAGGATGTAGCCCCCGATGGCGACGGCCATCACCGCGAACGGCTCCATGGCCGCCGACTTGCGCATCATGAACAGGGTGACCAGCGAGGACGCGAACGCGACCACGCCGCCGACCAGCGACCCCAGCAGACCCGGCACACCTGCCAGCACCGTGGAGACCACCGCGCCGATGACGACCGTGGCCACCGCGGGCCACAGCGCGAAGCGCAGCATCGCGTCGGCGAGCTTGAGCACCGACTGCGCGTGCGGGTTCTCGGTCTTGTCGGTCATGGCACTCCCTGGTTCCGCGACTTCAGGCGCGGAATGACGGACACGATCGCGGCGAGGACGAGGCCCGCGCCGACAATCCAGAGTACAGCCGTGCTGTCGAACAGGGTCACCGAGACCGCGCCGAATCCGAGCAGACCGGCCCACAGGTAGATCAGCAGCACCGCGCGGCGCTGGGAGTGCCCGATCTCCAGCAGGCGGTGGTGCAGGTGCATCTTGTCCGCGGCGAACGGGCTCTCCCCGCGACGGGTGCGGCGCACCACCGCCATCAGCAGGTCCAGCACCGGCAGGAACAGCACGGCCACCACGACCAGCAGCGGAGAGAGCAGCGCGAGCGCGTCGGAGCCGCCGAAGCGGGTGTAGTTGATCTTGCCGGAAGCGGAGGTGGTGGCACCCGCCAGCATCAGCCCGATCATCATCGAGCCGGAGTCGCCCATGAAGATCTTCGCGGGCTGGAAGTTGTGCGGCAGGAAGCCGAGGCAGGCCCCCGCAAGCGTGGCGGCGATCAGCGCGGGCGGGTAGACCCCGACGTCACCGCCCTGCGAGTTCAACAGGCCGAGTGAGAACGCGCAGGTGGCGGCCGCGGCGATGAACCCGAGTCCGGCGGCGAGCCCGTCCAGGCCGTCGACGAAGTTCAGCGCGTTGACCAGCACCACGACGAGCAGCACCATCAGCAGCCCGCCCTGGTTGTTGTCCAGGGTGACGACCGAGCCGAGCGCGTCGCCATTTCCGCCCCACGGCACCCAGAACACGTTCCACTGCACACCGAAGATCACCAGGATCCCCGCGCACATGACCTGACCGGCGAGCTTGGTCCAGGCGTCGATCTCGAACCGGTCGTCGAGCGCGCCGATCAGCACGATCACCGCGCCGCCGATGAGCACGCCGACGGGGTCGAGCGAGAAGTCGAACGCGCGGCGCAGGACGGGCAGCTGGTGGGCCATCGCCATGCCACCGACGACCCCGAAGTACATGCCGACGCCGCCCATGCGCGGGATCGGGATGACGTGCACGTCGCGGGCACGCGGGTTGGCGATGGCCCCGAGCCGGATCGCGGCGCGCCGGATCACGCCGGTGAGCAGGTAGGTCAGGGTGGCGGCGATGAGGCCGACGAGGATGTACTCCCGGATCGGGAGGCCGGCTGTGGTGACTGGAGTCATCAGGACTGGGTCTTCACCGGCGCGCCGAGCACCTCGGAAACCGCTTCGGCGCTGACGGCGCCCGCACGCAGCAGCACCGGCTCGTCCCCGGTCAGGTCGACGATCGACGAGGGCACCGGCTCACCGCTGGGCCCGCCGTCGAGGTAGACCGACACCGACTCGCCGAGCTGCTCCTGGGCCTGCTGGGCGTCGGAGGCGGGTGGGCGGCCGGACACGTTGGCGCTGGACACGGCCATCGGGCCGACCTCGCGCAGCAGCTCGAGCGCGACCGGGTGCAGCGGCATCCGGAGCATGACGGTGCCGCGGGCGTTGCCGAGGTCCCAGCGCAGGCTCGGCGCGTGGTGGACCACAATGGACAGATCGCCGGGCCAGAACGCCTCGATGAGCGCGCGAGCCTGGGGCGGAACGCCCAGTACCAGGCCGTCTATTGTGGACCAGGAGCCGACGAGGACGCCGACCGGCATGTCCGGACCGCGGTTCTTGGCCCGCAGCAACGCGCGGACGGCGCCCGAGTCGAACGCGTCCGCGCCGATGCCGTAGACCGTGTCCGTGGGCAGCACGACCAGGCGCCCCGAACGGACCGCGCCCGCCGCCGCGGACAGCCCCTCCGCCCGCGACTCCGGACGGCTGCAGTCGTACACCGCGCTCATG
>Ga0164243_10015766_pt1 | contig 10419 bp, 5 predicted proteins | sample OricompcompostOP_FD_108781 | JGI IMG/M metagenome (GOLD analysis project Ga0164243, IMG submission 108781) | Organic Plus compost microbial communities from Emeryville, California, USA - Original compost - Organic plus compost (OP) | ecosystem: Engineered > Solid waste > Mixed feedstock >... | reverse complement strand
TGCGCCTGACTTACCTGGGGCACCGTGATTGGGGCATCGCCCGCGGCAAAACGTCGCCCCGCATATGGACGGTCCTCGCTCCCGACCGCCGCACCGCATTTCGAGTACGGACTTTTCACATCCCCTTCACACTTAGGGTGACAGGTATTGGATTATTTGTCCCACCGCTACGGTCGGGCAGAAGAACAAGAACGTGGAGGGCGGCTAATGAAGGTTTTCACGCGGGCTTTGGCGGTTTTTGGGCTCGTCCTCCTGGGCGGTGTTGTGGTGGCCGCGCCGCCTGAGAAAGTGAAACTCGACATCAGGCAGCAACCAATCAGAACGGCTCTGGCTGCATTCTCGAATCAAAGCGGCATTCAGATTGTGTACCCGGACGACGAAGTCACTCCAGAGTTGATGTCTCCCACGCTCGTTGGAAAGTACGCTCCTCAGGTTGCGCTTGACCGACTCTTGGCGGACACAGGGCTCCGTTACCAATACGTCAATGATCGTACAGTTGCGATCCGGCGTGACACTTCCTCCGACGACAAGAATGATTCGGAAGTGACTGAGCGCCCTTTAGGGGCCGCGCCAAGCCACCCGCGCGAGACGCAAGAGGTGGCGAGTCAGCAGACGACAAGAGCAGAAGGCGCCACACACAGCACTCGGGGAATAGAGGAAGTAGTCGTCACGGCACAGAAACGTGAGGAAAATTTGCAGGATGTACCGGTCCCGGTCACTGCCGTTAGTGCAGCCTCGCTCGTCGAACACAATCAGCTTTCTCTTCAGGACTATTACACAAAAATTCCTGGCCTCAACCTGACGATGCTCGGAGATGTGGGGAATGCCTACATTTCGATCCGCGGCATCACAACAGGTGGCTATATCAATCCCACAGTGGGCTTTGTCGTTGACGATGTTCCGTTTGGAACCTCGACGGCCGCAGTCGCAGGTCTGCAAGGCCAGGCACCGGATATCGACCCGACGGAGCTGACCCGCGTAGAAGTGCTTCGAGGTCCTCAAGGAACGCTCTACGGCGCGAGCAGCATGGGCGGTCTGGTCAAATACGTGACGGCCGACCCATCGACTGATCAAGTGAATGGTCGCCTGCAAATTGGGACAACCAAGGTCCGAGACGGTCAGGATCTCGGTTACAGTGTGCGGGGCGCCGCGAATGTGCCTCTGAGTGACACGTTCGCTATTCGGGCGAGCGGCTCGTCGCGAGGCGATCCGGGGTACATCGACAATCTCCAGGCCGGCAAAAAGGACGTTAACAGCGGAAGTGCGCAAACCGCCCGGCTGGCCGCCCTATGGGAGCCATCGGAGCACTTCTCGCTGAGACTCAGCGCGCTGTATCAGCGTGCGCAGCGGGATGGCTCATCAGACACGCATCTCCCCGCCCCGGTTGGGCCGGTCGCGGGCCTCGGAGATCTCGAGCAGAGCGCCTTAGTCAATACCGGTACTTACGACAATCGATACCAGGCTTACAGCGCAATCCTGACAGGAAAAACCGGTAGCGCAGAACTCACCTCTCTCACGGGATACGGTACGAGTGAGTTCGCGACGTCCCTCGATGCCGCACCCATTGCTGGCTTTGCTCAGACCAACTTCGGCGTACGCGGCGCCGCCAGCATTGTCCATGGCAAGGTATCCAAGTTTTCGCAGGAGCTACGACTCGCGATGCCGCTCGGCGAGCGTGTTCAGTGGCTGGTGGGAGCGTTTTACACGCATGAGAACTATCCGGGATCGCAGGATGTGCTCGCCATCGATCCGGCAACTGGTGCCGTTGCGGGCACGTTCAACAACGCCGTGTACTCGGGGAATTATTCAGAGTATGCAGGCTTCACAGACCTTACTTTTCAGGTCACGGACAGATTCGACATTCAGATCGGTGGACGGCACGGTCACAACCGGATTACATCGGCGCAGTCGAACGTGGCTACACCAACGACTCCGCAGCTCTTTGTGACCAGCGTTACCCCGGAGTTCAGATCGACAGACGACGCTTTCACGTATCTCGTTACACCGCGCTTCAGAATCAATCCAGACGTGATGGCCTACGCTCGTGTGGCGTCCGGCTATCGACCCGGGGGCGTCAACACGTTCACAGTTGGTACGATCATCGGTGTGCCAACCGAATTCGGTCACGACACAACTAAGAACTACGAGATCGGAATCAAGGGCAGGGCATTCGGTCGGCTCTCGTACGATACTTCTGTCTACTACATCGACTGGAGCGCTGTGCAGCTTCAGCTGCGGACACAGGTTCCCTCGGGATTGTTCCAGGCGTACACCTTGAATGTCGGCGGTGCGAAAAGTGAAGGCGCTGAGCTATCCGTGGAGTTCAGACCCATCGATTCGCTTCGTGTGACGAGCTGGGTGGCATTCAACCACGCGCTATTGACGGACGTTCCGCAGGACAGTCCGCTTGTCGTGTTCAAGGATTCGCGCCTGCCATACAGCGCGAGATGGTCAGGCAATCTTAGCGTCGATAAGGCATTCCGGTTAGGTACGAATGTAACGGCCTCCGCAGAGGCGTCGTTGAGTTACGTGGGCGACCGCAAAGGACGCTTCTTTACGAGCTGCGTGGGTGCGACCTGCACGGGCTTTCCACAGGAGAATTTCCGGTCATACACGCAGCTGGATCTCCGTGCGGAAGCGACGTTCAGCTCCTGGACAATCAGCGCCTTCATCAACAACGTGACAGACGAGCGCGGTGTTTTGAGGCGCGGTCGTGATGCATCGCTGAGCCTTCTGTATGCTGTTTCCTATACTCAGCCGCGCACCATCGGACTGAGTCTCGCTAGGTCGTTCTGATGGCGTTCGCCCGCAGCACCATTGATGTGCCTGCAGTTCTTCGAGAGGTGCCGGACTTTCAAACCTTCTGTTCGGTCCAAAAACTTCACGAACTGATCTCGGCACTACAGAACGATAGCCGGTTTCAGATCACCGTGATCGGCGACAGCGTCCACGGTGTCCCCATTCATCATGTCCGATTTGGACGAGGACGCATAAAGGCATTGATCGTGGGGTTTCCACATTGCATGGAACCTATTGGCGGGCTGACCGTGTTCAGTCTTCTGACATTGCTCGGGCGCAGCAATCGAACGCTGCTCGAAGCTGATGTCGAGTGGAACGTCATTCCATGCGTCGATCCAGATGGCGCGCTGTTGAACGAGGGCTGGACCCAGAAGAGATTCAGTCTCGAAAACCGCATGAAGCATTACTACCTGCAGCCGCTTGCGGACCAGGTGGATACATCCTTTCCGATCGCCTACAAGAAGAACGTTTGGGAGCGACCCTCGAAGGAAGCGCGGATCCTCATGGATGTGCTCGAGAGCGTAAGGCCAGACTTCTTCTTTTCACTGCACAACGCGCAAATGGGTGGCGCCTTCTACTATCTAAGCCGAGACATCGGCCATAGATTTTGTTCTCAGATCCGACAACTCCTCGAGGCGAATCGCTTCCCGCTTCAGAGACGACCGATGTGGCGCGAGGTGTGCTCGGAGTTCAGCCCTGGATTCGTGGAGTTCCCGTGGCGCTGGAAGCGCTATGACTACCTTGAGCAGACGACGCCGTCGCCTGAGCGGTTTTTGAACTACGGTGTCGCAAGCTGGGACCATCTGGCGCAGATCAATCCAGAGGCGCTGACATTCGTTGCAGAGATGGGCTATGTGCGTCACCCGAGCGATGAGTCGGAGAACGAAACAGATGAGAACCTGCGGCAATTCAAGTTGAGACTGGATGCTGATAGCAAATTTCTCGCGGTGATGCTCGCGGAAGAGTGGGAGAAGGTCCGGAATGAGATCAATTTCGAGAGCCCATTTTACCGGGTGATCGTCGAGCGCATGGCGCTCATGACACCAGACAGGCTCTGTGAGGGCGGATATCCGTTATCACGCTATCCGACACGAGACATCCTATTCAATCCGGAACACGACCGGATGATGACCGAGGGCGATCGATTCGCCGCCTGCATGGTCGATGGCGGCTACACGTTCATCGTGAGCAGCTATCAGTTTGTGCGCCTCCTCAAGGATTCGGCACAGACGGCGCCCGTACGCCATGCGCTTGAGCGACTCTCGCCGGCGTTTGATGCGGCACTCAGGCAGCTCGGTCGCTACATAGATTTCGGCGCTTTCGAGGTGTTCAGCTGCAAGACTCTAGCCAAGGTACAGCTGGGGAGTGGATTGATTGCGCTTAATTCGCTCCTCGATGCGCAATTGCAGTAGACGACCGGTAAGAGCTGAGCAGCGCCTGTGAGAGACGTGATCTACAAACGCTATCTGCTCGGTGTACTGCTGGTCATTCTCGCATTCAACTACGTGGATCGTACCGCGCTCGCGCTGCTCATGCAGTATGTGAAGGGTGATCTTGGGCTGAGTGACACGCAACTAGGCTTCCTGAGCGGAATCGCATTCTTCCTATTCTATTCGGTAATGGGGATTCCCCTGGCGAGGTGGGCAGACCGCGGCAACCGCGTGACGATTATCACGCTCACTACCGCACTGTGGAGTGCAATGGTGGCGTTGTGTGGAGTAGCTGGCACGTTTGCGCAGTTGCTGCTCATCCGCATAGGCATCGCCGTCGGGGAAGCCGGTTGCGTTCCAACGGCTCACTCGCTGATTGCAGACTATTTTAGTCGCGCGGACCGTCCCAGAGCGTCCGCGATCTACCATCTGGGTACGCCGTTGAGTTTTGTAATTGGATATTTCGGAGCCGGATGGTTGAACGAAGCGTACGGGTGGCGCATGACCTTCGTACTACTGGGAGTGCCGGGGCTGTTACTCGCCACCCTCGCGCGGCTGACTTTGAGAGAACCGCGGCTGCATGCTGCGCGTGGGAGTGAGATGAGGGATGAGGCGACCGGAATACCGAGTGCGTCTCCGGCTCAGCCGAGATTGGCAGAGGTCGCTCGGGTACTGTGGGAGAACATCACATTCCGCCATGTGTTGCTTGCATATTGCGCCGTTTCGTTTTTCGGATCGGGTATTGCGCAGTGGAAGCCATCGTTCTTCATCCGCAGTTACGGGATGGATTCCGGTGAGCTGGGAACATGGTTTGCCCTCATATCGGGCGGTGGAGGTCTGATCGGCACATATCTCGGGGGGGTGCTCGCTTCCCGATATGCTGCGAACAATGAGCACCTGCAGCTGAAGATCATGGCATCGCTATATTGTGTGTACGGGCTGAGTTCTGCGTTCATGTATATCTCTCCGAATCCGTACTTGGCCTTCGGATTGATGAGTGTGGCCTTCGTCGGGGGTGGCGCGGTTCTCGGCCCGCTGTTCGCAACCATTCAGACATTAGTGCCAGATCGAATGCGCGCGATCTCGATCGCGATCGTCTTTCTTATCGCGAACCTCATCGGAAACGGTTTGGGGCCGCTGGCTGCGGGAGCACTGAGCGATGGGCTTCGACCGTGGTTCGACGAGGAATCGCTGCGCTATGCGCTCCTTATATTGTGTCCGGGCTACTTCTGGTGCGCGTGGCATCTCGGATGCGCGAGCAAGAGTGTTACGCGTGATCTGGAGAGGCTATATGCCTCGCCGGACCGGAGGCTCCATGAGAGCCCCACGCTGGAAAGCAGTGCAATCGCGTGTGACGGGCCAGTGTCGTCGAAGTGAATGGACCAGAAATCGATGAAAAGAGACATGCGCGATACGCCTCTGTATCAGGAGGCGGAGTTGCTGTTGCATACACTCCGCGCGCCAGGCACCGGGCAGATCAGCGATGCTGCGGAGCTCAACGTTGCCCCGAACGGAAGCCGAGCGGTTTTTGCGGGCACGATTCTGGACAGGCTCTCCGGCCTGCCGCCAACACGCATCTGTGAGATCGACCTCTCGACCGGAGCGACTCGTGTACTGACCTTCGGGCCGAACACCGATCGGATGCCGCGGTACTCGCCTGACGGTCAACGCATCGCCTTTCTTTCGGACCGCGGGAATGTCGGCGATTTTCAGCTGTATATCCTCGATCCCACCAGCGGAGCGGCACGGCGCGCACCGGTTGTGCCCGGTTGGATCGAATACCTACACTGGTCGCCCGATGGGCGAAGCATCCTGCTCGGCGTCGCAGGCTATGGAGCAGATGTGGCCGGTGTGCAGGGTGCAGTGACGAGTCGGAAGGCCGCTCAGAAGGCACCGCCCTGGATGCCGTCTGTCGAGAAGGGCGATGAAGACTATCGATGGCGTCAGGCTTGGGTGTATGAGCTGGAACGGAATACTCTGCGGCAAGTCTCCAGTGCGAGGCAAAACGTCTGGGAAGCGGTCTGGTGTGGCAATCGGGCGGTTCTCGCGGTCGTGTCGCCCGCCCCGGGGGAAGGGTTTTGGTACAGCGCGCGTCTCGAACTTAGTCGCATCGACAGCGCCGAGCGGTTCGAGCTTTACGCTCCAAGAGATCAGATTGGACTGCCGGCGGCATCACCTTCCGGAACGCATGTGGTTGTGGTCGAAGCAGTTTGCAGCGATCGCGGCTCCGTCGCAGGAGACTTGTGGCTCATCGACTGTGACTCGCGGCGCAGACGGCGTATCAACACGAATGGAGTGGACGTCACTTACGCGGAATGGCGATCGGAAACCCGTGTACTGTTTGCAGGTCACCGTGGTTTCCAAACTGTGGTGGCGCTTTACGATTGCGAGACGGACAGCTGTACGGAGCTCTGGTCCAGTCAGGACATTACAACTCCACCTCGTTACGCAGTCGTGTCCGGGTGGAATGAGGCCGGAGACTGTGTAGTCATCGCGGAGAGCTTCGTGCGTGCTCCCGAGATCGCCGTCATCCAGGCAGGACAGTACCGTGCTGTACGATCCTTTGATCTGGGCTATGCCGAGGCAGTCAGCGCGATCGGGGCGGTGGAGTCCACCAGTTGGCACGCGTCGGATGATCTAGAAATTCAGGGCTGGGTCCTTCAACCAAAGAGCCACGCGCCTCATGCCCTGGTGATGAACATTCACGGCGGCCCCATCTCCCACTGGCGGCCGACGTGGTTGGCGCGCTCGCGCGTGTTTCCCATGCTGATGCTCCTGAGACATGGCTACGCCGTCTTCTTTCCGAATCCGCGGGGCAGCACGGGCAGGGGCCAGGAGTTCGCGCGCCGCGTTCTGGGGGACATGTGTGGTGCTGATACTCACGACTACCTCTCAGGTATCGACCATTTGGTGAACCTTGGGCTGGCGGATGGTACGCGGCTCGGTGTGACCGGAGGCAGCTATGGTGGATTGATGACGTCTTGGCTCATCACGCAGGACCCAAGGTTTTCCGCCGCAGTTTCAGTTTCTCCGGTCACAAATCACGTGACCGAGCACCTGATCTCAAACATTCCACACTTCGTCAGCTTGTTCTTGGCAGATTCGTATGCGAACGCCCGGGGCAAGTATTTCCAGCGCAGTCCGGTCATGCATGCGCGCAAGGTGAGAACTCCGACCCTGAATATCTGCGGTGCGCTTGACCGCTGCACGCCCCCGGAGGAAGCGGCGCAGTTCCACAACGCGCTGCTTGAGGCCGGTGTCAACTCGGCGCTGGTAACGTATCCCGAGGAAGGGCATGGAGTGCGAAAGCTTCCTGCTTCGATCGATTATGCCGCGCGTCTGGTAGCGTGGTTCGAGCAACACATGCCCGCACGATGAGCTGGGTAGCGATGCAAACTGACATTCGCCAGACCGAACTGTACCGGGAGATCGAAGCTTTCTATAAAGAGGTGCGGCAGCCCGGCAGCGGTCAGATCACCGAAGCCACGGAAATTCACGCATCTCCGGACGGTCTTTCCGCAGTATTCACCGGCACCATGGTCGACACCCTCGACGGAATCCCGCCGACACGGGTGTGTCGCATCGACCTGCGGACGGGTGCGGTGCAGGTTCTGACATTTGGTCCGAATGCGGACCGCCTACCCAAATATTCCCCTGACGGCCGACTCGTCGCGTTTCTGTCCGACCGGCACAAATCGGGAGATTTTCAGCTCTATCTGCTCGATCCGGACACGGGCGCGGCCCGACGAACGCCTCCAGTCAACGGATGGGTCGAACACCTGCAGTGGTCAGCGGACGGAAGGCGCATTCTGCTTGGCGTGGCGGGAGCGAGCGCGGACGTCTCGGCCGTTCACGGCGCCATCGCTCGCAGCCAGACAGATACAAGCTCACCGTCGTGGATGCCAGACATTGCAACCGCAGATGTAAAGCAACGCTGGCGCAGTGCCTGGATTTATGACCTCACCTCAGATCGCGCGACGCCGATCGACACACCGGGCATCAATATTTGGGAAGCGGCCTGGTGTGGAAGCGAAGCCATCGCCGCCGTTGCGTCGAGTGGTCCGGGCGAGGGATTCTGGTATCGCGCCAACCTGCTCATCATTGACATCGGGTCCGGCGAGAGCCGTGAACTTTATCGTCCGAAACATCAGCTCGGGTGGCCTGCAGCCTCAGGATCTGGCGCGCGGCTCGCTTTTGTGGAAGCGGTATCGAGCGATCGGTGGATTGTCGCGGGGAGCTTGAGGCTGCTCGACACGGCTTCCGGACATGTAACAGTCACAGATACTCATGAAATCGATGTGAGCTACGTGGAGTGGCGTTCCGAGCGTCACCTGCTTGTTGCGGGCCTACGGGGGCCGGAAACGGTCGTTGGCACTTGCGATACTGACACCGGCGAGTTCATCGAATCCTGGAAAAGTCCGGCGTTGTCAACGTCAGGTTCGGTTATCAGTGTCTCTGGATGTGGTGCGAGCGGGGACTGCGTACTCATCGGAGAGGGTTTCGTGCGCGCGCCGGAGATCGCGGCGGTACGCAATGGGAGCTATCGAACGCTCAAATCCTTCGATGTTGGTTACGCCGCGTGCGTGAAGAGCATTGAGTCCGTTCAATACTTGGCTTGGGCGGCTCCGGACGGCCTCGAAATACAGGGCTGGCTGATACAGCCCCATGGCACGTGCCCGTTCCCCATCGTGATGAATGTCCACGGCGGGCCGGTCGCGAGTTGGCGTCCGACATGGTTAGCGCGGCCTAGGAGTGCCGCGATGCCCCTGCTTGTGAGGCATGGCTACGCGATCTTCATGCCCAATCCGCGCGGCAGCTCGGGCCGTGGAGTGGATTTTGCGCGGCGCGTGTTGGGCGATCTCGGCGGCGCCGACACACACGATTTGCTGTCCGGACTCGATTATCTCATCGCGCAGGGAATCGCGGATCCGAAGCGTCTGGGCGTGACGGGCGTAAGCTACGGCGGGTACATGAGCTGCTGGCTCACGACGCAGGACCCACGCTTTGCAGCTTCAGTACCGGTGTCACCCGCGACGAATCGGGTGAGTCAGCGTCTGCTCTGCACTCATACCGATTTCGTGGATCTCTTTCTGGCGGACGCGTACGACACTCTCGGCGGTCGATTTTTTGAGCGCAGTCCTATCATGTACGCTCACAAGGCGACGACACCGACGTTGAATATATGCGGAGCGCTTGATCGCTGTACGCCTCCGGGCGAAGCGAGGCAGTTCCATAATGCTTTGCTCGAGAATGGCGTCACCTCCGTGCTCGTGTCATATCCGGAGGAGGGTCACGGCATCCGCAAGTTCCCGACCGCCATCGACTACGCCACGCGCATGATTTCCTGGTTTGAGGAACACATGCCAGCTGCCCCGCGGCGCTGATAGAAGCGACCAATAGGTCCGGGATACGCTGAACGGCGAGATAGCGTTCTCCCAGCTATCTGAACATCACCCAATGGAGATCGACCCCGCTCGAGGGTGCTGCCGATGTCCTCTTTTCGGGTAGCCGGAACGTAAGCGCACCTGAAGAAGCCGCACATGAGCATCGGCTTCTTAGAGTTGGCGGACTCCTTTCGGCGCGCTTCGAAAGGCGTGTCCGTTCGGGTGCACCGCGCGTACACGCCTTCGATCATGTGAGAAGGCGAACCCATCTCGCAATTTGCCCCGCGAACGTTTCCACAGTTGTTGTTTGCAGGCGTGTGGATACGTGATCTTCTGCGGCGGCGAAGATTGCGGACCCGCGCAGGCTCATCGACTTACGCGGAGCGAAGATCGAAACCTGCCCGAGAGAAGCGCACCACGCCGCCTCATTAAGCTCTTCCTGCGATCACCATCTGCGCGAGTTCGTCATCGATAGATTTGATCGGCAGAGAGACGTTCCCCTGCGTATTCCGGCGATGATGACCGCGCATTCCGATTTATCGTGACCGGTTGAGCGCGAGGTGAAGTGCTCGGCGGGATGATAGCTCAGTCGGTCACGATGGGGTCTTCGTGGCGGCGGCTTTGGGGTCTTTGGCTGCACGTCGGAGCGATTCGCCTTTGAGCGTGAGCCGGTGAGCGTGATGGAGGAGCGGATCGAGGAGCGGATCGAGGATGGCATCAGCGATCGTGGGCTCACCGATCCAGCCGTGCCAGTGCTCGATGGGCAGCTGCGCGGTGATGATGGTGGCGCGTCGCTCAGCGCGGTC
>Ga0164243_10015765_pt1 | contig 10419 bp, 10 predicted proteins | sample OricompcompostOP_FD_108781 | JGI IMG/M metagenome (GOLD analysis project Ga0164243, IMG submission 108781) | Organic Plus compost microbial communities from Emeryville, California, USA - Original compost - Organic plus compost (OP) | ecosystem: Engineered > Solid waste > Mixed feedstock >... | reverse complement strand
GTCGACACGGTCGTCCAGGTGCTCCGCGAGCGCACCGCCCGCGGCGTGCCCGTCCTCTTCTCCAGCCACCAGCTCGACGTGGTCGAACGGCTCTGCGACGACCTCGTGATCATCAACGACGGTGTGATCCGCGCCGCCGGCAGCCGGGAGAGCCTGCGCCAGACGTACGCCCAGCCGCGCTACACGATCGCCGTCGACGGCGACGCCGGCTGGCTGCGCGACGAGCCCGGCGTGACGCTCGTGGACCTCGACGGGCCGCGCGCGGTCTTCGACCTGGCGCCGGGCACCGACGACCAGGTGGTCCTCAAGGCCGCGCTGGCCCGCGGCCCGGTCCGCCAGTTCGGACCCGTCACCCCCACGCTCGCCGAGATCTTCCGGGAGGTCGCCCGATGAACACCGCCACCGCCACCCGCCTGGTCGCGACCCGCGAGCTGATGGTCAAGATCAAAGACAAGGCCTTCCTCATCAGTACGGCGCTCTTCCTGCTCATCGCCATCGTCAGCACGGTAGTGCCGCTGCTGATCGGCGGCGCCGCCTCCAGCGTGGCGGTGGCGGACTCCGGCGCGGCCACCGCGCTGCGCGCCGCGGGCCTGGAGGTGCGGGAGGTCGCCGACGACACGGCCGCCGAGCAGCTCGTGCGCGCGGGCGACGTCGACGCGGCCGTCGTCGCCGGCAACCCGCTGCCCCGCGTCCTCGCCATGGACAACGCCCCGGGCGACGTGGTCGACGCGCTGAGCACCACACCGCAGGTCGAACTGCTGAACCCGGACGCCGTCAACCCGGTCCTCGCCTTCCTGGTGCCGTTCGCCTTCGCGATCGTCTTCTTCTTCACGTCGCTGACGTTCGGCCTCCAGATCGCGCAGAGTGTCACCGAGGAGAAGCAGACCCGGGTCGTCGAGATCCTGGTCGCCGCCGTGCCGACCCGCGCGCTGCTGGCGGGCAAGGTGATCGCCGGCGGCATCCTGGCGCTGGCCCAGATCGCGCTGATCGCCGTGGTCGTGGTGGTCGGCACACAGCTCACCGACAACGGCGGCCTGCTCGCCCTGCTCGGCCCGGCGATCGGCTGGTTCGTGCCGTTCTTCGTGGTCGGCTTCGTGATGCTGGCGGCGCTCTGGGCCGCGATGGGTGCCCTGGTCAACCGCCAGGAGGACATCAACAGCGTCTCGATGCCGCTCCAGGTGGTCGCGATGCTGCCGTTCTTCCTGGTGGTCTTCCTGAACGACAACAAGGCGATGATGACGCTGCTGTCGTACATCCCGTTCGCGTCCCCGACCGCGATGCCGGTCCGGCTGTTCACCGGCGACGCCGCCGCCTGGGAACCGCTGGTGGCGCTGGCCATCCTGATCGTGGCGACGATCGCGCTGGTCCTGGTCGGCGCGCGGGTCTACGAGGGCTCACTGCTCCGCACCAACGGCAAGACGTCCTTCGGCGCGGCTTTCCGCGACCGCGAGAGCCGCCGCCTGGCGGACCTCAACAGCCGGTGAACCGAGTCACCCACCGCCGGCCGGCCGCGCTCACCCCAGGTGGTCCGCCGGCGCCATATGGAGGAGCCAAGCCAGCGGCAGCTTCGCCCGCTCCTCGTAGGAGCCGTCGCCGAGCCGCAGCAAGGTGACGGTCTGCGCGGTGTCGCGATCGACCACCCAGTCGTCGAGCGTGACAACCGGGGGCATGTGCCTGCTGACGGCCTCCGCGCTCATAGCGAGATCCTAGTCGAGGAGAGGACGAGGGTGGGGTCGGCGGGATTCGAACCCGCACTGGAACGGACCTAAACCGTTTGCCTCCTGCCAGTTGGGCTACGACCCCCAAGCGTCCGCCCATTCTGGCGTACGCCTGTAGGCGGGCCGTTACGGGGTGTCGAGGCCCAGGTCCTTGCGCAGCTTGGCGACGTGGCCCGTGGCCTTGACGTTGTACATCGCGCGCTCGACGCGGCCCTTCTCGTCGATCACGAAGGTGGAGCGGATGACGCCGGTGATCGTGCGGCCGTAGGACTGCTTCTCGCCGTACGCCCCGTACGCTGTCAGGACCTTGCGGTCCTCGTCGGAGACCAGCGGGAACGTGAGCGCGTCCCGTTCGCGGAACGTCGCCAGCTTCGCCGGCTTGTCGGGGGAGATGCCGACCACCTCGTAGCCCGCCGCCTGTAGCGACGCCAGCGAGTCGCGGAAGTCGCACGCCTGCTTGGTGCATCCCGGGGTCATCGCCGCCGGGTACGCGTACAGGACCACCTTGCGGCCGCGCAGGTCGGCGAGGGTGAGCGTGTCGCCGGTGTCGGTGGGCAGCGTGAAGTTCGGGGCCTCGTCGCCGGGGCTCAGGCGTTCGGTCATGCCGCCGACTCTACCGCCGGAGGCGGCCTGAGCCCGGTCGCGTCAGGCCGGCACGCGCTCGGTCCCGGGCGGCGTGCCGACCGGGACCAGGTGAAACGAAGGGCCCCTTGTTATCGCCTAGGCGATAACAAGGGGCCCTTCCTTACACCGCGGCCTGCCGTGGCGCGCATCCGCAGGACCGCGGCGGCGGCGACGCCGGCCCCGGCCGCGATGACCATCGCGAGCACCAGGCGGCCCGCGGTCGGCGGCCACGGCACGGGCACCACCCCGGTCCCGAACGCGGCCGCGTTCGCTGCGCCGCCGAAGATCGCCACGCAGGCGCCGGCCATGGCGAGAGCGAAGTCCGCGGCCGCCCGGCGGCGCAGCGCGTACCCGGCCGCGGCGACGGCCGCCAGCGCGGTCAGCACCGCCCAGATCTGCCCGGCGAACAGCCCCCGCACCATCGCGCCGACCGCGTCGTTGCCGGCGTCCAATTCCCGGCCGACGGCGTACCCGATCGCCGCCGCCCCGGCGACCACTAGCAACCCGGCCGACGCCGCCCGAGCCACCGCGGCGGCCCGGCCGCCGACCGGCACCACCGGTGAGCCGTCGTCCCATGGCGCGGTCCCGGGTCGGGTGGCGCGGGCGGAGAGCGAGCGGAAGCGGCCCGCCAGCCCCAGGCCGGCCACCGCCAGCGCGGCGAGCACCGTCCCGGCCCACCACACGCCCGGCGACGGCGGCGGGACCCAGTCCAGCGTGCCGCGGGCCTCCATCGTGGACACACCGGTGCGCAGCGGCACCACCCAGTCGCGGATGCGGTGCTCGCGGGTCGGGTCCGCGGCCACCTCCGGCGGCGGGGCGGACTCCATCCAGTGGGTCCGGTGGTCGTGCCAGCGGACCACCGGGGCCGTCGACGCGCGGCGCCACTCGGGCGGCGACGTCGGGTCGGTGCCCGGTGGCAGCGCCGCGGAGCCGGTGAGCGTCGCGTTCAGGTACACCGCGGGCGAGCGGACGTTCTCGTACACCCCGTCGGGGCGGACCTCCAGGTACGGCTCGTTCTGGTAGCCGAGCACCTCGACGGTCGTACCCGTCCGGTTGGTCAGCTCCAGCCGTGCCCCCGCCTCGACCGCGCGGACCGACAGCCCCGGCATCGCCGGCGTCACCTCCGTCACGACCGTGCGGTAGTCGGTGCCGTCCGGCGCGTCCGCACCGTGGGCCCACGCCGGGGCCGCCGGGAGGAGCACGAGCGCGGCGACCACGCCGGCGAGGCGCATGAGCATCAGCCGGCGGCGTCCACGGCGGCGGTGATCGTCTGCGGCGTCGGGTTGGGCAGCACCTTGCCGTCGACGACGATCGTCGGCGTGCCGGTGATCCGGTCGGCGCTCGCGGCGTCGGTGATGGAGTTGACCCACGGTTTGTATTTACCCGATGTGACGCACTGGCCGAAGCTGCCGGCCGGCAGGCCCAGTCCGGTGCCGATCGAGATCAGCTGATCGTCGGAGAGCCCGGCGGTGCCCTCGGCGGGCTGCTGCGCGAAGAGCGTGTTGTGGTACTCCAGGAACTTCCCGCCGTCCGCCGCGCACGCCGCGGCCGACGCCGAGCGGGTCGAGTACTGCGTGGTCGAGGCCCGGTCGAGGTACGCCACCGTGTTGTAGACCACGGTCACCCGGCCCTGGTCGACCAGGCTGCTCAGGGTGCTGCCGCTCTGCTCCTCGAAGGTGCGGCAGAACGGGCACATGAAGTCCTCGTACACCTGGATCCGCACCGGCCCCGTGCCCCTCGTCACACCGCTGGTGGCGCTCGCCGACGGCGGCGCGACCAGCGGGCCCGACTCGGAGCGCTGGCTCTGGTAGACGCCCCAGCCGATCAGGCCGGCGATCACCAGCACGGCGACGACGACGACCGAGGTCCACAGCGTCCGCCGGCGCCGGCGCTCGGCGGCGATCTGGCGCTGGACCACCCGCGCCGCGCTCTTGCGGTCGCGCCGCTTAGCCATCACTGCCCTCCAGCCACCTGTCGACGGACAACCGCGTGCGGGGCCAGATCACGAGGAACGCGGCGAGGATCAGGAAGCCCACGTCACGCGCGATCTCCGGCGCGTAGCTGGGACTCTGGCCCGCGGCGAGCTGGCCCCCCGACCCGAAGCAGCCGCAGTCGATGGCCAGCCCCCGTGCCCACGCGGACGCGATGCCCGCGACGAAGATCACCAGCAGCGCCGCCGAGATCGCGGCCACCACCCGCGTGGCCAGGCCCACCACGAGCAGGACACCGAGCGCGATCTCCACGAACGGCAGCGCCGCGCCGACCGCCCTGGCCACCTCGAAGGGCATGACCTGGTACGCGTTGACCGCCCGCCCCGAGGCCGCCAGGTCGCCCACCTTGAGGCCGCCGGCCACCAGCCAGACCGCCGCGAGCCCGAGCCGGGCCAGCGTGCCCAGCCAGGGGCGTGCGCCGTGCCAGGTGGCAGCGCTCGTCAGGGTCGTCACGCTCATATAGTCGCCCCGTATCGGGCAATGGTTCCAAATCTCAGGAATTTCCCAGGGGAGCCGGTCAGCCGAGAGCGGCGACGAGCTCCGCCCGGGCCCGGGCCACCCGGGACCGGATCGTCCCCACCGGGACTCCCTCCACCGCCGCCGCCTCCGCGTACGACAGGCCGAGCAGCTGGGTGAGCACGAAGGCGCCGCGCCGGTCGGCGGGCAGGCGGCGCAGCAGGTCGGCGGTGTCGAACCGCTGCGCCGGATCCGGTTCCGCGGCGGCCATCACCGACCTCTCCGGCTCCGGGTGTGCCGCGAGCCGGGACCGGAGCCGCCGGCGGCGCACCACCGAGCGGAGGTGGTCGGCGCAGACCCGCCGGGTGATGCCCAGCAGCCAGGTGCGGGCACTGGAACGTCCCTCGAAGGCCGGAAGCGACCGGAACGCCCGCAGATACGTCTCCTGCGCCAGGTCGTCGGCGGCGTCCGGATCGACCAGGGCGGCGGCGAGCCGCCACACCTCCGTCTGGGTCGCCCGCACGAACGCCGCCTGCGCCGCTGGGTCGCCCGTCCGCGCGGCCAACGCCCACCGGGTCGCGTCGTCGACCTCGCCGGCCCGTGCCTCCGGGGCCGCCACCTGGGCGGCCGGTCCCCCTGGGGCCGCCACCTGGGCGGCCGGTGCCTCTGGGGCCGCCACCTGGGCGGCCGGTCCCCCTGGGGCCGCCACCTGGGCGGCCGGTGCCTCTGGGGCCGCCACCTGGGCGGCCGGTGCCTCTGGGGCCGCCACCTGGGCGGTCGAGGCATCCGGCGTCGCCGCCCCCGCGGCCGAGACCTCGCGCGCCGTCGCCGCGACGGCCGGGGCTCCGGCTGCCGCGGCCCGGTCGGGCCCGGCGAGGTCGGCGGCGGCGAGCGCGCGCTGGGCGGGGATCACGGCAACCCAGGGTACGCGGCCGGGCCGGCGGTGCGGCGCGTCACGCGGTCCGGTTGGAAGGAAGGGCCCCTTCCTTTCGGTGAGAAATCGCCGGGAACCAATCGCTGCCGGCCGACGACTACCTCACCATGATGTGCGAGCACGTCCGGGTCGCGCTCTCCGCGCGGCTCGATGGGGAGGATCCGCCGGCGCCGGCGGCGGAGATCGACGCGCACCTCTCCATTTGCGCGTCCTGCCAGGAGTGGCAGGCCCGCGCGGAGGACCTCTCCACGGCCCTGCGGGCCGTGCCGGCGCCGGCCCCCGACCTGACTGCGACCGTCCTCGCCGCGGTGGCCGCCGACGAGCGCCGCCGCGCGGAGCCCGCCGGCCGCCGTCAGGTGCTGCGCGTCACCGTCGCCGTCCTCGCCGCCGCCCAACTGGTCTCGGCGCTGTCGATCCTGTTCGGGGCCGAGGCGGGCTTCGGCGCGCACGCGACCCGCGAGATGGCCTGCTTCGACGTCGCGCTCGCGGTCGGCTTCGCGCTCGCGGCCTACCGGCCCGAGCGGGCCCGGGCCCTCGTGCCGGTGGCCCTCGTGCTCGCGCTCTGCCTCGCACTCACCAGCGCCGTCGACGTGGCCGGTGCGCGCACCGCCGTGGTCCACGAGATCGGGCACCTCGCGGCGCTGGTGCAGGCGGCGGCCCTCTGGGCTCTCGGCCGGCACAACGGGGCTCCGCTCACCCCGGTGAGCGCCGGAGGCCGTGGGTGAGCCGGGTCGCCGCCCGCGTCGCGGTCGTCGCGGCGCTCGTCGCCGGCTGGGTCGCCGTCTTCCTGGCCCCGGCCGGGCCCGCCAGCGCGCACGCCGTGCTGAGCGGCAGCAGCCCGGCCGCCAACTCGGTCGTCCCGACGCCGCCGCCCGAGGTCGTGCTGACCTTCACGGAAGGCGTGCGGCAGGTGCCCGACAAGATCCACGTGGTCGCGCCGGACGGCTCGCGCGCCGACACCGGGCAGCCGGTCTTCGAGGGTGCGAAGGTGACGATCCCGCTCAAACCCGGCGGGGCCAACGGCACGTACCTCGTGAACTACCGGGTGATCTCCGCCGACAGCCACCCGGTCGCGGGCGGGTTCACGTACTCCGTCGGCGCGCCGTCGGCGACGCCGACGGACGTGACCGCCGCGCCGGCCGAGGAGAGCACCGCCCTGCGGATCGCCTTCCCGGTCGTCAAGTACGTCGGGTACGCGGGCCTCGTCCTGCTGATCGGCCCGGCCCTGGTGCTGGCGCTGCTCTGGCCGCACCGCCTGTCCCGGGAGGGCCCGGCCCGGCTCGCCTGGACCGGCCTGGGCCTCGCGATGCTGTCGACGGTCGCCGAGGTGTTCCTCCAGGCGCCGTACACCACCGGCGGCGGCTGGTTCGACGGCGCCGCCCTGCGCGACGTGCTCGCCAGCACCTACGGCACCACCCACCTGATCCGGCTCGGCGTCCTGCTCGCGGCGGCGTTCCTGCTCCGGCCGCTGATGGCGGGCCGCAGCGGGGTGGCCGACCGGGCCCTGCTCGGCGTGCTCGGCGTCGTCGGGCTCGCCACCTGGCCGCTCTCCGGCCACCCGGCCGCGTCGCCGGTGCCGTCGGTGTCGGTCGTGGTGGACATGGTGCACCTCGCCGGCATGGCGGTCTGGCTCGGCGGGCTGCTGATGCTCGTCGTCTTCCTGCTGCGCCAGGCCAACGAGCGGGAACTCGGCGCGATCCTGCCGGTCTGGTCGCGCTGGGCGGCGCTCTGCGTCACCGCGCTCTTCCTCGCCGGCACCGTGCAGGCCCTGATCGAGGTGGCGACGCTCACCGCGCTGGTCAAGACCACGTACGGTCAGCTGATCATCGCGAAGGTCGTGCTGTTCGGGGCGGTGCTCGCGGTGGCCGCGTACTCCCGCAACCAGGTGCGGCGCCGGATCGCGCCGGACAACCCCCGGCCGATGCGCCGCGCCGTCCTGGTCGAGCTGGGCATCAGCGCGGTCGTCGTCGCGCTCGCCGCCGCGCTGGTGCAGGTGACCCCCGGCCGCACCGCCGAGGCCAACGCCGGCGCCAGCCAGCAGGCGGCCGGCTCCTACTCGTCGCTGATCACCACGAGCGACCTGCTCAACCTCCAGGTCGACGTCGACCCCGCGCAGCGCGGCAACAACAACGTCCACCTGTACGCCTACACGAAGGACAGCCAGCCGCAGACGGTCGTCGAGTGGCGCGGCACCGCGTCGCTGCCGTCGGCCGGCATCGAGGGTCTGGAGATCCCGTTGCTCGGCATCTCGCCGACGCACGCGACCGGCGCCATCCAGCTGCCGCAACCGGGGCAGTGGCAACTGAAGTTCGTCGTCCGCATCTCGGACATCGACCAGGCCACGGTGACCGCCACCGTGCCCGTGAAGTAGAGGAAAGGTCCCCCAGAAATGATCCGAAACCGGCTGGCCAAGGCCGCCGCCCTCAGCGTCGGCGCCGTCGTGGTCGCCCTCGGCATCGCGGGTCCGGCGTTCGCGCACGTCACGGTCAACCCCAACAGCGCGACCCAGGGCGGGTACGCGCGGGTGGCGTTCCGCGTGCCGAACGAGAGCGACACCGCCTCGACGGTCAAGCTCGAGGTGAACCTGCCGGAGGACGCGCCGGTGGCGTCCGTGTCGACGATGCGGGTTCCGGGTTGGACGGTCGCCGTGGAGAACCGGAAGCTGGCGCAGCCGCTGGAGGTGCACGGCAGCCAGGTGACCGAGGCGGTCAGCAAGATCACCTGGACGGCGGCGGCCGGCGACGGCGTCAAGCCGGGGGAGTTCCAGGAGTTCCCGGTCTCCATGGGCCCGCTGCCCGAGGCGGATCAGATGGTGTTCAAGGTCCTCCAGACGTACTCGGACGGCGAGGTCTCGCGCTGGATCGACGAGCCGGTCGAGGGCGGTGAGGAGCCGGAGAGCCCGGCGCCGGTGCTGAAGCTGGCGAAGTCGGCCGGCGACGCGACGCCGACGACCGGGCCGACCGTGGCCGCCGAGGGTGCCGGCGCCGGTTCGTCCGACGACTCCGGGTCGTCGTCGGGTGCGGCCGTGGGCCTGGGCATCGCCGGGGTCGTCGCCGGTGTGCTGGGGCTGGTGCTCGGCGGCATCGCGTTCACGCGTACGCGGTCGTCTTCTTAGGATTCCGCGACATCCCGCCGGCTGAGGGATCTCCCTCGGCCGGCGGGATTTTGTTTGTCCGCGCGGCACGCCATCTGCGTCGCGTGTTCAGATCGTTACTTTCGGTATGGTTTGCCGGAGTACGCGATCTAGGGGGATACGCAGATGCGCGTGGTACGCACCGTCGCCGGGATGTTGCTCCTGACCTTCGGACTGCCGGTCCTGCTGGTCGGCGGTGCACTGTGGACACTCATGCAGCATCGCGATCCCGGGGGTGCGTTCAGCGGTTCGCTGGAGCGGATCAGCACCGCGGGCCGCGCGGTGGTCGTGCCGGACGTCGACGCGCTGCTGCGGTCGGAGGCGCCGTTCGCGCGGGCCGGCGACACCCGGGTCCGGTTGACGGCACGGACCGCGACCGGCCCGGCGTTCATCGGCCTGGCGCCGGCCGCGGAGGCGACCCGGTATCTCGCGGGCACCGGGTACGCGACGGTGGACGCCGTCACGGTGGCCCGCGGTGACCTTCCGGTGCGCGTCACCCCGGTGCCGGGGACCGGTTCCGTGGCGGCGCCGGGCGGGCAGTCGTTCTGGCTCCAGCAGGGCATCGGCACGCTCGAATGGGTCGCGGACGACGTCAAGGGCGAGCGGCTCAGCCTCGTCGTCATGGGGCTCGACGGCTCCGCCGGCCTCGCCGTCGACGCCCGCGCCGCCGTCACGCCCGGCTGGCTCGCCCCCACGACCTGGACGCTGCTCGCGGTCGGTGCGCTGCTGGTGCTCGGCGCGATGGCGGTGCTCGCGTGGCCCACACGGCCGCGGGAAGTGGTGTTCGTCGTCGACCCGAGCCAGGTGCCGACCGTGCCGGCGCGGCTCGGCGCGACCCCGGTGGCGGCGGTCGGCGCGGTGGCCCCCGTCAGCCCGCCGCCGGTCTGGCCGGCACTGCCGGCGCAGCCGGCCAACCCGCCGGTGGAGATCGAGGCCCGGCCCGCGGAGGGCGGCTGGCCGGAGTGGCCGTCGGAGACGTCGCCGACCAGCCCCGCCCGCCCGACGACGCTGGCCGACGCCCTCGCCGACGCCGGCGTGACCGTCACCCCGCCGCCCGGGCCCGCGTGGCCGCCGGCGGCACCGGCCGCGGCGGACCGGACCTGGCCGCCGCCGGCGGACTCCGGCGAGCCGGCCCACATCCCGGCGCCGCCGGACGCCTGGCGGCGTGCCGAGGCGGCACGGCTGGCGGGGATGCCGGCGGTGAGCGCGGCCGCGGCGCAACTCTCGGTGGAGGTCGTACCGACGTCCGGCGTGCCGGCGGCTTCCGCCGCGGCGGTGCCGGCGCCGGCCCGGCCGGAGCGGAACGGCGACGCGGCTGGCGAGCCGGTGGTCGGCACTTCGGCGCGGCCAGGTTCCCGTGCGGGCGGCGGCGAGGCGGCCGGCGTTCCGGCGCGGGCAGGTTCTGGCGCGGGCGGCGGCGAGGCGGCCGGCGTTCCGGCGCGGGCAGGTTCTGGCGCGGGCGGCGGCGAGGCGGCCGGCGTTCCGGCGCGGGCAGGTTCTGGCGCGGGCGGCGACGACGCGGCTGGCGAGCCGGCGGTTGGTGTTTCGGCGCGGGCGGGCTCG
>Ga0164243_10015764_pt1 | contig 10419 bp, 11 predicted proteins | sample OricompcompostOP_FD_108781 | JGI IMG/M metagenome (GOLD analysis project Ga0164243, IMG submission 108781) | Organic Plus compost microbial communities from Emeryville, California, USA - Original compost - Organic plus compost (OP) | ecosystem: Engineered > Solid waste > Mixed feedstock >... | reverse complement strand
GTGCCGTATTCGACCGGCACCCCGTCCGCATCGACATTGACCGAGACCGAGCGCAGGACCGGCGCCCCCTCGGGCAGTTCCAGCGCCAGCGCCATCACCGCCGGCGCCAGTTCCGCCGTCAACCGGGTGGTGGCGCGGGTATAATCCCGCAGCCCGCATTCGGCCAGCGCTGCGGTGATCGAGGGGATTGCCGCCACATGCCGCAAAAGCGCGGGAAAGCGCCCCGCATCGAAGACCGAGCGGAACACGGCCACCGGCTGGCCATCGACCAGGGACAGGCCCTCGACCACATGCACCGGGTTGCCCGGGGCAAGGCGCAGCGCCTCGGCCTCTTCGGCATCGGCGGCGCGGGTCTCGGTCAGTGTCAGCCGGCGCGAGGGCGTGCGCCCCGAGGCGGTGACGTTCTGGTGAAAGCGCACCCGCAGGCCCAGCGGATAATCGGTGGGCCGCGCCGCGACAAAGACCCCGGCGCCGCGGCGCGAACGCACCGTCCCCGCCTCGGCCAGCGCCGCAAGCGCATGGCGCACCGTATGGCGGTTGACGCCGAAACGCGCGGCCAGCACCGCCTCGGAGGGCAGCTTGTCGCCGGGATGGTAATGGCCGCCGGCGATCTCGCCGGCCAGCGTGTCGGCGATGGATTTCCAGATCGGGCTGCGCAGCATGTGTCTCCGTCATCAAAAATTCACGCAGCCGGTCCTTGAGATGAATCGGTGCTCAGGTTATCACTTGTCTAGTTGTATAGTAATCTAGACAAACCCGCAAGCTTGTCGAGGCCCGCAATGTCCGAACCATCCCCATCCGAAACCGACCTGCGCCGCGACTGGCTTTCGGTGCTGGCCAAGGCCGCGCCGGCCCGGCTGGCGGCGCTGCTGCCCGAATTGCCGGCCCATGAGATGCTGCGCGCGCCCGAGATCGGCACCGTGATGGTGCAGGGCCGCATCGGCGGCACCGGCGCGCCCTTCAACCTGGGCGAGATGACGGTGACCCGCTGCTCCATCCGCCTGGCCGCGGGCGCGGTGGGCCATGCCTGCGTGCAGGGCCGCGACAAGGGCCATGCCGCCCGTGCCGCCATCGCCGATGCGCTGATGCAGACCGATGCCGCACCGCGGATCGAGGCGCAGGTGCTGGCGCCGCTGCGGGCCGAGGCGGCCGCGAGCCGGGCGACCCGCGCCGCCAAGGCCGCCGCCACCCGCGTCGAATTCTTTACCCTGCTGCGCGGAGAAAACGCATGAATGCCATCCTGACCGGCGGTTTCGCAGATCCCTCGACCCAATCCGCCCATGCCTTTCGCGCGCTCTTGGAGGCCATGGCCCGCCCCGGCCGCATTTTCGCCGTCCAGGGGGCCGAACCGCCCGCGCCGGCCTCGATCGCCGCCGGGGTGGCGCTGCTGACGCTGACCGACGCCACCACGCCGCTGCATCTGGCGGGTGCGGCGGATTGCGAGGCGCTGCGCGGCTGGATCGGCTTTCACAGCGGCGCGCCGCTGGTTGCCGCCGAACGGGCGCGATTTGCGCTTGGCACGTGGCAGGCCCTGCAACCCGTCAGCCGCTTTCGCATCGGCGAGCCGTCCTATCCCGACCGCTCGGCCACGCTGATCGTGGAAATGGACCGGCTGGAGCCCGAGGGCGCGCGCCTGACCGGCCCCGGCATCGAAACCGAGGCGCGGCTGTCCCTGCCCGAAACCGCGGCCTTTCGCGCCAATCGGGCGCTGTTTCCGCTGGGCTTCGATTGCATCCTGACCTGCGGCGACCGCCTGGCCGCGTTGCCGCGCAGCACCATCGTGGAGGACGCCTGATGTATGTTGCCGTCAAAGGGGGCGAGCGCGCCATCGACGCCGCCCATGCCTGGCTGGCCGAGGAACGCCGCGGCGATCCCGCCATCCCCGAACTGACCGTGCCCCAGATCCGCGAGCAGATGGCGCTGGCGGTGAACCGGGTGATGGCCGAGGGCTCGCTCTACGATCCCGACCTGGCGGCGCTGGCGATCAAGCAGGCGCGCGGCGACCTGATCGAGGCGGTGTTCCTGATCCGCGCCTATCGCACCACCTTGCCGCGTTTCGGCGCCTCGCGCCCGGTCGATACGGCGGCGATGGCGGTCGATCGCCGCATCTCGGCCACCTTCAAGGACCTGCCGGGCGGGCAGGTGCTGGGGCCGACCTTCGACTATACCCACCGCCTGCTGGATTTCGCGCTGGCGGCCGGGGGCGAATTGCCGTCCGCGCCCCAGGCCCCTGCGCGGGACGAGCCGGTGCCCCATGTCACCGGCCTGCTGGACCGCGACGGGCTGATCGAGGAACAGCCCAGGGACGACACGCCCGCCCCCGACCTGACGCGCCAGCCGCTGGAGCTGCCGGCGACGCGCGCGCTGCGCTTGCAGGCGCTGGCGCGGGCGGACGAGGGGTTCACCCTGTCCTTGGCCTATTCGACGCAGCGCGGCTATGGCCGCACCCATGCTTTTGTCGGCGAATTGCGCATCGGTCGCGTCGCGGTCGAGGTGGAACTGCCCGAGCTGGGCCTTGCCGTCGAGATCGGCGAGATCGAGTTGACCGAATGCGACACGGTGAACCAGTTCAAGGGCTCGAAGTCCGAGCCGCCGCAATTCACCCGCGGCTATGGCCTGGTCATGGGCCAGTCCGAGCGCAAGGCGATTTCCATGTCGCTGGTGGACCGCGCCCTGCGCTGGCAGGAGCTGGGCGAGGATTTCGCCGGCGCCCCCGCACAGGATGAGGAATTCGTTCTAAGCCATTGTGACAACATACAATCTACGGGTTTCCTCGAACATATCAAGCTGCCGCATTACGTCGATTTCCAGGCCGAACTGGAACTGGTCCGGCGCATGCGGCGCGAGGCCGCGCAGATGCAGGAGGCGGCGGAATGACCGACCAAGCCTATAATTTCGCCTATCTGGACGAACAGACCAAGCGGATGATCCGCCGCGCGCTTCTGAAGGCGCTGGCGGTGCCCGGCTATCAGGTGCCCTTTGCCAGCCGCGAGATGCCGATGCCCTATGGCTGGGGCACCGGCGGGGTGCAGGTGACGGCGGCCTGCCTGACCCCGGACGACCGGCTGAAGGTCATCGACCAGGGCGCCGACGACACCACCAACGCCGTGTCGATCCGCCGCTTTTTCCAGCGCACCGCGGGGGTGGAAACCACCGAGCATACGGCCGAGGCCACGGTGATCCAGACCCGCCACCGCATCCCCGAACAGCCGCTGAGCGAAGGCCAGATCCTGGTCTATCAGGTGCCGATCCCCGAACCCCTGCGCTTCCTGGAGCCGCGCGAGACCGAGACGCGCAAGATGCACGAGCTTGAGGAATACGGGCTGATGCATGTCAAGCTGTATGAGGACATCGCCCGGCATGGCGAGATCGCGACCGCCTATGCCTATCCGGTCAAGGTCGAGGGGCGCTATGTCATGGACCCCTCGCCGATCCCGAAATTCGACAATCCGAAGCTGGCCGGCAATCCGGCGATCCAGCTGTTCGGCGCCGGGCGCGAGGCGCGGATCTATGCCCTGCCGCCCTATTCGGATGTCGTCAGCCTGGATTTCGAGGACCATCCCTTTACCGCCTCCAAAGCCGATCACGCATGCGACCTGTGCGGCTCGGCCACCAGCTATCTGGACGAGGTGATCACCGACGACCGCGGCACGCGCATGTTCGTCTGTTCCGACACCGATTTCTGCGCCTCGCGCCAGGCCCAGGGCCATCGCGGCCGCCTGTCGCCGCAAGGAGACAACAAGCCATGACCCTGATGCAGAATGCCATTACCGCCGCGCCGCTGCTGTCGGTCGAGGGGCTGACCAAACGCTATGGCCCGCGCATCGGCTGCGCCGATGTCGGCTTCGAGCTTTACCCCGGCGAGGTGCTGGGCATCGTCGGCGAAAGCGGCTCGGGGAAATCCACGCTGCTGTCCTGCCTGGCCGGACACCAGCGCCCGGATCAGGGGCGGATCCTGTTCGACGGCGCCGACGTGCTGGCGTTTTCCGAGGCCGAGCGGCGGCGGCTGTTGCGCGGCGACTGGGCCTATGTCCACCAGAACCCGCGCGACGGGCTGCGCATGGGCGTTTCCGCCGGCGGCAATGTCGGCGAGCGGCTGATGGCCGTGGGGGCGCGCAACTATGCCGCCATCCGCGAGAGTGCCACCGATTGGCTGGGCCGGGTCGAGATCGCGGCGGACCGCATCGACGATCGCCCTTCGGCCTTTTCCGGCGGCATGCAGCAACGCTTGCAGATCGCGCGCAACCTGGTGACGGGGCCGCGGCTGGTGTTCATGGACGAACCCACGGGCGGCCTTGACGTCAGCGTGCAGGCGCGGCTGCTGGATCTGCTTCGCGGGCTGGTGCGCGACCTGGGCCTGTCGGTGGTGATCGTGACCCATGACCTTGCGGTGGTGCGGCTGCTGGCCGACCGGCTGATGGTGATGAAATCGGGCCGGGTGGTGGAATGCGGGCTGACCGACCAGGTGCTGGACGATCCGCAGCATGCCTATACCCAGCTTCTCGTGTCCTCTGTCCTTCAGGTGTAGCCGATGATCGAGATTCAAAACCTTTCCAAAAGCTTTACCCTGCACAACCAGGGCGGGGTGGCGATCCCGGTGATGGCGGGGGCGCATCTGCGCGTGGCCGCCGGCGAATGCGTCGGGCTGGTCGGGCGCTCGGGCGCCGGGAAATCGACGCTGATGCGCATGGTCTATGGCAATTACCTGGCCGGGGGCGGGTCCATTCGCATCGGCGGGGTCGATGTGGTCACGGCCGAGCCGCGCCAGATCCTGGCCTTGCGCCGCGCGGTGTTGGGCCATGTCAGCCAGTTCCTGCGCGTCGTGCCCCGCGTGCCGACGCTGGAGGTTGTGGCCGAGCCGCTGTTGCGGCTGGGCGTCGCCCCGGATGCCGCGCAGGCCCGCGCCGCCCAGCTGCTGGCGCGGCTGAACATCCCCGAGCGGCTGTGGCGGCTGTCGCCCACCACCTTTTCGGGCGGCGAGCAGCAGCGCGTGAATATCGCCCGCGGCTTTGCCCATGACTATCCGGCGCTGCTGCTGGACGAGCCGACCGCCAGCCTGGATGCGCAGAACCGCGAGGTGGTGCTGCGCCTGATCGAAGAGGCCAAGGCCCGCGGTGCCGCGATCCTGGGCATCTTTCATGACGAGGGCGCGCGGGACCGGGTCTGCGACCGGCTGGTGGACGTGACCGGCTTCACGCCCGGGCTGGCGGCATGAGCCGGCGGCTGGTCGCGGTGGTCGGCCCCTCGGGCGCGGGCAAGGACACGCTGATGGCGATGGCCTGCGCCGCGCGGCCCGACCTGCGCGCCGCCCGCCGCGTCATCACCCGCCCGACCGAGGCGGGGGGCGAGGATTTCGAGGGCGTCAGCGAGGCCGAGTTCGCCGCCCGCCGCCAGGCCGGCGCATTCGCCCTGGACTGGCGGGCGCATGGGCTGGGCTATGGCATCCCGGCCGCCGCCTTGGCGGGGCAGGGGACGCTGCTTTTCAACGCCAGCCGCGCCGTGCTGGCCGAGGCGCAGGCACGCTTTCCCGGCCTGGCGGTGGTGCTGGTGACGGCGCCGCCCCAGGTGCTGGCGCGGCGGCTGGCGGGGCGTGGGCGCGAAAGCGGTGCGGATCAGGCCGCCCGGCTGGCGCGGGCGGATTTTCCGCTGCCGCCGGGCATCGCGCCGCGGGTGGTGATGAACGACGGCACGCCCCAGCAGGGGCTGGCGCGATTCCTGGCCGCGCTTCAGCCGGAAAGGGCATAGCGATGCAGCAGGCGAAAGCGCCCGTCCTGCATCTCGCCGAACAGGCACAGCTCTGCGACCTCGAAGGGCTGGGGCAGGACCGGGGCGAAATGCGCCCCAAGGATCCGTTCGGCCTGCCGGGCCATGGGCTCTTCCAGCCGGTCGGTCAGGGTCAGGTGGAAGCGGAATTCCTCCATGACATAGGGATAGCCCCAAAGCCGCAGCAATTCGCGCTGGCGCGGCGTCAGGTTTTCGGGGCGGCGGCGGGCGATCTCGGCCTGGGTCAGGGGCGCGCGAAAGCCGTCCAGCCCCACCACCACCGCTGCGGCCAGGCTTTGCAGGGATGCCGTATCGCCTTCGGGCACCAGCGCCAGAAAGCCGCCCAGGCTGGCCAGCCGCAGTCCCGGCAGGGCGACGGGCGAAAGCCGCCTGGCCAGTGCCGCGACCGCCCGCCGCAATTCGTCGGCGTCCCGGCCCTCGGCCAGCCGGAAGGGCGGCTTGATCGTGCCGTGAAAGCCGTATTTGCGCGGGTCGCGGGTGATCGCCTCGGCCGGCAGGCCCAGGTCGGGCGGGGCCATGGGCCGGCCCGCGGCGGCGTCCCAGCCCAGCCAGGCGCTGGCCCGGTCGGCGAAATCGCCCTGGGGCGGGGCGTAATAGACGGCGTAACGTTTCATGATGTCCATGCAGGGGCTCTTATTGCTGGTGTGTCACAGACCTGTGACACGGCGCTGGCATTCAGCCCGCCCATGGACCCGGATGCAAGACAGGACAGCACCAGATGACCGACACGATCCTAGCCAATGCCACGCTCATCCTGCCCGACGAGGTGATCCGCGGCGCGCTGCACCTGGCGGATGGCCGCATCGCCGGCATCGACCAGGGCGGCGCCGTGCCGCAAGGGGCGGTGGATTGCGGCGGCGACCTGGTGATGCCGGGGCTGATCGAGCTGCATACCGACAATCTGGAACGCCATATCCAGCCCCGTCCCCGCGTGCATTGGCCGCATCAGGCGGCGATTCTGGCCCATGATGCGGAACTGGCCGGCGTGGGCATCACCACGGTCTTCGACGCGCTGCGCGTGGGTTCCGTCGTGTCGGAGGGCAAGGCGAATTACGGCGAATATGCCCGCGCCCTGGCCGACGAGATCCTGGAGCTGCGTTCCATGGGCGCGCTGAAGATCAGCCATTACCTGCATCTGCGGGCCGAGGTCTGTTCCGAAACCCTGGTGGCCGAGATGGCCAAGTTCGGCCCCCGGGACCGCATCGGCATCGTCAGCCTGATGGATCACACGCCGGGCGAGCGGCAGTTCCGCGACCTCTCCAAGCTCAAGGATTACGTCTGCGGCAAGCACGGCCTGTCGGACGAGGGCTTTGCCGATCATGTCGCCAATCAGCGCGCCCTGCGCGACCGCCTGGGCGCGCTGCACGAGGCGACGGCGGTGGCCGAGGCGCGGCGCTATGGCGCGGTGCTGGCCAGCCATGACGACACCACCGCCGACCAGGTCGCGGTCTCGGCCGCCCATGGGGCGCATTTCGCCGAATTCCCGACCACGGCCGAGGCGGCGGCGGCCTGCCGCGACCAGGGTATCCTGGTGATGATGGGGGCGCCGAACCTGATCCGCGGCGGCAGCCATTCCGGCAACGTCGCGGCGGCGGAGCTGGCCGAGGCCGGGCTGCTGGACATCCTGTCCTCGGATTACGTGCCGGCGGCGCTTTTGTCGGCGGCGCTGCTCTTGGGCGATCTGTGGGGGGACATGGCGCGCGGTATCGCCACCGTCACCCGGGCGCCGGCGGCGGCGACGGGCCTGGCCGATCGCGGCCGGCTGGAGCCGGGCGCGCGGGCCGACGTGATCCGGGTGGCCCGCATCAATGGCGGCGCCGCGACATTGCGCGGCGCCTGGGTGCAGGGGATGCGCGTCGCCTAGAATGGCGCCGGCGCCGTCCGGTTCTGTTCCGCCCCGGGGCCGTCTTGGCCCGGCCCGGTCAGAACGGGCTGTCGGGGTAATAGAACTGCCCGGCATTCTCGGGCGTGATCAACTGGCTGCCGATGATGAAGCGCCCGGTCATCGGGGCGTTGGACACGAAGTTCAGCGCCGTCATCTCGATGGCCGAGGAAATCAGCGCCGGCGGATAGGTCACGTTCACCGGCAACTGCCTGTCGCCCTCGATGATGCGCTTGACGATCTCTTTCATGCCGGCGCCGCCGATCACCCACATCTCGTCCTGGCGGTTCGCGGCCGAGATCGCCTCAAGCACGCCGATGGCCATGTCGTCATCGGCGGCCCAGACCGCGTCGATTTCAGGATATTTCGCCAGATAGTCCTGCATCACCGCGAAAGCGTCGTCGCGGTTCCAGTTGCCGTGCTGCATGTCCAGGATCTCGACATCCGACCCGTCCAGCGCGGCCTGGAACGCCTCGACCCGCTCGTTGTCCAGCGTGGTCGGGATGCCGCGCAGCACCACGATCTTGGCGCCGGGTTCGAGATTGGCCTTGAAATATTCGCCCGCGACCCGGCCGAATGCCGTGTTGTCGCCGGCGACATACAGGTCCTCGATCCCGTCCTGCGACAATCCGCGATCGACGACGGTAACGAATTTGCCCGCCTGTTTCACGGCGGCGACCGGGGCGGTCAGCGGTTCGGATTCAAAGGGCAGAACCACCAGCGCGTCGATATTGCGCGTGGCCATCATGTCCTCGATATCGTTGACCTGCTTGGCCGCATCGCCGGCGGTGGCCAGCACGAATTCCAGGTTCGGATAGGCCTTGCCCAGCCGCTCGATCGTGTCCTGGGCGTGCCAGTTCAGCCCGCCCATGAACCCATGCGTGGCCGACGGGATCGACACGCCGATGACCTTTTTCTCGGCCTCCTGGGCCATGGCGGGGGCGGCGGCCCCCATTGCGGCCAGCAGGGCCGCGGCTTTCATCAGGCTTCTGCGTTTCATCTGTTGCTTCCTCCCCAGTCACCGCTCGTCGGCGGTGCGTTTCTCCCGCTGCAAGACGACAGCAAGAACGATGATGACCCCCTGGATCGCCCCGTTCAGATAGGGGCTGACCAGATCGGCCAGATTCAGGATGTTGTCGATCAGGGACAGGATCAGCACGCCCACGACCGTGCCCCAGACCCGGCCGCGCCCGCCCTTCAGCGCGGTGCCGCCGATGATGACGGCGGCGATGGCCTCAAGCTCCCACAGGACCCCGGTCGAGCCAGAGGCCGAGCCGAGGCGCGGCACGTAAAGCACCACCGCCAGCCCGACCAGCACGCCCAGCAGCACATAGGTCAAAAGCCGCACCCGGTTCACGTCGATGGCCGAATAGCGCGCCACCCGGTCGTTCGAGCCGATGGCCTCGACATGGCGGCCAAAGCGGGAATGGCGCATCGCCCATTCGCCCAGGACCGCCACCAGGGAAAAGGCGATGATCGGCCAGGTGATCCAGCCGATGCCGCCGTAATAGACCGGCCGGTAAAGCGTGCGCAGCCCGTAATCCAAGGACAGCGTGCCGCCGTCGGCCAGCCATGTCACCAGGCTGCGAAAAATGCCCATGGTGCCCAGGGTGACGATAAAGGGCTCGATCCCCGCCTTGGTGACAAGCGCGCCGTTCAGATAGCCCGCGGCGATGCCGCCCAGCACCGCCACGCCCATGCCCAGCAGGATGGTGCCCCAGTTGCCGCCCAGTCCGGGCAGGGCGGCGTTCATGGCGATGATGGCGATCCCGGCCAGAAAGGCGGCCATGGACCCCACCGACAGGTCCAGCCCGCCCGCGGTGATGACAAAGGTCATGCCGACCGCGATCAGCCCGATGAAGGCCGAGCGCGCCAGGACGTTGGTGATATTGGCCGGCGCCAGAAAGGCGCTGTTCAGCGCCGCGCCCAGGATCACCAGGGCGATCAGCGCGACAAGCGGGCCAAGGGTATGCAGGTCGGGTTTCATGCGGCTTCTCCGCCCGGTTCGGTGGTTACGCCCATGGCAAGGCGGACGATGCGATCCTCGGTCATGTCCTTGCCGGCCAGTTCGCCGGCCAGCCGCCCCTCGCGCATGACCAGCACGCGGTCCGAAAGGCCGATCACCTCGGTCATTTCGCTGCTGATGACGATGAGGCTACGGCCCTGGGCGGCAAGCTTGCGGATGAAGGCGTAGATCTGGCGCTTGGTGCCCACGTCGATGCCGCGCGTCGGCTCGTCGATGATGATGATCCGGGGGTCGGGCAACATCACCTTGGCCAGCAACAGTTTCTGCTGGTTGCCGCCCGAAAGCTTTCCGGCCGGCATGTCGCGGCGGGGCGCGCGGATGTCGAATTCCCGCGTGGCGCTGTCCAGCGCCGCATCCTCGGCCGAGGCGTCCAGCCGCCAGGTGCCGAAACGCTCCAGCGCCGCCAGGGTCAGGTTCTCGCGCAGGCCCTTGTCCAGCAACAGCCCGGCTTCCTTGCGGTCCTCGGTCAGATAGGCGAGGCCGGCGGCAAAGGCGTCGCGCAGGCTGCGGATGGCGACGGGCCGGCCCTCGACGCGGATTTCGCCGGTGGCGGGGCGCAGCCCGACCAGCCCCTCGGCCAGTTCGGTGCGCCCCGAGCCGACAAGGCCCGCGATGCCCAGCACCTCGCCCCGGCGCAGGGTCAGGCTGACGTCGCGGACCCGGCCGGGGACGGTCAGGCCGCGGACCTCCAGCGCCGGCGCGTCGCCCGGCTGGCCCTTGGGCGGGT
>Ga0164243_10015763_pt1 | contig 10419 bp, 12 predicted proteins | sample OricompcompostOP_FD_108781 | JGI IMG/M metagenome (GOLD analysis project Ga0164243, IMG submission 108781) | Organic Plus compost microbial communities from Emeryville, California, USA - Original compost - Organic plus compost (OP) | ecosystem: Engineered > Solid waste > Mixed feedstock >... | reverse complement strand
GGACCGGGTGGTGATCTCGCTCTGCGACAGTCCCTTGTGGACGTTGCACAACCAGCACCGGCACCACCGCGACACCGCTGCTGCGCTGGAGCTGGGCGTGGTCTCGGCCGAGCGGGCCGGGGATGCGGTGGCCGAAGCGCGGATGCGGACGCTGCTGGTGCGGATGCGCACCGATGCCCGGGAGTTCGCCGCCGCGCACGAGGAGGCCGAGCGGGCGCTGGCGGTCGCGCGGCGTTCCGGGCACCGCCGGGCGCTGGCTTCGGCGTTGGAGTTCTGCGGGCAGCTGCACCGGGCCGAGCAGCGGTGGGACGCGGCGGTTCCGCTGTTCGAGCAGTCCTTGGCGCTCAACGAGGAGCTGGGGTTCCCGCGGGCGGTGGCGGTGCAGGAGTACCTGCTCGGCCGGGTGCTCGTGCTCAGCGGGCGGCCCGCCGACGGGCTGGTGCGGTTGCGCAGCGCCTTGCAGCGGATCGCGGAGTTCCCGCGGGATCGGCGCATTCCGGAGCGCATCCGGGTCGCGATGGGGCGCGCGCACCAGCAGTTGGGCGAACACGGCGAGGCGGTGCGGCTGCTGCGGGAAGCCGAGGCGGCCGGCCGGGAGCGCCGGACCTCGTCGGACCTGGCGGAACCGCTGGAGCTGCTGGGCGAATCCCTCCTGCGCACCGGTGAGGCCGCGGCCGCGCGGGAGGCTTTGGCCGAAGCCCTGGAGTTGCTGGAGCAGGACGGCGACCCCCACGCCGAGCGCGTTCGCCTGCGCCTGGCGGAGTTCTGAGCTCTCCGGCCGGATTCTTCAGTCGAGCCAGGTGGTGGGGGTGTGCGGGTCCACTGGTTCCGGGATGGCCGGGTAGGTGGGTTCGGGCAGGTCGAGGTGGGTGTAGAGGAGGGTGCGGAGGCTGCGGGCGGCTTCGGCCGGGGGTGGGAAGGCCTGGGCGGTGAGGTCTTCGTGGCCGGGGACCGGTTCTGCTCCGTCCACTTGGGACGCGAGGTCGTGCGGGCGGAGCCGCCGGGCGCGGGTGCCGAGTTCGGCGATCGGGGTGCCGGGGGCGACCTCGGCGGCTCCGAAAGCGCCCAGCAGCAGGGGTTTTCCCAGGGCGGCGCCGTAGAGGGCGAGGCTGCCGTGGTCGGCGATCACCACGTCGCCTGCCACGAGCGCGGCGCGCCAGCCGCGGTCCGGTGGGAGCACCAGCAGCCCGTTGCGGCGGGCCCGGCGGGTCCAGTGCGCGATCTGGAAGGTGCTGTGCCGGGTCCAGATGTTCGGGTGCAGCACCAGGATCACCTGGCTGTCCGGGAGCTCCGCGGTGAGCCGGGCGGCCAGTTCGGGTGCCCGGGCGAACAGCGAGCGCTCGCCCCACGTGGAGCTGACCAGCACCGCGCGCCGGTCGCCGAGGCCCAGCGCCGCCCGGTACTGCTCCCGCATCGGCAGGCTCGCGCGCAGCCGGGCGTAGCAGGGGTCGCCGATGACGGCGGCGCGATCGGCCGCGGCCGGGCAGGATTCCGCCAGCAGTTCCAGCTGGTTTTGGTGGGACAGGCCGAGGACCGCGGGCACGATCTGTCCATCGTGGACGAATTGGGTGGGGGAGAGGCCGGAGATCTCTCCGGCCAGGCCGTCCGGTGTGGGCCGGAGCTTGTGGTACCCGGCGCCGTGCGGCAGCGTCACCACGGGAACGTCCAGCTCGTGCAGCGGTCCGTTGCTGCTGGGGGAGACCGCGAGGTCGAAGTGCTCGGCGGTGGCCTCCTGCCACGGCACCGCGCGCATCCCCGCGGCGCCGAGGTGCCCGTCGAGGTCCTGGGCGAACTCCGAGCCCGCGGCGACGGTGAACCGCAGCTCGATCCGGAAGTCGTCGGCGAGCACGGCGAAGACGTCGTGCAGCCGGTCCAGCGCGGTCAGCGTGCGGACGACGCCGAGCACCCGGCGGCGCACCGGGACCGTGGACCACCGGTCGGCGCGGGCGGGTTCGGGGTGAGCAGTTCGCCCGGTGGGTTGCGCTGCGCTGGCGGGCGCGGCCTGGTCGAGGGGCCCGGTGCCGCCGGGCTGCACCTGCTCAGCCACGCTCGCCGTCCTGGCGTCCTGGCGTCCTGGCGTCCTGGCGTCCTGGCGTCCTGGCGTGCTGGCGTGCTGGCGTGCTGGCGTGCTGGCGTGCTGGCGTGCTGGCGTGCTGGCGTGCTGGCGTGCTGGCGTGCCGGCCGTTCGCGGCTCGGTTTCGGCGGGCTCGCCGCGAAGGATTTCGCCGGGAGGGCGCGCATTCGCGGACGTCGAGCCGGAGCTGCCCGTGCCGGAGCCCCGGCTGCCCCGCGCGTGCGGCGAGTCCCGCACCCTGCTCATGATCGGCGCTGACCGCGCGAGCGCATCGCCGCCCGCGGAGCGGGCCGGGTCGGGTGTTCGGGCAGCGGGCACGGCCGCCGATCCTAGGAGCCGCCGCGAACCTGCTGCGCGTGGCGGTGCGAGCAGCGGAACCGCAGCGTCTCCGGAGGATGCCGCGCCCCGCTGATGAGGAGCACTCGAAGGACGCTCCCGGGAGACCAGGCGGGGAGAAACTCGCGGCCCCGCCCCGAAAAGTCCCGGGACGTCAGGTGATCCGCGGCGGCTGCCGATCCGGGTCGACGTGGTCGACCTCGACGCGGTTGCGCCCGGCGCGCTTGGCCCGGTAGAGCGCGATGTCCGCGGCGGCGAACAGCTGGTCCAGCTCGGCGGGCCCGCCGGCGACGCCGATGCTCACGGTCGGCGGCTGCCGGGTGCGGCCGATGACCACGCGCCAGTCGTGCTCGTCCACGGCGGCGCGGATGCGTTCGGCGACGACGAGGCCGGCGTCGCGGGAGTCCTCGGATTCGTCCACCAGCAGCACCACGAACTCGTCCCCGGCCCACCGGCACACCAGGTCGCCGGAGCGGCATTCGCGGCGCAGCAGGTGCGCGACCTCCTGCAGCGCGGCGTCGCCGGCGGCGTGCCCGGCGAGATCGTTGACGTCCTTGAACCAGTCGACGTCCAGCAGCACCAGCCAGGGCACGCGCCCGCGCGCGGCGGTGGTCTCCAGCAGTTCGGGCGCGCGGCGTTCCAGCCCGAGCCGGTTGACCAGCCCGGTGAGCGGGTCGCGCACGGCGGCCTCCTGCGCCGCGGTGGCGAGACGCTGGGCCTGCACGGCGACGCGCCGCTGCTCCAGGGCCTGCCCGAGCCCTTCGCGCAGGGTGTTGACCGCGGTGCTGCCGGCGCGCACGGCCCGGCGCAGCGCGGCGGCTTCGCCGACCGGGTCGCCGAGCAGTTCGCAGATCTGCGCGAGGTCCTGGGAGAACCGCATCATCCCGGCGGTGTCGTTGACGGATTCGGCGTGTTCGAGGGCGCGGCTGGCGTAGGTGCGGGCGGCTTCGAGGCGCCCGTCCTTGCGGCGGATGGTGGCCAGCACCCAGTTGGACACGGCGGTCGCGAACGAGTCCCCGGCGTTCTCGGATTCCTCCAGCGCGATCTGGGCGAGGCGTTCGGCGGCCTCCGGCTGCCCGGTGCCGACGAGGGCCTGGGCGCCGCAGGCGAGGGCGCTGCGGTGGATCAGCCCGCCGGTGGTGAGGGTGAGCGCCTCGTCGAGCAGGTCGCGGGCCTGCCGGTGCAGTTCGGCGGAGCCGTCGTCGTCGCAGGCCAGCGCCCGGTACAGCAGGGCGTGCCCCTGCCGCAGCAGGCAGTGCGCCAGGGTCTCCGGCTCGCCGGCCTTGCGGGCGGCCTGCACCGACAGGTCCATGAGGTCCATGGCGGAGCTGCGGTGCCCGATGGCTTCGAGCAGATAGCCGAGGATGCTCAGGGTCTGCGCGGTGCCCTTGTCGGCGGTGCGGTCGGCGTCGAGCTCGGTCCAGCCTTCCGCGGCGAGTTCGAGCGCCTGCGGGATGCGCCCGAGCCGCCAGGCCATCCAGGCCCGGTGCACCAGCACGGTGGCCCGGTTCCACTGCTCGGCGACGAGGTTGTGCCCGCCGGAGACGAGCTCGTCGAACGCGACGTCGGCGTCGGAGAGCAGACCGGATTCCAGCAGCACCCGGACGCGGCGGTCCTGCGCGGGGAGGTGCCCCGTCATGAACGGCTCGTCCTGCTGCACGACTGCTCCGGGATCGCGTTCCGGCCGGGGGCTCCGGCCGCTCCCGGCCAGGTTACCGGCCGCGGTCGCGGCGGTACTTGCCGTGATGGACGACGTCGGCGAGCGGGGCGCGCTTGCGCCAGCCGTGCCGTTCCAGGTCGGGGGTCTCGGCGAGGTGGTGCACCGGCCCGATGCACAGCCAGGCGACGGGGCGGACTCCGGAGGGGATGTCCAGCAGCCGGCGCAGGAAGTCCTCGCGGTAGAAACTGACCCAGCCCACGCCGAGCCCTTCGGCGGTGGCGGCCAGCCACAGGTTCTGGATGGCCAGGCACACCGAGTACAGCCCGGCGTCGGCGATGGCGTGCCTGCCGAGCACGGCGGGGGCGCCGCGGTCGGGGTCGTAGGTGACGGCGATGCCGAGGCTGGATTCGACGATGCCCTCGACCTTGATGCGGCTGAAGGTCTCGGCGCGTTCGCCGCTGAGCTCGGCGGCGAACACGCTGCGCTCGGCGAGCACGTGCTCGCGGAACGCCCGCCGGGTGTCCTCCTCGCGGACCAGCACGAAGTCCCAGGGCTGGGTGAGCCCGACGCTGGGGGCGCTGTGCGCGGCCGACAGCACCCGGTGCAGCACGTCGTCCGGGACGGGTTCGCCGGTGAATTCGGCGCGCACGTCGCGGCGGCGCCGCAGCACGTCGTAGAGGTCGGTGTTCGGTGCGGGTTCGGGTCGGGCGGAGGTCATCCGGCTCATCCTGCCCGCCGGAGCGGGTCGGGTTCCAGCGAGGGCGATCCTCGTCGCACTGCCGCCGCGTTGCCGCGGGACCGCCGGAGGGCCTTGCTGAGCTGGGCTGATCGGGGTCGCCCGGGGGTGCGGGGCGACCCCGATCACGCTCAGCGCTTCGCCGGCGCCGGGTAGGGCAGCAGTGCCATCTCGCGGGCGTTCTTGATCGCCTTGGCGACCTCGTGCTGCTCCTGCAGCGTCAGCCCGGTGACGCGGCGGGAGCGGATCTTGCCGCGGTCCGAGAGGAACTTCCGCAGCAGTGCGACGTCCTTCCAGTCCACCTCGACAACGCCTTCGCGGCGCAGGAGGTTCTGCTTGCGGCGCGGTCGGCGCCGGTCCGGTGCAGCAGCCATGATCACCAACTCGATTTCGTCACGCCGGGCAGCTCGCCGCGGTGCGCCAGTTCGCGCAGCCGCACGCGGGAGAGCCCGAACTTCCGGTAGTAGCCGCGCGGGCGCCCGTCGACGGAGTCGCGGTTGCGCACGCGGGTGGGGCTGGCGTCCCGGGGCTGCCGGGACAGCTCGGCGGCCGCGGCGCTGCGCTGCTCGGCGGTGCTGCCGGGGGCGGCGATGATCCGCTTGAGCTCGGCGCGGCGCTCGGCGTAGCGGGCGACGACGGCGCGCCGCTGCTCGTTGCGGGCGATCTTGGACTTCTTGGCCATTCAGCGCTCCTCGCGGAACTCGACGTGCCTGCCGAGTACCGGGTCGAACTTGCGCAGCCGCAGCCGATCCGGGTTGTTGCGGCGGTTCTTCCTGGTCACGTAGGTGAATCCGGTGCCTGCGGTGGACCGCAGCTTGATCACGGGGCGGAGTTCGGAGGCGGCCATCAGACGCGCTCCCCGCGGGCCCGCATCTCGGCGACGACGGATTCGATGCCGCGCTTGTCGATGGTCTTCATCCCCTTCGCGGACAGCCGCAGCCGCACCCACCGGTTCTCGGACGGCAGCCAGTAGCGGCGCCGCTGCACGTTCGGCAGCCAGCGCCGGTTGGTGCGCACGTGCGAGTGGGAAACCTGCTTGCCGTAGCCGGGTTTCTTCCCGGTCACCTGGCAGCGGACGGACACTCGAGCCTCCTGGTAACGACAACCGTTTCCACTAAGAGTACCGTGGACGCCCGGGGAAGTTGAAAACCGTTCTCGATTGGGGCTGCTGCACGTGGGATCCGAAGCCGAGCCGACCGCCCGAGTTCCGCTGCTGCTGGTCGCCGGGGTGCACGCGGACCAGGCCGCCCGGGTGGCCCGCGCCGCCCGCGACACCGACCCGGCGGGCACCGCCGTGGTGCACCACGACCTGCGCGAGGTCGGGCACGGGGTGGTCCGCCGCCACCTGCGCCACGGCGACTCCGAAGAGGTCACCGCGCTGGAGCTGGCGCACGGGTGCGTGTCCTGCACGCTGCGCGAGGACTTCCTGCCGCTGCTGCGCAGGCTCGCCGCCGCCCCGGACGTGCGGCAGATCGTGGTGCGCCTGGACTCCGGGCTGGAGCCGGAGGCGATCTGCTGGGCGATCGAGCACGTCGTGGTCGACACCGAGCCGGTCGCCGCGGACGTGGAGGTCCGCGCGGTGCTCGCCGCCGTCGACCTGCCCACCTGGCTGGACGACGCCGCCGGCGACGAGCCGCTGGACGAGCGGGGCCTCAGCGGCAGCCCGGACGACGAGCGCACCGTCGCCCAGATCGCGGTCGGCCAGGTCGAGTTCGCCGACGCCGTGGTCTTCGCCGGGCAGGCCGAGCAGTGGACCCGGGTGCGCACCGAGGCCGTGGTGCACCGGCTGACCCCGCTGGCCCCGATCGCCGAGCTGGACGGGCTGGACCTGCCCGCGCTGCTCGACCGCGTCCCGGAGCACGCCCGCCGCGGCCGGGTCGACGGCCCGCACGGGCAGCTGCTGCGCGGCCAGCCGCCGATGGACAGCGACGCCGGGGTGTCCCTGCTGCTGTTCGAGGAGCACCGGCCGTTCCACCCGGAGCGGCTGCACGACGCGCTCGACGTGCTGCTGCAGGGCGTGGTGCGCACGCGCGGCCGCGCCTGGGTGGCCAGCCAGCCGGACGTCGCGCTGTGGCTGGAGTCGGCCGGCGGCGGGATGCGCGTCGCGCACGCCGGGCCGTGGCTGGCCGCCACCGGCGACTGGTCCGACGTGCCCGCCGAGCAGCAGCTCAAGGCCCAGCTGAACTGGGACGACGAGCACGGCGACCGGATGCAGGAGCTCGTGGTCATCGCGCACGAGGCCGACACCGGCGCGATCCGGCACGCCCTGCTCGACGCCCTGCTCACCGATGACGAGCTCGCCGCGGGCCGGGCCGCGTGGCAGCGCTACCCGGACCCGTTCGGCGCGTGGCACGAGGACCCCTGCGAGGACTTCGACGAGACCGAGACCGGCCGCGAGTCGGCCGCCCGCGACCGCGGGAACCAGTGATCACCAGCGCAGCTGAGGAGGACCAGCCATGAAGTCCGGCATCCACCCCGAGTACGGCCCGGTCGTGTTCCAGGACCGCAACACCGGCAAGCAGTTCCTGACCCGCTCCACCGCGACCTCGGAGCACACCGTGGAGTGGGAGGACGGGCAGCACTACCCGCTGCTGGTCGTGGACATCACCGCCGATTCGCACCCGTTCTGGACCGGGCAGCAGCGGGTGCTCGACAGCGAGGGGCGGGTGGAGAAGTTCCGCCGCCGCTACGGCGACCGCCGCCGCTGAGCAGCCCCCACCGCTGATCAGCACGCCGCTGAGCAGCCCGGCACTGATCAGCTCCGCAATCGCTGATCAGCCCGCGTCGCTGACCAGTCCGGCGCTGAGCAGTACGCCGCTGAGCAGCCCGGGCCGCTGAGCCCGAGCCCGAGATCCGCGGCCGCCGCGCCGCCCGAGCAGACAGGAGCCCCCGTGGCCGTTCCCAAGCGGAAGATGTCCCGCAGCAACACCCGCCACCGCCGGTCGCAGTGGAAGGCGACCGCGCCCGAGCTGGTGCCGATCGTCGTCGACGGCAAGCGACAGCTCGTCCCGCGCAACCTGATCCCGTACTTCCAGCAGCAGCGCTGATCAGGAGCGAGCACCGACGAGCACCAGCCTCGACCGGCAGCGCTCCTGCCGATCAACAGCGCTGACCAGCAGCAGCCATGACCGCCCGACGGCACCACTGGAAGCCCGGCGGCAGCGCTGCGAACCAGCCGCACCCGGGCCCGTCCGCGATCACTCGCGGGCGGGCCCGCTTGCGCGACGGAGATCGGATCAGTCACACCCGGGCGGCCTGCGGGCCCCGCCGCGGGGTGTTCTCAGCTGCTTCTCAGGGCTTCGAGCAACACTGTTGCCCATGCGCATCCTCGTGGTCGACGACGACCGTGCCGTCCGCGAGTCCCTGCGTCGCTCGTTGCAGTTCAACGGCTACCAGGTGGAACTCGCCGCGGACGGGCAGCAGGCGCTGGACTGGCTGGCCGACCAGCGGCCGGACGCGATGGTGCTGGACGTGATGATGCCGCGGCTGGACGGGCTGGAGGTGGCCCGCCGGCTGCGCAGCACCGGGGACGACCTGCCGATCCTGGTGCTCACCGCGCGGGACGCGGTCTCCGACCGGGTCGCCGGGCTGGACGCGGGCGCCGACGACTACCTGCCGAAGCCGTTCGCTCTGGAGGAGCTGCTGGCCCGGCTGCGCGCGCTGCTGCGCCGCGCCGCCCCGCCGGAGGAGACCGGCGACGAGGGCCCGGCCGCGCTGCACTTCGCCGACCTGCAGCTCGACCCGGGCACCCGGGAGGTGCGCCGCGGCGATCGCCCGATCAGCCTCACCCGCACCGAGTTCGCGCTGCTGGAGCTGCTGATGGCGCATCCGAAGCAGGTGCTCACCCGCAGCCGGCTGCTGGAGGACGTGTGGGGCTACGACTTCCCGACCTCCGGCAACGCCCTGGAGGTCTACGTCGGCTACCTGCGCCGCAAGACCGAGGCCGAGGGGGAACCGCGCTTGATCCACACCGTGCGGGGCGTCGGCTACGTGCTGCGGGAGACCCCGCCGTGATCACACCCGCACCACCGCCGCCCGAGGACGCCGACCCGGACCCGCCGCGCCCGCGGGGGCGCGGCCGGTTGCAGCGGGTCTCGCTGCGCTACCGCGTCACGCTGCTGGCCGCGCTGAGCGTGGCGGGTGCGGTCGCGCTGGTGTCGCTGGGCGCGTTCTACACCGTGCGCGACAGCCTCTACGAGCAGCTCGACGACAACCTCACCCGCCGCGCGGTGGAGGCCGAGGCGGGCCCGCTGGTGAGCGCGCCCGGGCTGCAGACGGTGCCGCTGGCGTTCTACTCGGCGGCGAACCTGCAGATCAGCCTGCTGGCGCCGAACGGCTCGGAGATCGCGCCGGGCAAGCGCCCGCCGTCCGGGGTGCTGGAGCTGGCCGTGGCGCAGGGCAAGCTGCCGCGCTCGATCCGCACCGACGAGGCCACCAACACCCGCGTGGTGGCGGTGCCCGCGGACAACGGCGCGCTGGTGATGTCCCAGTCGCTGGAGCCGACGAAGGCCACGCTGGCGCAGCTGAGCCTGGTGCTGGTGGTGATCGGCGGCGCGGGCATCCTGCTGGCGGCCGCGGCCGGGACCGCGGTGGCCAGCGCGGGCCTGCGGCCGGTGCAGCGGCTGACCGCGGCGACCGAGCGGGTCGCGCTCACCGGGGACCTGCGCCCGATCCCGGTGTCCGGGGACGACGAGCTGGCGCGGTTGACGACCTCGTTCAACGGGATGCTCGGGGCGCTGGCCGAGTCGCAGGAGCGGCAGCGGCGGCTGGTCGCCGACGCCGGGCACGAGCTGCGCACCCCGCTGACCTCGCTGCGCACGAACCTGGAGCTGCTCATGGCCGCGGCCCAGCCGGGCGCCCCGGCGCTGGACCAGGCCGACCGGGAGGAGATGTTCGCCGACGTCCGCGGCCAGATCACCGAGCTGTCCGCGCTGGTCGGCGACCTGGTGGAGCTGGCCCGCGAGGACGCCCCGCAGGCGGTGCACGAGCCGGTGGAGCTGGTGGAGGTCGTGGAGCGGGCGCTGAGCCGGGCCCGCCGCCGCGCCGGCCAGGTCGAGTTCGACGTGCGGATGCAGCCGTGGGCGATGATGGGCGACGCCACCGCGCTGGAGCGGGCGGTGCTGAACCTGCTGGACAACGCGGCGAAGTGGAGCCCGGACGGGGCGCGGGTCCGGGTGGAGCTGGCTGCGCGCGAGGACGGTTTCGCGGCGCTGGAGGTCGCCGACGCCGGCCCGGGCATCGCCGAGGACGACCGGCCGCACGTGTTCGAGCGCTTCTACCGGTCGTCGCACGCGCGCACGTTGCCCGGTTCGGGCCTGGGTCTGTCGATCGTCAAGCAGGTCGCCGAGCGGCACGGCGGCAGCGTGTGGGCGGGTCCGGCTCCGGAGGGCGGGGCGCTGCTGGTGATGTACCTGCCCGGCCGGCCGGAGAACTGACGCGATCGGCCCAGCCCGCCGCGGTGCTGGGCCGTTCGGGCGGCGGGCGGCCACGCGCGGTGCCGGGCGGGCGGTCGCGGTGCGCTGCGCGGAGTTCCCCGAGCGCCCGAACTGCCGGAAAAATCAACATCAATGAACACAGCTGGTGATCAGCTGCGGTGGATACCCCGATTTTTCG
>Ga0164243_10015762_pt1 | contig 10419 bp, 9 predicted proteins | sample OricompcompostOP_FD_108781 | JGI IMG/M metagenome (GOLD analysis project Ga0164243, IMG submission 108781) | Organic Plus compost microbial communities from Emeryville, California, USA - Original compost - Organic plus compost (OP) | ecosystem: Engineered > Solid waste > Mixed feedstock >... | reverse complement strand
CGGCGTCGAAATGCAGGTGAACCCGGCCCCGCACAACGGTGGCCAGCACGCCCTTGCCGAGCTTTGCGGCCAGGGAATCCGCCTGTGGCGCCAAAATGAGGTCGGCGAAGTAGGCGCCGGTCGGGAAACCCAGCAGCACCGACGAGAAGCGCCGCCACATCGAGCGGACCTCGCCGAGGTCGAAGTAGTTCAGCAGGCCCTCGGTGACGATCGCGGTCCCGACCTCCGGATCCAGTGTCGAGGCCAGCTCCGCCAGGCTGCCCGGCCCCTCGTCCCGCAGGGCATCGACGGTCACCAGCCGCGGCGAGGGTCCGTCGAGCCGGCGCAGCAGGCGTTCCTTGCGCGCCACCATCCCCGGCAGATCGGCCTCCACATAGGTCAGTGCCTGCCCGTACCGCCGCAGCAACCGCCAGCCGCGCGCCGACAGGCCCGCCGCGATCTCGATGACCTGACCGATCTCGCCGCGGTCGATCGCCGCCGCGAGCAGGGTGTCCAGTACCTGGTGCCGGGCGACGAGCAGGCCCTCGAAAGTCGGCTGCCCGAGCCTCCTGCTGACGGCCATCGCGGGTTCGAGGGCGTGGTAGAACAACCGCCCCTCCGGCGTGGCAAGCGCTTGCGGGGCCAGGCCGTTGCGCACCCAGACGTACCCGGTGTAGTGGCCGGTCGGGCTGATCGCCTCGGAGCCGCGCGGGAGCAACACACGGGGATCGTAGAACAGCGCGATACTGAGAGCTTGGCGTCGGGACGGAAGGCGACGGGTGATGCTGCTGAGCGTGCTACTCGCCGTGCTCGCCGCGGTGGCCAACGCGACGGGCTCGGTGTTACAGCGGGCGGGCGCGCGTCACCAGCCCGAGGGCAGCAGGCTGTCCAGGCGCATGTTGCTGCACCTCGTCACGCAGCCGGCCTGGATCTGCGGTGTGCTGGCCATGCTGGGCGGCCTCGTGCTGCAGGCGGCGGCGCTGGCGACCGGGCCCATCGTGGTGATCCAGACGATCCTGATCAGCGAACTCGCCTTCGTGCTGGTGCTGTCCAGCATCGTGTTCCGCACCCGGCTGCCGGCGGGCGAGTGGGCGGCGCTCGCGGGACTGGGTGCCGGGGTCGCGCTCCTGCTGTACTCGTTCGCTCCGGCCGGCGGCAGCGCGCTCGACGTGGGCGCGTGGACCTGGATCCTCGGTTGCGGCGTCACGCTCGCGGCCGTCGCGATCATGGTGGTCCTCGGTTACCGGCGTGCGCACGCGGCCCGCGCCTCCTGCCTCGGCATCGCGGCCGGGATGTGGTTCGGCTTCACCGCGGTGCTCGTCGCGGGCATCACGGCCTCGTTCGAACACGGCTTCGCCGGCGTGTTCGCGGCGTGGCAGACCTACGCCATGCTGGTCGCCGGGCCGGCCGGATTCTTCTTGCTGCAGAACGCTTTGCGCTCCGGCCCGCTCGTCGCGTCCCAGCCGGGCCTGACGCTGGCCAACCCGCTCGTCGCGCTCGGCTGGGGTGTGGCGGTGTTCGGCGAGCAGCTGCGCGGCGGGGTGTGGATCCTCGGCGAGGTCACCGGAGCGGCGATCGTCGCCGCGTGTGTCGTGCTGCTGGCCCGCTCGCACCTGCTGATCGACGAGTCACCCGACCGCGGCGGACAGCTCCCGCACCCCAGCCGCGAGCAACTCGGTTAGGTCCGCGTCCGGCACCCGCAGCCACTGCTCGTAGGAGGCCAGCGCCACGCCCAGCACCGCATACGAAATCGCTTGCGGCGCAAGGGAATCCACGTCCACCTCGAGCCGCGTGGCGATGAACTCGGCGAGCACCCGGCGCCAGTCGGCGTAGCGCAGCGTCGAATGCGCCTGCAGCGCCGGCGTGGTCAGGATCAGCTCCATCCGCCGCCGGTGCCACGGCGCCTCGCCGGGCTCGACCCGGTTGAAGTCGACCAGCGCGTCGCTGATCACCTCGACCAGCGGCTTGTCCTGTGGCGCCTTCGCGAGGCGTTCGCGCATCTGGTTCAGCTGGCCGTCGAAGTCACCCCACGCGATGTCGTTCTTGGACGGGAAGTAGCGAAAGAACGTGCGCCTGCCGATGCCCGCCGCCTGGGCGATGTCGTCCACCGTGGTGTGCTCGAAACCCTGCCGCGCGAACAGTTCGAACGCGGCGTGCTCCACCTCGGCCCGTGACGTGATCGGCCGGCGTCCCGCGCGTGGCGTCACCGGATCGCTCATTGCCCCTTCCATTCGGCACTGGGTGCCATTATTGTCTTGTGCTACGGGCCGCAGTGGAGCGGCCAGACGAAGGGAGCATCCCATGTCCGAGGTCACCCAGGTCACCGAGACGCACGAAGAGCCTCTGGTGGAAGAGGACCTTCTCGTCGAGGAGGTCTCGATCGACGGCATGTGCGGCGTTTACTGACCGTCGTGTTCGAGCCTGACCAGGCCTACCGGTGCTCACCGCGAGTGGCGCTGCGGCCCGAGCCGTTCGGCGCCCTCGCGTATGACTTCAGCACCCGCAGGCTGTCGTTTCTGAAGACGAAGAAGCTGGTCGAGGTGGTACGCACGCTCGGGGACCAGCCCGACGTGCACACCACCCTCGACGCGGCCGGTGTCGCCGACGAGGAGCGGCCCAGCTATCTCAAGGCACTCGCCGGTCTCGCCGACGCCGGCACGATCGAACGCCGCTGAAGCACTCGACCACGAAAAGGACGCGCGATGAAGCTCGTCGAGCATTTCAAGGATGGGCTCAACTCACCCATCTGTCTCACCTGGGAACTCACCTACGCCTGCAACCTCTCCTGCGTGCACTGCCTTTCGTCGTCGGGCCGCCGTGACCCGCGCGAGCTGAGCACCGAGGAGTGCAAGGCGGTCATCGACGAGCTGCAGCGCATGCAGGTGTTCTACGTCAACATCGGCGGCGGCGAACCCACCGTGCGGTCCGACTTCTGGGAACTGGTCGAGTACGCCGTCGCGCACCAGGTCGGCGTCAAGTTCTCGACCAACGGCGTGAAGCTGACCCCGGAGCGGGCGCGCTGGCTGGCCGCCACCGACTACGTGGACGTGCAGATCTCGCTCGACGGCGCCACCGCCGAGGTCAACGACTACGTCCGCGGCCCCGGCTCGTACGACACCGCGATGCGGGCCATGCAGAACCTGTCCGACGCCGGTTTCCGCGATTTCAAGCTCAGCGTCGTGATGACCCGGCACAACGTCGGGCAGCTCGACGAGTTCAAGGCCATCGCGGACCGCTACGGCGCCCAGCTGCGCATCACGCGGCTGCGCCCGTCCGGCCGCGGCGCCGACACCTGGGACGAGCTGCACCCGACCGCCGACCAGCAGCTGGATCTGTACAACTGGCTGGTCTCGCACGGCGAGAAGGTGCTCACCGGTGACTCGTTCTTCCACCTCAACGCGCTCGGCTCGGATCCGCTGCCCGGGCTGAACCTGTGTGGCGCGGGCCGGGTGGTGTGCCTGATCGATCCGGTCGGCGACGTGTACGCCTGCCCGTTCGCGATCCACCAGGAGTTCCTCGCGGGCAACGTGCGCGACGAGGGCGGATTCCAGAAGGTGTGGACGGATTCGGAGCTGTTCACCGAGCTGCGCGGGCCGCAGACCGGCGGTGCCTGCACCTCGTGCTCGGCCTACGACGCCTGCCAGGGCGGCTGCATGGCGGCGAAGTTCTTCACCGGCCTGCCGCTGGACGGCCCGGACCCGGAGTGCGTGAAGGGCCGCGGCGAGCTGGCACTGCAGAGCGTCGGCTCCGCACCGAGGTCCGATGTGGACCATTCGCACCGCAAGACCCGGGCCAGCCGCAAGGTTCCCGTCGAGATCGGCTTCGGCCCGCCTGCCGGCGCCGCCCGCCCCGACCGGGCCTGCGACACGAGTCCGCTCGCCGGTTTGAGATGAGCACGCTCGGCAGCCCCGTCGCGCTGGCGGGGCTGCGTGCGCCGAGCAGGGTGCTGTTCGGGCCGCACGAGACGAATCTCGGCCGTGGCCGGGAGATCTCCGAAGGTCACGTTGCCTACTACTCGCGCCGCGCAGAGGGCGGCGCGGGGGTACTCGTCACCGAGACGGCGAGTGTGCACGATTCGGACTGGCCGTACGAGCGCGCGCCACTGGCGTCGCTGTGCGGCCCCGGCTGGAAGTCCATTGTGGATTCCTGCCGACCCGCCCTGGTGCTGGCGGGGCTTGGACACGCGGGTGCGCAGGGCTCCTCCGCGTACTCACAGTCCGCGCTGTGGGCGCCGTCGCGGGTTCCCGACGTGGCCGGCCGCGAGCTGCCGATGCAAATGGAACCCGGCGATATCCGGGCGGTCGTCGCCGGATTCCATGACGCGGCCGTGCTCGCGGCCAAGTCCGGAATGGACGGTGTCGAGATCGACGCCGGGCAGTACTCGCTGCTGCGGCAGTTCCTCTCGGGCCTGACGAACCTCCGCGACGACGCGTACGGACGTGACCGCGCCCGGCTGCTGCGTGAGGTGCTGGAAGCCGTGCGTGGGCCTTCGGTGATCGTCGGCCTGCGCCTGTCCTTCGACGAACTCGCGCCGTGGGCGGGGATCACGCCCGGGCAGGGCGCCGCCATCGCCCGCGAGGTCGCCGGGCTCGTGGACTACGTGGTGCCCGTGCGCGGTTCCGGCATGAGCGTGTCGGCGACCCGCCCGGATCTGCACACCGAACCGGGTTTCAACCTCGACCTGTGCCGGAGTATCACCGGGATACCGACCGTGCTGCAGGGCAGTGTGGTCGACCCGGCCCAGGCCACCCGCGCGTTGGACGAGGGGGTGGCGGAGCTGGTGGAGATGACGCGGGCGCAGATCGCCGATCCCGACCTCGTCGCGAAGGTTCGCGCGGGCCGGGCGCCGAGGCCCTGTGTGCTGTCGAACCAGAAGTGCCGCGTGCGCGACGTCCGCAACCCGATCGTCAGCTGTATCGGCGAACCACGCAGCGGCCACGAGACTGAGGATCCCGCGCTCGAGGGCACGGACCCGCCGCGCGACGTGCTGATCGCCGGAGGCGGTCCGGCCGGCCTCGAAGCCGCCCGGGTGCTCGCGTCACGCGGGCACCGGGTGGAACTGGCCGAACGCACCGATCGGCTTGGCGGGATGTTGCGTATCGCGGCGCGAGTCGGCGGACGTGGGCGGCTGGCGCAGCTGGCCGACTGGCTGGAAGGGGAGGTGCGCCGCCTCGGCGTGCGCGTCTCGACCGGCGTCGAGGTGCGCGACGCGGACATTGTGGCCACCGGATCGGTGCCGGGGCCACGGAACTACCGGGTGGCCTCTGGCACGGTTGTCGACGTGGTGGACCTGCTGTCCGGAACGAAGCTGCCCGCCGGGCCGGTTGTGCTGGCCGACCCGGTGGGTGACCACGTCGCGGTGGGGGTCGCGGAACTGCTTGCCGCGCAAGGGAAGCGGACCGCGATCGTGAGCCAGGACCTGGTGATCGGCAAGCAGCTCTCGCTCACCGGGGACCTGGCCGACGCGAACGCACGGCTCCAGCGCGCCGGGGTCACGCTGGTCAAGCGGTCGCTGCTGCGCGAGGTGCACGCCGGTCACGTGCTGGTCGAGGACGCGCACACGGGCGCGCGCAGGGAGATCGAGTGCGCCGCTGTGGTCCACTGTGGACACCGGCTGCCGTGGGAAAGCGCTGTCGGGCGTGAGCGCGCCGGGGACTGCGTGGCGCCTCGGACGGTGCACGAGGCGATCCTCGAGGGCCGCCGCGCCGCTCTGGCCCTGTGCGAGGAAAGCGTTCTGACATGAGCCGCCTGTTCGCACCGCTGCGGGTGGGGCGGCTGACCTTGCGCAACCGGATCGTGTTCTCCGCGCATCTGACGAACCAGGCCCGCGACGGCATGCCCACCGAGCAGCACGCCGAGTACTACGCGGCGCGTGCCGCCGGGGGTGCGGGCCTGATCATCAGCGAGGAGCATTCGACGTACCCCGGCGACCGGCCGTACGAGAAGCTCATCCACGGTTTCGATCCGGCGGTGGTGCCCGCGTACCGGCGCATCACCGACGCCGTGCACGCGCACGGCACGCCGATCCTCGCGCAGCTCAACCACAACGGCGGCCAGTCGTCGTCGATGTACACCCGCACGCCGGTCCTGGCGCCCTCGCCGGTGCCCGATCCGCTTTTCCGCGAGGTGCCAAGGGAAATCGGTGTCCGGGAGATCGCCGAGGTCGTTGCCGGGTACGGCACGGTGGCCGCGCACTGCGCCGAGGGCGGGTTCGACGGTGTGGAGCTGCAGTGCTCGCATTCCTCGATCCTGCGCGGGTTCCTGTCCCCGGCCACGAATCTGCGCACCGACGACTACGGCGGGTCGCTGGAGAACCGCGCACGCATCCTGATCGAGGTGATCGACGCGGTGCGGGAGGCGATCGGGCCGCACCGGGCACTCGGGGTGCGGATCTGCGGCGACGAGCGCATCGAGAACGGTGTGACGCTCGAGGAGGGCGTCGCGCTGGCGAAGCTCGTGGAGGCGACCGGGAAGGTCGACTACCTCAACACCTCGATCGGCGTCGCCACGTCGAGCCTGTACCTGATCGAGGCGTCGATGGCGATCCCGCGCGGCTACGCGCTGTTCATCTCGAAGGCGATCCGGGACGCGGTCCGGCTGCCGGTGGTCGGTGTCGGCCGCATCAAGGATCCCGCCGACGCCGAACGCGCGCTCGCCGAGGGACAGTGCGATCTCGTCGGCGTCGTGCGCGGGCAGATCGCCGACCCGGATTTCGCGGCGAAGGCACGCGCCGGGCAGGCGAGCGAGATCCGCGCCTGCCTGTCGTGCAACCAGGAGTGCGTCGGCAGGGTCGGGCTGAACCGGTGGCTCGGGTGCGTGGTCAATCCGCGTGCCGGCCGGGAAAGCGTGCCGCTGCCGGCGCCGGGCTCGCGTCCGAAGCGGGTGCTCGTGGTAGGTGGCGGTCCCGGCGGGTTGCAGGCCGCGGCCGCTGCTGCGCAACGAGGCCACCACGTGACGTTGTTCGAACGCGGCGAACGGCTCGGCGGTCAGGTCGCGGTCGCGGCCACCGCGCCGGGGCGGGCAGAATTCCTCGACATGATCGGCAATCTCGCCGCCGAATGCACGCGGTACGCGGTGGACACCAAGCTCGGCACCGAGGCCGGCGCGGACCTCCTGCTGGCCGAGCGCCCGGACGCCGTCGTGCTCGCGAGCGGCGCGCGACCACGGAAACCGCATTGGGCAGGTGCGTGCGCGCGGGTGGTGGACGTGCGGGACGTGCTGGAAGGCAGGGCCGCACCGGCGGGCGAGGTCGTAGTGATCGACGATCTGGGCTTCCACCAGGCCACCTCCGTCGCCGAACTGCTGGCCGGGCGCGGCTGCCGGGTGCGGCTGTCGACCTCGGCGATGGTCGTCGGGCAGGACCTCGGCAGCACGCTGGACCTGGAGAACTTCCACCGCCGCGCGCACGCGAAGGGCATCACCGAGCACACGGACGAGGTCGTGCTCGGTATGTCCGAAGTGGACGGCAAACTTGTGCTGCGGATGCTGATCCACACCACCGGCGAGACCTTCGAGCTCGGTTGTGACTGGGTGGTGTGCGCGACGCACCAGGAACCGGAAGACTTGTTGTGGCGGCAGCTTCGCGAGGCCCCGTTCCCGGTGCACCGGGTCGGCGACTGTCTGACCCCGCGGCGCGCGCAGGCCGCGGTGATCGAGGGACATCGGGTGGGAGTGGCGTTATGAGCCGGGTGGCGGTGGTGACCGGAGCGGGCCGGGGGATCGGTGCCGCCGTGGTCGATCAGCTCGCGGGGCAGGGCTGGCGCGTGCTGGCGGTGGACATCTGTGCCGACATCCCGGGCACGCCCTACCCGCTCGCGTCGCGCGCCGACCTCGCCGCCGTCGCGAAACGGTGGCCGGATCAGGTGCTCGATTTCGTGGGCGACGTGCGTGACCAGGAGGCCATGACCGAGGCGGTCGCGACGGCGGAACGCGAGTTCGCCCGCGTCGACGCGGCGGTCGCGGCCGCGGCGATCATGGCCGGCGGCCAGGCGCTGTGGGAGACGACGGACGCCGAGTGGGACGCGCTCTTCGACACCGGCGTGCGCGGCGTGTTCACGCTTGCCCGCGCGGCCGTGCCCGCCCTGCTCCGCCGTCCCGAACCGCGTTCGGGCCGGTTCGTCGCGCTCGCCTCGGCCGCGGGGCACACCGGACTGTGGCACCTCGCCGGATACAACGCGGCCAAGCACGCGGTCGTCGGGCTGATCCGCGGGCTGGCCACCGATCTGCGCGGCACGGGCGTCACCGCCACCGCCGTCTCGCCGGGCTCGACCCGCACCGCGATGCTGGACGCGACCGCGGAGCTGTACCACCTCGATACCGTCGAGGAGTTCTCGCAGCACCAGCTGGTCGAGCGGCTGCTGGCACCCGAGGAGGTCGCGGCCGCGGTGTGCTTCCTCTGCGGCGAGCAGTCCTCCGCGATCACCGGCACCGTCGTGCACGCCGACGGGGGCTTCACCGCATGAAGCTGTGGCTGCGCCTCGATCCCGCGGCCCGGTGTCACGGGCAGACGATCATCGGCGGCTCGCCGCTGCGCGTGCTGCGCCTGACCGCGGCCGGGATGAAGCGCGTCCGGTTCTGGCGGGACGGCGGCGAGGTCGGCGACAGCACGGCCGAACGCAAGCTCGCGGACAAGCTGATCGACGCGGGCATCGCGCATCCCGACTACGGACAGGCGCAGCTCACGCCCGCCGACGTCACGATCGTGGTGCCCACGCGCGACGACCCGGTGTCGATCCCGGGTGCGATCGTCGTGGACGACGGTTCGGCCACGCCCATCCCCGGCGCCGCGGCGCGGCACCCCGTTTCGCGGGGCCCGGCCGCCGCGCGCAACACCGGCTGGTGCCGGGTGACGACCGAACTCGTCGCGTTCCTCGACGCCGACACCCGTCCCCAGCCCGGTTGGCTGGACCCGCTGCTGCCGCATTTCGAGGACCCCGCCGTACAGGCCGTGGCGCCCAGAATCGTCAGCGCACCAGGGGAATCAGCGCTCGAACGGTACGAAAGCGCGCGCTCCGCACTCGATCTCGGCGACGGCCCCGCGCAGGTCCGGCCCGGTGCCCGCGTCACCTACGTGCCCACCGCGGCGCTGGTCGTGCGGGTCTCGGCGTTGCGCGAGCTGGACGGGTTCGACGAATCGCTGCGCTTCGGTGAGGACGTCGATTTCGTGTGGCGGCTCGTCGAACGCGGTGGCCGGGTGCGCTACGAACCGCGTTCGGAAGTCCGGCACGCGCCGCGCACGACCTGGCGCGCGTGGGCACGGCAGCGTTTCGACTACGGGACTTCGGCGGCCCCGCTGGCGAAACGGCACGGGCACCGGACCATCGCGCCGGTGCGGGTGTCCGGCTGGACCGCGCTGGCGTGGGGACTGGCGGCGCTCGGCCGGCCGGGGCTCGGGCTCGCGGTCGCGTTCGGCTCGGCCGCGTTGTTACCCCGCAAGCTCAAACCGGCGGGCGTGCCCCCGGCGGAGTCGCTCAAACTCGCCGCGCGCGGCCACCTCGGCGCGGGCGGTTACCTGGCCGAGGCGCTCACCCGCACCTGGGGCCCCGTCGCGATTCCCCTGCTGCTCACCGGTAAGCGCGGCCGGATCGTGCTGGCGCTCGCCATGACGCGCCACCTGCGGGACTGGCTGCGCGAGCGACCGCGCCTCGATCCGGCGCGCTGGCTGCTGGCGCGCATCGCGGACGATCTCGGCTACGGCGCGGGCGTCTGGCGTGGCTGCCTGCGGGAGCGCACCGTGACGCCGCTGGTGCCCGATTTGTCGAACTGGCCGGGCAAGAATGCCTGACCTGGCCGATCTCGCCTGGCCGGAGCTGCCCGCGCGGCGGATCCTGCTGATCCCGCTCGGCGCGGTCGAACAACACGGCCCGCATCTGCCTTACACGGTGGACACCGAGATCGCCGCGGCGCTGTGCGCGCGGGTCGCCCGGCGGCGGGACGTGGTGGTCGCGCCGCCGCTGCCGTTCGGCTCAAGCGGTGAGCACGCGGGTTTCCCAGGCACGCTCTCGATCGGCCAGGATGCCACGGAGACCGTGCTCGTGGAGCTCGGCCGGTCGGCGGACGCGTTCGGCGGGGTGTTGTTCGTCTGCGGGCACGGTGGCAACGTCGAACCATTGCGGCGCGCGGTGAAGACGCTGCGTTACGAGGGCAGGAACGTACGTGCCTGGGGGCCGAGCGGGCCGCCGGACGATACGCACGCGGGGCGCCTGGAGACGTCGGTGATGCTCGCGTTGCGGCCGGCGACCGTCCGGCTGGACCGGCTCGAAAAGGGCGCGACCGAGCCGATCCCGGACCTGATCGATGCCCTCCGAACGGGTGGAGTTCGTGCGGTCAGCCCGAACGGTGTCCTCGGCGATCCGACCGGTGCGAGCGCGGAAGAGGGCGAACGAACGTTGCGTGCTTGGGAGAACGCTCTACTTAACGCTGTCGAGGCGGCGGCCCGTG
>Ga0164243_10015761_pt1 | contig 10419 bp, 10 predicted proteins | sample OricompcompostOP_FD_108781 | JGI IMG/M metagenome (GOLD analysis project Ga0164243, IMG submission 108781) | Organic Plus compost microbial communities from Emeryville, California, USA - Original compost - Organic plus compost (OP) | ecosystem: Engineered > Solid waste > Mixed feedstock >... | reverse complement strand
CTTGGCGAAGCGCTGCAGGCGATCGAGGCTATGGGCGGTGAAGCGCTGGTCGTGCAGACCGATCTGGCCAACCGGGCCGACCTGCAGAAGCTGGTCGATGCGGCGGTGGAGCGTTTCGGCGGCATCGACGTGCTGGTGAACAATGCAGCATCGACGGTGGGCTCGGTCTGGTCGAAGAAGTTCCTGGACCTGACTTTCGAGGAATGGTCGAACGATTTCGACATCAACTTGCACGCCCCGTTCACGCTGATGCAGCTCGTTGCGCCGATCATGGCAAAGCGCGGCGGCGGACGGATCATCAATGTCACGACCGGCAGCGGCGAAGTGTTCCGGATGACCGAGGAGCACGTGCCTCCCGAAAGCGTCGTCGGGCGCAATCTGGTGGTCCCCAGCTATTTCGCGAGCAAGCGTGCGCTCGATCGCCTTTCCAACGTGATTGCGCCGGAGCTGCGCAAGATGAACGTCTTCGTGATCGGCATGCATCCGGGCTGGGTGGCGACCGAGATCGTGCAGGCGCGGCTGGAGAAGCAGTCCTTCGACCCCAAGGAAGGGGACAACCGGCCGGTGCCGACGAGCGTGCCCGCACGGATGATCGTCTATTTCGCAAGCTGCGCGAATCCAAACGAATATACAGGACGGCTGTTCTGGGCGGAGCGCGAGATGGCCGAGATTGCGATACCCGCCGACGTCACCGATACGACGCTGACGCCTGCCTAGCCATGGCGAACACGGGCATGGTATCGCATGTGTCGCCATGGCCTTGTGACCGAGCTTGCGGCCCGGGCCTCGACCGAAGAACAAAATAGAGAGGAGAACGAGCATGCCACGTATCGAGCCGCTCCCGTGGGAAGCGCTCAGCCCGGCGCAGCGGCAGCGCATGGATCATACGATCCAGCATGGAGGCTCTCCGGCGGACAAGACCGCATCGCGGATCCTGGCCTATTCCCAGCATGAGCACGTCCCGGACGACGGCGACCGCCATTATAACTATCCGCGCCACCTTCTTGGCGGGAAGCTGCTTGAGATGCTGCGTATCCGCAGCGCCCAGCTTGGTGGTTGCGAGCCTTGCATGAATGCGCGCAAGGTCGACGAAGTGACCGAGGACGTGGTCGCCTGCCTCATCAGTCCTTCACTGCGCAGCGACCTGACCGTGCGTGAGTGCCGCGCTCTGGAATTCCTCGACCTGCTGGCGACGGATCATCACAAGATCGACGATGAAGTCTATCGCGGCCTTGCCGAGGTGTTCACCACCGCCGAGATCATCGAGCTGGGCCAGACCTGCGGACACATGATCGGCACGCACCGGTTCATCCACACGCTCGATCCCTACGGCGATGCGCCGTCGGTGATCCACTATGATCCGGCGCAAGTGGGCGTGACCTGGACTGAACTGCATGGCGACAATCTGAAGAAGCAAAGCGCCTGAAAACATCCGCCGGCCCGGTGCGTAACCGTGCGCGTCGGGCATCCAGGCCGCAATGGCATCGGCTTCGGCTGCATCCTCTCATCGCCGGTGCGGTGGTTCGTGTCAGCGACGTTTCCCAGAAGAGCGGTTGACCTGCCAGCCTCTTTGCAAAATCATGGCACGACAATCGAGGCGAGATCAGGTCCGTCCTCCCCAGGGCATTGCTTGCCCCAAGGTCGGGCGCGCGATCAGGGATTGGAGGATAGAATGGGGCACTACGGTGGCTCAAACGGCTTCGACACGAGAGCCCAGCGGAAGGTTTCCGGCCAATATGGCATAGTCCGCAAGCAATACGCGGGATGGATCCAGATCGAGCAATCGATGTTCGATCGATTCGATGAATATACGGCGGAGGATTTCCTCCTTTTCGACGGCGGCTGGATAACCGTCCAGCAGGTACGATATTCCCAGCCGGTTGAGATTGTCTGGACCACGGACAAGCGATGCTATGCATTTGATCTGGCGTTGAACGAAAGGCCGAAGGCGACGACCGCGTCGATACGGGGTTGTGGAACGCGCGCCGAACCGGCGTCGATCGGGCGAGTGCTCATGGTGCCGCCCGACCAGACGATCCGCTATGCGGGGTCAGGCGGTCATTGCCGGACGATGCGCTGTTTCCTCGATGCCGAACTGATCGAACGGTACTTGCCCGAAAAGCCGGTCTGGAGCTCGGGAAGACTGTCCTTGCAAAATACGCTGACGATAGGCGGCGGCGAGATCGAATGGCTGCTACGCCGCATGTATCGCGAATTGAGCAATCCCGATTTCGCTTCGACGGGGATGATCGAAGCGCTGGCAAAGCAGCTGGCCGTGGAAGTGATCCGGAGTTTCGAATTGCGCGAAAGCGGTGACCGCTTTCACGCCGGCGGCCTTGCTCCCTGGCGCATGCGGCTCATCAGCGAGCGGGTCTACGCCGATGAGCCCGCGCCCAGCGTCGGCGAGCTTGCCGGTCTTTGCGACATGACCGTACGCCACCTCAGCCGCGCGTTCCGGATCGAAACCGGCAAGACGATCGGCAAGTTCGTCGAAGGCGCATTGATCGAACGCGCCAACGAAAAGCTGTTGCGGGGCCTGCCGGTAGGCGAAGTCGCGACCAGCCTTGGCTATGCCACGTCGGGCAGCTTCGCCACCGCCTTTCGCCGGGCGACCGGTATCCTGCCCAGCGAAGTGAAGGTCATGGCGCGGACGCAATGACGCACGACGCCGGGCGGAAAGGTCAGAGGTCGGCGTAGAGCCGTTCGTCCGAGATCAGAATGCGCTCGAGCAGACGCGGATAGTCGCCATAGTTGCGCACGGCATAGTGCACCGCGGCGCGGTTGTCCCAGAAGGCGACCGAGCCCGGTTGCCACGAGAAGCGCACCTGGAATTCGGGCCGCTTGTATTGGCGCAGGACTTCCAGCGCGAGGTCGCGGCTTTCGGATAGCTCGACCCCCAGGAACTGCGGCTTCTGCGAGAAATTGACCCAAAGGATCTTCTTGCCCGTTTCGCGATGGGTGCGCACCGCGGGGTGCGCGACGATGGGGTATTCGTGCCCGAGCTGCGTCAGCGCGGCCTGGAAGTTGTGGACGACGTGCAGGCCTTCCAGTCTCTCCTTGAGCTCGTCCGAAAGGCCCTCGTAAGCGAGATTGGCGTCGACCCAGATCGTGTCGCCGCCGACTTCCGGCAAGTCCACCGCACGCAGCACCGCGCCCCAGGCGGGAACCAGGCGCCAGCTCGTGTCGGAATGAAAGTAGTCGCCGTCCTTGATGAAGTCGGGCTGTTCGCCGCGGTGGACCCTGCGGGCTTCGACGGCGGAGATTTTGTGGATCGGGACGATGTTCGTGTCGCTGGTTGCGCTTGGATAATCGTAGAGCGGGCCGAACTGTGCGGCAAAGGCAGCGTGGGTTTGCTTGTCGAGCTTCTGGTCGCCGAAAAAGACGACCTTGTACTGGAGAATGGCCGCCTTGATAGTGTCGCGCTGCTGGGGGCTTAGCGGCTCGCTGATGTCGATACCGTGGATCTCGGCGCCGATCGTCGGCTGCAGGGGGCGAACCTCGATGGTCGATGTGCCGGCGGAACTGTCGTGATAGGCGGTGGCGGTGCTCATGATCGGCCTTTCATCCCTGGATGGACAAGTAGAGCTTCAATCATGCAACCACTGTTCGCGGCGGTCTTGTGAGAATGTCAAAAGTGCTTTCGACTATTGCTGATAACTCAGGCGCATTCGAGCTGGGCTAGAGTGCGATCTTTCCTTTCACCGGAGATGATCGACTATGACCCAGCACGATGGCGCAGACCAAGGCGGGGGCCGGTTGGGCAAGCGACTGTCTCTGATCGTGCTCATCCTGCTCGCCACCGGCGCCTTCTTCTGGTGGCGGGCGCACCGGCAGGAGCCGGCGGCGCAAGGGGTTGGTGCGGCATTGGTCGTGGGCGACCAGCGTGGCGGCATCCAGGCGTTGCTCAAGGCCGCAGGCGAGCTTGATGACGTGCCCTATCGGATCGACTGGGCACTGTTCCCGGCGGCGTCGCCCTTGCTCGAGGCGCTGGGTTCGGGCGCGATCGACCTTGGCGGTGTCGGCGGCGCGCCTTTCGCTTTCGCTTATGCGAGCGGGGCGCCGATCAAGGCCGTTTTTGCCTTCCGTTTTATGGACGGTACCGGCAGCCGCGCTTCGGCGATCGTCGTCCGCAGGGCTTCGGCGATTCGCAGCGTCGCGGATTTGCGCGGACGGCGGCTGGCCACGGTGCGCGGCTCGGCTGGGCAGAACCTTGCGCTGCGACTGCTGGAGCGGGCGGGCGTCGCGCCCGGCGACGTGAAATGGGTCTATCTCAACAACGGCGAAGCCAAGGCTGCGCTCGCCAGCGGCGCGATCGATGCCTGGTCGACCTGGGGCAGCTACGTCGGCATCGCGCTGCTGGAGGACCAGGAACGAGCGCTGGCGGACGGTGCGAACCTTTCCGCCGAAGCCGGCTTCTACGCAGCCAGCGATCAAGCGATCGCGACGAAACGCGCCCAGCTCCTTGATTTCCTGAAGCGGACGGCACGGGCACGCGCCTGGGCGCAGACGCATCAGGACGAATATGCCCGCGTGCTCGCGCAGGAAACGGGCCTGCCGCTGAATGTCGCGCGCTTCACCGTTCGGGAGAGCCAGACCGAGGTTATTCCGGTCGACAACAGCCTGCAGGCAGACCAGGAATCGATCCTTGAACGCTACCGGCGCGCTGGCGTGATTCCCAACGCGCCAAATCTCGCCGGCGCCTTCGACTCCTCGTTCAACGAGGTCACGGCGACAGCTGAATAAGGACAGCTCGAATGGCGAAGGCCCGGACGGGTGCGGAACTGCCGGTCGCGATCGTCGGCGGTGGTTTCAGCGGCACGCTGCTGGCGATCAACCTGTTGCGCCACGACGTGAAAGTCGTGCTTGTGGAGCGTGACGAGACCCAGCTTGCGAAGGGCCTCGCCTTCGGTACTCGCCGGCCCGAACATCTGTTGAATGTCCGCGCCGCCAACATGAGCGCGTTTCCCGACGATCTTGGGCATTTTCTGCGGTGGATGGGCTTCTCCACCGATGACCAGGCCAACCGCTTCGTGCCGCGGCTCGCCTATGGCCATTATCTGCGCGAGCTTCTGGTCGATGCGCTCTCCGGTCCGCCCGGCAGAGCCGAAGTACGCGCGGGAGAAGCGATCGCGGCCGAGTTCCGGCCGGATGCGACAACCTTGCTGCTGGCGGGCGGCGGATCGATCGAGTGCCGCGCGCTGGTCCTGGCGCTGGGCAATTTTCCGCCCCCGCCGTTGCCCGCGCTTACAGAGCTGCCTCCCACCCTCCATTTCGCGGACGTCTGGCAGCCGGGCGCCCTCGATGATCTCGGCGGGGTCGATCATGTCGTTCTGCTCGGCAGCGGGCTGACGGCGGCCGATGCCATCGTCTCGCTCGATAGCGCCGGCTATCGTGGCCGTATCACGACGTTGTCGCGCCGTGGTCTCAAGCCCCGCAGCCATGCGGAGGACGGACCGGTCGTAGCATCGATGCCGGAGCCGGAGACAAGCGGGTCGTGGCTCGTGCGCGTGGTGCGTGAGCGGGCGGCGGCGGTGGGCTGGCGTGCGGCGATTGACGAATTACGCCCGCACACACAGCACATCTGGCGCCGGCATGACGTGGCGGCACAACGGCGCTTCCTTCGTCATCTGCGGCCATATTGGGACGTCCACCGGCATCGCCTGGCGCCCCAAGTCGCCGTGCGCATCTCTGTGCTCGAACAGTCGGGAAGGTTGGCGTTTACGGCGGGCAAGCTGACGGGAGCGACGGTGGAAGGCGCCTCGGCCCGGTTGCGCTGGCGTCCGCGCGGAGGTTCGGCCGAGGTGAATCTGCTCGCCCAGCGCGTGATCAACTGCATCGGCCCCGAAGGCGATGTGACGTGCGCCGGCCATCCGTTGCTGGACAACCTGCTCGAACAGGGCAGGGCAAGGCCCGATGTGCATCGGCTGGGTCTGGACGTAGAACAGTCGGGTCGCTTGCGTAATGCCGCGGGAGAGCCGCAGGAGGGCCTCTTCGCCGTCGGCCCTTTGACCAAGGGCGAAGCCTGGGAAATCGTTGCCGTGCCCGATATTCGCCGGCAGGTCTGGGATCTGGCGCGCTATCTGGGTAGCGCGCACTGGGTCGGGGGCGAGGGACTTTAGCTCCTGCGCCCCCGTCGATCGCGTCAGGCCGCGGCTTTGGTCCCGGCTTCGGGCAGCTGCGCAAGGATCGCATCGCTTTCGGTGCGGGCGAGCCAGTCGGGGTTCACGTCCAGCCAGCGCACTTTTCCGCCGTGGTCGAGGATCAGCACGGCCGGCTGGTCGATCTCATAGCTGTCGGTGCCCAGCGTCGCGCCGATCCAGCTTTCGCCGGGCGCGACCTTTGGCTGTTCCTCGGGCAGGAAAGTGATGCCCAGCGCCCGGCCCAGGGCATATCCGGGATCGCTCGCGACCGGGAAGTTCAGCCCATGGCGGTCTATGATCCCCCGGTCGACGGGGTTCTGTGCGCTCACCGCCACTAGCGGGATGCCGGCCTGCTGGAGATGCGGCCACAGCGTCTCGTTGTAATAGGGCAGCGCGAGATTGCAGGCGGGGCAGCCGGCGAAACGGAAGAAGATCAGCACCGCCGGGCCGTTCGCGGTGAGCGTATCGCGGGTCAGCTCCTTGCCGTCCTGATCGATCACGGCGAACGGTGTGACGGTCTCGCCCGGTTGTGGATGCGCGGTCGGATCGTGGCGTTCCACCAGGATACGGCGCTGATCGGCGTTACGCGCCAGCTGATCGGGTTGCCAGGTCCTTTTGCGCTCGGCCTGAAGTTCGGCATAGCTCTCTTCCAATGTCTTGTGCGTCATCGTCGGCCTTTCCTGCGGCTGTTTGCCCAAGCCTAGGCCGATCGGAGCCGCCCCCGACAATGAGAAGCGGGGGCGGACCGATGATAGTTTGCAATAAGCCGGATCAGAGCGCGGCGACCGTCTCCCGCGTCAGTTCGGCGAGGCGGCTGGTCGCGCTGGCCAGCGAAGGCGCCGTCTGCAGGATGCAGGAAACGCGCGGCAGCGAGGGGAGTTCGGCTATGTCGAGCGGTTCGTCGTCCAGGAACAGGCGCGTGCGGCAGGTGATGCCGAGCCCGGCCGCGACGGCCGCACGCAGCGTTGTGAGGTTGGGCGTTTCGACCGTGATGCGGTAGGGTCGCCCAAGGTCTTCGAGCGCGCGGATCGCCGCCTCGCGGAAGCGGCAGGGCGGCTCCAGCACGGCCAGCGGCACGGTTTCGTTGCCCAGCAGTTCGGGGTTGCCGAACCAGGTCATGGGCGCATTGGCGATGGCATGTGGATCGTTGTTGGCGGCGAAGCCGAGCACGATGTCGAGCTGGCGATGCTCGAGCAGCGAAAGGAGCTCGGCCGTGCCGGCGATGCGCGAATAGATCTGCGCTTCGGGATGCAGCTCGGCAAAGCGGGCCAGCAGGCCGGACAGCAGCATTTCGGCGAAGTCCTGCACCATGCCGATGCGCGCGGGGCCGGCGAACTGGCCGGCGCTCACCGCGGCGACGGCTTCGTCATGCAGGGTAAGGACCTTGCGGGCGTAGTCGAGCATCAGGTCCCCAGCCGGCGTCAGCGACAGCCGGCGTCCATCGCGGTGGAACAGCGTCTGCTGGAGCAGCTCCTCCAGCCGCTTGATCTGGAGGCTGAGCGCGGACTGGGTGACGAAGACCTTTTCAGAAGCGTTCAGCATCGACCCCGTGTCGACGATCGCCACGAAGCTGCGCAGAAGGTTGGTGGGGAGATTCACGGGCATCGCTTCAACTTTCCTATGAAGAGGTGTGAGGCGGTGGTCCGGTTCCGCACCTATTGGCAGAGCTTATATTGTCAATCAAAATAGTAGAGATAAAGAGGGGTTAAGCAATTCTTTCATGGCCGCGCCAAGCAGAATCCCGCCCCGTTTTTCTAACAGCTCGCCGTCGGAAATCGTGCCGTCGCCCTCACTATAAGCGTTGCTGATAAGGCTTCAGGAGAAAACTCAATTGAGTTGGTAGAGTTAGATGTGTTGGCTTTCGTCCGACACCTCTGCGAGTCTATCGATGCCTGCGTTCAAGAAAATCGCGTTGATCCTCGGAAATTCCCGATGGCTTTCACCGCTGGTGCTTCTGCTGCTCTGGGAGCTTGGGTCGCGCAGCGGCCTTATTCCCGAGCGTACCCTGGCCGCCCCCTCGGCGGTCCTTGCCACGCTGTTCGACATGATCGTTTCGGGCGAGCTGCCCAGCAACCTGCTGGTCTCCACCGTGCGTGCGTTGATCGGCCTTGCGATCGGCGTTTCGGCGGGGATCGTGCTTGCGCTTGTCGCAGGGCTGTCCCGTTCGGGCGAAGCCACCGTCGATCCGCTGATGCAGATCAAGCGTACGATCCCGACGCTGGCGTTGACGCCCTTGTTCATCGTCTGGTTCGGTATCGGTGAGACCCCCAAGATCGCGCTGATCGCGTTCGCTTCGGTGTTTCCGATCTATCTCAATCTCTACAGCGGCATCCGCGGCGTCGATCTGCGCCTGATCGAAGGCGCGCGCAGCTTCGGGCTCAGCCGGTCGGAGCTGATCTGGAACGTGATCCTGCCCGGCGCCTTGCCTTCGCTGCTGGTGGGGCTGCGCTATTCGCTGTCGGTGTCGATCCTCGTGCTGGTGGTTGCCGAGCAGATCAACGCTTCGGCCGGCCTCGGCTACCTGATCAACAACGCCCGCGACTTCATGCGCACCGACATCATCGTCGTTTGCCTGATGGTTTACGCGGCCCTGGGCCTCGGCGCCGACTGGCTGGTCCGCGTGATCGAGCGGCGCGCGCTCGTCTGGCGCCCGAGCATCGTCGGCCAATGATTTCTCGAAAAGGATGAACCATGGACGCGCGACTGTCATTCCTGGCCGCCAAGGACGCCATTCCCGAAGCACCGGTGCCCACCGCACCGCCGCTGGTGAAGCTGGAAGGCTTCAACCGGAGCTTCGGCGCGAACACGATCATCTCGGGCCTGGATCTGGAGATTGCCGACGGCGAATTCGTTGCGCTGCTTGGCCGGTCCGGTTCGGGCAAGACCACGCTGCTGCGTACGCTGGCGGGGCTCGATGATCCCGATGGACAGAGCGTGCAGATCCCCGCCTCGCGCGCTGTCGTGTTTCAGGATGCGCGGCTGCTGCCGTGGAAGAAGGTCTGGCGCAATGTCGCGCTGGGGTTGCGGGGACCGACCGGCGCGGTCCGCATCAAGGCCGAGACCGCGCTGCAGGAGGTTGGGCTCGGCCATCGCCTGGAAGCCTGGCCGCTGACGCTTTCCGGCGGTGAGGCGCAGCGTGTGGCGCTCGCCCGGGCGCTCGTGCGAGAGCCCAAGCTGCTGCTGCTCGACGAACCTTTCGCCGCGCTCGATGCGCTGACCCGGCTCAAGATGCATGACCTGGTGCTGGCGCTGTGGGTCGCGCACCGCCCGGCGGTGCTGATGGTGACGCACGATGTGGACGAGGCCATCTCGCTGGCCGACCGCATTCTCGTGCTCGACCAGGGGCACATCGTCGCGCAGGAGCGGATCCATGCGGCCCGGGGCGAGCGTGCCGAGGCGACCCGTGGCCTTCGCCAGAAGCTGCTCGCGGTCCTGGGCGGCAGCGCGGGCAAGCAAGGCGGGGTCATTCCTTTCCCGCAAGGGCCGCTTTCGCACGAGGCCGCGATATGACGCTTGTCGCGGCAACCTCGGTTGAACCCAACATCGCGCGGCTGCGCGGCTTCGTGACCAGCTTTGCCGAACTCCTTGCCGGTACGCGCGACGAGGGGGAGATTCTTGAAGCGGGCAGCGCGCTGCTGGCGCGCCTTGTCGCGTGTGACGACTGGCTGCCTGACGCTTTCGCCCGGCCCAGTCCCGATCGCTATCAGCAGTACCTGCTCCACTGCGACAGCCGTGAACGGTTCAGCGTCGTGTCCTTCGTCTGGGGGCCGGGGCAGGGGACGCCGATCCACGATCATCGCGTCTGGGGCCTTGTCGGCGTGCTGCGCGGTGCCGAGCGCGTCGAGCATTTCCGGCGTAGCCACGATGGCGCGCTCGTGCAAGTTGGCCCCACGGCCGATCTCTATGAGTGCGAGGTTGAAGCGATCAGTCCCAGGAAGGGGGACATCCACCGTGTGGCCAATGGGCTGGCGTACGGGCCGTCGATCTCGATCCACGTCTACGGCGGCAACATTGGTGCGGTCGAACGCGCGACCTATGAACTCGATGGCAGCGCCAAGCAGTTCATCTCGGGCTATGCCAACACGGTCGTGCCCAACCTCTGGGACCGGTCGAGCGGGGCATGAGCGTGACTCCGGCAGACATCCGCAAGCTGCTGCTCGCCCGCCAGGAGATCGCGCTTGTCGATGTGCGCGAGGAAGATGCGTTCGCGGGCGGACACCCCCTCTTCGCCGCGCAGATCCCGCTGCGCCTGATCGGTGAAGAGGCGCAATGGCGCATT
>Ga0164243_10015760_pt1 | contig 10420 bp, 9 predicted proteins | sample OricompcompostOP_FD_108781 | JGI IMG/M metagenome (GOLD analysis project Ga0164243, IMG submission 108781) | Organic Plus compost microbial communities from Emeryville, California, USA - Original compost - Organic plus compost (OP) | ecosystem: Engineered > Solid waste > Mixed feedstock >... | reverse complement strand
CGGGTCAGCCGGTGATCGTGAGGAGGCGGTGACCCGAGGACACCGTCGCGCCGACCGTCGCATCGATGTTGGTGACCGTGCCGTCCTTGTGGGCCGCGATCGGCTGCTCCATCTTCATCGCCTCGAGCACCACGACGAGGTCGCCCTTCACGACGCGCTGACCCTCTTCGACGGCGAGCTTCACCACCGTCGCCTGCATCGGGGACGAGACCGCGTCTCCCGTCGTCGTGACCACCGAGCTGGAGCCCGCAGACCCGCGGCGGGGCGGCGTCGGCAGGGAGTGGCTCGCGCCCGTCCCCGGCAGGACGCTCGCGGGCAGGCTCACCTCGATGCGCTTGCCCTCGACCTCGACGACGACGTTGTGGCGAGGAACCGCAGGACTCCCCGGTTCCTGTTCGCCGCTCCACGGCTCGATGTCGTTGACGAACTCGGTCTCGATCCAGCGCGTGTACACGCCGAAGGCTCCGTCGTCGGCGGTGAACGCCGGTTCACGAACGATGCGCCGGTGGAACGGGAGCACCGTCGGCAGCCCCGACACCTCGAACTCGTCGAGCGCGCGACGGCTGCGTTCGAGGGCTTCGTCCCTCGTCCGCCCGGTAACGATGATCTTCCCGAGCAGAGAATCGAATGCTCCCGAGATCTCGTCGCCGGCCGTGACGCCGGAGTCGAGACGGATGCCTGGGCCGCCGACGGCCGTGAACACGTGGATCGGTCCCGGCTGCGGCAGGAAGCCTCGCCCGGGATCCTCTCCATTGATGCGGAACTCGATCGAGTGAGCGCGGGGCTCCGGATCCTCGTAGTCCAGCACGCCCCCTTCGGCGATGCGGAACTGCTCGCGAACGAGGTCGATGCCGGTGACCTCCTCGGACACCGGGTGCTCGACCTGCAGTCGTGTGTTCACCTCGAGGAACGAGACCGTGCCGTCACTGCCGATCAAGAACTCGCACGTGCCCGCGCCGACGTATCCGACCTCCTTGAGGATCGCCTTCGACGCGCGGTACAGCTCGGCCGTCTGCTCCTCGGTGAGGAACGGAGCGGGGGCCTCCTCGACGAGCTTCTGGTGGCGTCGCTGCAGGGAGCAGTCGCGCGTCGACACGACCACGACGTTGCCCTCGGCATCAGCGAGACACTGCGTCTCCACGTGCCGCGGCCTGTCCAGATACTTCTCGACGAAGCACTCGCCACGCCCGAACGCGGCGACCGCCTCGCGTGTCGCCGACTCGAACAACTCCGCGACCTCGTCGCGCGTCCGCGCGACCTTGAGCCCGCGGCCGCCGCCGCCGAAGGCTGCCTTGATGGCGACGGGCAGTCCGTGCTCGTCGGCGAACGCGAGCACCTCGTCCGCGCCGGAGACAGGGTTGATCGTGCCGGGCGCCAGCGGGGCGCCGACCTTCTCGGCCACGTGGCGGGCAGAAACCTTGTCGCCCAGCCGTTCGATCGCCTCCGGGGACGGACCGATCCAGATCAGGCCCGCGCCGATGACGGCGCGGGCGAAGTCGGCGTTCTCGGCCAGGAACCCGTACCCGGGGTGGACGGCATCCGCGCCGGAGCGCCGCGCCACCGACAGGATCTTGTCGATGACGAGGTAGGTCTCGGCGCTCGTCGTGCCGCCCAGAGCGTATGCCTCGTCCGCCAGTCGCGCGTGCATGGCGTCGCGATCCTGATCGGCGTAGACCGCAACCGATGCGATCCCGCTGTCACGGGCGGCGCGGATGACGCGCACCGCGATCTCTCCTCTGTTCGCGATCAGAACCTTTGTTATCCGTGGCTCAGTTCTCTAGCCTATTGCTCGGCACGCCGGCGAATTTGGACGACTTATACAAAAATGGGAGACCCTCGCCTGAGGAGTGCCACAGATTCGGGGCCGATGGTCGGATGCCTGGACTGACTGCTACGCGACCGCCACGCGGTTCCACAGCGAGGGCCACGACACCCCGAGCTCCCGGAACGAGCGGCGCAGCGCGGGGAGAGAGAGTCCGATCACGGTCGACGGATCCCCCGCGACCCGATCGATGAACGCGCCGCCGAGGCTGTCGATCGTGAACGCACCCGCGACGGCGAGAGGTTCTCCCGAGGCGATGTACGCCTCGAGCTCGTCGTCCGCGATGTCGTCGGCGAAGGTCACCTCCGCGGTCGCGACCGCGCCGACCGCCGCCCTCGCCTCACCGCCGCGGTGGTCGATCACCCAATGGCCCGAGTGCAGCACACCGGTGCGGCCTCGCTGCAGAGCCCACCGCGCACGGGCGACCTCGGGCCGGTGAGGCTTGCCGTAGGTGACGCCGTTGAGCAGGAAGGCGGAGTCCCCGCCGATGATGTAGCCGTCGATCGGGGCACCATCGATCGTCGTCCCCGTCACCGCCTCGGCCTTCGCCTGAGCGAGAACGGCGACGACCTCGTGCGTGGAGAGGGGTCCGCCGCGGTCTGCCTCCGCGACGCGCACGGCGGCTTCCTCGTCGACCTCGCTCGGCACGATCACGGGTTCGATGCCGCTCGAGCGTAGAAGCATCAGACGGGCGGGCGACGTCGAGGCGAGGTAGACGGTCACGGTTCACGGCCTTTCGTCGTGGAAGCGACAGGTCGTCGCGCAGGGGAGATCCGTGCAATGCTCGACGGATGAACGCGCATCCCGGTCCTCCCGCAGACGCAGCCGACACCGTCGAACTCGACGTTACCAACGTAGCCCACGGGGGTGTGAGCGTCGCCCGGCTGGACGGCCGGGTGGTGTTCGTCTCGGACACGCTGCCGGGCGAGCGGGTCCGCGCCCGCATCACCGAGCGGAGCAAGAAGAGCTTCTGGCGAGCCGACACGATCGAGGCGATCGAGCCGTCGCCGCATCGAGTCCGGCATGTGTGGGATGCCGCCTCCATCGAACGTGCGCCGGAGCAGAGGGCGGGAGGTGCCGAGTTCGGCCATATCGCCCTCGATCACCAGCGTGAGCTCAAGCGGCGGGTTCTCGCGGACGCGCTGCAGCGGTTCGGCGGGCTGCCGGAGGACGTCGCAAGCGACATCGTCGTCGAGGCGGCGCCGGGCGACGATGAGCGCGGCGGGCTCGGGTGGCGCACCCGGGTCAGCCTTCACGTCGGCGAGGACGGCCGCGCCGGTCCGTTCGTGGCCCGCAGTCATCGCGTGGTCCCGGTGGATGACCACCCGCTCGCCAGCGAGGCCATCGCCGCGCTCCAGCCGTTCGCGCAGCGGTTCGACGGCGCCGAACGGGTCGACCTCGTCTCCCCGAGCGTCGGCGGAGCGCGGATCATCCCGCGCAGCGAGGGTGAGAACGCCGCCCAGACGATCACGGAGCGTGTCGGCACCCGTGAGTTCCGGCTCGATGACACGGGGTTCTGGCAGGTGCACCGCGAGGCGGCCGCTGTCCTGACGGATGCCGTGACGCGTGCCATCGACCCGGCGCTCGTCGACCCGCATGCCGCGAACCTGGATCTCTACGGCGGGGTCGGGCTCTTCGCCGCCGCCATGGGGGATGCCTTCGGTCGCGAGACCCGGGTCACGAGCGTCGAGTCCTCGCCGCGGGCCACCGATCATGCGTCGGAGAACCTCGCCGAGTGGGTGGGCGCTCTCGCGGTGACCTCTCGGGTGGACGCGTATCTGCGGACTCTCGACGCCCAGGCGGGCGCGAACGAGCGATCCAGGCTCGCGGCGGCGACCGTCGTGCTCGACCCGCCGCGATCGGGCGCGGGCCGCGAGGTGGTCGATCTGCTTGCCCGTTTGGCCCCCGCACAGATCGTGTACGTCGCGTGCGATCCGGTGGCGCTCGCTCGCGACATCGGGCTCTTCGCCGAGCACGGATATGCGACCAGGGGCATCCGCGCGTTCGATCTCTTTCCTCACACTCATCATCTCGAGGCGGTTGCTCTGCTCGTTCGGTAGCAATCGGTAACGATTTCATTCGAGAAGTCGAGCAGTTTCAGCCTTTCGCCCACGATTCGGCGATGGCCGGTGGCTACGATGATCGTGTGGTTCGTGTCGGCGTCATCGATGATCATGAGTCCGTCAGACTGGGGCTGGCGGCGGTCTGCCAAGCGGCCGGGCACGAGGTCGTCCACAGTGTCTCGAGTGTGCGGGAGTTCCTCGAGGTCGCGACGGGGGAGCCCTGCGACGTGGTCGTGCTCGATCTCTCGCTCGGCGACGGATCGAGCATCACCGAGAACGTGAAGGCGGTGCAGGATGCCGGCAGCCGGGTGCTCATCCACTCCATCGCCGACCGAGTGGCGTCGGTACGCGAGGCGCTCGCCGCAGGTGCAGCCGGTGTGATCCCGAAGTCGTCGCCGACGGATGCCGTCGTCGCGGCCATCGAGACGGTCGCGTCCGGCGACCCGCTCAACAACATCGAGTGGGCGAGCGCGATCGACGCGGACGGCGAGTTCAGCAGGGTCCAGCTGGGACGACGCGAGCGTGACGTCCTCCATCTGTATGCGTCGGGCCTGCCGATGAAGGACGTCGCGGTGCAGCTCGGCATCGCTCCCTCGACGGTCAAGGAGTATCTCGGCCGCATCCGGACGAAGTACGTGGAGGTCGGGCGCCCCGCTCCGACCAAGGTGGACCTGCTACGGCGGGCAGTCGAAGACGGCATCCTGCCCAACCTCAGCCGTGGCGGGCAGGATGGCAGCTAAGGGGACGGAGCCGAGAGCTCGGTCGCTCGCGCCGGTGGTCTTCGAGTCCTCGCAGCGGCACTTCGGCGCTGAACGCGTCGAGCGCATGTACTCCGTGGCGATCAGCGTGCTCGCGTTCGTGTTCGGTGCCCAGACGCTCGCCATCGCGATCGGGACGGAGCCGCTGTTCGCCGACGTCGCTCGCACGTCGCTCGTCGTCGTCGTCATGCTCGCGCTCGCAGCGGTGATCGCGACGGGTGCCGTTCCACGGATCCAGCGCGTCGCGAACATCGTGATCGCGGCGGTCTACCTCATCGCCATGATCTGCTGGCCGGCAGTGACCCAGGGGGAGCAGGCCGAGCAGCAGGCGGAGCCGTGGCTGTGGTATCTCAACTCCGTCGCGTGCGCGTGCGCGTCGCAGGCGGTGCGGCCGGTTCTGGCCGTGCACTACACGGTGATCGCGCCGGTCGTGTACGGGGTGATCCGGACCATGGGGCCGGACGGTGTGCTGGTCAACGTGCGCACGGGAGTGTTCGACGCTTCTTACGCGCTCATGATCGGGCTCGTCATCTTCTCCCTGAGCATCGCCTTCCGCAGCGCAGCGCGTCGAGTGGATGAGGCGAGGGCTGCGGCGCTCGCGCGGTACGACGAGGCTGCGCGGCAGCACGCGAACCAGGCCGAGCGGGTCGAGGTGGACGCCATCGTCCACGACACGGTTCTCGCCGCGTTGCAGGCCGCCGAACGGGCGCACACACCCGAGCAGTCGCGCGCCGCCGTCGCCATGGCATCCGAGGCGATCACGCGCCTGGCGACGATCGACGGGACGGCCGCGCCATCGGAACTCGTGATGTCGACGGGCCGGATCGCGGAGGCGCTGGCTCAGTACGCGGGGTCGCTCGACGTGCCCTTCGAGTTCGAGAAGACCGGATCAGACGACCGTGATCTGCCGTGGGCAGTGGGGGAGAGCATCTATCTTGCGGCGGCGCAGGCGATGGCGAACAGCGCGCAGCACGCGGGCGGACCCGGTCATGGGACGGTCGCGCGACGGGTGCGCATCGCGCTCGACCCGGCCACGATGGAGGTCAGTGTCGTGGACGACGGGGTGGGCTTCGTCCGGGATGCCGTGGATCCGAGCCGGCTCGGCCTCCGTGTGTCGATCATCGAACGAGTGAGCGCTGTCGGTGGCGAAGTCGACGTGGTGGCCCGCCCGGACGACGGGACCAGCATCACCATCCGATGGCCGGCCGGATCGAGGCAGCGATGATCGCCCTCAACCGTTTCTCGATGATCGGGCTCGCCGCCCTGTTCTCCCTCTATCACGTGGTCAGGGGCATGCTCACGCTCGACGCCGCCGCGTCGCCGTGGGCGAGCATCATCGCAATGGCTCTCTACCTGGTCGCGACCGGCTTCAGCCTGTGGCCCTCCACGCCCCGTACGGTGCCCATGTGGGTGGGAGCGGTCGCCCTGCTGACCTGCGTCGCGGTCCCCGTGCTCGTCACCAGCCAGCTCGACCCCTCCGTCAACAACGGCTACGCCACCTGGCACGTCGCATCCGTCGGGACGTTGCTCACGATCATCGCCGTGCGCGGACATGCTGTCATGGCCTGGCTCGGCGTCGTCTTCCTCGTCGTGCAGTCGCTGCTGTGGGGCGGCTTGGTCGTGTCGGTCGAGATCGGCGTGACCGGAAGCGTGATGTGGGTGGCGGTCGCCACGGTGCTCACGCGGTCTCTCGCCCGGCTCGATCTGGATGCCGCCGACCTGGGCGCAGCGGAGCGCAAGGCCGCGGCGTGGCAGGCGGCGCAGCTGGCCCACGAGAGCGAGCGACGGGTCCGCCTCACTCAGACCAACCAGCGAGCGATGCCGGTGCTGAGGAACATCATCCTGACCGGCGGCGACCTCAACGAGGCCGAGCGTGACGAGGCGAGGGTGCTCGAGGCGGGCCTCCGCGACGAGATCAGGGGTCGTCGCCTCTTGAACGACGAGGTGCGGTCGGCGGCGCTCGCCGCGAGGCGTCGCGGGATGACGATCTCGCTGCTCGACGAGGGAACGATCGACGACCTCGATGAGGCGGAACGAGAGCGGGTGCTCGGCACGGTGGCGACCGCGATCGCCACCACCGACGCGGAACGGATGATCGTGAGGACAGCGCCCGCGGACGGCTCCGTCGCCGTGACCGTCGTCGGCCTGAGGGCATCGACCGATCCCGACGAATCGGGTGACACGGTCGCGCTCTGGCTCGAGATCCCGCGCAGCGTGGACGCCCACCCGGAGTCGCCGAGCGAGCGCGCTCGGCCCTGATCCGCTGCCCGACCGGCCGGCCGGCAGACGCGCGCGGCCCTGATCTGCCTCGCGACCGGTAGAAGGGGATCGGCTCCGTGGAAGGACACGAACGTCGCGGCATCCTTCTCAGGGGCCGATGTCCGTGTATGGAGCCGGAAGACGGAGGGGAACGGGACGGAGGGGAATGATGAGGGGCCGGTCATCAGAAACCGGCCCCTCGTAACCCCGGATCGGAGCAGTAACCCGAATAATGCTCCAACCCGCCCCCAAGATGCTTGCCCCTTACCCTAGTCGAGCAAGCACCTGGTTGTAGCTCTCATGAGAAGAGAGTCACCTACGCCAACCATTGTGGTCTGTTCCCCGAGTATCCGCTAGTCGGCATTTTGGGGGACATGAGAGCCGTCCCCCGCAGAGCGCTCCTCCCTCGAACGGGGCACACCGGGAGTCAGCGCCACGCACCCCATGCGCTCCCGCGCGAGAGCGGCGCGCGAAGCGGCCGCCGGCTCCGCTCCCAGGAGGAAGGGGCGTCGTCCTCGACCGGCCGGCGTGTCTGCGCCTGCTCGACGGCCGCCGCCGTGACGACCGACGTCACCGCCGCGATCTCGGTCTGGGTCGGCGAGCCGCTCACGAAGCGGATGTCGACCGGCGCCGCGTTCTGGCGTCCCGGGATGCCGGGGAACAGGTCTGCCGTGAACACGTTCGACGGGGCATCCGCCGCGGCGTGGCGGCCGGTCGAGTAGCGCGACCCTCGTCGCTCACCGTCGCTCACAGCGGGATGTTCCCGTGCTTCTTGGGCGGAAGGCTCGCGCGCTTGCCCTTGAGAGAGCGGAGCGCCTTGAGGATCGCGACCCGCGTGGCGGCCGGCTCGATGACACCGTCGAGCTCACCCCGCTCGGCCGCGAGGAAGGGGCTGGCGACGTTATAGGTGTACTCCGTCGCGAGCCGCGCTCGAACGGCGGCGACGTCTTCGCCGGCTTCCTCCGCACGCTTGATCTCGCCGCGGTACAGGATGTTCACTGCTCCCTGTCCGCCCATGACGGCGATCTCGGCGGTCGGCCAGGCAAGGTTGATGTCGGCGCCGAGCTGCTTGGAGCCCATCACGATGTACGCTCCGCCGTACGCCTTGCGCAGGATCACCGTCACGAGCGGGACCGTGGCCTCCGCGTAGGCGTAGAGCAGCTTTGCCCCGCGACGGATGACTCCCGTCCACTCCTGGTCGGTGCCGGGAAGGTATCCCGGCACGTCCACGAGGGTGACGATCGGGATCGAGAACGCGTCACAGAACCGCACGAACCTGGATGCCTTCTCACCGGCTTCGATGTTCAGGGTTCCGGCCATCTGCTGCGGCTGGTTCGCAATGATGCCGACGGAGCGCCCCTCGACTCGCGCGAACCCGATAACGATGTTCGGCGCGAAGAGCGGCTGCACCTCGAGGAAGTCGCCGTGGTCGACGACGTGCTCGATGACCGTCTTGACGTCGTACGGCTGGTTCGGCGAGTCGGGGATGATCGTGTTGAGCCGCCGGTCGGCATCCGTCGTCTCGAGCTCGACGTCGCTGGCGTAGACCGGCGGATCGGTGAGGTTGTTGTCGGGAAGGAAGCTGATGAGAGTGCGGACATAGTCGAGCGCGTCCGTCTCATCGCTTGCGAGGTAGTGCGCCACGCCCGAGCGCGTGTTGTGCGTGAGCGCGCCGCCGAGCTCCTCCATGCCGACGTCCTCGCCGGTCACGGTCTTGATCACGTCCGGGCCGGTGACGAACATCTGGCTGGTCTTGTCGACCATCACCACGAAGTCGGTGAGTGCCGGCGAGTAGACGGCGCCTCCGGCGGCGGGGCCCATGATGATCGAGATCTGCGGGATGACGCCGGATGCAGCGGTGTTGCGACGGAAGATCTCGCCGTACTTGCCGAGGGCGACCACACCCTCCTGGATGCGCGCGCCACCTGAGTCCAGCATGCCGATGATGGGGACGCCCGTCTTGAGGGCGTGGTCCATGATCTTGATGATCTTCTCGCCGGCGACCTCTCCGAGAGAGCCGCCGAAGATGGTGAAGTCCTGCGCGTACACGGCGACCTGCCGGCCGTGGATGGTGCCGGTACCGATCACGACCGCATCGCCGTAGGGGCGGGACCTGTCCATGCCAAAGGCGGTGGTGCGGTGACGCACGAACTCGTCGAGCTCGACGAAGCTGCCCGGGTCGAGGAGCGACGCGATCCTCTCGCGCGCGGTGAGCTTGCCCTTGGCGTGCTGCTTCGCGATCGCGGCCTCACCAGACGCCGTCACCGCTTCGTGGTACCTCTGCTTGAGGTCGGCCAGCTTTCCAGCGGTGGTGAGCAGATCAGGGGCGGCATCGGATTCGCTCGTGACGGCGGCGGGATCGAGTCTGTCTTCGGTCACGCGTTTCACTCTATCCCGGCGCGACCCCGGCGGGCCGTTGAGCGATTCCTACAACGTGAGCGGGATGCTTTGGCGTGCGTCACACAACCTCGTCCGCGATGACCGTGCGACTCGTCGTACGCTTGGCGCATGCATCCGGATATCAGCCGCAGCGCTGCCGTGGCGTCGCGGCTCGATTGGCGCGACCAGAGTCCGTCCACGAACGCCGAGCTCGCCCGGCTCGCCAGAGAGCAGAGCGCCGAGTGGCCCGACTTCTCGGTGGTGGTCACCGACACGCAGACGGCGGGCAGAGGTCGTCGGGACCGGGTGTGGACGAGCCCGCCTGGATCGTCGCTCGCGATCTCGGTGCTGCTTCGACCCCGGCTGCCGGTCGCGAGTCTCGGCTGGCTGCCGCTTGTGGGCGGACTCGCGATGACGCGGGCCGTCCGCGGGGTGCTGGCGGATGCGGGGCTCGATGCTTCCCGAGCACGCATCAAATGGCCGAACGACGTGCTCGTCGGTGGCCGGAAGATCTGCGGTGTGCTGTCGGAGCTGGTGGAGGTCGCTGACGAGGGTGCGGTCGTGGTGCTCGGCGCCGGAGTCAACACCGCGATGACGGTCGAGCAGCTGCCCGTCGGCACGGCGACGTCGCTCGTGGCCGAGGGCGTGAGCCACGTCTCCGCCGACGACGTGCTCGGCCGTTACCTCGAGGAGCTCCGCGTTCTCTATGACGCGCTCGCGAACGCGGACGGCGACGCCGTGAAGAGCGGGGTGCGCCAGGCCGTCATGGACGCCTGTGCGACCATCGGGGCGAGCGTCCGCGTGGAGCTGCCGGGCGAGTCGCTTCTCACGGGGACCGCGGTCGAGATCGACGGGTCCGGTCGCCTCGTGGTCCGCTCCGGCGACGGCGCTCTCACGGCGGTCTCCGCGGGCGACGTCGTGCACCTTCTCCCCCTCGCCCCCTCGTGAGTTGCGGACTTGTGCCCGTGTGGGCGGTCCCGTAACGGGCAGAAGTCCGCAACTCACGAGGGGGTGCGCGAGGAACGGTACATGAGCCACACGAAGTACGGCGTGCCGATCACGGCGGAGAGCAGGCCGGCCGGCAGCTGGGCGGGGGCGATGAGCGTGCGGCCGAGCAGATCGGCCGAGCACACCAGGAT
>Ga0164243_10015759_pt1 | contig 10420 bp, 9 predicted proteins | sample OricompcompostOP_FD_108781 | JGI IMG/M metagenome (GOLD analysis project Ga0164243, IMG submission 108781) | Organic Plus compost microbial communities from Emeryville, California, USA - Original compost - Organic plus compost (OP) | ecosystem: Engineered > Solid waste > Mixed feedstock >... | reverse complement strand
GAAATCCGGCAGATCATCTACACCACCAACCTGATTGAAAACCTGAATGGCAAGATCAGGAAGTACACCAAGAACAAACTATCCTTCCCTACTGATGATGCAGTGCTCAAATCTGTGTACCTGTCCTTGAGAGAGGTAACAAAAAAATGGACAATGCCAATAAGAAACTGGGGCATTGTCCTAGATCAATTTTTGACTATTTTTGAAAATAGGATCAGAATATAAATCCTGCCACGAACCTCGTTTTTTAAAACTTACACAGTTAATGATATAGTCTCTTGTTATTAAAAATGGCTAAAGTAAATTTTTTTCATATTGTATTGTCTATTTTTTTAAAATACATTCTATACTACGTCATATTTATTGTAATGAATTACGATATAAGGAATGTTTCAACAACTGTTAACCTTGAAGGCATACTATATACTGTTTTAATATTATTACCCTTACCGCTAATAAACACTTTGCTCTTTTCCATCCCTTTGTATTATGCCTTTCGAATAAAGCTGGGTTATGCAGCCATTATTTGGTTAAGCGTTTTGGTAGCAGAGTACTATATATTTACGAGGTTGACTTCTCAGCGCTTAGTTGACAAGTATGGATTGTTGAATGCACTTATCTCCCTCGCGGTGCTTTTAATTGCTATTAATAAAGTTTTGCAAAGTCAGAGAGAGGAACTGTAGATATGCAGTCCGCCGTAGCCCGGTCCTTATAAGATGTTGGTAATGCAATGGAGGTCAACAGAAATTATTGTCAATGACAGGAAATTAATAACTTAGCATGTGATAAATTGGAGGTCTATGGGGGCATTTAACGTGTTGATCGCAGAGGTCTTATGTCCGGACTGCACCAAGAAACATGATGGCCGTATCCAATTTAAATTTGGTAATACCTGGCAGTTAATATATCAGGTTGGCGATATAATTAAATGGGGTGGTAACGATATAGGTAACTCCGATTTGAAAAAAGTTAAAGTGTATGGAATCATTGAATCTGGACTATGTCCTTATTGTAATAATTGTAATATTGTTGATGAGTATGACATTTTAATTAAGGAAACCGCGGGTGCTAGGTGTAGCCTCCATCCGGAATATTCAGGATTATATGGATGGGAATGGTAATTTTATGGTGATTGAATAGCTGTAACCTCTTTCCGTCTGTGATTCGTAGATCCACAGTTGTTGGGAATATTGCTTACACTATATGCTTTATCCTTTTGAATCCTCAATTTTGCAACTCGTTAACCTTTCATATAAAACCAAATAATCATCATGGAATTCATTTGGCTCTTTAATGGAGAAATGGGCCGCTTTGCTTCAGGAGCCTTCAGAGAGAGAAAACTTGCTGAAGATTGGATAAGGGCCCACCAGCTAACTGGCATACTTACGAAGTACCCAATTAATGTTGGTGTTTATGACTGGGCTGTTAAAGAGGGTGTCTTTAATGTAAAGAAGGAAGAACACAGAACTTCATCTTTTATTGGTAGGTTCACATCAGCCGCACAGGAACATTATCATTATGTGAATGGCGAAATAGACGGATCTGAACAATAAAGTTGGACTATTTCCTACCTGGATTTTTCTGTGATCCCGGGGAGAGCTCTATGACTTAATTATTGCTTAATTTAAGCTATGATATGTAAGTAGAATGAGATCTTGGGTTGAACACCAAATAAAACCTCCTTACATCCCACTTACCCTTACCCCATGACCATGGATAAAGATAAGTGAGATGCCGCCATTCTATCCTAATTCGCCTTCACCCACTTATACCCAATCACCATCTCGCTGGTTCCATCATTCACCTTCTGCTCCTTCAGCGTCCCATCCGCATTAAAAGTAGCAGTAAAGTTGTAAGTAAACGGGGTGGTGGCGCCATTCGCATTGAGCGTGCCCTCAATTTTGCTGATGTTGTTGGTGCCGCAGCTATGAATCAGGTCAGCGCCTTCATAGAAGTAATAATACATTACGGGATTAATGGTAAATAAAGGCTTTAAGGGATTTGGCTTCGCGTCATATGTATAATTCAGCGTGGTGGTATATACGGAATTGCGCGTGCTGCCATCAGGGCCTTTGTAAAAACTGCCATCCTTGTTGGTGAACGTAGCCCAGTTGCCGTTGTTATAGATGAACTCCAGGTAGTTCAGGTAGCGGTATTCAAGGGATTTATCCTGCAGGGTGTCTTTGGAGCCTACCAGGGTTACCTGTTTGTTGGCATTTAGCTGGATGTACAGGGAGTCCGGTGCGGAGGGGATGCTGCCGTTGAACGTGCGCACCCGCAGGATCTTATTATCCTGGTAAATCAGCGTGTCCGTTTCGCTGCCTTTGGTGACATCCGTAACTTTTACCTTACGGCAAACTTTGTTGTTATCATAAAAGAACTCAAAATTGTAGGTGTAAGTTTTGAGGTCTTCATCAGCGGTGAAGAATTTGCTAATCGTATAATCATCATTGTACACAAAGCTATCCATAGGTATGCCATTGTGAGTGATGACAGTTGGCATGAACACAATCTCAACCGGGTCGATCGGCGTTACAGGTTCATCATCGTTCTTTTTACAAGAGGTGACTACAGTAGCTAAACACAGCGCGACTACTGCCAGGCGGGTAAACATAGTTTTCATAGACTTGGTTATTTATGTAAAGATGCTATTTTTTTCTCATTTAAATAATGCTGTAAATTATAGGGCTAGACAAGTTTATCTGTATTAATAAAAGATATTTTTGTCTTTTATTGATTCCGTATATACCTTTGCTCCGGAAACTTTTACGGACGATTATATGGCTATCTTTTCCAAAACATGCGAGTACGCAATGCGGGCAGTGTTTTATGTGGCGCAAAAGTCACATGAAGGGCAAAAGGTAGGCATTAAAGAGATCGCGGAACAGATTAATTCCCCCGAGCCTTTCCTCGCAAAGATCCTGCAGAAGCTAAGCCGGGAGCGACTCATACAATCCGTAAAAGGGCCGAACGGCGGCTTCTATTTCGATGCGGTATCTCTTAACCGGCCGCTCGCCGATATCGTTTCCGCCATTGATGGCAATGATATTTTTACCGGGTGCGGCCTCGGGCTGACCTATTGCTCAGAGAGCAATCCCTGCCCGCTGCACGATGAATTTAAAAAAGTAAGAAACCAAATCACCCACATGCTGAACAATACCACCATCGGGAAATTCAACATGGGATTGATAAAAGGAAAATTTACCCTCAATAAATAGTTCCTTTTTTTTATAATAATAAAGGACAAAAAAGTCTTTTAATTTTTTAAAAAGAAATCAGATGACACCAAATCAGCAACAACTCGTAAAAGCAACTGTGCCCGTACTCAAAGCGTACGGGGTAGCCCTTACCACTCATTTTTATAACCGTATGTTTACACACAACCCGGAATTGAAGCACATTTTCAACATGGGTAACCAGGTAAACGGTAAACAGCAAACCGCCCTGGCCATGGCCGTGCTGGCCTATGCGGAACATATCGACAACCCGGCAGTACTCATGCCCGTGATAGACAGCATCGGGCATAAGCACACCAGCCTCAGCATCCGTGCGGAACATTATGCCATCGTGGGGCAACACCTCCTTGCGTCTATCGCGGAAGTATTAGGAGAGGCGGCAACGCCCCAGCTGCTGGACGCCTGGGCCACCGCCTACCGGCAGCTCGCAGGTATTATGAGCGGCCATGAACAATCGCTCTATCATCAACAACTGGAAAAGAAGGGAGGGTGGACAGGCTGGAAACCTTTTACCGTAAAACAGAAGACCAAAGAATCAGCGGAAATCACTTCCTTCTACCTCTACCCCGCAGATAACGGACCTGTGGCCGACTTCCAGCCAGGCCAGTACATCAGCCTGCGCCTCTTCCTGCCGGAACTGCAGCTGATGCAGCCTCGCCAGTACAGCATTTCCTGCGCGCCAAACGGGCAATACTACCGCATCTCCGTTAAAAGGGAAGCCGGCGCCGTTCATCCGGACGGTATGATCAGCAACCGCCTCCATGATCATGTACACGAAGGTGATATCGTGGAATTATCCGCGCCGGCAGGTACCTTCACGCTCGATCCTTCCAACGGCCGGCCTAAAGTATTTATCAGCGGCGGGGTGGGGCAAACGCCGCTCCTGTCCATGCTGGAAACGCTCACCGCCCAACAGCCGGAAACGCCGGTCACCTGGGTGCATGGCTGCCGGAATGAATCCGTACATGCTTTTAAAGATCAGCTGGCCGCCCTGGCAGATCGCCATAACCACTTCAACCATCATATTTTCTATGATCAACCGGAAGTAAAAGCGCAATACACCGGTTGGGTGGATTTATCTGCGATCAAAGAAAATGTACTGCAGCCGGACGCGGATTACTACATCTGCGGCCCGGCGCCGTTCATTGCCAAACACTATAGCTTCCTGGTGGAAAATGGTGTGGGTACTGATTCCATCCACTTCGAAGAGTTTGGCCCGGCTTCATTACAGCTGCATAACTGAGCCTATAACTGCTGCGTATAAACGAAAAACTCCCGCTACAAGCGGGAGTTTTCCTTCGTATAAATAAATTACTTTTAGCCTTTAACGGCCATCTATCCCTTATTTCACAATTTCCAACAACTCTACTTCAAACACCAGCGCACTGCCCGGACCAATTTTCGGACCCGCCTGACGGTCGCCGTACGCCAGGTCCGCAGGAATGAACAGTTTCCATTTGGAACCTACCGGCATCAGCTGCAGGGCTTCTGTCCAGCCTTTGATTACCCCGCTCACCGGGAAGGAAATCGGCTCGCCTCTTTCCACGGAGCTGTCGAACACGGTACCGTCGATCAGCGTACCATGGTAATGCGTTTTTACTTTATCGCTCAGGGTTGGCTTAGCGCCGTCGCCTTCCTTGATAATCTGGTATTGCAGGCCGCTTGGCAGCGTTACCACACCTGGTTTGGTTTTATTTTCTGCCAGGAATTTTTCGCCAGCTTCCTTGTTCTTAGCGAATTTCTCCGCCTTCAGTTGCTGTAAATAATTACTGATACTCATATCTGCTTGATCTTTTGTTAATAATGGAGGATTCTTTTTGAGCACGTCGCTGATGGCCCTGCTGAGCATCGCTACATTGACGTTGCTCATGTCCTGCGCTTTGATGTTTTCCGCGATGCTTAACCCGATGCCGTAACTAACGCTGTCGATACGGGTTTTTAACACGGTCGACTTAGCGGCGGCTGGCCTGGCAGCCGGTTTTGCGGCAATTGGCTTAGCAGCAGGTTTGGTTTGGCTGAAACCTTTTACAGATAATAATCCCAGTGCTCCAAGGAGGATGTATTTCTTTACCATAAATTGTATTGATAGCCTTTGTTATATAAGGGTTCCGGCCGCAAGTTAAGTAAATCCAACAAAAACAATCTGCCATTTGTTGTGGATGGAAGACCAATGGCCTTATGAAGCAATTTACCATATTTTGTTACCTGCTGTTCCTGCCGGCTTTTCTCTTTGCGCAGGAGGGTGACCTGTGGCAGAAAGCCAAGCTGGATCCCAACCTGGGCAGTCATCAGTTCCTGGAGTTAAAGTACCATTCAGGTGTGCATATATACGAAGGCAATGAGCTGAAGTCGGCACTGGACGGAGGCTACCACTCCTTTGAACTCCGCCTCGGCTGGCAGTCCGCCGGGAAGCAGAACTGGCAGCGGGTGTTTAACTGCCCCAGCTACGGGGTTGGCTTGTACACCGGCAACATTGGCGATCCCCGGGAGTTGGGCAATCCTTCCGGCCTCTATGGCTTCTTTTATGCGCCCATCCGCCGCCGGCCCAAACATCATTTTGAAGCCGGTTTATCCCTTGGCGTTACATACGACCTGGCGCCCTACGATTCCATTAAAAACCCCAGCAACGATGCCATCGGCTCAAAGATAGACGTGTACTTCAACCTGGACGTTGGCGGCGTCTGGAAAATCTCCAACACGTTCGATATCGTCTACGGTTTGGATATCACGCACTTTTCCAATGGCCGCACCCATACACCGAATATGGGCCTCAACATGGTGGGCGGCAACGTAGGGCTGCGTTACAACTTCAATGCTGTTTCCAAAGTATTCCGCACGCAGATCGACAGCCACTATATTGCGCCGCGGCGGCCTACCTACATCCTGCAGCCCATTTACCCCGTGAAGCACTATCACCAGTTAGCGCTCTATGGCGCGGTGGGATTTGTGCAGCTCAGCAGCGATTTCGGCATTAAAGCCACCTATACCACCGCCTCCCTGGTGCTGGATTACAGTTACCGCTACAGCAATTTCGGCAGCTTTGGCGCAGGGCTGGACGGCTTTTACGACGGTAGCCTGGGCTACGTATATACGGACCGTTACGGCGCGGCGACTACCTTAGATAAAATGCTCCTTGCCGTTCACGGCAGCCATATGCTGCATATCAGCCGCTTCGAAATCGTTACCCAGCTGGGCGCTTATCTCGCGCAACGGGACGATCAGAAAGGGAAGTGGTTTCTTCGTGTAGGCCTCCGGTATAATATCAATAAACGGGGATTCCTGCAGGTAGGACTTAAAACCCTGGACGGCGGTGCTGCGGACTGGATTGAGTGGGGAGGAGGCGCGAAACTGCGTTTTGGAGAACAGCGATAGTAGCGAATACTTAATCCGGCAGCGGGCCTTCGTACCGGGGAACCGCGCCCGTACAAAATACCAGTTACGGCATAGCAAAATGCGTTTCTGAGAACGGCGCCCTTGCAAACCCTCGCCGCCACGGCATACCGCGCAGCTACTCACTCCATAAAAACGGGGAGAGCCTGAGTTGCGTACTCAAATCTCTCCCCTAAAAAATATAAAAACGCCGAAGGCGTAACCAACTATTTCACCACCGGCAACAGCACGTTGCTCGGATGCGCGGCATCATGGTAAATGCGGATGTCCGCCTTCTTAAAGTCCTTCGCATCCGCCTTGTAGATATCCATAAACTGCTGCGGGTTGCGGTCTACCAGCGGGAACCAGCTGCTCTGCACCTGGATCATAATGCGGTGGCCTTTCTTGAAGGTATGCGCCACATCAGGCATGGTGAACTTCACTGCGGACGGCTGGTTAGGCACAAAAGCTTCCGGCTTTTCAAAGCTGTTGCGGAACTTGCCGCGCATGATTTCCCCGCGTACCAGCATTTGGTAACCGCCCATCGGGTAGGTGGCGGAAGGCACCCGGCGATGCTCGGATGGCGCATCTTCCTCATATTTGAAATCATCCGGGAACACGTCGATGAGTTTCACGACAAAATCCGCGTCGGTGCCGCTGGTGCTGGCCACCAGGTCGGCAATCACCGGGCCGGCCAGGGTTACGTCCTGGTCGAGGATGGCGGATTGGAATACGGCTACATCCGGGCGGCGGCTCGCAAAGCGCTGATCGTCCGTCATGTAATTGATCGTGCGGGAAAAATGCACATCTTCCGTATAGGGCACGGGCTTGTTCGGGTCGCTCACATACTCGGTGAAACTATTGGCGGCAGTCGGTTTAGTGAACGAGAGGCCGCCATCGGGCTGCAGGTAGGCCGGTTGCTCCTGCATATCGGCCGGAGGCCATGCCGGCAGGCGTTTCCAGTTGTTTTCGCCGGTGAAGAAGATGGTAGCTTCCGCAATATCAGGCGCCTGGCCTTTGCCTTTCAGGTAGTAGTTGAAGAAAGGAATTTCAATATTGTTCGCGTAATATTCGGAGGTATTGCTGTCAAAACGAACATTGCCGAGGTGGGTGCCATCGTTGGAAGCCCATTGCCCGTGGTACCATGGCCCCATCACAATGCGGTTATTGGCGCCTTTGCTCTGCGTTTCGATGGCTTTGTAGGTATTCCATGCGCCAAAGCAGTCTTCCGCGTCAAACACGCCGCCTACTTCCAGCATGGCCGGCTTGAGGTTGGTGAGGTAAGGACGCACGTTGCGGGCTTTCCAATAGTCGTCATAGTTAGGATGCTCGTACATTTCATGCCAGAAGGCCACGCTGTCGCCGATGATTTTCGCGAAATTCTTTAGCGGGCCTGTTTCCAGGTAAAATTTATAGTTATCGCGGTTAGGCCAGTCAAAGCCTTTAGGGCCCTGCGTGGTTGGCTTCGGATGCGGATGATCGAACACGGTGTAGAAGGAGAAGGCGTCTGAAATAAAGAAGGCCCCGTTGTGATGGAAGTCGTCGCCCATGAACCAGTCGGTAACAGGCGCCTGCGGACTAACGGCCTTCAGTGCGGGGTGCCCGCTAAGCGCAGCCATGGTGCTGTAAAAGCCGGGGTAGGAGATGCCGAACACGCCTACGTTGCCGTTGTTGCCGGCAACGTTTTTGGTAAGCCAGTCGATGGTATCGTAGGTATCGCTCGCTTCGTCAATATCTTTCTTGCCTTTCTTCGGGTTGTACGGGCGCACGTTTACAAACTTGCCCTCGCTCATCCAGGTACCGCGCACATCCTGTATTACCATGATGTAGCCTTCCTTCAGGTATTGTTTGTAGTGGTTGCGGTAAAACGGACGGAATTCAGTAGCTCCGTATGGCGCGCAGCTGTAGGGCGTGCGGGTCATCAGGATCGGATGCTTTTCCGATTGGTCTTTGGGAATGTAGATGGAAGTAAAAAGTTTAACCCCGTCGCGCATGGGAATATACACTTCCTTTTTGGTGTAGTGCTCATACATCCAGAGTGAATCCTGGTTGATGGCTTTTGTTACAAATGGGAATAACAGCGTGGCGCAGGCCAGCAGCAGCCATGTTCTCATAAACAGTTATTTTTTAGAATGGCGTAAAATAACAAAAAGCCGGATTATTCCGTAGCTGAAAAGGATGTGCGGTAAAAATGGCGAAGGTTATCCCAGGGATTCCCGGTCTTTTTTGGGTAGCCCTTTCACCACCAGGTCATAGGAGTTTTTGGTCCATTCCAGTATTAGTTTATTGGGGAGATGGGAATGCATATCCACTGTATTCCAGTGTTTTTTGTTCATGTGGTACCCCGGGGTAACGCCATCGTAACGTTCCCGCAATTCGATCGCCTCCTCCGGATCACACTTCAGGTTAATGGACTCAAACAGTTCAATGTCAGTCAGGGCAAACATTTTGCCTTTTACTTTAAACACCAGCGTTTGTTCCCCGAACGGGAATTCTTCCGTAACGCCGGGGAGGGAAAGGCAGTATTCTCTGAATTGTTCTATGTTCATAAACTACATTGCTGAAATTCCGTTACAATGTAACGAAATTTCAGCAATGAAATGAGTGTTCAGCAACTAGTGTTGCTGGTAGTAAAAGTGGATATTGTATTTTTTCCGTACCGGCTGATCGCGTTCATCCAGCTCGTATTTCACGTACGATTGTTCCACGGGCAATTGCGTGGCGGGATCGTACTGATAGCTGCAGTAAACGGTTTGCTGGTCCGTCGTATTTTTCAGCCCGCTGTATTTATGCAGCGTGGTTTGTTTGACGAGGTTATTGGATGCGTCCGCAAAAAGCACGTTACGGTCGAATGTTTCGAGGGCAATGGCCGGGTAGTCGCGGCAGAGCGGCGTAAAAGGATTCGGATTGGCATCATATTCCTGGTCGGTGATCACTTCGTGCTGCAGATATTGCTTCCGCGCGGAGTCCTGCTGGAAGTAGTTGAATGCGATGAGTCGCCCCGGGTTGCTGCCGTAATACTGTATATCATTGTAGTACACGTAGGGCAGGTTATCTGTGAGGATGGTATCGTCGTCGCCTATACGAACGGGCTGGCCGGCGCTGTTGGTCCTTACCTGCAGCGTATCCGCCATGATGTTGGAGGAACGTACGGAAATGCTGTACCTGGTAAAGCCGGTGGCGCGGTAATCGACGGAGTCGATCTCCATCAGTTCACTACCCCAGTATTCCAGTACTTTCATGACTTTACCTTCCGGGCCGTAGATGTACTGGTTATGGGCATCCCAGCGGCCGGTGATATCGTCATAGAACCAGATTTCGGAGAGGCGGCCTTCCGGGCTATAGATAATACTATCCGTTGGCTGCCCGTTGACAGCTATTTTTTGCAGCAGCAATAATGGCTTTTTTACTATTTGTTTTTCCTCACGAATCAATCTGGCTGAGAGCAGCAACATGCACAGCACAGCGGCGGAAAGCAGCAGGAGCCTGGAAGGGATCGTTTTCATAGGAATAAGGTGCAATAGGGAAGTAGAATTTTTTTGCCGGGAATTATTTTTTGTTAATAGAAATAATTACCCTCGAATAACGCGCGTACGAAATTTCCACTTCCTGGCCCGCCTTGAATCCTTCGAGCGTGCCCCGCATCCAATAGAACAGGCGTTTGCGGTTGGAATCCACTTTCACGGAAAAGTTTGTTTGCGTGTCGTTGTTCTCCTGGTACACCGCTTCCAGCGGCGCCTGGATATGCCCTTTTTGAAGGGTGGAAAGGTCACGCTTGATGGCCCAGTAACGGATGTCGGTTACCTTGATCAGGG
>Ga0164243_10015758_pt1 | contig 10421 bp, 13 predicted proteins | sample OricompcompostOP_FD_108781 | JGI IMG/M metagenome (GOLD analysis project Ga0164243, IMG submission 108781) | Organic Plus compost microbial communities from Emeryville, California, USA - Original compost - Organic plus compost (OP) | ecosystem: Engineered > Solid waste > Mixed feedstock >... | reverse complement strand
CATTTTGTGGAAGAGCCGATTCGGTGCGAGGATCCGAATGCCTACAAGCAGCTCCGAACGATGACGAACGTTCCCCTCGCGATCGGCGAGGAGTTTTCCAGCAAATGGGCCTTTCCGCAATGCTGGCTATTCACGCCCGCAAGCGATTGTCTTGGTCTGGCAGCCTGATGCGCTGAGCGTGAGAGGCTAGGGCCATGGCTGCTCAAGACCTCACACCAGCAGAGCGGACGCGCCTTGCCATCCTGCTTACCACCATGAGCCATGAGCAGGCGCTTGAGACATTGGCGCTTGAGCGGGGCGAGTGGCCCGGATTGGTCCTAGATGGAAAGCCAGAGCCATGGCCACCAAGGCCACCACCAGAGGAAAAGCCAGAGCCTTGATATGTGAGAGCCCTACCGGGATGCTGGTAGGGCTCATTTGCTAGGGCTCTGGCAATAAGTTAGGCTATTTTACTCGATCTGCTACGGTTTGCATCTTATTCAATTAGCGCATTGTTTTATATGAGGCCCAAAGGCGTATTTACCTTGATTTAGCTCAGGCGTTCTGATAGCATTGAGCCAGCGCCAATGGTTACGTCAATCCACGGCGCTGGTAAGAGAGGCACCAGCGGCAATGGACAAAGAAAGAACCGCCTCTAGTGGGCTGGCATCCCATGGCGGTTCTTGTGAGGGCTAGATTATGTCAAATTATAGCTCAAACCAGTCTACTTGGCAAGCGGCGCTTACGCTGGCAGCGCGGGGCATTCCTGTCTTTCCGCTTAAGGATAAGCGCCCGCTTGAGGATGGTGGCTTTCACACTGCCAGCACTGACCCGGCGCGTATCGAGCAATGGGCGCGCCTCTATCCGGGCTGCAATTGGGGCATGCCCACTGGCCAGCGGTCTGGCTTTGATGTGCTTGATATTGATGGGGCTGAGGGACTGGCCAGCCTTGAGGCGTATGAGGCTGAGCATGGCCCGCTGCCGCTCACGCCTACGCAAGTCACTGGCAGTGGCGGCAGGCATTATCTCTTTGCCACCACTGGTGAGGTACGCAACAGCGTCAAGGGCATGATGCCGGGATGGGATACGCGGGGCGATGGTGGCTATATCGTCATCAGCCCTAGCGTGCATCCTGAGACTGGTGAGCCCTATCAGTGGCTTGAGGGCTTGAGTATCGTTGACATTGAGCCAGCGCCTTGGTCAGAGCATTTGCTAGGTCTCTATCGAGCGCAAGCCAGCAAGCGGGCCACGGTAGAGCCGGGCGCACGCATCCCGCTAGGCGTGCAAGAGAGCACGCTTATGCGCATGGCTGGTGCCATGAGGCGGCAAGGGTGTGATGAGGCAGAGATTCTGGCTGCCTTGCGCGTGGCCAGTGCTGAGCGATGTGACCCGCCTGTACTTGATAAAGACCTCAGGCGCATGGCTGCCAGCGTGTGCCGCTATGACCCTGAGAGCCCGCTCGTGTCGGCAGAGCACACAGAGATGGGCGATGCAGACCGTTTTATCTCCGTCAATCAGCAGCGCGCCCGGTACAGCCCTGAGCAAGAGCGCCACTATGCCTATGACGGCAAGGTGTGGGTCAACGGTAAAGCTCTATGGGCGCGCTTTGCTCAAGAGACCGCACTCGCCACCATGGCAGCGGCAGAGGCCATGCCGGGCGTGCTGCCGGTGCCAGACGGCCAACAAGCCACGCCTGAGCAGAAAGCCAAGCTGGCCGCAATCGAGCACGCCACCAAGCTGCAAAGCAGGTACAAGCTGACCGCCATGGCTGAGCTTGCCGCGCCACGATTGCCAATTGAGGTAGAACAGCTAGACGCTAACCCGTGGCTATTCAACGTTGACAACGGCACGCTTGACCTAAAGACCGGCACGCTGAGACCGCATAGCCCTGATGACTACCTCACGCATTTGGCACCAGTCGCCTTTGATCCTGAGGCGCAATGCCCGACGTGGGATGCCTTTATCGAGCGCATCACTGATGGGGATAGAGAGCTAGCCACCTACCTACAGCGCATCGCTGGCTATGCCTTGACCGGCAGCACGAATGAGCAATGCGTCTTTGTCATCTATGGCGATGGCCAGAACGGCAAGAGCACTTTTGTTGAGACGCTGGCCAAGCTCTTTGGTGACTACTGGCTCAAGCTGCCTACCAAAGCCCTGATGGCTAAGCGTGAGGATGGCATTCCCAATGACATTGCCAGACTGCCGGGCGTGCGTATGGCCGTGGCCAATGAGGTCTCAGCAGGCAGGCGCTTAGATGAGGCCACCGTCAAAGACCTCACCGGTGATGACACCATTACCGCCCGCTTTATGCGGCAAGAGTTCTTTGACTTTACGCCTACCCACAAGCTCTTTCTCTACGGCAATTACAAGCCTCTGGTGCGGGGCACTGATAACGGCATTTGGCGGCGCATCAAGCTCATTCCCTTTACGCAGATCATTCCTGACTCAGAGCGAGACCCTGACCTCAAGAGCAAGCTAGCGGCTGAATTGCCCGGCATCCTCAATTGGGCGCTAGCGGGCTGCATGGCGTGGCAGGCTGAGGGCTTGCCTGAGCCCAAAGCGGTCAAGGATGCCACGGCTGAATATCGCTCTGAGATGGATGTGATAGGCCAGTTTCTTGAGGAATGCACTGAGCGTGGCAGAGGCAAGAAAGCCAAGGCGGCAGACCTTTACGGCGCATACCAGCATTGGTGTGAGGCCAATGGTGAGCTACCAGTCAGCGGCAAGCTCTTTGGGGCCGAGCTACGCAAGCAAGGGCTCACCAATCTCAAAAGCAGTGGCGTCAAGGTGTGGACTGGCATTGACCTCACCAAGACTGGTGAGCGGTATCGAGACAACATCGGGCCAGCGTTTGACCTAGCCAGCTAAGCCAGGCACGTAGCAAGTAGGGACGATTAGGGACGATAGGGACCATAAGGACCATTTTCCATTATCGGTCTAAAGACCAAGCAGCTAGAGGCTCTTATAGCTAGTAGGCGCAATTGCATAAATGGTCTCGATAGTCCCTATCGTCCCTGATGGTCCCTGAAAGTGAGGCGAGAGATGACACAGAACACAGACCCGCTGGTACCGGCCTACGCCGCGCCTGATGGGTATGGCCTACGTTGGGTGCTCTACGTGCAATGCCCGCATTGTGGCGATTTGCATACCCATGGTGGCGGCAGCCTTGATGGCCCACCGGACATGGGGCACCGCGTAAGCCATTGCGTGCATGCAGAATCCTCAGGCTACGTCTTGGTACCGGGGCCACCGAACATGGCAAAGCCCAAAGCTCTGAGCGCACGTGAGCAGCGCAAGCGCTTGCTTGCCTATGACGCTGAGCGCGCTCAAGCGGTCTCACGCCTAGCGATGGCGTATCAGGGCAGGGGGAGCTAGAGCCATGGCCCGCACCAAGGCACCGCCAAAGCCCACCTTTACCAAGGTCAAGCCACCAAAGCGCGCAATAGTGGTGAGCGCTGGCACCATGGCCTTTTGCAAAGCGGTCTATGCCATGGGCCTTGACCCTGCTGATGCGTGGCGGGCTACCTCAGTAGAGCAAGCCCGTGAGATGCAAGCGGCATGGGCAGCCAAAGGCATTAGCGCTTACATCGTGCCGCTGCCAGAGATGCTGAGGGAGAGTGATGAGGATGAGACGGCTGATGAGCGCCCTGAGGCGGCTGAGACTGCCTGAGCTAGTTGATATAGACCTCTGCACTGGCAAGGTCACACGCATCAAGTAGGGCGCTGAGCAGCCCTAGAAAGGCACTGAGATGAGCTTTATTGATGGCAAGGGCGTGGTGCAAGGCCCGGCAAAGGCTATTGAGATGACCCCTGAGCAAGAGCAGGCTGCCGCTGCCAAGCTAGAGCGCGCTCGGGCTGCCAGAGCCAAGCGCAAGGCTGAGCAGATCGCAGAGCCCGCAACCGTGGCTGAGCAGCCCATTGAGACCACGGCAGAGAGCCAGGCATCTGAGCGCCCGCGCCTGCCATGGCAGAGCGATGGTGAGCCTGAGAACGATGGCCCGCGCCTGCCTGATGAGAGCACATGGCCCGTTGACCCTGAAAGCGGGGCACGTGTCTCGCCAAAGCTCTACGCCCTCAAGCAGCAAGAGCGGCGAGAGGTAGAGGCCCGTGAGCGTGGTGATGAGCAGCCCGCTGGCAAGCTGGCCTTTACCGGCAACGTGGGCAGCGATGCTGAGTATGAGGCTGCCAAGCGCGCCTATGACGCTGCTGAGCAAGAGGTACGGGCGCTGCTGGCTGAGCAGGCTGCCTTTACGGGCAAGATGCAAGACGCCATTGAGCAGCAAGACCTTGCCACTATCAAGACCTTGCGAGAGCGGCAGAGGGAGCTACCAGACCTCATCTTTGCAGCACGCATGGGCGCGGCTCAAGCCAAGCTCACCTACTTTCAGATGCGGGCTGCTCGGGCGCGCATTGCCAAGCAAGAGGCGCGGGCTGCTGCTGCCAAGGTCTCTGCTGACTTCCTTTATTGGCAGCGCAAGGTAGGTGAGGCCCAAAGCGCTGCTCAGTCTGCTGAGTACACCGCTGATGACAGTGTGCGCGACGTGGGCACCGTGCAACGTGAGCTTGATGCCCTCAAGGCAGAAGCGCTGGCTCAAGCCATTGGCCCGGCAGCGCACCGCGTACCAATGGGCGTGCATGAGAGCGGGGCAGACCTCAGCAATCTAGCGCCCTTGGGCTAAATGACCTTTGTAGCGATTGGCGGGGCTCTTTGCGCGATGCCAGAGCCCTGCCTAGAAAGTGAGAGACCATCGTGGCCTATATCAAGCCAAAGCATTACGTCTGGCAGGCATTCTGTGAGCTAGCCAAGCGTGAGCGCATCACCACGGCAGAGGCCATTGAGCGCCTACAGGCTGCCTTTCCCTATGAGCCCGTTGAGGCCATCGTGAGAGCTGAGGGCGATATGAGCCAAGTGCAAGGCCAGCAGGCTGAGCCCTCATTCAATGACCTCATCAGGCAGCGCGCTGGTGCTACCACGGTAACGCTGCCACGTGAGGCGATCACTGGTCAGAAAGGCCAGGGCGAATATAAGCCAGAGGATGACTTTGTGCGGGCGCGCTTTGGTGAGCGGTACAGCTAGGCACGTGAGGTCACATGATGAGGCTAGATGACACACTGAGCCCAAAGCAATACAAAGCCATTGAGGCGCTGCTATCGAGCGGCAATGTGGCAGAGGCAGCCAGAGCAGCGGGCGTGGCCCGCAAGAGCCTTTACCGCTGGCTGGCAGACCCGGTATTTGCCAAAGCCTTGAGAGAAGCTGAGCAGCTTGCCCTTGAGGGCGTGGCCCGGTCGCTCTTGCGTCTAGGCGACAAAGCCACGGCAGCCATTGAGGCAGCGCTTGATGATGCCAGCGCGCCGCATAGCGTCAAGCTCAAGGCTGCCTCTGTCATCTTTACCCACCATCCTCAGCTACTTGAGAGTGTGGCGCTGGCAGACCGCGTGGCAGCCCTTGAGGATGCCCTAGACGGTAAGGGCTAATTGCCATGGCTTTGCACAATGCCCATAGGCCCGCCACGCTCAAGGCACGCCTCAACAGGCTTGAGCGTGAGCTACGCCCATATGAGAGCCCTGAGCAGCGCCTTGACCGGGCGATACGCACACACTGGCTGGCCACGTCTGAGGATGGCGCTAGCCTCTTGGTTGACTTTGAGGATATGCGGCAGAGCCATGGTGCTACCGGCATGCTGGCCACTCAGGCGGGGCGAGACCTCACCACGGCGCTGCTTGATGACCTTTATCTGTGAGTCATTCCAACTCGGTTAGACCAGCGTAAACAGCGTGAGGTTAGAAAGCTTTGCTTCCAACGCCTTGACGATGACCTCTAACTCAACTCTCGCCTCTGCCTGCAAACCTAGGCATTGTGCAATTCCATCGGCATCCGTACTAAGTCGAGTGTCCATCATGAGCCTGTAAGCACCATCGTCTTGACGGGTCATTTGATATGAGTGGAAATGCATTGAATCTCCCAAAGCGGAGGGGCTATGCAAATGCCCGAAGTTGAACTCGCGGCTCATATAGCTAAGCAGATGATCCTGCGTGACGAGCACAAGCTTCTTGTTGACATGCTCAAACGTCTGCACTTTGTGGTGCATCTGTACCAAGATCGTTTTCGCCGTCATCTTCCAGTTCATTCCAAAGGTCTTTTTGGAGTGCTCGGCGTCGTCAATGCGAGGGACGCCCAATTCACGTAGGAGCCGCTGCCTCTCAGGCCAAACAGTGCCAGTGGTGTCTAGAGTCTGAAGCTCTATTCCCACAAAATCCCGAACTTTCCCGTTTCTCGCAGAGACGAGAAAATAGTCTACGCTGCCGCCGGGTACTGAGACCTCTGGCACAATGTGAAGTTCATTGCCCGGCTCATGTGTAGTCAGAAGGTGTAGGCAGTCAACGAAAATCTGGCGGCGCTCAATCAGTCGAGTAGGACAGATGACGATGGGTAGTGGCTGCGCGCCATAGAGGACCGTGCAAGTGCCAATTGAAATGCTTGGGTCGCTCTTGCGCACCTTGTAGCAACGTTTGCCCAAGAACGGGCACTGCTGGTCGCTAATGGTTCTCTGCCAATCCTGAGCGCGTTCCTCAGTCGAATGCCCGAAAATCTCAACGACCTTGCTCACAGCATCTCCCCGCAACGCTCAGCAGCCTGTTCAAGGTACTTGAGCGATATATCTATACCTACCGACTTTCGACCTAGCTTTTGAGCCGCAACCATTGTGGTGCCAGTTCCACAGAAGGGATCGAGGACGATCCCTTTTTCAGGGCAAGTCGCGAGAATTGGGATACGGCAGAGGTCTTCAGGGTAAGGCGCGAAATGATATTCCCTCTTTTGAGTATCTTCAGGGATGATGTCCCATACATCGCTCGGCTTGCTGCCATTCGGATGATAACGGAGGATGTAAAATCCTTTGCTCTGAAGTTCTTTTGCTCTCCCTGAAACTTTGGCGCTGTCTGAGTGCGTGGTACGCTGCTGACCACGGATAATCATCCTAAAGTCCGATATCTCTCCTGATCTAATTTGATCGAGGGTCGCTTCTAACGCTTTCATAGCGTTTTCTTTCTCAGAGGCGCTAAGCTCGGTCGAAAGCTCAATTTGGCGTTTGTAGCGCACACCTGAAACGCCTGTACCTGAAACGACCGCGCCGTTGACGACCTTTGACTCACGAGGTTTCGAGCGGATCGCATCAGCATCGTAGTAGTAGCCCTTTTGGCTCTTTACGAAGTGGAATAGATTCTCGTGAACATTCCCCAATCTATCTTTTGTGTTATCCATCCCGCTCTTAACTTTGTTCCAAATTACGCTGTTACGCAGAACCCATCCTTGCTGATCTGTCAACTCGATTGCCAATCGCCACGGTATCCCAAGCAGACTCTTCTTTTGGTAAGAGTCACCAATATTGATCCAGAAGGAGCCAGTCGGTTTCAGCACACGCTTAATCTCGGCACAGATAGCTGAAAGGTTCCGAATATAGTCAAGGTAGTCATCTTCCAAGCCAATTCCACCGCCATGGTATTCCCGCTTACCCCAATAAGGCGGAGAAGTCATAATGCAGTCGATAGTTGAATCAGGCAAACTAGCAAGAACTTCCAGCGAATCCCCATGAATTAGAAGCGGCAGCTTGGCTTGGCTCCCCAAATAACTGTTCAAATCATCAAACGCAGTGTCACCGGACTGAATCGGACACCTTTGCTCTATCTCCAACAATCCAATCTGATAATGGGAGTCGTTACCAGTTGCTTTCACGCGCAAATCACCTCATTACAGTCTGATTCCCTGATTGTGCGGGGACTGCAATGGTAGCACGCCGTCACATGCTATAGTTGGAGTGATAATGAGCTATCAATGAGCTAGTCAAGGCTCTAGCATTTAGGACTGAGAGGCAGCCATGATGCCCGTGAGACTCAAGGAATGGCGGCAGCACATTGGCATCACGCAGCTTGAGCTTGCTGCTAAGTCAGGCGTGGGATGGGCCACTATCAAGCGCCTTGAGCGTGATGACAAAGTACAGGCGGCTCAGCCCGGCACACGGCGGAAGCTGGCAGAGGCTCTAGGCATCTCGCCTACGGACCTCATCAACATGCCACCGGGCTTTGAGAATAGATAGGGCTCTAGGAAAGGGCGCGGGCTGGTGAGTGAGAGTCACCAGCCCGCTGGCCACCACTCGCAGAGGGAGTAGCGCCATGGGAAGTCTACCGGTCACAGCAGGCACGCGGGCAGCCATCTACTGCCGCGTGAGCACCAATAAGCAAGAGGATAACTACTCACTTGAGACCCAAGAGGCTAGCTGCCGGGGATACGCCCAAAGCCATGGCTTTGCGGTCTTGCCTGAGTACACCTACCTAGAGGCGCATAGCGGTGTTGACCTTTGGGGCAGACCCAAGCTCACCGCCTTGCGAGAGGCCATTAGAGCCAAGGCCATTGACGTAGTTATCTGCCACAGCATTGACCGCCTCTCACGTGACCCGGTGCATTTGGGCGTCATTGTCTCTGAGGCAGACCACAAGGGCGTGCAAGTGGTCTTTGTCACTGAGCCTCTAGACGATTCACTAGAGGGCCAGCTTATCCGCTTTGTCCGGGGCTACGCTGGCAAAATCGAGCATGCCAAGTTTCGTGAGCGTAGTGAGCGTGGCCAGCGGGCGCGGGCTCAGTCTGGTGCGCTCTTGCCCAATGGCCAGCCCGCCTATGGCTACCAGTGGCGACCATGGCTTGAGGGCGAGACGCCACGCACTGCCTATGATCCTGACCCGGCGAAAGCCAGCCACGTCAAGCGCGTCTTTGAGACCGTGGCGGCAGGCGGCTCACTGACAGGGCTCAAGGCCGCCTTTGAGGCTGAGGGCTTGCCAAGTCCCTCAGGCTTACCGCACTGGTCTACCAGCACGCTCAAGACGTGGATTAGGAATCCGCTCTATAAGGGTGAGCCTCAGATGTGGCGCACGCAGACCGTCAAGAGCGGCAAAGGCGGGCGCATGATGGCAGTGAGGCCAGAGGCAGACCGCATCAAGCTGCCAGCGGGCGTGGTGCCGCCGTTGGTCTCACCAGAGCTTTGGCAGCGGGCCAATGACCAGCTAGACCGGAATCGAGAGCAGTCAACGCGGCGCAATAAGCACGCCTCTAGCTACCTCTTGCGGGCTGGCTTTGTGGTCTGCCCACATTGCGGCAGGAACCTTGGCACGCTGGCCAATGGCACGCTGAGGTATCGCACCACGCCACTCTACCAGCGTGACTATGGCTGTCCATTTGCCAGCATTGATGCCGCCACGCTAGACCGTGAGGTATGGGCGCTGGTAGAGGGCATCATCAAAGACCCGGTACGCATCATTGAGCAGATAACGCAGAGCTTTGCCGCTGATGACCCAACCAAGGCAGACCGTGAGGCCATCACGCAAAGGCTTGCAGAAATCAAGCGGGCTCAGCGTATGCAAGCCATCACCATTGAGCGCCTTGATGACCCTGAGCTAGCAGCGCCCAATATCGAGCGTCTGAGGCAGCTTGGGCAAGAGCGCAAGCAGCTAGAGACCGACCTTGCAGACCTTGAGCAGCGTCAAGCGGGATGGGCCAGCGGGCTGGCAGCGGCAGAGCGATTGCTTGAGATGTTCTACGCAGAGCAGACGCGCCTTGATGACCTCAGCTATGAGGAAAGGCGGGCGCTCATGGGCTGGCTAGGCGTCAAGGTCAAGCTCTACCCTCAGGGCGTAGAGCCACGTTGGACATTGACTACCAGCATTGCGCTGCCGGATATGCCAGAGCCTCAGACTGATGACACCGGCACTGAGCCAGTGGCGGGCGCGGTCTTTCATGGCAATCCGGTCTTTGAGCCCGGTGAGACTTACCCGGCCATGGCTGAGACGATAGGCAGCATTGCCAACAATGCGCTTTCGCCCCCTACATCGAGCAAGGCCTTCTCAACTTTTGCCGGATCGATATCTGCAATGTCGGCGGATTCACCGAGGCAAAGAAGGTCGCTGGCTGGTGCGAAACCCATTATATCGACTTGATGCCGCACAATCCGCTCGGCCCGGTTTGCACCGCCGCAAGCGTGCATCTCGCCATCGCCACCAACAACTTCGCGATGCTCGAATTCCAGCACCACGTCGGCGCGAGCTACCCGCGCGATCTCTTCCCGGTGCTCATCGAGCGGGACGGCGATCACTATCCGCTGCCGACCGCGCCCGGGCTCGGCGTCGAGCTCGATGAGAACGCGGTTGCCAATAATCCTTTCGAATTCTGGGAGGCCCCGCACTGGCAACGGCACGATGGGGCGTACACGAACTGGTAGGCGTGCGTTCGTGATGGTGGCGTAACCCGGGGTCGGAACGCTGGGCCGTGTATAGGCGATGTAAGCCTCGCGTCACCAACGAACAGCCCTCACCCCGGCGCTCCGCGCCACCCCTCTCCCGCTGCGGCAGGAGAGGGCCGGAAACCATTCCGTTGACCTCGGAGAGGTCATTCT
>Ga0164243_10015757_pt1 | contig 10421 bp, 10 predicted proteins | sample OricompcompostOP_FD_108781 | JGI IMG/M metagenome (GOLD analysis project Ga0164243, IMG submission 108781) | Organic Plus compost microbial communities from Emeryville, California, USA - Original compost - Organic plus compost (OP) | ecosystem: Engineered > Solid waste > Mixed feedstock >... | reverse complement strand
TCGTTCCCTTGACGATCCGGGTCGGGCGGTGAGGGGCGCGATGTGTGGCGGGCGAGCTTGGCGACGTACTCGTCGTCGGTGCGGGCGAGGTCGCGACGCTGTGCGCGGGCGGGCGCGGCGACGTGCTTGCGTCCTGGGTGGCGACCTCGGTCGAGCGCGGCCACCACACGACACCGGCAGCGACCACGGCGCCCACGAGGGCGATCACGAGGGTCAACAGGAGCTTGCCGCGCAAAGACCCGGCCCGCGGCCGCTCCGCCCGCCGCGACGGGCGCTGGACGGTCAGCCGGGTTCGGAGCCCCTCGGTGGTCAGCGGACGGGACGGGCGCTCTCCACGGCGACGGCCCCCCGACTTGCCCACGTCTTGGCTCCCTGCGGTTTCTGTCCCGTTCGGAGCCGTCCATGGTAGGGCATCATGATGGCCGGATCGGTCCCGCCTCGAGGTGGCCACCGCGCCGCGGACGCGACCCGCAGATGGAGCCCGACGGCTGTGAGCGCAGTCACGTCCTCGGCTTAGTGTCTGACCGGTAACCTCCTTCCGTCCGACGACACCGTTCAACAGGAGTACGCGATGGCGCGCCTAGCCGAGACCGAGGGTCTGACCGACATTCAGGAGGAGATCCTGAAGACGGTCCGGGCGTTCGTGGACGAGAAGATCATCCCGGTGGCCCAGGAACTCGAGCACGCCGATGAGTATCCGACCGAGATCGTGGAGGGACTCAAGGAACTGGGGATCTTCGGGATCATGATTCCGGAGGAGTACGGCGGCCTGGGGGAGTCGCTGCTGACCTATGCCTTGTGCGTGGAGGAGATCGCCCGTGGCTGGATGTCGGTGAGCGGGGTGATCAACACCCACTTCATCGTGGCCTACATGCTGATGCAGCACGGCAGTGAGGAGCAGAAGCAGAGGTACCTGCCGAGGATGGCGACCGGTGAGGTGCGGGGCGCGTTCTCGATGTCGGAGCCCTCGCTCGGGTCCGACGTGAGCGCCGTGTCGACCAAGGCGGTCAAGCAGGCGGACGGGTCCTACGCGATCACTGGGCAGAAGATGTGGCTGACCAACGGCGGCTCCTCGAGCCTGGTCGCGGTGCTGACCAAGACGGATGAGGGCGCCGAGAGCGTCTACAAGAACATGACCACCTTCCTGATTGAGAAGGAGCCCGGGTTCGGAGAGGTCGCCCAGGGGATCACGATCCCGGGGAAGATCGACAAGATGGGCTACAAGGGGATCGACACCACGGAGATGGTCTTCGAGGGCCATCGAGTCGAGCCTGGGCAGATCCTCGGTGGGGAGCCGGGCAAAGGCTTCTATCAGATGATGGACGGGGTCGAGGTCGGCCGGGTCAACGTCGCGGCGCGTGCCTGCGGCCTGGCGATCCGGGGCTTCGAGCTCGGTGTCGCCTATGCCCAGCAGCGGCAGACCTTCGGCAAGCCGATCGCGCAGCATCAGGCGATCTTGTTCCGGCTGGCGGAGATGGCGACCAAGGTCGAGACCGCCCACACCATGATGGTCCGCGCCGCCCGGCTCAAGGACGCCGGCAAGCGCTCCGACGTGGACGCCGGGATGGCGAAGATGCTCGCCAGTGAGTACGCCAACGAGGTCGTCGAGGACTCCTTCCGGATCCACGGCGGCTACGGCTACTCCAAGGAGTACGAGATCGAGCGCCTCATGCGCGAGGTGAAGTTCATGCTGATCGGCGAGGGCACCTCCGACATCCAGAAGATGATCATCGGCCGCCAGATGCTCAAGACGTACGCCGCCAAGGGGTGAGCCCGACGACGGCCACTGCTCGTCGGGCGACCGGGCGGCGACTGCTGCCCGGTCTGCTTCTTGGTCTGCTTGCCCTGCTGGTGGTGACCGCCTGTGGCGGCGAGCCCTCGGGTTCGCCGCCACCGAGCGGGCCCGCCAAGGCAACGCCGAGCCAGAGTCCCAGCGCGTCGCCGAGCGGTTCCCAGTCCGGGTCCGCGCGCGCGACGGGCACTCCCGGGAGAACGACCCGGTTCCGGATCGCCAGCTTCAACGTCCTGGGTGCGTCCCACACGGTGCCCGACGGCACCCATCCCCACCGCCCGACCGGAGCTCGCCGGATGGTCTGGGCGACCCAGGTCGTGCTGGCCAACCACATCGACCTGGTCGGCTTCCAGGAGTTCGAGAAACCCCAGTTGCAGACCTTCCGACGCAAGACGGAGGGAACGTGGGGCGTCTTCCCCGGCCTCAGCCTCGGACTCAAACCGGTCGGCAACTCGGTCGCCTGGCGGCGTGACACCTGGCGCCTGCTCGGCGGCAGGCTTCTCACCGTGCCGTACTTCAGCGGTCGGCCGATGACGATGCCCTACGTTCACCTCCGCAACGTGAAGACCGGGCGTGACATCTATCTCCTCAACGTGCACAACCCCGCGACCACGCCGAAGTGGGGCGACAACCGGCACTGGCGGGCGCGCGCGCTCGACAAGGAGATGCGCCTGATCCGGCGGCTGAGCCACAAGGCCCCGGTGTTCTTCACCGGTGACTTCAACGAGGTGCGTCCGGCGTTCTGCGCGGCCACCGCCGGCGGCGTACTCCATTCCGCGGCCGGGGCCGCCCGGGCCGGTTGTCACCCGCCGCGGATCCTCGGTGTTGACCAGATCTTCGGCAGCGCTGGCGTGACCTTCTCGGGTTTCGTCAAGCGTGATACCTCACTGGTACGCCGAGCGAGCGATCATCCCATCGTGTTCGCCGATGTCGCTGTGGCGAGCGGCGTGACCGGCTGAGGTCGGCGAGCACAACACACGAGAGGAGTTCTCATGGTGGAGCGGGTCGTCCTGCACATCGGGCTGCCGAAGACGGGGACCACCTATCTCCAGGCGATCTTGTGGGGCAACCGCAACCGTCTTCGAGGGGACGGCATCCACCTGCCTGGGCGCAACCACCGCGAGCACCTGTGGGCTGCCCTCGACCTGCGGGAGCGGAAGAACCTGGAGCGTCGCGATCCGCGTGCGCCCGGAGCGTTCGGGCGGCTGTGCACCGAGCTCGCGCAAAGCGATGCGTCGGCCGGCCTGATCACCCATGAGTTCTTCTGCGGCGCCTCGGCCGACCAGGCCAAGAGGGCCATCGCGCTGCTCGCTCCCGCACGCGTCGATCTGGTCGTCACGGCACGAGACGCGGCCGGGATGCTCACCGCCGGCTGGCAGGAGCGGGTCAAGAACGGCTCCACCGCCGACCTGCGTGAGACCGCTCGCACGGATCGGCCGGGCAGTGAGTTCGGCTGGCGGACCTGGGATCTCCACGGCGTCCTCTCCCGGTGGCTGGAGGCGGTCCCGGCTGAGCGGGTCTTCGTGCTGCCGCTCCCGGGTCGGGGTACGCCGCCAGAGGAGCTGTGGCAGAACTTTGCCGGCGTCCTCGGGGCCGAGGGGCGCTACGAGATCCCCGACCGTGCGGCGAACCAGTCGCTCGGCGCCGTCCAGGTGGAGCTGCTGCGACGAGTGAACGCCCACCTGGAGGCCTTCCACACGCCCTTGGATCGCGGCGAGTGGATCCGCGGCTACCTCGCCGAGAAGCACCTGGTGGCCCAGCATGGTGAACGCTTCGGCCTCGAGCCGGATCTGCTCGAGGACTGCCGGCGGCGCAGTCGCGCGGCCGTCGACCTGATCGTTGACCGCAGCGTGCAGGTCGTCGGTGACGTGGCCGGTCTCTTGGTCCCGGAAGTGCCGCCGAAGAGACGCTCGATCGACTCGGTCTCCGATCACGAGATGGTCGAGGCGGCCGCGCGGCTGGTCGCCGAGATGCTGGCCGACGTACGCGCGCTCACCCAGCAGCGCGAGGGCGGGTCCGGCAAGGACTCGGACGGATCGACCGGCAACAGCGATCCTGGTGGCGAGGACTCGATCCTGCGACGTGCTCGCGGACTCTTCCGCCGCTGATCGCTTCGGGTGGCGGTTCCTGCGCGTCGCCTCGTCTTCGGCAGTCGTTCGCCGGGCAATCTGCGCGGGTGGCTCCTGAGACGGCATCTGTCAGGTAAAGTCGGCCGCCGTGCAAGCGAGCCGATGGCTCGGGGTGTCTTAGCGAGGGGACCGTTTCATGCGTCACCGGAGAATGTTCGCGCGAGTGGGGGTGGCGACAGCGCTCGCCGTACTGCTCTCGATGCTGGTTGCCTGGGCGCCCTCGTCCACGGCCACGGCGGGCTCGGCCAAAGCCAGCGTCGTTGCGAAGAAGGCGAAGAAGGCCGGTTGGCATCCGGCGCCGGGCGTGAAGTTCAATACGCCGCGGGCGGGCGCCAAGCAGTTCGTGCTCGAGCGGCAGGTGATCGCCGCGATCAACCACGCGAAGCGCAACTCCACGATCCGGATGGTGATGTTCTCCTTCGACCGGATGCCGGTGGCCGACGCCCTGATCAAGGCCAAGAAGAAGCGCAATGTCACGGTGCAGGTGATCGTCAACGGGCACGAGTTCCCGAAGGCGCAGAAGAAGATGAAGAAGCGGCTCGGCACCAAGAAGCAGGCGCGCAAGCGGAAGAACAAGAGTTTCTTCTACCAGTGCAAGGCGAGCTGCCGCGGCCAAGGGGACGTCCAGCACAGCAAGTTCGTCCTCTTCTCCCACACCGGCAAGGCCACCGACGTGGTGATGCTGGGCTCGCTCAACATGAAGATGAACGGCGACGCCAATCAGTACAACGACCTGCTGACGCTCAACCGCAAGCCCACGCTCTACAAGGACCTCGACAAGGTCTTCACCCAGATGAAGCGCGACAAGCTCGCGAAGCCGGCCTTCCTCGACGAGAAGATCGGGAAGAGCATGGAGCTCTACGTGCTCCCCTTCCCGAAGGCGCCGAAGGGCACCAAGAAGACGCGCTACACCGTCGCCCGCGACCCGATCTCGCGGATCCTCAAGCCGGTCGTCTGCAGCGGTGCTCGGGTGCCCAGCAAGCGCACCGCGATCCGGGTCAACATGCACGCCTGGGACGGCCAGCGCGGCATCATGCTGGCCAAGAAGTTCCGCAATCTCTATGCCAAGGGCTGTGACGTCAAGCTGCTCGTGGGCTATGCCGGGAAGAGGGTCCGGCAGATCTTCGCCACGCCGACCAAGCGCGGGCGGGTCCCCGTCCGCAGCACCGGCTACGACACCAACGGTGACGGCGAGATCGACCTCTACAGCCACGAGAAGGAGCTGATGATCAACGGTCACTACGGGAAGGCCCGTGGGAAGAAGGTCATCGTCACCGGCTCCAGCAACTACCAGAACGGTGGCCAGTACGGCGACGAGCTGATCTTCAAGGTGTTCAGCTCCGGCCTGCACACCAAGTACGTGAGGCATTTCAACAACCTCTGGAACAACCACTCGCACGGGTTCATCTTCGCCCGCGTGTTGGTCAACGGCCGGATGAAGACGGCCCTGATCGACCCGTGGGTCAACCTCGGGACCAACAGCCCCGAGTGGCGCGACGAGTAGTCGTCCTTGACATCGGCCCCCACGTCGTACGACGTGGGGGCCGATGTCGTTGGTGGCCGCCTCGGCCGCGGAAAGCCGGTCGACGGGACGTGGGAACGGATGCGATGGTGGACCAACAGCCGGCGATAATCGCCGTGGCGATGTCGCATCCCGATCTGCGGAGGCCCCATGACCAACGACGACCTGAAGGCGAAGATGCGCGAGGCGCTGGAGAAGAAGAAGGGCACCACGCACGCCCACGCCGAGGGCGCGGACTCCAAGGAGAAGGCGCACGGCTCCGAGGTGGTCGGTGGCGCCCCGAAGATGCATCGGCGCAAGGCCGGTGGAGGCGGCAGCTGACCCTGGTCGTCGCTCCACGTTCTTGCCGTGGACGGGCGGACCCGACCTCGGGAGGGACCGCTAGGTTACCTTCCGGTATCTCCGTCCAGCCGTTCAGGCGCAGCGCCGAGAGGACGACATGAGCAAGACCAACCCAGGGAACTTCTTCGAGGACTTCACCCTCGGGCAGGTGATCGAGCACGCGACGCCCCGCACCGTGACCGAGGGTGACCGCGCGCTCTACAGCGCGATCTATCCGAGTCGATTCGCGATCCCGTCCTCGGCCGAGTTCGCGTCCTCGGTGGGGCTCCGCCCGCACCCGGTGGAGGAGCTGATCGGCTTCCACATCGCCTTCGGCAAGACCGTCCCCGACGTCTCGCTCAATGCGGTCGCCAATCTCGGCTACGCCGAGTGCCGCTTCCACCGCCCGGTGGTGCCCGGCGACACGCTGTGTACCCGCTCGGAGGTCATCGGCCTCAAGCAGAACTCCAACGGCAAGACCGGCGTGGTCTACGTCCGGTCCACCGCCACCGACCAGAACGACGAGGTCGTCATCGACTGGGCCCGCTGGGTGATGGTCCACAAGCGCGACCAGAACGCGCCGGCGCCGGAGCCGGTCGTGCCCGAGTTGGCCCCCGCCCTCGCAGCGACCGACCTGGTCGTCCCCGAGGGGCTCGACTTCAGCGGCTATGACGTCGGGCTGGCGGGTGAGCCGCACCGCCTCGGCGACTATCACGTCGGGGAGAGGATCGACCATGTCGACGGCGTCACGCTCACCGACGCCGAACACATGATGGCGACCCGGCTATGGCAGAACACCGCGAAGGTCCACTTCAGCACCGACGCCCGCGCGGACGGCGTGCGCCTGGTCTACGGCGGGCACGTCATCTCGCTGGCCAGGGCGCTCTCCTTCAATGGCCTCGCCAACGCCCAGTTGATCGCGGCCATCAACGCCGGCGCACACACCGCCCCAGCGTTCGCCGGCGACACGATCTATGCCTGGTCGGAGGTGCTCGACATCGCCGAGCTGGACGCCCCCGGCGTTGGCGCCCTGCGGCTGCGATTGGTGGCCACCAAGGGACGTGACGAGTCCATGACGCTGAAGGCAGACGAGGGCAGGTACGCCGCCGGCGTCCTGCTCAACCTCGACTACTGGGCGCTGGTGCCGCGATGAGCGAGGTCTACCTGGTCCGGCACGGCGCGACCGAGTGGAGCACCAGCGGACGACATACGTCCGTGACCGATCTGCCGCTCCTGCCCGAGGGGGAGGCGGTCGCCCGCAGCCTCGCCGAGCCGTTGGCTGCGGTGTCGTTCGCGCTCGTGCTCACCTCGCCGCGACTGCGCGCCCGGCGTACCGCCGAGCTGGCCGGCTTCCCGGACGCGGCGGTCGAGCACGACCTGGTCGAGTGGGCCTACGGCGACTACGAGGGCATCACCACCGAGGAGATCCGGCGCAGCGATCCCGGCTGGACGATCTGGGCCGGGGTCACCCCCGGCGGAGAGACGGCCGGCCAGGTGACCGAACGTCTCGACCGGGTGATCGCTCGCGTTCGCGCCGTCGACGGTCCGGTGCTGCTCTTCAGCCACGGGCACGCTCTGCGGGCCCTGGCCGCGCGCTGGCTGGATCAGCCAGTCAGTCACGGCCGGTTCCTGCGCCTCGACACTGCGACCTTGTCGGTCCTCGGGGACGACCGGGGCCAGCCGGTGCTGAACTGCTGGAATTCCCCGGGACGCGGAACCTCCAAGTCTTGACCGCTGGGCCCGGACGGGTCACCGTGGGGAGGTGTCTCTTGCGGCTGGCTGCCCGCGGTGCGCCACGCCGGTCGCCTGCACCGGCGAGGGCGACATCTGGGCCTGCCCAGAGCACGGCGTGGTGCCGCCGTTGTGGCGGCCCGGGAAGCCGTCGTACGACGCCTTCGTCGACCACCTCGACCTGGCCGGCTCCTTCCCGACCTACCTGCCCTGGCCGCTCGGGCCGGGCTGGCAGGTCGCCGACTTCGCCGTCGTTGGCGGGGCCACACCGGTGGCCACTCTGACCCTGGTCTCCGGCAGTACTGATCTGGACGGCCCGGTCGAGGTCATCGTCGTGGCCGAGGAGGCGGGTGTCGGGCTCGGCGCACGCTGCGCGGGCACAATCGGAGCCGATCCCGGGCCGGAGGCCGGGGCCGGGCCGCCGACCGCGCGGGTGCGCGTCGGCGCACAGCAGGTGTCGCTGTGGCCGGTCTCGACCTGGCCCTCCGCCGGCGGGGCCCCCGCCGACACCGCTGCGACCGCTCCGGTGGCGCCGGCGGAAGAGCTGCTCTGGACCCGGTCGGTGCTGGTCGGCGAGGCGGAGGGACGCTGGCTCTGGTTGATCTTCCGGCCCGCCTCGGCGGTCCTGATGCTGCGGGACGACTGGATCTTGCGGGACGTTTCGGCCCTGGGTCCCTCGCTGGTCGAGCTTCCTTTCGGCGGGTACGCCGGAGACTGGTAGATCCTCCCGTCTCACCGCTGATCGACGAATCGTGGCGACCGCCCTGGTCTCGTTAGCATTTCCTCGTGCGTATCGACCTCCACACCCACTCACGGGTGAGTGACGGCACCGATTCGCCGAGCGAGTTGGTGCGGGCCGCGCGGGCGGCGCGGCTCGATGTCGTCGCGCTCACCGACCACGACACCTCGGCTGGCTGGTCCGAGGCGGCCGCCGCCGCCCGTGTCGAGGGGATCGAGCTGGTCCGCGGTATGGAGATCAGTACCGACCACCATGGTCACGGCGTACATCTCCTGGCCTATCTTCCCGACCCGACCTATCCACCACTGGTCGAGGAGCTCGCCCGCATCCTCGAGGGCCGGGACGGGCGGCTACCGACCATGATCGCTCGGCTCCAGGAGCTCGGCATCGACCTCACCCTCGACGACGTCGCAGCCGTGTCCGGCGACGCCGCCGCATCCGGGCGACCGCATGTCGCCGATGCCTTGGTCGCCAAGGGTGTCGTGGCCAGTCGGGATGAGGCGTTCGACCGCTATCTGAGCAGTGGCCGGCCAGCGTACGTCGGGAGGTACGCCGCACCGCTGGTGTCGATGATCCGCATCGTGGCCGCCGCCGGCGGCGCGACGGTGATCGCCCATCCCTGGGGGAGGAGCGGTCGGGGCCGGCCGGACCAGGCCGATCTCGGCCCGCTCGTCGAGGCTGGGCTGGCTGGCCTCGAGGTGGACCACCAAGACCACGGGCCGGTGGAGCGGCGCGAGCTGCGTGCCATCGCACGCAACCTCGATCTCGTGGTGACCGGCTCCAGCGACTACCACGGCGCTGGCAAGACCGGCCACGGCCTTGGTGTCAACACCACCGAGGCCGAGGAGTACGCCCGGTTGCTCGACCGAGCAGCGGCGGCCTCGGCCGCCTCCGGGCGGACCACGCCCGAGGTGGTCCGCGGATGATCTCGCTGTTCGTCTCGGCGTTCGTGACCCTGTTCGTGATCATGGACCCGGTGGGGACGATCCCGATCTTTCTGTCCCTGACCGCCGGCCGCTCGGCGGCGACCGCCCGCAAGGCGGCCTGGCAGGCCGTACTCGTGTCGTTCTTCGTGATTGCCGTCTTCGCCGTCTTCGGGCAATACATCCTGCATTACCTGGGCATCTCGGTGGCGGCCCTCCAGTGCGCCGGTGGACTCCTGCTCCTTCTCGTGGCCCTCGAGCTGCTGACCGACAACGAGGAGACGCCGGTCGCCCAGTCCGGTACCAATATCGCGTTGGTCCCGCTCGGCACCCCGCTGCTGGCCGGCCCGGGAGCGATCGTCGCGACCATGGTCTTCGCCCGGCAGACCGACGGCTTCGGCGATGTCGTCGCGTTGGCGCTGGCCTTCGTTGCTGTCCACCTCGTGCTCTGGCTCGCGATGCGCTTCTCGCTGCCGATCCTCCGGCTGATCCGCGAGTCCGGCGTCCTGCTCGTCACTCGGATCGCCGGCCTCCTCCTCTCCGCCATCGCCGTCCAGATGGTGGCCGACGCGGTTCGTGCGTTCATCGACGGCGCCTGACCCGACTCGGCCGGCGCTACTTGCGGCCTAGTGACTGGAACCGCTGCAGGAGTCCGCCGGGTACGGCGCGGGTGAGCGCGGCGATCGCCTTGTATTGCGGCGAGGGGATGGAGCGGGCCTTGCCTTTGTCGTAATCGGCGAGTGCCGTTCTCACCAGTCGATCGACGTCGAGCCAGAGGAATCCCGGAGCCGAGCCCCGGCCGACGCCCATCCGCTCGTGGAACTCGGTCTTGGTGAACCCGGGGCACAGCGCCATGACGTGCACGCCGTCGGCGGCGTACTCGTTGTGGGCCCAGGCCGAGAAGCTGTTGACCCAGGCCTTGGCGGCACTGTAGGTGCCCCGGGGGAGGAACGCTGCCACGCTGGAGACGTTGATGACGCCGCCGTGACCGCGGGCGGTCTGGGCGCGCAGCGCGGCGTGGGAGAGCCGCATCACGGCGACGACCAGGACCTCCAGCATCGCGGTCTCCTGCTCGACGCTATTCGCCAGGAAGCGGTGCTTGAGTCCGAACCCGGCATTGTTGACCAGCAGGTCGACCGGTCGGCCCGGGTCGGCGAGACGGGCCTCCACCCGCGCCAGGTCGGCCCGGTCGGCCAGATCGGCGGGGAGGACCTCCACCTCGATCCGGCCCGAGCCAGCCGATGAGTACGACGCCTGCAGCTCC
>Ga0164243_10015756_pt1 | contig 10421 bp, 10 predicted proteins | sample OricompcompostOP_FD_108781 | JGI IMG/M metagenome (GOLD analysis project Ga0164243, IMG submission 108781) | Organic Plus compost microbial communities from Emeryville, California, USA - Original compost - Organic plus compost (OP) | ecosystem: Engineered > Solid waste > Mixed feedstock >... | reverse complement strand
GCCACCGGTCATCGCGTTGACCAGGTTCGTCGCGTCGGTCTCCCACTTCGCGTACGCGTCCGGGAAGGCGCTGTGCTGCACCGCCTGCGCCGCGGTCGTCAGCGGCGCCTGCTGCCAGCCCTTGGTGGCGAGCAGCGACTTGTAGAACTTCCGTGCCGAGGTCTCCGGATCCATCAGCTGCTTGACCGAGCCCCAGCCGCCGTCGCCCTCCGGCGGCTTGGGGCGCTGCTGGAACAGGCCGACCGAGTCGTGGTCGTGCCCGACCGCGTCGTGCGGCAACGCCATGCTGTGCTCGCGCACCAGCGGGTACGCCGGGTTGTCGTTGGCGTACACCTTCAGCCCGGACTCCTGCAGCGCGGTCGCGATCGCGATGACCCAGCCGCGCGGCGGCACCTTCATCGCGGCGCCGGTCTTGACGATGTCGTACGCCCGGCTGCGCTGCGCCTCGCTGTAACCGGAGACCGCCGGCAGGTCGTGGTAGGACTTCAGCTTCTGCCCGCAGCCGGTCAGGTCGACGGTCGGCGCCGCGGGCTGGTCGGACAGCCCGGACAGCGCCACCGCGCCGCCGAGCCCGCAGCACAGCAGGACGACCGTGGCGGCGACACCCACCGCCACCAGCGCGCCGCGCCGCCGGAGCCTCATCGGCGTGCCCCCGTCGTACCGCCGGGGGTGAGACGCTGGCCGGTCATGACGACGGCGTCCAGTCGATGCCGTCGACCAGCCAGCCGGCCGACTCGCCCTGCAGCCGCAGCGTCAGCGTCCCGGCGTCGGTCGGTACGTCGACCTGCGCCCAGTGCGCGCCGTTGTCGGTGAGCGTGGGCGTGCCGGTGCGCCGCTGTGCCGGTACCGTCGCGGGATCCATGGTGCCGAGCTCACCGGTGAGCGTCGTCGTCGCGTACCGCCGCAGCGCCGCCCGCCACTGTTTCGCCGGCCGGTCCGCATCCAGGTACGCGGTCGTGAACGTGCCGGCGACCGACACCGGCCCGGGCTTGCCCGCCGGTACCACCGGGCTCGGCCGGGTGCGTGCCGCGGTCGGTGCGTCGTTCGGTGCGCCGGATCCCCGCGCCCCGGCGCTGGGCGTACCGCCGGCCACCGGTGCGCCGTCGTCGGTCGAGCCGGTACCGACGACGCCCATCAGCCGGCCCACCACCACGACCACCACGACCAGCAGCGCGACCAGCCCGGCCAGGCCGTACCGGCTGGTGACGAACGCGAGCACCCGACGCATGGCGCACCCCCGTCAGCGGTGTCCGGACCGGTCCGCCCCGGTCCGCTCGTGGTCGGCCGGCTCCCGGTCGTCGCGGGCGGTCACCGTCCCGCCTCCTGACCCGGTGCCGCGGCCGGTACGGGCTCCTGCCGGTCCTGGGTCGGCGTCGTGTCGAGGTAGGTGAGCAGCTCCGGCACGTACGACAGGTCGACGCGCATCCGCTGCACCCGGGCGTCCACGTCGCGCATCACGAACTCGCGGTACGGCAGCCGCCGGTCCGATGCCGTGTCCGAAGTGGACAGTGTACCGAGGATCGCCTCGTACCCGACGCCGCGCGGGACCCGCAGCAGCCGCAGCGCCTCGGCGGCGATCTCCGGGTCCTCGGCGATCCGGCCCACGAACACGGTGGAGACCAGGTTCTGCACGTCCAGACCGAGGATGTCCTTGGGGTTCTGGGAGGCGACCAGGCCGGCGATGTTCCACTTCCGGGAGTCGCGGGCGAGCCGTACCAGGAACGAACGCCCGGACCGCCAGCCCTCCATGAAGTGCGCCTCGTCCAGCCCGACCATCTTGCGGGCGTTCATGTCGCCGGAGTAGCAGCGGCGTACCGCGAGGCGGTGCGCGGTGTGCAGCATCGGCAGGGCGAGCTGCTCCTCGGCCGACCAGTACTCCCGCTCGATCTTCAGGTCCGGCAGCCGCAGCCCGGCCATCGTGATGACGGTGAGCACGTCGCGGTGTTCCGGGTCGGTCAGGGACTCCGGCGGGCGGCCGAAGAACAGCCGCGCCAACGGCATCTCGGCGGCGTCCAGCAACAGGTTGGCGAGCTCGACACCGTCGTCGTCGGTACCGCGCAACGCCCGCACCACGTCGTCCAGTGTGGACGTTTCCTCCGCCGGTACCTGCCGGGCCGCGTGCCGCAGCAGCGCCGCGGTGGACGCCTCCCGGGTCACCTGCGGCGGGATCAGCATGGAGCAGATGTCCTGCACCAGCATCCGCCGCTCGGCACGGGCGTTGGACACCCCGATCTCGTACTCCCGGTCGCCCGCCGGGCCGTCCGCGAAGTGCGACCGCAGCGGCGTCGGGATCAACCCGTACGGCGCCAGCGTCCCCTCCTGCGAGCCGGTCAGGTTCAGCACCCGCGAGTACGGCTTCAGCTCGGGCATCTCGCAGATCCGGGCCAGCGGTCCGGACGGGTCGAGCAGCGTGGTCTGCACGCCGCGCCGGGCAGCGAGATAGCCGAGGCCACCGACCAGGGTGGACTTGCCGCCGCCGGGCTCGGACACGAAGACGGCCAGGCCGGAGCGTTCCCGTACCTCCATCGGGAAGTGCAGGTCGAGGAAGACCGGGCGGCGGGAGGTGCCGGCGGTACGGCCGATCAGGTCGCCGCGCCGATCGCCCACATTGGACGCTCCCTGCGGCAGCGCCGCGGCGAACAGCTTCACCGGCATCCGCCGCACGTACCCGGTGTTCGCGATCGGCTCGCCCGGGATGAACTCGCGCGCCAGCCAGTCCTGGTTCTTCGGGTGCTGCAACGAGATCCGCATGTCCCGGGAGTACATCTTGGTCAGCGCCCGGGCCCGCTCCAGGCACTCCTCCCGGGTACTGCCGCCGATCGCGATCCGGTGCCAGCCGTGCACCCGGCTCGCGTCCAGCGGCAGCCCGGTGGTCATGTCGTCACCAACGACAAGAGCCCTCCGTGCCAGCCTTTCCAACTCCGGCGGTACGTCCATGCCGTGCTCGACGTAGTCGCTCTGCTGGGACCGGATCATCCGCAGCCGGTGCTCCAGGTTGCGGAACGTGTCACCGGGTCCGAGCACGTCCACATGGGACGAGATCTCCATCGGCCACGGCAGCCGCTCGTGGAAGTGCATCCACGGCTCGTGCCGCTCCGGAATCTCCAGCGGCTCCATCCGGCCGACGGTCAGCACGCAGGCGTGCCGTTCCTCGCCGGTGAGCCGGTTCACCAGCTTCACGGTCGACCCGTACGGCGTGCGGTACCGCTCGATCTGCTCGGTCAACGCCAACAGATCGGACTGCTCCCACTCGCTGTTCCGGATCGAGGACAGCAGCTGCGGCGGATCCATGCACAGCGCGACACTGCGGTAGATCAGCCACTCCAGCTCGGTCGGCGTCACCCGCCGGCCACGCATCCCGAACGCGCCCAGTACCTCGTCGAACTGGCCGACCATCCGCGCCGCGCGCTTCCGCTCCTGGCTGCCGGTGCCCTTGCCGCGCAACGCACCCAGCCGCTCGACCAGGTTGTCCTTGAAGGTACGCCGGGCGAACGTGATGCCCAGGTACGTCTGCCCCTCGGCATGGTTGACCTGCAACAGATGCCGCTGCGCCGAGACCAGGTGATCCGACCAGCTCGGCGCGCCGGGCGGCGTCGGTAGCGGGTGCGGCGTGTTCGCGTCGATCACCCGTGCCCACTCGTCCGCCGGGAACGGCTTCGTCGTCCGCCGCAGGTGCAGCCGGAACCCGGCCAGTCCCGCGTACTGCTCGGCGATCGCGACGATCATCGCCTCGCGCTCGGTGTCCGGGCGGAACGCCCAGCGCATCTCCGGCAGCCAGTACCAGGCGGTGACCGTCGTCGGGGTGAACGTGAGATGCCCGGCGATCTCGGTGATCGCGAGCGCCATCGGTGCCGGCCGATCCTTGTACTTCGGCATCCGCCGCTTGTCGACCGGCGGTGCCGCCGTCGGCTGCCGGCGCGCCGCCTTGCCCTTCCGGCCCGCCTTGCCGCCGGCGGCCCGCTCCCGGCCCGCCGTACCGCCGGTCGCCGCCTCCCGGCCCGCCGTACCGCCGGTCGCCGGCCCGCGGCTCGCCGTGCCCCGGCCGGACCGCTGGCCGCGTGCCCCGGCCGTACCGGTCTGGGCGCCCCGGCCGGTGGTCGCCGCCGCCGGCGGTACCCCGACCGACGGCCCCGGCGAGCTGGTCGCCGCGCCCGCCGATCCGGTACCGGCCGGCACCGTCGGGTACGCCCCGCTCTGCTGCCCGCTCGCCCGCGACCCGGGCGGCGGCACCGTGGGGTACGCCCCGCTGTGCTGGCCGCTGCTCGGCCGGGCGGCGGTGGTCTGTCCGGGCGGCGGCACCGTGGGGTAGGCACCGCTCTGCTGGCCGGTGGTTGGTTGTGGCCCGGGCGGCGGAACGGTGGGGTACGCCCCGCTCTGCTGGCCGGTCGCCGGTGGGCGCGGCGCCTGCGGGGTGGCGTTCGGCGGGACGGTGGGGTACGCGCCGCTGGACCGGTCACCGTGTCCGCGCGGCACCGTCGGGTACGCGCCGCTGCCGCCGTCGGGGATGGTGGGGTACTGGCCGCTGGGGCGGTCGACGGGCGGTTGCCCGGGACGGGGGTTCGGTGGGGCCGCTTGGCCACCCGGACCGGCTGGGGTGTCCGGTCGCGTACCCGGTGGGGCCGGGGTGGGGGGTGTCGGAGCGGCGCCGGGTGCGCGGAAGACCGCGAGCGGTGCTGGTCCCGTCGTGGCGCCTGCGGCGGGACCGCCGGTACTGTCCGGCGGCGGTTCGGGCCGCCCGGAGGCGGTCGGGCCGGGATCGCTCGGTGCCGTACGGCGGGCCTCGTCGGCCGTGTCGTCGGACCGGGGTGGGTCGGCGGACTGGGCCTGCTGCGCCCGGGACGGGGTGGTGGTCATAGCAGCTCCTGGCGAACGCGGACCCGGCTGGCGACGAGCGACGGCTCAGGCCGTTCGGTACGCGGTTCGCGGGTGCGGCGCCAGTCCGTGAGCGCGGTGCGCAGCACCATCCGCGCCGGCCGGTCCGGATCCACGTACCGAAAGACCAGGGAGGTGGCGACCATCGACAGCGCGATCTCCCAGGCCGGGAACAGGTCGACGGTCAGCGTGAAGGCGTAGTGGATGAGCATGAACACGGGGACCAGCAGGGCGAACAGCCCGTACTGCGCGTACGGCAGCTGGAACGGCAGCGTGTAGCCGGGCGGGCCCAGGTAGAGCAGTCGTGCCCGGTAGATGTCGTCGTCGGTACGCAGCCGCATCGGAGCCTCACTTGAAGATGAGGTCGACGAGGTAGCCGCCGAGGAACAGCAGCGTGACGGCGCCGCCGATGAACACCAGCCCGACGATCGCGATCACCGAGCTGGTGAGTACCCGCGACACCTCGCCCTTGTTCGCCCGGCCGATGAAGATCAGACCGAGCACGGCGAGCAGGATCGGCGCGATCTTGGTGGCGAGGAACTCGATGATGCCGCTGGTGTCGACGGTCTTGGGCGCGGCCAGGACGCCGGAGACGTGGGTGGCGAGACCGGTGAGGTGCGCGTCCGCGGTGGACATGGGCAGCATGTCCAGCCCGGCGCGGATGAGGTCGCTGATCATCGACCCGTCCCCCGTCGCTCTCCGTGTTCGTCACGAGTTCTCATTGGTTTCCAGCTTCCTCGATATCCCCACTTAGTGGAACTATGTGATCACGGTGTGTCTCAGAGTGCTGCGTAAAGTGTCCCCGACTGTACATTGCACTCAACTATGCGACAAGACAAGTTGCATGTAACATTAGTGCGCTCACGATGCGGTGGGGAGCCCGAGGGAGGCGCGGCATGATCCGGACGCTCGCGACCGGTGCTGTGCTCGTCGTCCTCGGTGTCGTCCTGACCGGGCTCGGCGTGCACCAGCTCGGCGTGGTGCGGGCCGCCCGCAAGTGGCCGTCCGCGCCGCAGCCCCGGATCGGTCGTGGACTGTCCGCGGTGGAGGTGGCCGGTGGCCTGGCGGCGATCGCCGGCGGCGCCGTCGTCCTGGCGACGCGGCTGCCGTTCGGCGGGGTGGCCGAGCTCGGTGCCTGCGCGGGCGCGGCCGTGTTCGTCCTGGTCCTGGGCATGATCATCGCGGCCAAGGTGGCCGATCGGGTCGAACTCAATGCACTCATCCGGTCGCCTTCTCCCCTGTACCGCACGACGGCACCTCGACCGGGCGGGCCCCACCAGACTGCCACCTTCCCGTCGGCGAAAACCAGCCCCCCTGGGCAGGAAACGGACGCGCGGACGGGTGATGCGGACGACCCGGTCGTGCCCGACGGCGTACAGCCGGGGTGGGTGCTGACCGATCCGGACGGCGGCTGGTACCTGTGCGTGATCACGACCACAGGCCGCCGGTTGGTACGCCTGCCCGACTTCCGGCTGGAGCCGCCCGGCGCGATCGGTTCGCTCGGCGTCGCCGGCACCGTCGAGCTGTCCGTCTGGCCGCTCGACGCCACCGAGGAGGGGCCACCGGCCGCGACCGAGAGCCGGGTCGCGCCGCCGCGGTGACGCCCGACCCGGCGGTACCGACCGATCGGACCACCCCACCGATCGGGGCACGGAAGGGAGCAAGCGCAGCGTGGACATCTCCGGCCCAGCACCCGATCCCCCGCTGGCCCACCACACCCCGGCCGGGCTCGGTATCGACCCGACCGAACGCACGCCCCGTTCGTTCCACCTGTCCCGGCAGGTGCTGGAGCGGGCACGTGCCGCCGCGTACTGGCTCAGCCGTACCGCCGACACCGGCCCGACGACGATCTCCGAGCTGGTGGAGCGGGCGGTACGGCAGGAGGTGGAGCGGCTGGAGGCCGAACACAACGGCGGCGAGCCGTTCCCGGCGGTCGTCGGCCGGATGCGTACCGGACCGGGCGCGGCCGGCGCCGAGCGCATCCGCCGGGCGCAACGTGCCCGCCGTCGCGCCGCCGGTGGCTCCGCCGGTACGGGGTGAGGCGGTACCGGTAGCGTCGGGGCCGTGAGTGGGGGAAGGTTCCAGATCCGTACGGCCGGCCCACCGGTCGTGCTGGGCGTGCTCAACGTGACACCGGACTCGTTCTCCGACGGCGGCCGGTACCAAGACCTCGACGCCGCGGTGGCGCACGGGGTGCAGATGTGGCACGACGGCGCCGATCTGGTCGACATCGGCGGCGAGTCGACCCGGCCCGGCGCCGAACGGGTCGATGCCGGGACGGAGCAGTCCCGGGTACTGCCGGTGGTGCGGGAGCTGGCCGCCGCGGGCGTTGCGATGAGCATCGACACCACCCGCGCCGAGGTGGCCGCGGCCGCGCTGGACGCCGGCGTCTCGGTGATCAACGACGTGTCCGGCGGCCTCGCCGATCCGGCGATGGTACGGGTGGCCGCCGACGCCGGCTGCCCGTGGATCCTGATGCACTGGCGCGACCATTCGAAGCGGATGTACCGGCTGGCCCAGTACGACGACGTCGTGATCGACGTGCGGGACGAGCTGGCCGAGCGGGTCGACGCGGCGGTCGCCGGCGGGGTGGCGGTCGAGCAGATCGTGCTCGATCCCGGTATCGGCTTCGCCAAGACACCGGCGCACAACTGGCAGCTGCTCGCGCACCTGGACGCGCTGCGCGGGCTGGGCCGACCGGTCCTGGTCGGTACCAGCCGCAAGTCGTTCCTGGGCGCGCTGCTCGCCGCGCCGGACGGTACGCCCCGGTCGGTGGACGAGCGGGAGGCCGCGAGCCTCGCCACCAACCTGTACGCGCTCGCCGCCGGCGCCTGGGGCGTCCGGGTGCACGAGGTACGGTCCACAGTGGACGCCGTCCGGGCCTGGCGGTCGGCGCAGGCGGGCGTCGCGCAGTGAGGCGACGTGGGCACTGCGCGCCTCATCGGGCTTCCGACGAAGGAGGAAGTCCGATGAGTGAGCGTCAGCGAGCGAATCATGGGTATTGCGTGTCGTGCCTCATCGGGCTTCCGACGAAGGAGGAAGGCCGATGAGTGAGCGTCAGCGAGCGAGTCATGGGTATTGCGTGTGGTGCCTCATCGGGCTTCCGACGAAGGAGGAAATCCGATGAGTGACCGGATCACGCTGACCGGGCTGACGGTCCGCGGCCGGCACGGGGTGTACGACTTCGAGCGGGAGAACGGGCAGGACTTCGTCGTCGACGCCGAGCTGGAGCTGAACCTGGACGTGCCGGCCCGTACCGACGAGGTGGCCGACACGGTGCACTACGGCGAGCTGGCCGACCGGCTGGCCGCGATCGTCGCCGGCGAGCCGGTACGGCTGATCGAGACGCTCGCGGCGCGGCTGGCCGACGCGTGCCTCGCCGACGCGCGGGTGCGGCGGGTACGGCTGACCGTGCACAAGCCGCAGGCGCCGATCGCGCACGGCTTCACCGACGTGTCTGTCACCCTGGTCCGGGACCGCCACCGGGACGCCGAGCACGACCAGGGGAACGTCGATGAGTGAACCGGAGCCGCGGGTACGGCCGACCAGCGTGCCGGCCCTGCTGATACTCGCGCTGGTCGCCGGGGTCGCCGGCTGGTTGCTGTTCGCGCGGTTCTACGGGTCGTTGCCGCCGTTGCCGCTGCTGCCGGCGATCACCCTGGCCGTACTGGCCGTGGTGGAGGGCATCGTCGCGCTCAGCACCGGCCGGCGGATCGCGCGCAAGCCCGGCACCGAGCCGGTCAACCCGCTCGCGGTGGCGCGGTACGTGTTGATCGCGAAGGCGTCGTCGGCCGCCGGCGCGCTGTTCACCGGCCTGTACGCGGGTGGCCTGTTGTGGGTCGTGCAGCACCGGGGCCAGCTCGCGTACGCGGCCGACGACGTGCTGCCGGCCGCCGCCGGTGCGGTCGGCTCCGCCGCGCTCGCCGCGGCCGCGCTGTGGCTGGAGCACTCCTGCCGGATCCCGCCCGACCAGGACGAGCAGAACCACGACGCCGATCGCTGACCGGACGCCGTTGCCGGTCGGGCACCGGGTCGGTTGAACCGTACGGGTGTTTGCCGGTACGCCGGTCGCGCCCGATGGATACTCGTCGTGCGTGATCCATGTCAGCGTGCGACGGTGGATCCGGTACGAGACGATGAATGTTCCGGCGGTACCAGCCGAGGGGGCCACCATGTCCGACGATGACGCGACGGTCCGACTGCCCGGTCGCCGGACGGATCCGGACACCTACCCGGACGATCTGCCCGACCGCGGCTTCGGCTTCGGCGGCGACTACCCGGCCGACGGCGAGGCGCGGTTCGACCCCGGCTACGCGGCGCCGGAGACCGACCGCACCCTGTCCCTGCCCGGTGCCGGTACCCCGCCGGACGCCGCACTGCTGACCCCGCCGCCACCGCCACCCGCCGACCGGCTGCTGGTGCACGTGGTGTGGGAGCTGCTGCTGGGCATCCTCGTCGCCGGGCTCGCGGTGTTCTGCTGGCAGGTCGAGCCGGCGATGTTCGGCGCCGACGGGGTGCGCGCGCTCGCGGTACAGGCGGCGATGCTCGGGCTGCTCGCGATGGCGGTGTCGGTCTCGCTGCGGGCCGGCTCGCCGAACCTGGCCGTCGGCGCGTTCGCCGCGGTCGCCGGGCTGCTGTTCGCCCGCTCGTACCAGGACAGCATCGCCACCGCGCTGGTCCCGGCGCTGGGGGTGGCGCTGGTGGCCGGCCTGGCGCTGGGCGTGCTGGTGGCGCTGGCGCACGTACCGGGCTGGGCGGCGTCGCTGGCCGCGCTGTGCGGCGGCGTGGTGGCGACGTCCCTGGTCGGGCACGGCAACCCGGTGCTGGTCGCGGACGGCGTGCCGGACCCGCACCGCTGGGCGTACGTGTGGTTCGTCGCGGTCGCCGCGGTCTCCGTGCTGGCCGGGGTGTTCGGGCTGGTCCGGCCGTTGCGGCGGGGCATCGGCGCGTTCCGGCCGGTGGCCGACCCGGCGGAGCGGCGCGGCCCGGGCGCCGCGCTGATGGTGGTACTCGCGTTGACCGTGTCCGGCGGCCTCGCCGGCCTCGGTGGCGTACTGGCCGCGGTGCAGCGCGGCAGCGCCGGTGGCCCCGCGGACATCCTGCCGGACCTGGTGCTCGCGCTCGGCGCGGCGCTCGTCGGCGGTGTCTCGGCGTACGGGCGGCGCGGCGGCGTCCTCGGCACCATGCTCGGCGTGCTCGCGGTGGTCCTGGCGGTACGGTTCGGTGCCCTGCGCGGCTGGCCGAGCGCGGCGACCACGTACGGGGTGGCCGGCGGCGCGATCCTGCTCGGCCTGGTCGTGACGCGGCTGGTGGAGTGGGGCGGTCGCAGCCGGACCCGGCCTCTAGGCTCGCCGTATGACTGACCGTACGTCGAGCGACGACCTCGGTGACCTGGACTCGCTGTCCACCGAGGAGCTGCGCGAGCGCGCGTTCGCGCTCGCGCACCGCCGGCACGACCGGCACTTCTTCGTCGATCTGGTGCGGCACCTGCCGCACGCGCAGGAGAGCAACCTGCTGGACGACTCCAGCGGTTCGATCGGCGAGTTCGT